>Ga0105237_10008972_pt1 | contig 10764 bp, 7 predicted proteins | sample KBSC24metaG_FD_81520 | JGI IMG/M metagenome (GOLD analysis project Ga0105237, IMG submission 81520) | Corn rhizosphere microbial communities from Kellogg Biological Station, Michigan, USA - KBS C2-4 metaG | ecosystem: Host-associated > Plants > Roots > Rhizosphere > Soil | place: Michigan, USA... | reverse complement strand
TGCCGGCATCACCTTTGGCCTCGCGGGCGCCCTGTGGCTCACGCGACTGCTCGCCAATCTGCTCTTCGGCGTCAACAGCAGCGATCCCGTCACCTTCGCCATCGTCACGCTATCGCTTCTCGCCGTCGCGCTGCTGGCGAGCTTTCTCCCCGCCCATCGAGCTACCCGCATTTCGCCAGTCGAATCGTTGCGCTGCGATTAGCCGGTCACCACGGACCAGCCGCCTGGAAAGTCGGCTGCGGTCATCGCAGCGCATTCACATTCACGGTATGCTGGACCGGGTTTAACTCCTCATTCCGTTGCAGAATCGCGCTCGCCCGTTGTTCTGTCTTGCGAGCATCTTTTTGGCGGCCCAGGCGCTTCAGCACATCAGCATACGCCTTCAAATACCAGCCCAGGCGCGGATGATCCGGGCCATAGATGAACTCTGCTCTCTCCACCGAGCGCTTGGCATACGGTTCCCCTTCTGCGGGCCGTCCATTCAGTGCATACAATGTCCCAAGCGCGCTCATCGTGTTCAACAGGTCGGGTTCGGCCACTTTGGGATTGCCGCTGAGCACGTGCCAGGAGCGTTCCGTCGTGGCCAGGGCTTCTTCATAGCGGTGCGACCGCGCCAGAAGCGACGAGAGCGGGCCAAGCGCAGCCGCCAGCATGGGATGATCGGGCCCGCGCCGCGCCTCCAGAATCCGCAACGACGAGCGCAGCAAGGCCTCACCCTCACGATCGCCACCGGTGTGACTGTAAGCCATGGCCAGGTCGAGCATCGCCACTGCGACCAGTTCCGGATCGCCGGTCTCGTCATTCTGCCGCATCTCGAGGACCTGCCGCAGCACTGCTTTGGCCTCGCGATACCGGCCCTCTTCGAGGTAGGTTTCACCCAGATGACTCTTTACTTGCGCCACCAGGTCTCCCGTTTTTTGGCCATTGCGATTCAACTCCGCGATCGCTTCCGTGAGCGTTCTCTCGGCACCCAGATAGTCGGCCAAGTCCTGTTGCGTGGTGCCCAGAGAGTCCATCACCCTTACCGCGAAGGTACCTTCGGGCTTGCGCCGGGCATCCGCCAACAGGGCTGTGAGCGCCTGCTTTGCCTCCAGGTAGTGGCCTGAGATTCGCATCTGCCGGCACTGTTCCAAGCGTGTTTCCAGGTCAGGCTGCTGGGCCAGTGCATTCATCGAAAGCGCGCCCAGCAGCAAAAAAAGATTGTTAATTCCGAAATGGGCCACTTGCTTCCCCGCTGCCCAAGTTGACGACGGCGCTCCGATTCGGTTTGGAAAATTTCGCGAAGTTTGAGGTTAACTGGTAGAGGATGTCAAGGTATAAAGCGGTAATTTTCGACTTGGGGAAGGTGCTCGTGCACTTCGACTTCAAGCAGGGCTACCGGCAACTGGAAGGTCTCTGTCCGCATCCCGCGGCTGAGATTCCCAAGCGAATTCGCGCTACGGGACTAGTCGAGCGTTTCGAAACCGGCCTTGTCGAACCTCGGGATTTCGTGGCACAACTCTCTCGCGCGCTCGACCTCAGTATCGACCACGACCACTTCTGTGAGATCTGGAGTGGTATCTTCACCGAAACGCTAGTGCCTGAAGAGATGTTGGGAGGCCTCGCCGAGCGTTATCGCCTGCTGCTCTTATCCAACACCAACGCTCTTCACTTCGAGCTGATCCGCCGCAATTATCCGTTAATTCGGCACTTCCACGACCTGATCCTGTCTTACGAAGTAAAGGCGATGAAGCCCAGCCCGGAAATCTACCGCATCGCGATCGAACGCGCCGGCTGCATGCCGGAGGAGTGCTTTTACACCGATGACATCGCCGAGTACGTGGAAGGCGGAAGGCGTGCCGGGCTCGATGCCGTGCAATTCCAGAATGCTGAGCAACTGGCTGGGGAGTTGGCACGCCGCGGCATTGTTTGGAAATAGATTTGTGGGGCAGGCGCTTTCGCCCTGCTCATTTTGCGAGGCTGATTCGGCAGACCCTTCTGTGCAGAATGGGCAGGCGGAAGAGAGGAACTTGCAGTATTTGCCGACTTGGGCAGAAGTCCTCGACCTCGGTTGGCAGAGCCTGAATCGGCAGCACGGGTTGGCAGGCGAAAACGCCTGCCCCGCTAACTAAGTAGACGTGCCCGTTCCAGCTCTCATTGCAGCTTTCTTGATTTCCTATATGTCGATTCGGCATCTGATAGGCGTTTCCGCCTGCCAACCCGTGCTGCCGACTCCACTATTTTTGTAAGGCCCTCGGAAGCGCTTGCCCATACATAAAAAAACCGGGCGACCCGAAGGCCGCCCGGTTGGCTGTGTACTACTGGCTGTTGATTTACCTGACGAAGACCGAGATCGTCGTACTTACGGTCTGGCCTCCAGGCCCGTAAGCGGTCAGGGTGTAAATCGAGTTCGTGATCGGACGTACCGTAAAGCTTCCGTTCACGTCGAGTGTCTGCGGCCCGAGTTCGCTGCCGACCAGAACCACCGAAGAGGCGTTCTGCGTCGTCCAGCTCAGGACCACCGGGTTGCCGGCCGCCGTCGACGTCACCGGGTTGGCGGTGAAGGACGTGATTCGAACCGCACCCACGTTAACCGTTACGTTCGCCTTAATGGTGCCTTGGGAGTTCGTCGCGGTCAGGGTGTAGGTGGTGGTTACGCTCGGCTTAACCGTGGCGCAATCGTTGGCGTTGAGGTTGCTGCCGACACCCGGATCGATCTGGATCGAGGTGGCGCCGCTAACCTGCCAGCAAAGCTGCGAGCTCTGGCCGGCGTCAATAGTTTGCGGATTGGCGACGAAAGTCAGGATCTGCGGGACTCTCTCCGGAGCGACAACTACTGTCACGGGAGCGGAGACCGCATGGCCATCCTGGCTGGTTGCCGTCAAGGTGTACGTCGTGGTCTGCTGCGGAGTCACCTGCGTGCTGCCGTTCAGAGTTACGCTGCCGACCGTCGGCGAAATCGTAACGCTGGTGGCGCCTGTGGTGGTCCAGCTCAGGGTCGAAGACTGACCGGGAGCGATGCTGACCGGGTTGGCTTCGAACCGGATGATCTGCGGATTGCCAACGAGCGTGCCGACCTGAACGGTGGTAGTCGCCGTGACCGTACCGCCAGGGCCCGTCGCCGTCAAGGTGTACGTCGTGGTGGCCGTCGGGGACACCGAAACCGAACCGGAGTGCGCGTCAACATTGCCAACGGTCGGCGAGATCGAAACCGAGGTGGCGTTCTCGACTACCCAGGTAAGGGTCGAAGCCTGGCCGCTGTTGATGGCTGCCGGGTTGGAGCTGAACTGCAGGATGCGCAACGCTGCCGGGCTCGCGGTCGAAACCGATGTCGAAGCCGAAGCCGACAGGTTGTCGGTGTTGCGGACGGTCAGGCGGAAGCTGTAGTTCGTGCCCTGTACGGCCGTGAAGGTGGTCGTCACGCTGGTCGGATTGCTGAGCGTAACGGTCGGACCGCCGGTCTGTACCCACGAATAGGTCAGCGTCTCACCCAAAGGATCGGACGAACCCGAGCCATTCAGAGTGATCGTACCGGCAGGTACGCCCACCTGGTTCGGACCGGCATCAGCAATAGGCGGGCTGGCGCCTACGCGGCGAGTGCCGATTTCATAACGGATGCGAGGAACGTCCATCGGCACCGGGCTGGTGACCTTGGCGTATTCCTTGGGGTGAATGTAGTTGCCGACTTGCAACCCGAACTTGATGGCGCCGCTGCCAGGCGCGCTAACCAAGGACTCGTTGTAGGATCCGCCCAACGTGAAAGCAACGTGCTCGGTAAAGGGCTGAACCAAGGTGAGGTTGGCACCCGGGCGAGCCTTGTGGACTTCACGCAACTGCAGGTAGGCCAAGTCGCCTTCCAAGTGAGAGTTACCCCACACGTTGAAGAGGAAGTTGACGCCCTGTTGGTTGACGACGCGAGCGTAGGTTTGCAGGAACGCGCCCGGAGCCAGCGTGACGCTGTTCAGGACGGCGTAGTTCTTGATGCCGCGGGTGAAGAACGCGCCGACGCGGCCGCCGCTAAACAGGTAGTCGACCAGGAACGCGCCTTGCGCCAGGGCTCCGCCATTCTGATACTGGCCGAGATCGAGCCACTTGGTGCTGAAGAACGCGCCGGCCTGGACCGCACCGAAGCGGTTGACAAGACCGATATCGAATTGGCCTTCCTTGCGGCCGGGGTAGTACATGTATTCGCCCTGGGCCTGCACGGCACGCTGTCCATCGCCGCCGAACGGCGAGAAGAACTGGCCGCGGCCGCTGATGGTAAAGTCGCCTGTGCGGCGGGGTCCGAAGGTAGGCCCGATGTTCAGGCCAAGCAGCGAGAACTTTTTATTGCGCCGCTGGGCTTCATCAAGAGCGCCGGTCGCTTCGGTGTGAGCGATGTTCTGAGTCTGTTGCTCGGTGAGAGGCTTGGGCAGTCCGGCAACCTGATCGCGCAACTGCATGTGCTGATTGCGCAGATCGGCCAGTTCCGCCTTGAGGCGGTCGTTGTCGCCTTGAACACCCTTAAGCGCGGCGAGAATGTCGTCGAGTTTATCGAGACGCTTCAGGATTTGTGCGCAGCACTCTTCCTGCTTCTTCATGAAGTCCTGGAGGGCATTCAGGATGTCATTCATCCCGCCTTCCTTGATCAACTTGCCGTTCCCGTCCGTCACGGAGAGGACGACGCGGCGATTCATGAAGCGCCCTTCTTTGGTTTTGTTGTCGACTTCCGGAGCGCGTTTGCCGTCCCCGGAAGTGGTGATCTGGTTCGGGTCGGCGCCGTATTTGACCAGGAAAGCCTTTACCGCCTCGGCGCGTTTCAGCGCGAGTTTGTCATTGTAGGGAGCTGACCCTACATAGTCGGTGTGCCCCGTTACTTTTACCTTGTAATCCTTGTGCTGGGTCAGCAAATCTGCCAGACGTAGCAGGCTGGGATAACCATCCGAAAGAATTGAGGAATTAAACTCGAAATTGACTTCTTCCCAATCTTCCTTAGTTTGACCGCCAGTATTCAACCCCTGACCGAAAAGACAGGACGCCATGAGCCCAAGCACGCCTATCGCTGCTAGTTTCTTCATTGTCTTCAAACTCTCCTCAACTTTGTCCACATGTGCGAGAAAACCGAAACTCTTCGGGAACCAAGCCCACTTCCCTTCGTTGTGGAAGTGTGACTGTCCGCTTCCTGCGCGGCATTTCCTAAAAACGGGTCCCCACAGCGTACCGGAACCACCAAAACGTTCCGGTCCAGGCCCAATAATGGACCTTAAAGCGCAATTAAAGATAGGATACACCGGATTGGTTTGGTATCTGCAAGGATTTCAGCAGGTTAGTTCCCCTAGCGAGGTGTTCCCCCGTACAAAAGCGCGGTGAAAATTGCGACAATAATCAAGTGAAGGCTGCCGGACGGGTGGTCGCTCCCGGCAACGGGGGAGGAAAGTCCGGTCTCCACAGGGCAGCGTGCCGGCTAACGGCCGGGGGAATCGCAGGATTCTACGGAAAGTGCCACAGAAAATATACCGCCTTGCCGAAAGGTGAGGTAAGGGTGAAATGGTGCGGTAAGAGCGCACCGCGGCAGGAGTAATTCTGCCGGCAGGGAAAACCCCACGCGGAGCAAGACCAAATAGGGGAGGAGGGGCTGCTCGTCCCGCTTTACTCCCGGGTAGGTCGCTAGAGCCGGACAGTAATGTCCGGTCGAGACGAATGACTGCCGCCCGAAAGGGTACAGAAACCGGCTTATAGTCCGGCAGCCTGAACAAAGAGTCGTCCACATCTGAAGACCGTTTCGGGAGCGATTCACCTACACCCCCGGGGCTTGTCTCAAACTATCCCAAATTACGCCTTATTCCCACAGAAGTAGTTTCCCGACATGTTGCCTGCCTGCAGCTGGGTCTTGCTTCCCGTTGATCTTTGGCACCGCGCAGACTTCTGACTTCGAGGCGGGGAACCGTCCTTGGACGAACCTGGGCGAGATAAGTGCGCACGCGAATGACCGCAGGGTACTTCGGGTGGCCTTGTCAATCCCGCGTGCCGCCGCGGAAATCGATCGAGGCTCAGATTCGCGGGATGCGGTGCATGGCTGAGCTAAATGCGAGAGCACCAGTCTGGTTGAGGAAGGGTTCTCGGGCCGCTGCTGCCGTTACAAATGCGACCGTATTTTTATCTTAGCCAAATTCGAATTTCCAGCTTGTAAGCGCATACGAGACAGTCGCCGGCGGTGGTATGCTCTGCCTTATGGTTCGTGGTTCCTTCTTGTTTCTGGTCGCGGTGGCAGCCTGCTTTGCGCAGACTGCCGAGCCGGTGGAAGGCGATTGGATCGCCAAAGATTTCGTGTTTCACACCGGCGAGAAAATGGCCGAGTTACGGTTGCATTACACGACCGTCGGAAGCCCTACTCGCGATAGCGCGGGTCATGTGAACAATGCCGTCATCGTCATGCACGGAACGGGCGGGACGGGACGGCCGTTTACCGGGGCACAGTTCGGCGGTGAGTTATTCGGTAAGGGTCAGCCGCTCGATGCGAGCACGCACTACATCGTCATGCCGGATGCGATCGGACACGGCAAGTCGAGCAAGCCGAGCGACGGGATGCATATGAAGTTCCCTCACTATGACTACGAAGACATGGTGCATGCCGACTACCTGCTGCTGACGGAGGGGCTGAAGGTAGACCATCTGCGGCTGGTGATGGGGACTTCCATGGGCGCCATGCACACGTGGATCTGGGGCTACAAGTATCCGGATTTCATGGATGCGTTGATGCCTCTCGCCAGTGCACCGGTGGAGATCGCGGGGCGGAACCGGATGTTCCGGGCGATGATCATGCAGGCGATTAAAGGCGATCCGGATTGGAAGGACGGCGAGTACACCAAGCCACCCGCGAATGGCTTGATTGCGGCGCAGTACGCGTTGTGGATGATGACCAGCAGTCCGCTGCAGTTGCACAAGGCTAACCCGACACACGATAAGTCGGATGCGGCGGTGGCAGCTCTGCGGCAGCGCGCGATTCGCGTGGATGCGAATGACATGCTGTATCAGTACGATTGCTCGACGGATTACAATCCCTCGCCGTTCCTAGACAAGATCAAGGCGCCGCTGTGGGCCGTGAATTCAGCGGATGATGAAGTGAATCCCCCGGAGCTCGGGATTCTGGAGCGCGAGATTAAGAAAGTGGCGCACGGCCGGTACATTCTGATTCCTACAAGTGACGAAACTCGCGGGCATGGCACTCACACTCGCGCAGTGGTTTGGAAGAACTACCTGGTGGATTTGCTCTCAGCTTCAGAAAAGAAATAGGGGACTAAAGTCAGACTTCGGGATGGGCAGGCGGAAGCGAGGAACCTGCAATATTAGTCCCATTTTGACCAGCAACGCATTTTAACTGTGCGAGTTCCGGTTTCTAGTGGTTCTTGTTTTTCCTAAGCGCTGATTCCGTAAGTGATGCTTAGTGGGGTAGGCCTTCGGCCTGCCAACCCAGAGCTGCCGATCCGGTCTATTTTTGTAAGTCCCGCGGAAGCGCCTGCCCCACAATTTTCGACATGCGCACGATGGGGAGAACGGCTCCATTGGGGAGCGGGACTTCGACCTGCGCGATGGCGTGGAAACCGTGCGCGCGGTAGAGCGGTTCGCCGGTGAGAGTTGCGCCGAGTTCAAGGCGTTTGAATCCGTGGCTGACCGCCTCCTGTTCGCACATCGTCATGAGCAGGCTCCCGATGCCCTGGCGGGCCCAGGCGGGATGAACAAAAAAGGCCCGAATGCGGGCGGCATCCACCGCCGGGTCGAGCCAGTCGTCATTTTTTTCGGGCGCGTTGTCGCTACCGAAAAGCGTCTTGCGCCGGCTCCAACCGCCACAGGCAACGATCTTGGAGTCCGCTTCGGCCACCAGATAAGTGCCGTCGAGAATCAACATGCGATCGACGCCGAAGACGGTTCCGAGTGCTCCTTCCATCTGTGGATCGGAATAATCTTTAGATTGCAGAGCGCGCACAGACTGTGGAATGAGCGCGTCGAGGGTCGGAATGTCGGCGAGTTCGGCCTTCCGAATCTTCACCTTCGCGTTATCCATGGTTAGCATTCTGACGGTAGCGAGAACGGCGAAATTACACAAGTCTTACACAGGACTAGGCTGTGGCCTGATAGGTTTAGGTTATCTCTATCCATCCGGGAGACCGCAGTTGAGCAAAGACGTAGTCGCCACTTTTAACCGCCAGGGCATGAATTGGTTTACGACCATTGTCCTTATCCTGATTCATATCGGGGCCATCGGCGCCCTTTTCGTATTCAGCTGGAAGAACCTTGCCATTACGGTGTTTCTCTACTGGGTCGCCACAGGATTAGGAATCAGCATGGGATACCATCGACTGCACACCCACCGTTCGTACAAGGTGCCGCTGTGGTTGGAATATTTCTTCGCGCTGTGCGGCACGCTGACGCTGGAAGGCGGGCCTATCTTTTGGGTAGCGGTACACCGCATCCATCATCAGAAGTCCGATTTGCCGGGCGATCCGCATTCGCCTCGTGACGGAGCCTTCTGGTCGCATATGGGCTGGATTCTCTTCGGCGAGACGAACCACAACAACACGAAGATGATGTCGAAGTATGCGCCGGATTTGGCGAAGCACAAATTCTACATTTGGCTGAATAATTACCACTGGGTACCGGTGTCGATCATGGCAGCGCTGATTCTGGTATTCGGCGGCTGGCAGATGCTGCTGTGGACGACCTTCTTCCGGATCGTATTCGGGCTGCACGCGACTTGGCTGGTGAACTCAGCGACGCACATGTGGGGCGCACGCCGCTTCGCCACACGCGACGATTCGCGCAACAACTGGTGGGTCGCGCTGATCTCGTTCGGCGAGGGCTGGCACAACAATCACCACGCGCATCCGACCTCGGCGCGCCACGGGCTGGCCTGGTACGAATTTGACCCGTCCTGGATTCTGATTACGATTCTCAAGAAATTCGGAGTCGCGAAGTCGATTCACGTGGCTTCGGTCACGTCGCGGCTTGCCGATCGCGAAGCAGCATAGTTTCCTCTCTCCTCGAACGACCAAATAACCGTCCGGTGCAGGCCAGATCAAAGATGGTCTGGCTTGCACCGGGACGGGCTAGCCTTTTCTTCTTTCCCACAAAAACATCGTCCGCTTACGGCTGAAACCCTATCGTTATCAGGAATCGAGCGGTATCTCGACGACCCTCGCGCGTTCATGCCGGAAGGGTCATTTACCTCCCATACCGCCCTCACCGATAAGACGGTTTTCGGCGCACCGCGTAAGCGGATCGGGCATCTGGCTCAGCATACTATGATGTCCGGTGACTTAAGCTGGAAGTATGGTAGTCGCCGGGCGCCGGAAATCGATCGCATTCTTTATCGCGTTGGGGATCGGGCTGATCGCGGTGACGGTCTTGCTATATGTGGGATGGGGATTGCTGGGGTGGCGGCACGGAATTCTGTTGGTGCTAGGCATACTACTGCTGTTGGTGATCATCAGCGGGGTGGGCGTGAACACCGTGTTTCTGGTCCGTGAGATCCGGCGGAATGAACAACACGACGCGTTCATCAACGCGGTGACGCACGAGCTCAAGACTCCCGTGGCATCGATACGTCTGTACCTGGAGACGCTGCAGTCGCGTCCGGTGGATGAGGAGAAGCGCAAAGAATTCTATCGCATCATGCTGGACGATAGTGACCGCTTGCTGGCGACGATCGAGCAGGTGCTGCGAACCGGTCGCATGGGCGCTTCGAGTCGCAAACTGAATCTGACGCGGATCGAGATTGAAGAACTGGTGGAGGAGTGCATGACCCGCGCGCGGACGTCGCATAGCTTGCCTCCAGATGCGCTGGAGTTTCGGCCAGGGCCGCCTGCGGCGGTGATGGGGGATGTGGACGAAGTGCGGGCAGCGGTGTCTAACCTGATAGACAATGCCGTAAAGTACTCAGGCAACGAAGTGAAGGTAAAGGTGAACACGGAGATGGTGGACGGCAAGTATGTGGCGGTGAGGGTGAAGGACGAAGGGCCGGGAATTCCGAAGACGGAGTTGAAGCGGGTGTTCAAGCGGTTTCATCGCGTGCCGGGACCGTTGGCGTCGCGCGTGAAAGGCACCGGGCTGGGGCTGTACATTGTGCGAAGTGTCGCGAAACGGCATGGAGGTCGCGCGTTCGCGGATAGCGAAGGGCCAGGCAAAGGCAGCCTGTTCGTGCTGCAACTGCCGATCGCGAAATGAGTCGGATCCTGATTGTGGAAGACGAGGCGCATCTGGCCGAGGGATTGCGTTTCAACCTGGAGGCGGAGGGCTACCAGGTACAAGTAGCGGATACCGGTGAAGCCGCGCTGGCGATGCTGGCGGACGAGGGCGCGGCATTCGATGTGATGGTGCTGGACGTGATGCTGCCCGGCAAGGACGGTTTCGCGGTCATGTCGGAGATGCGGGGCACTGGACAGTTCGTGCCGACACTGATGTTGACGGCGCGCGGGCATCCGGACGATGTGCTTCGCGGGTTTGCGGCCGGAGCGGACGACTATCTAACCAAGCCGTTTGAACTGGCGATTCTGATTGCCCGGATACGCGGGCTGCTGCGGCGTCGTGAGTGGCTGCGCGCGTCGGTAGGGAATGGTGTGACGACGCCCTCGAAAGAGGTGTTTCACTTCGGCGACAAGTCGGTGCACTTCGATTTGCTGGAGCTGCATGTGCGGGACCAAGTATTTCCCCTGACGTTGATGGAGGCGAATGTCCTGCGGTACCTGATTCAGCATGAGGGAAAGCCGGTTTCTCGGAAGGCGATGCTGGAAGAGGTTTGGGGGCTGCACG
>Ga0105237_10008970_pt1 | contig 10764 bp, 12 predicted proteins | sample KBSC24metaG_FD_81520 | JGI IMG/M metagenome (GOLD analysis project Ga0105237, IMG submission 81520) | Corn rhizosphere microbial communities from Kellogg Biological Station, Michigan, USA - KBS C2-4 metaG | ecosystem: Host-associated > Plants > Roots > Rhizosphere > Soil | place: Michigan, USA... | reverse complement strand
TGGACGCCCTCAAGGCTGCTGCTGAAGGTGCGAAGACCGAGAACGCGGACCTGAACACCGTGGCTCATGGTCTGACGGCCACCATGAACGACTACGGCCCGAAGGTCGGCGACGCGGCCACCATCATGTCCAAGTTGGTGGCCGCGACATCCGACGCCGGAACCACGTTCGAGGACTTCTCGGGCGCGCTCCACACCATTCTGCCTATCGCGTCGGGCATGAACGTCCCCTTCGAGGACATCACAGCCGCGCTGGCGGAGATGACCGCGCACGGGATGAGCGCCGACCAGGCGGCCCAGAACCTGGCCAACTCGTTGCGGTCGCTGCAAAAGCCGTCGAGCGACATGACGAACTACTTGGCACAGATCGGAATCACCGCATCCGATCTGTCGGACAAGTTGGCCACTCGGGGACTCACGGGCACGCTGAACGACATCAGCCAAGCGATCATGAACAAGATGGGGCCGTCCGGCAAGGTCCTCATCTCCGCGTTCAATCAGTCCAAGCAAGCGGCGCAAGACCTTCAAATCATGATGCAGAACATGCCGGCATCATTGCAGAAGACGGCGACCGCGTTCACTAACGGACAGATCAGTGTTGAGCAGTGGCGGCAGGCGGTCAAGGCGCTCCCGGCGGACCAGCAGGGCATGGCAACGCAGTTCGCGTCGTTGGCCAACCGTGCCGACGGGTTCAACAACATCTTGAAGCAGGGTGGTCCGGAGGCGTTGTCGTACGCCCAGGCCATGCAACGCGCCACGGGAAACGCTACCTCCCTGAATGTGGCCCTGATGTTGACCGGTCAGAACTCGGCGGCTACCGCCAAGGCGGTCAAAGACATTTCGGGAGCCACGAAGGAAGCTGACGGAAACGTCAAGGGCTGGAGTGAGATCCAGGGCACATTCAACCAGAAAATGGATGAGGCGAAAGCCGCCCTCGGTGCCCTGGGAATTGAACTCGGTCAAATTTTCCTGCCTGTGCTGGGTGACTTCGTCAGCGCATTGGCCGATGCCGCGAAGTGGATGGGACAGCACCCCACACTGATCAAGGCAATTGCTGTCGCCATTGGCATTTTGACCGTGGCCGCGTTGGTGTTCGCCGCCGCCATGGTGGTCGTGAATATCGCCATGCTTCCAGAAATTGGGATCATGCTCGCGATCACTGCCGTCGTGCTCGCCGTGATCGCGGTTATTGCTTCCCTCATCTTCATTGTGGTCGAGATCAAGAACCATTGGTCCGACATCGTGTCGTTCTTCTCCGGGGTCTGGGACACGATCAAGAATGTGTTTGAAACCGTGGTTGGCTGGATCGGCGATCGAATCGGAGATTTGATTGACTGGTTCACGTCTCTTCCAAAGAAGATCGGGGACGCGCTCAGTTCGTTCGGCTCCATGCTCGGAAACGCGGCCAAGAACGCTTGGAACTCTTTCACGAAATTCATTTCTGATGGAGTCGAGAACGGGCTGAAATTCTTCAAGGATTTCCCCGCGAAGGCCGGTTTTGCTATCGGCTACCTGGCCGGCACTTTGATCAAAAAGGCCAAGGAAGCGTGGGACGGATTCTCGGGCGCGATCGTTGACGGCTTCCACAACACCGTGCAGTGGTTCAAGGACCTCCCGAAGAACATCGAAAGTCTGCTCACGGACGCGAAGAACTGGTTGACCGGCCCCGGAAAGGATATGATTCAGGGCTGGCTCGATTCCATCGGTCAAAAGGCGCAAGACGCGTGGAACTGGTTCCTTGGTCTTGGACCCAAGATCGTGTCATTCTTTACGGATGCCTACCACTGGCTTATCAACACCGGTAGGGATATCATCCATGGCCTCGAAGACGCGGTCAAAGACGGATGGCACAATGTCGAGAACTGGTGGAGCTCCACCTTCCCGGATGGAATCGTCAAATTCTTCAAAGACGCCGGACATTGGCTGTACGACACCGGCCGCGACATTCTGAAAGGTCTGGTCAATGGTATCAGTTCCGCTATCGGCTGGGTCGAGGACACCGTAAGCAACTTCATTTCCAACCTGATCAGCGGTGTCAAGGCCGGATTTGACTCGCACTCGCCTTCCCGCGTGTTCCACGCCATCGGAGAAGACCTGATGCACGGCCTCGGAAACGGCATCAACGCCAAGGCCGGAGCCGTGATCGACCTCGCCAAGAAGACGACCAGTCAAATCGTCGGTGCGGCCAACATCGGCGACATGACCATGACCGGAAACTTCACCAGCTCCGGTGGACTCGCTACTGGGATCAACCGAAGTGCACAAAACGCTCCGGTGACGATCATCGGACCCATCACCGTGCAAGGAAACATCCGAACCACACAGCAGTTCGTTCGAGAATTCCAACAGGAACTGCTCCGCTACGGCATCCGCAACTTCGGCAACGGGGCTACATACATGGGATTCGGAGCGTCGTCATGATCGGACAGCCAGCGAACCCGAACCAACCTGTGGTCACGTTCGAGGTGGACTTCCAGTCGGGACCGCCGAACCTGACTGGAAGTCACCGGCTGTCCATCAATCAGGTGGCGCGACAGACCTACGTGCGCGGGTGGGACACACAGCGCGGTCGTCAGTACGAACTGGACCAGGTCCAGGCCGGCACAGCCACTCTGAACATGGTGGACGAGAACGAGAACCTGAACCCGCTCAACACCGCGTCGCCGTACAACACGGGCGGCAACACGATCACCACCTACCGGTGCTTGAACATTTCCGCATTCTGGCCGCTCGCGGGCAACATCTACAACCCGAACGTGAACACCGCCTATGACGGCTCGTTCGAAACCGCCGGATCCAACGCGCCGTTCGGGGCACCAGGTGGCGGTTCGTGTGTGCTGTCGAACGCACAGGCGCTGTTCGGCACCCAGTCGCTGTTGGTGACGCAGGCGGGCAACACGTCCGGTCAGTACGCCGTAGTGACCGTGCCCGGTGCGCCCGGTGTCATCGCGACTGTGTCCGTGTACGCCTACCTCACCGGCGGGTGCTCGCTTCAAATCATCGCGCCGGACGGGTCCACGTCGGCCACACTGTCCACTCAGACGACGTGGACCCGGATCGTGCTCACCTACACGATGCAGGATGCCCGCGACGTGATCACGTTCGCGGGCACTGTGGCGGGCGCGCCAACGTACTATCTGGACGGGTTCCAGATGGAATTCGCCTCGACCGCGTCCGCGTTCACCACCAGCGGCCCCATCCGCCGCAACGTCTACAACGGTTACGTGGAGCGGTATCCGACGTCCTACGACATGGCCGGTGCGCGCGGACTCCACCAGCTTCAAGCCGTGGACGCGTTGGCCGTGCTGTCACGGACCGCGATCAACCAGAGCTATCTGACGACGATCAACGCGGACGCCCCGTTGTGGCACGCGCCGCTGAACAACACCACCCCGGCCGTTCAGGGCACCTTGGGCGGCACGGGAACAGATTCATGGCTTCCGTTCAGCCTGCCGAACTCGACCTACGGTGCCGTGCAGTGGGGGTCGGACTCCACTTTGGACGGTAACCCGGCCGTGGTCATCAGCCAGAAGAATCCCACGAACCCCGTCACCGTGTCCGGTGCGATTCCGAACAACGCGACGAACCTGGACATCATCGGCAAGCCGTTGTCGATCTCCACGGCCGCCGCCACGTTCGAATGCTGGTTCAAGTTCAGCGCGGGTGTGTTCGGGCCGTTCCAGTGGTGTTCGTCCTACAACGACGGCACGCTGGTTCCGTCCGGCGCGTACGTCGACGTGGAGACGATCGCCGGGGACCTGTGGTTCCACATCCACGACGACGTCACGAACACCAACTTCGAAGTGGCGTTGAACGCCGTGGGCAGCGCGGGCGGTTACTTCCCGGACAACCAGTGGCACTACGTCGCGTTGACGCTGTTCTCGTTCAACAACGGTGCTCCGCCGCTGGGTATCGCCGCGACCATCGACGGCGCGGAAGCCGACTACGGTTCAGTTTTCACCACGACCCGGAACAACGGCTACGGCACCATGCACATCGGGAACTTCACCGGTTTCGGTGACCCCGTGTCGCAAGGTTCCGTCGCCCACGTAGCTGTGTACGGGCGAGACATCGGCTCCACAGCACGACGGAATCACTACCTCCGTGGCGTCGGCTACATCAATGAGCTGTCCGGTCTTCGCGTTCGCCGACTGCTGTCGTCCTACTGGGCCGGGCCGACCAGCATCGCCAACGGCTATCTTCAAATGGCCCCGGATTTCGATTACAACGGCCGCACGATGCTGGAAGTGTTGCAGGAGATCCAGGAGTCCGAACGCGGTTTGCTGTACGTGAGCCGTCAGGGCACGGTCGTGTTCGAGGACCGTACTTCCCGGTACGGGAATCAAGTCCCGGTGGCGGTGTTCGGGGAGAACGATTCCCCGTACATCGAGTATGACTCGGATTTTGATCCGACGTACACGTTCAGTCAGGCGAACCTGTCGCGGCCGGACAACAACAACTTCGCCCCCGTCGTCAATGCGACAGCACAAGCGAAGTACGGCCAACGCATCCTGACGCAGACCGTGCAGACCAACACGGACTTCGACCTGACACAGGCCGCGACGTTCTACCTTGCCCGGTACGCGAATCCCGTTGTCCGTATCACCACCCTGAAGTTCGATCTCACTTCGAATCCGTCGCTGTTCTCCGTCATCCTGCCCCTGGATGTCGGGAGTCGGGTCACCGTGAAGCGGAAGACGGCCGCCCTGTCCACGTCCAATGACTACTACGTGGAACAGATTCACCACACGGCCGATGCGGAAACCGGTGAATGGACGGTGGAACTCCAGCTGTCGCCGGTGTTCGTGAACACCGCATGGATCCTGGGCGACAACACATACGGGATTCTTGGTAACGGAACCGCCTGCGTCTACTAGGAGACCGCAATGCCAGCAATGCTGCCTGTCACGAACTTCGTTGATGGTGTCGTGGTCCATCAGGCTGACTTGAACAACCTGTCCACGAACATCAACACTCTGTGTCAGCAAACCACCGGTAAAACAGCGGCACAGGGCGCATCCAGCAAACCGCTGGCGCAGGTGGATCTCAACGCTGCTCAATCGATTTCGAACAGTACTGTCACCCTGGTTTCATGGAACCTGGCTTCCACTCAGACCACGGACACGGTGTGGGTTGCGTCGGCCCCAACACAACTCACAATTGTCACCGCCGGGTGGTATGCCATGGATCTTCAGGTCTGCTGGGACAACGGATCGACCAACAACCGAGTGATCGGAATGATGGTCAACGGCACAACACCGTCCGCGAACTCCATCAGCGAAATCAACTACATCGGCACGACCACGACAGTGTTCAAACACCGCGCCACTGCATACGCACACTTGAGCGCAGGCGCAACCATCTACGCCTACGTCAGTCAAACCTCCGGCGGAGGCAGCTTGAACATCAACCCTAGCTCCATTTCCTACCCCGGAACATTCATGTCCGTTCGATGGGATGCGCCATGACCACGCCGCAAGCGGCCATCAAGTTCTTCACCACGGCCGGAGCCGAGATCGAAGAGGGCTATTACCCGGCACCTGTCCATCTCGGACAGTTGGTGTGGCTGTCCGACGGTAATCGTTACAACATCACGGATGTGGAGTGGCCGAACCGGGTCAACGGCGTGTGCCCGAACGGGGAAATCGATTGGGAGCACGCCACGGCGTCGACCATCGGTGTGCCCATTGGCTGATTGGAGGTCACCATGACTGATTACGGAACAGACGTCTCCGGCTGGAACGCGGTGTCCGACTGGAACGCGGTGCACGGCAACGGCATCTCGTTCGCGTCGATCAAGATCACCGAGTCCACCGGTTACGTCTCGCCGGATGCGTCGGCACAGGCGAACGGGGCGCGCAACGCCGGCATCACGGCTGGCGGCTACCACTTCGCGCGCAACGACACCACGCCGGAGGCGCAGGCCCAGTTCTTCGCGTCGGAGTGCAACGCGCGGGCACTGCTGCAACCCGGCTCGTTCGTGCCGATGCTGGACATGGAAGCCGGTGAGCTGACCGGGAACGCGGACGACTTCACACGTCGGTTCATCTCCGCGTTTCGGCTCTACAGTGGACAGTCCGCCATTGCCGTGTACGCCAACCTGAACTGGTTCCAGAACATCCTGCGCCCGGACCAGTGGGCCGACGAGAACGTGTTCCTGTGGATTGCTGTGTGGAACGGTGATCCCGGCAACCCCGGCTGGTCGCACCCACGCCTGGCACTGCACCAGCACACCGACGCCGGCACCATCCCCGGTATCGCCGGTAACGTCGACCGGGACTGCACGGTGGCCCCGTTCGCGGTCGGGGACCTGCTGGTGGGCACCACCAGCGTGACGCCGCCGCCACCACCTCCGCCGCCGCCGGCACAGCCTGCGGACACCTACACGGTGAAGGCGGGCGACACCCTGTCCGCCATCGCGGCCATGTGGGGCGTGACCGTGTCGGCCGTGGCCGTCGCGAACAGCATCGCGAACCCGAACCTGATCTACGTGGGTCAGGTGCTCCACAAGCCGACCGGCACCCCCGCGCCGATTCCCGCCGCCCCTACCTACACCGTCGTCACCGGAGACACCGTCTCCGTCTTGGCGCAACGGTGGGGAACCACGGTGGCCGCGATCGTGGCGACCAACCACCTGGCGGACCCGAACCGGATCTACGTCGGCCAGACGCTGATCATCCCGCCGGGAGCCGCTCCCACGCCGGCAACACGCACATACACGGTGGCGTCGGGAGACACGCTGTCGGGGATCGGTGGCAAGGTCGGTGTGAACTGGCCGGACATCGCTGCCGCGAACGGCATTGGCGCGCCGTACACGATCTACCCGGGTCAGGTGCTGGTGATCCCGTGATCATGGCGCGCGGCGGCATTCCGCTTCTGGTTCGGTCGGGCCGCAATCCGTTCGAAGTGCTCATGTTGGCCGCGTGCCTGTGCACAGGGGTGGTCGGTTTGTTCGAGCCGGCCACCACGTCCGGTGCGATCGTGTCCCTGCTGCCGCACTGGCAGGTGGTGACGTGGTACTGCGGCCTGGTTGTGGGTGGCGCGATCGGCATCGGGGGCGTGTTCAGCCGGGGGATCAGTTCTCTGGCGATCGAACGCGCGGGCCTGATCGTGTTGACGTGTCTCACGTTGGCGTACGCCGGGGCCGTCGTCGCCCAGGTGGGAATCCGAGGAACACTCCCGGCACTATTCACAGGGCTGTTCGCCGTCGCGTGCGCGGTCCGGTGCGTGTACATCACGGCCGACTTGAAACGTATGGAGGACATCGCCACCAAGCAATTGGACGGTGACGAATGAATTGGGCAGACATCACCGCTCTCATCGGCGCTCTTGGAGGTGCCGGTGGTGTGCTGGCCTTGCTGGACGGTTATCGCAAGCGCAAGAAGATTCCGATTGACCAGTCGACAGCGATTGCGAACAACGCGGTTCAGTTGATTGAAAAGTTGCAGGCGCAGGCGGACAGCCTTCAGAAGCAGTTGTACAACGCGAATAGTCGTGCGGATGATCTGGCGGAGAAACTGAAAGTCGCGGTGGCGAAGGCTGACGACTTGCAGGAGAAGCACGACACGTTGTTGTTGCAGTTGTCGGATGCGCAGTTTCAGATGCGAAACATGCGGTTGACCATCAGAACACTGTCGGACGCGTTGGACAAGCGTGGTGGCAGCGCGGAAATCTAGGAGGTCGGTATGACAGGGCCAGCTGTGGGACGCATTGTCCATTATGTCAGCTACGGCACGCCGGGTGGTGAGTACCGCTCGCAATGCCGGGCGGCGATCATCACGGAGGCCGGGCAGTGGGTGACGACGGAGACGGAGTCTCCGGACCCGAACACGCGGATCCTGACGCAGCAGTGGGAAGCGTGGGCGTGCGCGTTGTCGGTGTTGAACCCGACCGGCGTGTTCTTCAACTCCGGTGGTGTGCCGATCCGGTACGACGACACCGAGCATCAGGGCGGCACCTGGCACTGGCCGGAGGGGTCGCCGGCCGCGTCAGCGCGGGGGCGACAGTACGAGCTGGACTCGCCGGCCGAGGGCGTGGCGTGATGGCGACATTTCGCACGCTTCTGGTACCGCTGGGCGGCTTGTGTGCCGCGCTGGCGATTCTGATCGGCGGTCGCCCTGGCACGGTGCTGGCGGTCGCGTCGGCCGTGTTGTTCGGTCTGGCCGCTCTCCTCATCCTGATGGGAGAATGATCTTCATGTCCGACAAGGTGATTGCGTGGCTGCGCACGGTCGTGCCGGTCCTGTGGGGCCTGGCGGTGACATGGCTGGTGACACGGATCCCGGCGCTGTCCCAGTTCGCTGACGGCCTGGACAGTGTCGGTGGCGTGCTGGCTGTGCCGGTCGCGGTGGCTCTGTGGAAGTGGGTGGTGAGCGCGGCGGAACCGGCCTTGCCGGGCTGGTTGACGGCCGTGCTGCTGGGACATCCGGCCGCCCCGATGTATCTGCGTCCGGTGCCGACCGTTACGACGGTGACGCCGGTTCACGAGTGACGAAAGCCCCCCGCCCGGGAATCTCGGGCGGGGGGCTTTTTGCGTTTGTGGGAGCGCGCGCGTGCGGGCCCAGCCGGCTTATATCCATCCGACCAGGCCCTGTACACGAGGTGTTCAATCTCGTTGTGTTCGTCGACATGGCACGCCAGTACGTTTAAACCGGTGGGTCATGGTGATGACGTCACGCGTTGCCTTTACGCTACAGAGGCATGATTGGAGCCCCCGACCGGAGTCGAACCGGCATCTTGACTATCGTTGCCCAGGGTGGTTGACCTGACGATCGACGCAATGAAGATCATGGAGCGATAAGAGGATTGCCGCGCGCCTCTGCCGTTTGGGCTACCGGGGCATGAGTGCCCCGGGATGGATTCGAACCACCACTGTGTCCGCAAGCGTGTTCAGTTTCACTCACATGAACGAGATTAAGTTTTGCGCTCTTGCCCCCGAATCGGGGGTGACACCACCCTACACAGAAGATGACCAACCGGTCAAGCCCGGGAAGCGAACTCCCCGGGCCGACCCGTCAGCCGAACACGAAGCCCAGCACCGTCTCACCGATCCGCCGGCCGTGCGCCTCCGTGCTGTTCGCCCGCTGCCGGGCCTCCGCCACCGCCTGCTGAAGCGCCCGCACCCGTGCCGCCATTGCCGCCACCTGCACCTGGGGAAGCGCGCCGCAGAACTTCACCGTCTGCCAGTAGCCGACCGGCACGTCTTCGTAGTACACCTCCACCTGCGCCGGGTGGTGCTGTGTCGCCTCCGCCTTCACGTGGTTGCGCGGCACCTTGCGGGTACGCACCGTAGTCACGGGAGCGGTGGCGTACCAGCCCTGGTTCTCGTCCCAGTGCCACACCTCCGCCGGGTCCAGTACGGGCAGCTTGGACACGAACGTGGCCAGGTCCCGCAGTTCCTTCTCCAGCGTCAGCAGCGTGGACACGGGCACATCCGCCACCAGCGTGTTGTCACCGATGATGATGTCCGCCCGCGCCTGCTGGTTCGCGGCGTCCTTGGTGAACGCCAGGTCAAACAGGTCGCCCAGCGCGGTACGCACGTCGACCAGTACGGTCGGCACAGCCAGCTGAACGCGAACCGACTCCGGCGGAAGCTGCTCCCCTTCCTCATCGCGGGGCGTGTACGTGCGGGACACGCCCGTCAGCAACTGCGGCTTGGCCAGGTTGTGATGTGCGGTGGTCAGCGTCCGCTGTGCGGCCGCCTTCACCGTCGGCTCCTTCGCCAGGAGCTGGTGAATCTGGGTTGTGGGTGCCATGTCGGGAAACTCCTTGGTGGGGTTCAGTTCTGGGGGTGCGCGGCCTGGAACCGGGCGGTGACGTCGGCGGGGATGCGTCCCCGGTCGCTGATGTCCTCTCCCTGCTCGCGGGCCCAGGTGCGGATGGCCTGGTTCTGGGCGCGGACTGCGGACACGCTGGTCTTGCTGTAGGTGCGTGCCTTGCGCTGTGTGCCGATGCGGTGTGCGGCGGCCGTGTACTCGGCGAGTACTCCGCGCAGGCTCTCCGCGTTCTCGTCGGACAGGTCGATCTTGTACTGGACGCCGTCCAGTCCGAATGCGACGCTCTGTGTGGCCTCGCCACCGTCCAGATCGTCGATCAGGCTCACGATGGTCTTGCTTGCCATTCCAACCTCCTTTGTCGTGCGTTGTCCGTTGTTATATCACGGAATGTTCTGGTGTCGAGCACAGGAGCATCCTGGGCGTTCCAGGTCGGTCACATACTCCGGATAGGTGTCGTCCACGTGGTCGAGAAGTTCCTCAACGTGACCGGTGTTGGTGAACCATCCGGCAATCGCACCGGCCGCCTGCCAGCGGCGCAACGCGGCCATCTGCACGGCGGTGGGTTTCCCGCCGTCGGGGGCCTTGCATTCGAGCTTGACGGCGCGGCCGCGTACGCTGGCGTCCACGTCGGGTTCTCCGGCGTTGCCGAACTGTGACCCGTGTACTTTACGTGCGTATGACTGTGGCTGCGCCCGGATGTAGTCGATGCCTTCTCTGACGACCTCCGCTTCGGGTTTGCGACGTGGTCGGGATGCCTTGCGGGCGGCGGCCGCGCGGAGTCGGGTTGGGTCGAACTCGGCGTCAGCGATCATTAAATCCTCCTGACTGTAATATAAACTTTAACTTTTATTCCATGACCTCCAGGTCGGCCGGCAGCATTCCGGCAAGGTGGTTACCGACGGTCGGAGCCAACACCCGCAACGATTTCTTCGCCCGCGTCATGGCCACGTAGAACAAGCGGATCAAGCTGTCTCGTCCGGCAATGGTGCG
>Ga0105237_10008965_pt1 | contig 10769 bp, 11 predicted proteins | sample KBSC24metaG_FD_81520 | JGI IMG/M metagenome (GOLD analysis project Ga0105237, IMG submission 81520) | Corn rhizosphere microbial communities from Kellogg Biological Station, Michigan, USA - KBS C2-4 metaG | ecosystem: Host-associated > Plants > Roots > Rhizosphere > Soil | place: Michigan, USA... | reverse complement strand
GAAAATCTGGCATAAAAATGAAAAATCCGAAATCGAAAATCCGACATCCGAAATCAAACTCAGGGTTGTTGCGAGTTTACCGGCTGACTGCGTTCGCGAAGCTGCCTGATGAGCTCATCGTTAAACTCCCGTTCGCTTTTAAACATCTGGCTCACCTTGTCGGGAGGGAGAATCTTCAGGAACTCATCCGTATAATACTTGCGGATGTTGACCAGTTCACCCTCGTAAAATAGCTCACGATTGATCTGGTCGGTACCATTGGCCTGGGTACTGGAGTTGTTCAGGCGTTTTTTTCTGCGTATTTCTTTAAGCGCGTCGCGATACCTACGGTAGATGGGCCAAAACTTATCAGATTCCTCCGGCGTAAGATTCAGCCTTTTGCTCATGTAAGTTTCCTGCACGGCATCGATCTTGCTGATACCGGCTTGTTGCCGTACGATTACCCTTTCCTGTAAACCCGGCCTGCCGCGAAGCACAGGCTGACGGCGCACCACAACCTGCCCGAAGCTATGATAGCCCAGTACAAGCAACAACAATAAGGTAAACGTATATCGGGCCAATTTGTACATGCTATTGACTGGTATCTATATAATCCTGCAGATCATTGCTTAAATTATCAGCATTAATTTGTTTACTATCGTCAATTTCAGTACGTGAATCGTTTACGTCCACATTCTGCTGCAGGTAATTTTGGATATCATCTACAGGTATGGCTGATAACGATTGATGTAAAAAAGAATGATCATGGTCGGCCGGGGCAACTTTTGTGCTTTGTGTTAAAAATATGGTACCGCCAACTGCCAAAGTAAGACAAGCCGCAACGGCATATTTAAATGACACCGAAGTAAATAATCGCCTTACCACACCTTTACGCCTAACCGGCTCCTGGTTGGTGGTCTTGTTCAGAATATTTTCGGTAAGTCCGTTAAAATAACCTTCAGGAACAGTAAATGCTTCTTCTTTTTCGTTTAACGCTTCTTCTACATACACCCGGCTTTCTATCTGCTGGGCCAGGTTCTCAAAATAACCTTCGGGAACGGTAAACGCTTCCTCTTTTTCATTTAACGCTTCTTCTACAAATATCCTGCTCTGTATTTGTTCATGCAGGTTCTCAAAATAACCCTCTGGTACAGTAAAATGGTTAGTCTCTTTATCTAAAGCTTCTTCAACTTTTATCCTGACAGTAATGTTATTGCTTAAATCTTCAAAGTAATTTTCGGGCACAGCATACCCTTGCTCAACCGAACCTTTTTTTAAATCCTCTAATTTGATGTATGACACGATCTGCTGATCGAGCTCATCAAAGTAGCCCTCAGGCACTGTAAACGGGTTACTTGAGTTAACCTGTTTAAGTGACATATAATCATTTAGCCATTCCCTATTTCCTCTATCGCTGTTCATATCTTTATATAGATGGAAGTCATGTCCAAAGGTTTAAAATAAAATTAAAAATTTAATCGCGTGATAATAAAAAAGCTTCGATTTTTTTAACCGCTAAATGGAAGGATGCCTTCAACGCGCCCACACTGGTCCCCAGCACATCCGACATCTCCTCGTACTTCATATCATCATAATATTTCATGTTGAACACCAGCCGCTGTTTCTCCGGCAATGTTAAAATAGCCTGTTGTAATTTCAGTTGGGCCTGGTCGCCGTTAAAATAGCTCGAATCGGCCAAAGTATCAGCCAGTTCATAAGCCACATCATCCAGCGGGATATTATTTTTTTGTTTTTTCTTGTTCAAAAAGGTGATGCACTCGTTAGTAGCAATTCGGTACATCCAGGTATACAACTGCGCGTCGCTGCGGAAGCCGGGCAGGTTTTTCCATACTTTAACAAAAGTATCCTGTATCAGGTCATCCGCGTCATCATGGTCGATCACCATGCGGCGGATATGCCAGTAGAGCTTTTGCTGGTATTTTTTTAATAGCAGGTTAAAAGCTTCGTTCCGGGTCTTCTCATCCTGGAACTTGCGTAAAATTTCTGCATCATCAACCTGTGCCGACATGTATTATTGTTTATTTTTCTACTCGTATTTACGGCGAAAATAGTTATAAATTATTTATTGTAATACATCCAGCACCTGCTGCGATGCATTCTTGCTTTCTACCTTATCAATTACTTTCAATATCTTTCCATCCTTACCTATAACAAACGTAGTGCGGTGTGTGCCCATATACGTTTTGCCGAAGGTGGTTTTCTCACCCCAAACGCCGTAGGCTTCAATTATTTTCTTATCCTCGTCTGCGAGCAGGGGAAAAGGAAGGTCATACTTCTTGATGAATTTCTTGTGCGATTTTTCATTATCGAAGCTTACGCCGACAACAGCGAAGCCTTTACTTAATAGCGATTGATAGTTATCCCTGAAATTGCAGGCTTCCTTAGTGCAGGTAGGGGTATCGTCCGCCGGGTAAAAATACAATATCAGGCTTTTGCCCCTGAAATCCGAAAGTGAAACGGTTTCGCCATTTTGATCTTTGGCGGTGAAATCCGGGGCTTTATCACCCTCTTTTAAATTTGTCATATTATCTGTAAAAAGTCGCGCTAAATTGTGAAATATTATCTTTGTTATCAGTAACCGCCAGATCGAATATATGTTTACCGTTGGTAATCGAATTGTCAAAGGTATAACTTAATACTTTGGTCTTGTAGTCCCATTCCACCAATACCCATTTCCCATCGACCTTACCACTGTAGGTTTTAATTCCGGAAAGGTTATCGCCAATCCTAAACGCGATCCGCTTTAGTTTTGACATGTTGGCACCATCCTTAATATTCAATGCACGGATGATTGGGGGCACGGTATCGACCTTGATATAATAATCGCCAAAAGTTCGCGCCTCGCCTTTTACGTAGCCGTCCTGGTAAACACCCGGTTCACAAGCCCCGTCGGTATTCACAATCACCGCTTTATCGGTATGCGTGCCGATGGTAGCATCAGGCTTTATCCATATTTCAAAATGATCATTGATCGGTGTAAACCGATTATGAATGCGGTGAACAGCCGAAAATGTGCCCGGCCTTTCCGGCAGGGTAGCGTAGGTGAAATCGAGATCATCATACAGGTTTCCAGGCGGGATGATCACTTTGACCTTATCATTACTGAATTCATTTTGCTTATCGTAATGAAACCGGGTGGTGCTTCCGTTGATCACATTGGTGAGGTCTGCGGCAGGTTTAGCCGGGGTTGATTTTACTTTTATTTTTAGTGATGAACTGTTACCGGCAATATCTTTCACCACATATTCCACCTCGTGCACAGCGTCGTCATTAAAGGTCATCACCCCGCGACTAACCGATTGCGGGTAAAGGGATATTCTGCTGCCGGGCAGTATAAAGCATTTTTGTATGAACTTGTGGGTATGCAAAAACGTTGGATAATCGATATAAGCATTGATGGCATGCGTCTGGTCGAATGCGAAACGTTCCACAGCGAAGGTATAAACCGTGGTGCCGTCCAGTTTTAGTTCGATAGAATAAATGCCGTTGTGATTAAATGAAGCGCTATTCATATCCGTAGCTGTAATACCGAAACCGGTTTCACCGCTGACATTGATCACCTGTGGTTTTATTAAACCGTAATGTCCAGCCGCGCCCTTCACCCCAAAGAACTGCCTCGGTGTTTTCTCGCTAAAGGGGTTACTCCCTAAATGATAAACGCAAATAGTTCCAAGAGTAGGGGGGACCTTATCGGGAATAGTCAACCCAAAAAGCTGGGGGTTGATAGTTTGTTCCGTTTCGGTATCCCTTATCTCAAAATGCAAATGTGGCCCTGCCGATGCCCCGGCATTGCCCGACCATGCGATCACATCATCCTTGCAATATTGCAACTGCATAGGCGGCACCACAAAATCAACATTCTCAATTTGCTGCAGGTTCTGTTGTTCGCGTATCAGCCTTTCCATCTCAGGCGCAAAACGTTCGATGTGCCCGTAAACCGTGGTAAAGCCGTTGGGATGTGTAATATAAATCGCATGTCCAAATCCGCCAAATTGTACCCTCAGCCGCGAAACATAACCATCATAGGCCACATGCACCGGGTAGCCCGTATGCCCGTTGGTCCTGAAATCAAGCCCGGAATGAAAGTGATTGGGCCTCAGCTCGCCAAACGAACCCGCAGTAGCCGGTGGCAGGTCAAGCGGGTAGCGAAAAAAGTTCTTCGGGTATTGTTTGGTCTGGACGATACTTTGAGCGTTTCCGTTAAAAATCAACCCAACAGAAAGCAGGATAATAGTAGCAAATTTTTTAATCATCCCTACTTAACGTAAAAATTAAGCATTTTAACATCTTCCAGGTAGCCTTCAAGCCGGTCGCCCACATTTACTTTGCCAACGCCCTGCGGCGTACCGGTATAGATCAGGTCGCCTTTTTTAAGCGTGATATATCTTGATACAAAAGTGATGATCTGCTCAAATGAGAATAAAAGGTCTTTCGTATTCCCCTGCTGGCGGGTTTCTCCATTAATATCCAGCCTGAAATTCAACTGGTACAGGTCAGCAAACTGGGCTTTCGGCATAAAGGCACTCACCGGCGCAGAACCGTCAAATGCCTTAGCCAGCTCCCAGGGCAAACCTTTTTCCTTATGTCGTTGCTGAATATCGCGTGCAGTAAAATCGACCCCCAGGCCGATCTCGTCAAAATAACTCCCCGCAAATTTCTCGTTGATATGCTTGCCTTCTTTACTGATCTTCAATACGATCTCGATCTCGTGATGGATATCCTCAGAAAAATCAGGATGATAAAAAGGCTTGTTTTCCCTAAGCAAAGCGGTATCCGGTTTCATAAATATCACCGGAACGGTTGGCACGGGATTATTCAGTTCTTTGGCATGCTCGGCATAGTTACGGCCTATGGCAATTATCTTCATGTGCCAAATCTAAGAATTTGAGTTGATTGGTTGTATTGGTTGTTATTAGTTGGAGTGGTTGTGTTTAGTTAGAAAGGAATACCAATACAACCAATCTTAACCAATACAACTGAGTTTACAATACCGATATCCTCTTGATCACTGATTCAGTACCGGCCACAACCCGTATAAAGTAGAATCCACGGGATAGTTTGTTATTTAACGGGTAATTGAAATTTTGTTCACCGGATAACGTTCTTTGTGATAACAGCGTGATCACATCATTGCCCAGCACATCCATTATCTTTATGGTGACGATGGCGTTGCGCGATAGGTCATATTTAACATTAACCTGGTCGGTAATGGGATTTGGGTACACCTGCACATCATTCAATAGCTTGTCATCATTCCGCGCAACACTGAATTTTACAGTTGAAGTAGCTGCAGGTTTTAATGGGGGCAATGCCAGGTGCAAACTATTTTTTGAATAAGGAGTTTTTTGTGTCAGCGACTTGTTTTTTGTGCTATGAGCGGTAGTCGTATCACCTTTTTGCAGTTTTGTACCTGAAGCAAAGGCAAAATTCATGAATATCGCCGTAGCAACCAGTACCATCCACGAAAAAGTATACGTATATTTTTGCCTCATGCTCACAATCTTGTACAAAAGTATAAATAAAGCGCTCATCAATTGTAAAATTGACAGCCTAATAAAACATTTTAACAAAATTTAACAAAAACGGATTTTATTAGTTCATATTTGCCCCATTATTGTGAATGTACTAAATAATACGTTAGCATTAATTATAAAGATAAGATTTAATACTTTTGCAATTGCATAATTAATAAGTGACAGCGCATAAAGATATTCAAAAGCTCACCGTTGCCGGGCTTCTCATAAGTTTAGGCATCATTTATGGTGATATAGGTACTTCCCCACTGTATGTTTTTAAAGCTATAGTTGGCACACAGCATATTTCAGAAACATTGATATTGGGCGGCGTCTCCTGTATAGTCTGGACACTCACCCTGCAAACCACTTTAAAATATGTAGTCATTACACTGCGCGCAGATAATAAGGGTGAAGGTGGGATATTTTCCTTGTTCTCTTTAGTGCGGCGAAAGGCTAAATGGCTGATCGTGCCTGCCGTAGTAGGAGGCTGCGCGTTGCTGGCCGACGGTATCATCACACCACCAATTACTATATCCTCAGCAATAGAAGGTTTGCAATCTTATTACCCTGCCTTACCTACGATATACATAGTGATCGCTATCATTGTAGCTCTCTTTGTGATACAGCAGTTTGGTACATCCCTGGTAGGCAAAGCTTTCGGGCCGATGATGTTTGTTTGGTTTACCATGATGGGTGTTCTCGGTATCATGTTTATTGTTCAATCTCCTACCATATTTAAAGCATTAAACCCATATTACGCTTACGAGTTATTAACCACCAATAAGAATGCTTTGATCATTATAGGTGCGGTATTTTTGTGTACCACAGGGGCCGAAGCTTTGTATTCCGATCTTGGGCATTGCGGACGCAAAAACATCCAGATAAGCTGGATATATGTAAAAACCTGTTTGATACTGAATTACCTTGGGCAGGCCGTGTGGTTATTACAAAATAACGGCAAGGTAATGGACCTGAATTTAAATAACCCGTTCTATAAAATTATGCCGCCGGGGTTCTTGTTATATGGTATTGGTATAGCTACAATGGCGGCCATTATTGCCAGCCAGGCGCTTATTTCAGGGTCATTTACCCTCATCGCCGAAGCTGTAAGATTGAATTTATGGCCAAAAGTGAGGATTAATTATCCTACCGAGCAAAAGGGACAGTTATATGTACCAAGTGTAAACTGGTTGTTGTGTCTTGGGTGCGTAGGCGTAGTTTTATTGTTCAAATTCTCGGCAAATATGGAAGCTGCTTACGGATTAAGTATTACCGTAGCCATGCTGATGACCACTATATTGGTTTCTAAATTTTTGGCCAAAAAGAAATTTCCTACTTATATCATAGCCATATTTTTAGTGGTGTATTTATTAATTGAGGGAACATTCCTGGCAGGTAACCTGGTGAAATTTGTTCATGGTGGCTGGTTTACATTGTCAGTGGGAGCTGTTTTGTTTTCCGTGATGTGGACCTGGCACACCGCGAGAAAGATCAGGAACCGTTACGTGAAGTTTATTGCTATCGAGGACTATTTTAACATTATCAAAGAATTGAGCGATGATGAATCGGTGCCTAAATATGCCTCGCAGCTAGTTTACCTTACCAGCGCTAATTTTGACTCGGAAGTAGAGTCGAAGATCATCTATTCTATTTTGCAAAAGCAGCCCAAAAGAGCCGATGTTTATTGGCTGGTACATGTGGATGTAGTGGACGAACCTTACAAACGTGAATACCAGGTAGATTTCCTGGTGCCAAATAAACTGATCCGTATTGATTTTAAACTGGGTTTCCGTGTGGAGCAGCAGATTAACCTCTTGTTTAGAAAAGTAGTGGAGGACCTGGTACGAAAAGGAGAGGTGAATATTACCAGTACGTACAAATCTTTAGCCAGGCATAAGATTGTTGGTGATTTCAGGTTTGTGGTGATCGAAAAAGTAGTTTCGCGTTCTCATAATCTTTCCCTCTACGAGAAATTTATCATGGCCTATTATTTCTACCTGAAAAAAGTCAGTTTATCGGAAGAGCGCGGCTTTGGGCTTGATCTCAGCTTTGTTACGGTAGAAAAAGTCCCACTGATGCTGGCTGATCCAGAGACTGTAGAAATTCATCGTATCAATTAAATGTTATAAATTCAGAATGTTAACAGAATGTTAATATAAATTTGTAATATATTGCCATGAAACATACCCTGATTAAAATAATATTTATATCTCTTTGTGTTTTTTCCCTCAGAGTAAATGCACAAATCGCAGATACTGTAAAAAAAGATCTGTTGACAGCGCCTGACACGGTAAAGCGTTTGCACAGTAATCCATTATCGCTTATCCCGCCTGCTGTGGCAATTGTTTATGGCGCCTCGTCATTTGTAATTCACCCGATAAGACGTATTGATTATTACGTTCACAGTGAAACTGAAAAGACAAGCCCTAATTTCAATACCAAGGCCGAGACTTATTTTCAGTTCGGCCCCGTCATCATGGTATATGGCCTGAATTTAATTGGTGTGCCAGGTAAGAACCGGTTTGTCGACCGTTCTGCATTGCTTGGTCTATCGGCCGGTATTTTTGCGATTACCAGTTTTAGTACAAAGCGCTACAGCCATCGCCTGCGTCCTAATGGGTCCGATTATCTATCTTTTCCATCGGGCCATACCGGGAATGCATTTATGGGTGCTGAGTTTTTGGCGCAGGAATATTCTGAGAAGTCGCCGGTTTACACGGTTATTGGATATAGTCTTGCCGTCACAACAGGTATTTTCAGGATGTATAACAGGGATCATTGGTTTAGCGATGTTGTTGCAGGCGCCGGGTATGGTATCCTATCAACTAAATTGTCCTATTTGATCTATCCTTATATCCGGAATGCGCTAACACATACCGATCAAAAAACAGGCAAGAGCACCATGATCATGCCGACCTACCAGGACGGGGTTCCGGGATTGTCTTTTGCTATGCAACTATAGGCTCTATCCGTTATTTATAATGTCTTCAGCTACTTATACTTTATTTTATATCCTAAAATAATACTGGCAAAGATGAATGTGATCACGTTGGCAGTCGCCACCGGCAAACTCCCGATCATAACTCCGTAAATAAGCCACAGTAAAGTGCCTGCGGTAAACAGGGCATACATATACAGTGATATGCCTGAAGTATCTTTGGTTTGGATAGTTTTGATGGCCTGCGGCAGAAAAGAAACCGTAGTTCCAAATGCAGCAAAGTAACCAATAATGGTGATCGTATCTAAGGCTTTCATTTATGACTAAAGATAGCCATAAACAATGAAACTGCGACCTTTATTTAATTATACCTCCACGTCAATTTTATGTGGATCTTTCCCCATCACGCTATGCCGGTAGCTGTAAGTAAAGTAGATTATCAATCCTACAACAAGCCAAACTAAAAACCGTATCCAGTTTGTATATCCCAGTTCTGTCATCAGGTAAAAACAGCTCATCAAACCTAAGACCGGTATCAAAGAAAAATTCCTTATAAAAGTGTAAATGCTGATCAATGCGATCAAAATGAAAAACAAGTAATTGGGGAAATTATACAGGATGCCCAAAAAGCCGGTATTATATTTTTGCGACTCGGGTATGGCAGAGGCCCTTACCGCGTCATTGAATTTATCATCTTCCAGGCCTTTTATGTAATTATCTACAGTCGCGTTCTTCTCGGCTCTGGCGCCATACAATGAAACTGCTTCGTTGTATAAAATGGTCTTTTCAGCGGGTTTCAGGTTTTCGAATATCGTGGCTCTTTCTTTCAATCTTTTACCCTGTGCCATCTCAACCTGTGCAGGCGGTTTATAATAGATACATCCGGCAAATATCAATATGGTTATAAATGGCACTACCCATCTTCCATTAAAATAGGGAAGCTTAAAACGTCCTTTCAGCGCCTGCTCACGTGGTAGCAGCAATACACCACCACACACCAGTACAAAGGCGAATAATGTACCGATACTTGTCAAGTCGGTTACCTCGGTCAGGTTCATAAATAAGGCCGGAACAGCTACCAGGAAACCGGTGACGATTGTGGCAAATGAAGGTGTATGATATTTAGGATGGATACGTGAAAATGCTTTTGGTAACAAGCCATCACGACTCATGCTCATCCATATGCGGGGCTGGCCCAGTTGGAATATCAATAATACGCTCGCGGTAGCAATTACAGCACTGATAGAAATAATATAGCTGATCTTGGTCAACCCAACCTTTACAAATACAAATGCCAGGGGATCTTCTACATTTAAATCCTTGTAGCTCACCATCCCGGTAAGCACCAGGGCGATAAGGATATAGAGAACTGTGCAGATCACCAGCGAGTAGATCATCCCGCGTGGAAGATCACGCTGCGGGTTATCACATTCCTCTGCCGTGGTGGATATGGCATCAAATCCTATATAGGCAAAAAATACACCCGACACGCCTTTCATTACACCGCTAAAGCCGTTAGGCATAAACGGGTGCCAGTTGGCAGGGGTCACATAAAAGAAACCGATAATAATTACCCCGATCACAATGGCCACTTTTAAAATAACCATGGCATTGGTAGCCTTTTTTGTTTCTCTTATGCCTACATATACCAGGTAAGTAATGGCTATTACAATAGCCAGGGCGGGAAGGTTCGCGATCAGCTTAAAATCGCCGAAACCAGGCGCTGTAGCCCAAGCTTGTGCGCCATCCCTCATACTCATGGTAATATCATCGAGACGGTGGGTAGCAGTTAACTGCTGTACCTGGTGACTCGCCCGTAATGCCGAAACATAATCCATAGTCAGGTAAGTAGGCATATGGATATGAAATCCCTCCAGCAGGTTGACAAAATAGCCACTCCAGGATATGGCAACGGCAATATTGCCTATCGCATATTCCATCAACAGATCCCAGCCGATGATCCAGGCGATCAGCTCACCAAATGATGCATAGGCATAGGTATAAGCGCTGCCTGCAACCGGTATGCGCGAAGCGAATTCGGCATAACACAATGCGGAAAAGCCGCAGGTAACAGCAGTAATGATGAATAATATGGTAACGCCGGGGCCGCCATGAAACGATGCCACACCGATGGTAGAGAAAATACCGGCACCAACTACGGCCGCTATACCCATTAAGGTAAGGTCCCTTACGCCTAATTCTTTTTTAAGATGTGAGCCCGAATGTTCGCTGTCAGTAAACCCGCTGGCAACATCAGTTAATATTCTCTCAATTGTTTTTTTACGAAATACGCTTTTAGACATTCAGTTTCAAAT
>Ga0105237_10008964_pt1 | contig 10769 bp, 6 predicted proteins | sample KBSC24metaG_FD_81520 | JGI IMG/M metagenome (GOLD analysis project Ga0105237, IMG submission 81520) | Corn rhizosphere microbial communities from Kellogg Biological Station, Michigan, USA - KBS C2-4 metaG | ecosystem: Host-associated > Plants > Roots > Rhizosphere > Soil | place: Michigan, USA... | reverse complement strand
CGGAGTTTTTGTCGACGTGCAAAACACGCTCGTCAACAACGCTTTCATTCGCTGGGGCACGCCGGAACAGAAACAGAAGTACCTGACCAAACTCGCAGCCGGCAGCGTCGGCGCTTACGCGCTGAGCGAACCCGGTTCAGGCTCCGACGCGTTTGCGATGCAGACGCGCGCGGTCGACAACGGCGATCATTACGTGCTCAACGGCCGCAAGCTCTGGATCACAAACGGAATCGAAGCCGAGATCTTCGTCTTGTTTGCGAATGCGAATCCGGAGGATGGATATCGAGGCATCACGGCTTTCATCGTCGAAAAGAGCTTCCCGGGTTTTTCGATCGGGAAGAAGGAAAACAAGCTCGGTATCCGCGCGTCGTCGACGGTCGAGCTGATACTTGAAGACTGCAAAGTGCCGAAGGAGAACGTGCTCGGCGAGCCGGGCAAGGGCTACAAGATCTCGATCGAAACATTGAATGAGGGACGCATCGGCATTGGCGCGCAAATGATCGGTATCGCGGCGGGCGCGCTCGAGAGTGCACTGCGCTACACGGCGGAACGACAACAGTTCGGAAAGTCGATCAACCAGTTTCAGGGAGTTCAATTTCAACTGGCGGAGATGGCGACCGAACTGGAAGCCGCGCGCCTGATGGTTTACAACGCCGCGCGCATGAAAGACGCAGCCGTGAATTTCGTGAAGGAAGCGGCCATGGCGAAACTCTACTCGTCGCGTGTCGCCGAGCGCGTGAGTTCGAAAGCGATCGAGTTGTACGGCGGTTACGGATACGTGAAAGACTATCCGGTTGAAAAATACTGGCGCGATTCGAAGATCGGTGCGATCTACGAAGGCACCTCGAACATGCAACTGCAAACGATCGCGAAGCTGATTATCGGAAAATGAATTCTCGCATCGACATATTCGAGCAGATGCTCGCGAGCGATCCCGGAAACACGGCGGTGCTTTTCGGGCTGGCAAAGGAATACGAGAAGGCTGGCCGCGACGACAAGTTGATCGAAACGCTCAATCGTTACCTGGAGGCCTCCGAAGACGAAGGCAATGCGTTCGGCATGTTGGCCGGTGCTTACGAGCGCACTGGCCAGAGAGACAAAGCACGCGAAGCTTACGAGCGCGGCATCGAAACATCACAGCGCCATGGGCATCCGGGCATGGCCGAAGAGTATCGAATGATTCTGGCTGGCAATTATGAATGACACTAAAGTACTGAAACTGGTCCGCAAAACTGACTCAACTGAACCCGAGACGCCGGAACAGGAAGCCGAGATGGGCATGGCGCCTGGTCCAACCTCCGTCCCGATGAAACCGGCAGCCGCGCCAGAGCCGCAGAGATCGACACCAAAACCAGTTGCCGCGACTGCACCGCAACGTGCTGCCGAACCACGTACTCAGGATTTGCCAGATCGGAAGTTGTTGATTGAGATGTATCGCACGATGTATCTCTCGCGGCGTATCGACGATAAAGAGATTCAGCTCAAGGGACAAAACAAAATCTTCTTTCAGATCAGCGGTGCAGGTCACGAGGCGGTGCTGGTTGCGGCCGGCGTGGTCTTGAAGCCTGGTTATGATTGGTTTTATCCGTACTATCGCGATCGCGCGCTTTGTTTGCAGCTCGGTATGACGCCTCTCGAGATGTTCCTCTCGGCCGTGGGCGCTGAGGCCGATCCAAACTCACACGGGCGCCAGATGCCTTCGCACTGGGGTCACAAAAAACTGAACATCGTTTCGCAGTCGTCGCCGACCGGAACGCAACTACTCCAGGCCGTCGGGTGTGCCGAAGCGACTTATCGCAGCACACTTATCAAGGAACTCCAGAAGCTCATCGGCAGTTTTCACGACGACGAAGTCACGTACGTCTCGCTCGGCGATGGCACGAGCAGTGAAGGCGAATTTTGGGAAGCGCTCAACACGGCGTCCAACCTGAAACTGCCCGTTGTATTCCTCCTGGAAGACAACGGCTATGCGATCAGCGTTCCCGTTGAAGTGCAAACCGCGGGCGGCGACGTGTCGAAGCTGGTGCAGAATTTTCCCTCGCTTTATCTCCAACGATGCGACGGCACCGATCCGATCGCCTCGCTCGAAACCATGCGGCGCGCGGTCGATTATTGCCGGCAGCGCAAAGGTCCCGCGCTGGTCCATGCGAAAGTCATTCGTCCTTATTCACACTCGCTTTCGGACGACGAAAAGCTCTACCGGCCTGACGAGGAACGCGCGAGCGACGCGGAGCGCGATCCGGTGAAACGTTTTGGCGCCCTGCTGATTGACGAAGGAGTGATCGATCAGAATGGCTTGCAAAGGATCAAGGACGAAGTCGACGCGTTGGTGACCGACGCTGCCGACAAGGCGCTGGCGAGCCCGCAGCCGGCGAAAGAGACCGCGACTGATTTCGTCTTTTCACCCGATATCGATCCGACTGCCAAACAGTTCGACACGGAAGACGCGGTGCAGCTTTCAGGTAACGCGGGCACCGTGGTCGATCTCATCAATCGTTGCCTCGACACGGAGATGGCGCGCGATCCGCGGATCGTCGTCTTCGGCGAGGACGTGGCTGACTGTTCGCGCGAACAGTACCTCGAGACGGTGAAAGGCAAAGGCGGCGTTTTCAAAGTCACCGCAAATCTCCAGCGAAAGTATGGCAGCGCTCGTGTTTTTAATTCGCCGCTTGCTGAAGCAAATATTGTCGGCCGCGCGATCGGGATGGCCACGCGAGGGTTGAAACCCGTGGTGGAGATCCAGTTCTTCGACTACATCTGGCCGGCGATGCACCAGATTCGAAATGAGCTCGCGTTGCTACGCTGGCGCTCAGGTAACGAGTGGAAAGCGCCCGTGGTTCTTCGCGTGCCGATCGGTGGTTATCTGAAAGGCGGTGCGGTCTATCACTCGCAGTCAGGCGTGTCGACGTTCACGCAGATTCCTGGTTTGCGCGTTGTTTATCCTTCGAATGCGCTCGACGCAAACGGGCTGCTGCGCACGTCTATTCGATGTGACGATCCGGTGCTGTTTCTCGAACACAAACATCTTTACCGGCAGGCCTACAACAAGTCGCAGTATCCGGGCGAGGATTTCAAGATCCCGCTCGGCAAAGCGAAGAAGGTTCGCGAAGGTACGGACATTTCGATCATCACGTATGGCGCGTTGGTCCAACGATCAATCGTCGCCGCAAAGCAGATGGAGCAGGAGGGCGTGAGTGTCGAAATCGTCGATCTGCGCAGTCTTCTTCCTTACGACTGGAACGCCATCGCGGAAACGGTGAAAAAGACCAGCCGCGTGATCGTCGCGCATGAAGATTCGCTGTCGTTCGGGTTCGGTGCTGAGATCGCCGCGCGTATCGGTGATGAGTTGTTCGAGTATCTCGATGCGCCGGTGAAGCGTGTTTGTGCGCTCGACACGTTCGTCGCGTACGCGCCCCAACTCGAGGACGCGATCCTCCCGCAGGCTCTAGATGTTGCCAAAGCGATTGCGGAACTGAAAGCATATTAGACAGGATTTACAAGATTTTTCAGGATTGACAAGGTCGAACTGTTAATCCTGAAAAAAATCCTGTCAATCCTGTACCCGTACACGTCTGTATCGTTCTGTTTCGCATAATCCAGCCACTTTCCTCAGATTTCCCCTAAAAACCACGGCATAAGTGTTGCGAAAAACGGTTTGGAATAAACATGTTCCCCCACGTGACAATTAATCGCGATTAATTAAACACAAGGGAGGTACAACTGATGAGCAAGCACGTTTTGAGCGTTTTGGGCGCTGTGATGCTGACTCTCGCAATCGCCGCAATCGCTCTGGCACAAACGACAACGACTACTGTTACACAAACAGTTCAGAATCCCGACGGCACCTACACGATTATTGAGTATCCCGCCAAGAAAGAAGTGAAGATCAACCTGACGCCGGTCAACACACCCGCGAAAGGTTACGCCACCATTTTGCGTGACGACGATGGCACCAGGATCAAACTCAATCTAACGGAAGTTCCCGCTGACATGACTGCGATGACCCTTTACGCGGTTGACGACAAAGGCGTCGTTACCCCGCTCGGACCAGTCGCGCTCACGAACGGAATGGGAACCTTAGCCGTGACCACGCCGCTTTCGAGGTTCATGCTCGTCGCTTCTCCTGAACCTGCACTGACGGCATACGATGCAAACACGAAGATCTTATTTAGAAGCGCGGTGCCCGAAGGCTTCACGGTTATTCCGGTGACCGGTAGTGCGTCGGGAGAAAAAGTCGGCGCAGTAGCTGCGCCGACAACCGGTGCGACGGTGGTTTCCCCGACTGAGCAAACCGCAGTCACTTACACCGCTCCGCTGTTGGGCATCCCCAACTACAAGAAGGGCGATGACACCAAAATCAAAGTCGACTTTACGGGTGCTTTACAAGGTGCTCGCGCGAACGTCTTCATCACCCCGCGCAAGGATGGACCGACTGAGGTCAACATGCGTTTCCACGATCTGAAGGAAGCGCCTCAGGGCCAGAAGTTCATCCTGTGGGCGATGTCGTCTGACGGTCAGTTCCAGAAACTCGGCCAGGTTGTAAACGTAAAGGGCCGAAATGAAGCTGAGATCAAGTCGGAAACGACGTTGACGGACTTTGGTTTGGTTGTGACCATGGAAAGCGCTGAGGCTCCAATGCCGGCAGGACCAGCGGTCGCACATATTCACATCGTTCCATAACCGAATCCAGCACGTTTAGCGCTGGGTCTGTTAGGGCCGCTCGAAAAGGGCGGCCCTAAGTTGTGTCAAATCTCTCACAAAAAGCTACCACTCAAGGACCATCTTGCGCTAAGATGGCGCGACTGGGTGTGCGCCACCGGCGCATCTTCAGGTCTTCCCGACCGGCTCAAGGTCGAGCCGATATTTTCTCTGACAACGCAGATTCCCCTGGACGTGAATCCCCTTCACGGACCGAAGTCTCGTTTCGCCCCTGGATTTGACGACATGAACAAGAGCACCTACCCCCGTCTTTTCTCGCTTGTCCTGGTTTTGTTGCTTACGTCCACGGTTCGTGCGCAGGAAAGCCTTCCGGCACTCGTCAAACGAGTCAAACCAGCCGTTGTAGCCATCGCGACTTTTGACGCGAGTGGTGAAGCGGTGATGACTGGCAGCGGCTTCTTTTTGAAGCCCGGCCAGGTGGTCACCAATCTTCACGTGATTCGCGGTTCTGTCCGTGCGGAGATCAAAACGCTGGACGGCAAAGGCAAGGTCTTTCCGGTGAACGGCATTCTCGCGGTGGATGAGGAAGGCGACCTCGCGCTGCTGAGCGTCGACATGCCTCCACAGCCTGTGCGCACGAGTGAGCTCGCGAGCGAGTTGCCGGAAGAAGGTGAATCGATATTTGTTATTGGTAATCCACTCAAGCTCGAAGGTTCGGTGAGCGACGGAATCGTGTCGGCCGTGAGAGAGGTTCCAAACAGCTATCGCATCATTCAGATCACTGCTCCGATTTCTCATGGAAACAGCGGCAGCCCGGTTTTCAACCTGCGCGGGCAGGTGTTGGGCGTGGTGACGGTGAAGGTCACGAACGGGCAGAACATCAATCTCGCGATTGCGGCGGCGAGAGTTGGTGAGTTACGCGCGGGGAAGCTGCGAGCGCTGTCAGAGTTGGCGTTGAAGAGCAAGGGCGATGTGGCAGAGTCGCTCTATCGCTCGGGACTCGATTCGCTTTGGCTCGGCAACTACGACAACGCTGTCGGATATTTCGAGAATGCGGTAAACAAAAATCCGAAACGAGCTGAGGCGTGGGTGCAGGTTGGCTATTGCAAAGTGAAACAGGGGAAGAACCAGGAAGCGATCCGCGCTTACTTGCAGGCGTTGCAGCTCAAGCCGAATGATGCCGAGATTCACAACAAGCTCGGCGACGCGTATTACTACGCGGGGCGTTTGAGCGAAGCGATCGAATCCTACAGCGAAGCCGCGCGAATACAACCGGACTCGGCGGAGACGTTCTACAACCGCGCGATCGCGTATTTTGAGAGGGGAAATCAGAGCATGGCCGCCGCTGAGGCGCGGACGCTGCAGCGACTCGATCCGAAGCTCTACGAAAAATACGTACGCGAGACGATGTAAGCAGTATTTAGCCGCAGATTTACGCGGATGAACGCAGATTAGATCTGCGTTCATCCGCGTAAATCTGCGGCTAAATACTGCTTACCCGGCTTGACCAGTAAACACGCCCATATCGACACTTCTCGGATTCCCGAGCACCACGAACCGAATATTCTTCATGTACTTCTGCGACACGCGCTGGACGTCAGCGGGTGTGACCGCCGTCAGCCGTTCGAGAAAATCAACTGAATTGCGCCAGCCGCCGCCAATCAACTCGTATTGGGCCAACTCACCAGCCTGCGCCGCATTCGTCTCCTGTCCGAGGTAATACGTAGTCAGATACTGCGCGACGACAGCGTGAATGTCGTCTGCACTCACGGGCTCGGTTTGTAGTCGCGTGATCTCGCTCAACATCAGCCGGATCGACTGATTCGCATCCACCGCCGTCACGTAAAGTCCACCGACATTCGCCGCCTGTGTTCTCAAGAAAGCATCCGGCGCGTACGAGAGATTTCTCTTCACGCGAACCTCTTCAAACACACGATCGCGCAGCAAGGAACTCGCAACCCGCATCGCGTAGATGTCGGGCGAGGTCAAAGACGGCGCCGTGAATAACCCCTGAATGTAATTCGTCGGCAACTCGCGTGGGGTCACTTCAACGGACGACCTATCAAACGTCAACTGCGGTATCGACTCCGATTTGTAATTGCCGCGCGGCAACTTGCCTAAACTCGCAGCCACTAACCCGCGCACGTCGGCCGGGTTCAAGTCGCCAACGATCACGAGCAGCAGTCGCGACGTCTCCATCAGCTTCGTGTGATAAGCGCGCAGATCTTCAGGCGTCAACTTCGCAACAGTTTCAGGCGTTCCGCTCGTATTGTTCAAATATGGATGGCCGGCGTACGCCACGCGTTCCTGGAGCTTTTGCAGGTAAACATCCGGATTGTCGGTGTCGTCGCTTAGCGACACGACGAGCCGTTGCTGAACAAGCGCGACGTCTTCCTTCGTGAACGACGGTCGTAATGCGACGTCAGTGAAGATCTCCCACGAACGATCGAAGTGCATTCGCGTCGAAGCGAGCGACAACACCGAGTAATCGTTGTTTGAACTGCTGCCGATCACCGTGCCCATGCGCGAGAGTTCGCTGCGCATGCGTTCACGCGGAAAGTTTGTGGTCGCTTCAGTCGCGGCGCTGAGCATCAGCGTTTCGATACCCGCGTTTTGCGCGTTGATGTTTGCAGCGCCGCCGCGAATAAACAGACCTGCGGCGACAGTCAGGCTTCCTTCGCGCCGCTTCAGCAACACCTTCAATCCGTTGACGTCAAACTCGCTCACCAGCGCCGCCTGCTTTGCGACGACGCTTTGCACGGTTTCCTGTGACTGCGCTCTCGCTTGCTGCGCCTGCGAAGCATCCGCACCTGTTACGACGACGACTACTGCCATCAGCAGGCCGATTAAAAACCGACGCGGGGACACGGTGACGCGGCGACGCGGTGAGTCTCCGCGTCTCCGCGTCTCCTCGTCTGCGTGTCTTTCCGTCTCCGACTCGTTTACGTTCTTGTTCCTGGTCATATCTTTGTTCACTGTCCGATTAGCTCTGCCGGTGTAATTTTGACTTTGGCCTGCGATTCAGTCGACATCAACGCCAGACCGATGTGGGGCTTGCCTTGAATATAAGTGGTGATGTAACGGCTGATGTCGGCGCGCGAAGTGGCGCGAAGGCGCGGGAGATAGCCGCGGAAGTATTCGAGCCCGGTCGACGCCCACCAGAAACTGAGTGTGTGCGTGTAGTCGCTCAACTTCTCGCGCGAGTAGAGATCGTCGGCTTCGAGTAGTGCTTTCGCGCTCTCGAGCTGTTCGTCGGTGTAATAGTCTTTGTCGTTGAAGTGGGCGACTTCTGCGTAAAGAGCCTTGATCGCAGCGCGCGCCTTGTCGGGAGTTGTTTGCGCGATCAGTGCGATTGGACCGACGTTGCGTTGCGTGTAGTAACTCAGATCGATGCCGGTGACTAATCCAGTGTCTACAAGATTTCTCTGAAAGCGCGAGTTCGGCTGCCGCAGAATGAAAGAGAAAACGTCAGCCGCGTAGGTTGCGGCATTGTCTTTACCGATCGATGGTCCCTGCCAACTGATGTTGAAAATTACATTCTGCACCGGTTGAACGATCACTGCGCCTTCGCTTTTCGGAAGTGGAGGATGTTCGACGAGGGGAAACTCCACGAACGGATCTTTTTCGCGCCTGGGCCAGTCGCCGTAAAACTCCTGCGCCATCTTCATCACTTCCGTCGGATTCACGTCGCCGGTCAAGACGAGCGCTGAATTATTTGGCACGTAGTAACGCTGCTGGATCAGACGCATCATGTCTGTCGTCGCGGCTGAAACCGTCTCCCGGTTTCCAAGTGGATTCTTGCGGCTCGGGTATTTAAAGAAGAGCCGGCTGGTCATCTCCTGGCTCAAATAAAAGAACGGGTTCGACTCGTTGCGGTCGATTTCACCAATGACGACTTGCTTTTCGCGCACAAACTCACGGTCATCAAAAAGCGGATAGCGCGTGGCGTCCTTCATAAACTGCATCGCGGTACGAATGTTTGGACTCGTCGTGGTGAAGTAATAATCGACGACTTCTTCGCGCGTGGTGCCGTTGTAAGCAATACCCATCTGGCCGATCGTGCGCAGGTACTCTTCGGCGTTCGCAATCGCGCGATTCTGCTTGAAAAACATGTGCTCGTATAAATGCGAGAGGCCGTTCAACTCCGGTGGCTCGGTGTAGGAACCGTTCTTCACCGCGAGCTCGATCGTGACCAGCGGAATCGAGTGGTCTTCGAGAATGATCACTTCCAGACCGTTCGAGAGCACCTGGCTCGTGATTTTCGCTTCGGGCAGTCGCGGCGCCGGCGCGGGAGCGGGCGTCGCCGCCGTTGGTCGCGGAGCGCGCTGCTGCGTCACAACCCTCGCCGCGAGGCTCGAGGGTGTCAGCAAAGTTAGTAGAAGAAAAACCGAAAGCAAACTTCGTTTCACAGATAACTCCATAGGTCCAAATTGATGATATTCGTAGGGAAAAGGTTATCTTGAGGAAAGAAAATTGTACAGTTAACGTTTTTTGCCAACAATTGAGCGGGCTTTTTGGCGGAGGGCGATTCGGTATGGTGCGGCGTCAGTGCCCGCTGCGTTGGATAACCACATAATGCGCGGGGCGCCGCGTGGGGAAGTCTCACCAGTCATCTCCATCGAATAAGTGCGTCTGTCGTTTGGTACAAATAAGACGAGGCGTCTCAGATTTCTGCCTTCGCTCGCGTCTTTTCCGCTGAAGAGCAGTTCCGGATAACCATCTTCGTCGGCGTCGACTAATTCAGAGCTCCAGTTCGCGTGCTTGAATCCTTCTGTATCGAGCCGGCCTCGTGTCGTGACTCGGAAGATCCCATTTCGTCTCTGCACGACGAGAAAGTTTGTGTTACCCCACTTACGTTGATTGTTGATCACGACGATCGCCGGGCCGGAATCAGTATCGACAATCTCGAGATCGCCCACCGATCCACCACGCGCAAAGCGCGCAGCGATTCTGCGGGCCTGGTCGACTGAAATCTCTTCTTCCGGCGCGAGGTCCGAAAACGATGGCGTTAAACCGCCCGCCGGCGCCACGCGATTATTACTCCGATTATCACTCAGCGAGACTGGCGTTGTTGAGAACCGAGACGCAGCTACGGGCAGTGCAGAATCTGGAATGCGCGGGTCAGGCGCGCTCTGGCCGGTGTAACCCCATGCAAGCAGTGCGCTGAACGCCGTGACCAAAACCAGCGGTGCGCCGACGCGAAATACAACACCGCGACCGGCATCCGCGGCCGCGACCATCGCGGAAAGCGGTTCGACATCCGGCAACGTGCGTTCTGTTTGCACCAGGCTCCGTTCCAAAAGCGACTTCGCTAACGCGGCGCTTCGCGGCCGATCCTCTGCACGTTTTGCGAGCAACGTGTGCACTGCGAGTGCGAGCGGCCGGGCGATGTCCTGGCGTAAGCGTGGCAAGGGCGGTGCAGGCGCGGTCGCCTGTTTGATCAGCAACGCAGATTGAAGCGGGTCGACAAACGGCGGACGACCGGCGAGCATTTCGTACAACAAAACGCCGAGGCTGTAGAGATCGCTGCGCGCGCCGACGCGTTGGCCCAAACACTGCTCGGGCGACATGTAGCGCGGCGTGCCGATCAGTTGACCCGAACCCGTGCTCGCATGTGTAAAAGTAGATTCAGCAGATGAGGCCAGAACTTTCGCGACGCCGAAATCGAGGACGCAAACACCACGCTTGCCGAGCAGGATGTTTGACGGTTTCAGATCGCGATGAACAATGCCGAGGCGATGTGCTTCTTCGAGTACGTCACAGATCTGCGTAGCGATGTTTACAGCCTTTGAGGCGGGAAAGCGTCCCTCACGTGCGAGCGCCTGCGAGAGCGTCTCGCCTTCCACGAATTCCATCACGATGAAGTGACGGCCGTCAGGCAGGTTCCCGGCGTCGAAGATCATCGCGGCGTTCGGATGGCGGAGCTTTGCCATCGTTCTCGCTTCACGCAGAAAACGATCGGCGACGTCGGCATCGCCTGCGCACTCACGCTTGATGATTTTGACTGCGACTGGCCTTTCCAGACCGAGGTGCGTGGCAAGGTAGACAGTTCCCATGCCGCCGGTCCCGAGTTCACGTTCTATCCGGAATCTGCCAGCGATAAATTGGGG
>Ga0105237_10008963_pt1 | contig 10770 bp, 10 predicted proteins | sample KBSC24metaG_FD_81520 | JGI IMG/M metagenome (GOLD analysis project Ga0105237, IMG submission 81520) | Corn rhizosphere microbial communities from Kellogg Biological Station, Michigan, USA - KBS C2-4 metaG | ecosystem: Host-associated > Plants > Roots > Rhizosphere > Soil | place: Michigan, USA... | reverse complement strand
CGACTGAAGGCTCGGCGGGCGATTTCTTCAGCGATGACATTGTGAAGAACGCTTTCCGCACGAAGCAGTAGACAACGCTTCGCGACTTCCGCGTAGGGGCGCATACAGGGGTGCGCCCAATGGCATCAAAATTAGCGCTAAAAGTGGCGCTTCCCTCGCCGCTGCCGCTATTCCCTTCCGGTACGGCTTCCCGTGAGGCTCCCGTTGTTCCCTTCCGGGGTGATCCGGTCGCGTGGCAGGCGAAGCGCTACGCGACCGGATGCCGAAGATCGCCGGGCAGGGCATCGGGTAACGCTTTTCAACAACGGTCAATGCAGCAATTCGAGCAATACAGGTATGATACAGAATATTGCTGCTCCGTTCGATTGTGTTGGTGTTATCCAAATGAGCATCCCTCAGGCAAGTCCTCAAGCGGCTTATCTCGCGCATCAGACCGAGATCGATCAGGCAGTGGCGCGCGTTCTCCACAGCGGCTGGTATATTCTCGGTGCGGAAGTCAAAGCCTTCGAAGCCGAATATTCTGCCTGGAATCAACTGCACAGCACGATTGGCGTCTCCAATGGCACGGACGCGATTGTGCTGGCGCTGCGCGCGCTCAATATTGGTGCAGGCGATGAGGTTATCACCACGCCGCACACCGCCAGCGCGACAGTCGCAGCGGTTGAACTCGCAGGAGCGACGCCCGTGCTGGTCGATATTGACCCGCTGACCTACACCATCGACACGACTCAGATCGAGGCGGCGATCACGCCGCGCACGAAAGCGCTGCTGCCTGTGCATCTGTTCGGCCTCCCCGCTGACCTGACGCAGCTTCAGGCTATTGCGAAGAAACACAATCTCAGGCTGATCGAGGATTGCGCGCAGGCGCACGGCGCATGTTTCGAGGGAAAACGAGTCGGCACCTTCGGCGATCTCGCCACCTTCAGCTTCTATCCGACCAAGAACCTCGGCGCGCTCGGCGACGGCGGCGCGGTTGGGACAAAATCGCCCGAACTCGATGCGCGCGTCCGTCAATTGGCTCAATACGGCTGGAAGCAGCGCTATGTCAGCGACGAACCGGGCATGAATTCGCGGCTGGATGAGCTTCAGGCGGCGATTTTGCGCGTCAAGCTGCGCACGCTCGACGCGGATAACGAGCGACGCAGGCAAATTGCGAGGCGTTACGACGAAGCACTGCGTTCATTTGTCACTGTCCCATATATGCCGGAACGACAGCTATCGGTCTATCACCTGTATGTGATTCGCCATCCAGAGCGCGAACGCCTGCGCGCACATTTAAGCGAGTGTGGTATCGGCACGGCGATCCACTACCCAACGCCGATCCATCTTCAGCCTGCTTATCGCGGTCGGTTAGGCGATGTGGGCAGTTTTCCGCAGGCTGAGCGCGCTGCCGCTGAAATTCTGTCGCTGCCCCTCTACCCTGAACTGAGCGACGAACAGGTTGATCAAGTGATCGAGGCGGTGCTGGCCTTCAAAGGGCAAAACTGATGCCAATCGATGAGGCTTTTCGCGATAAGCACGTCCTGATCACGGGCGGACTCGGTTTCATTGGCTCGACGCTGGCGCAGCGTCTGGTCGAGGCTGGAGCGCATATTCGTCTGGTCGATTCGCTCATCCCAGAATACGGCGGCAATCTGTTCAACATCAATGGGATTGAAGATCGTGTCGCGGTCAATATTTCCGACGTGCGCGACCCGCACAGCATGGCCTATCTGGTTCAGGGACAGGATTATCTGTTCAATCTCGCCGGACAAACCAGCCACATGGATTCGATGCGCGACCCGTATACCGATCTCGACATCAACTGCCGCGCCCAGTTATCGATTCTGGAAGCCTGTCGTGACCAGAATCCCGGCATTCGGGTGGTCTTTGCCAGCACACGTCAGGTCTATGGGCGACCGGAATATCTGCCGGTCGATGAAAAGCACCCGCTTCACCCGGTCGATACCAACGGGATCAATAAGCTGGCTGGGGAGTGGTATCACATCCTCTACAATGATGTCTATGGGATTCAATCGTCGGTGCTGCGCCTAACCAACACCTATGGCCCGCGAATGCGAATCAAGGACGCGCGTCAGACCTTCCTCGGCACGTGGATCGATGCGCTGATCAAGGGCAAGCCGTTCGAGGTCTGGGGAGGCGAGCAACTACGCGACTTCACCTACGTCGATGATGCGGTTGAGGCGCTGATGGCGGCAGCGCTGCATCCCGAAACCAGTGGAAAGGTCTACAATCTGGGCGGCGAACGCCTGATCTCGCTGATCGATCTGGCGGATTTGCTGGTTTCGGTCAGCGGCGGAACCTACACCGTGCGCGCCTTTCCCGAAGATCGCAAACGGATCGACATTGGTGATTATTACGCTGATTTCAGCCTGATTCAGAAGACGCTGGCCTGGGAGCCGCGTGTCTATCTGACGGATGGGCTGCGCCGCACCGTCGCTTATTATCGCCAGTACGCGCAGCACTATACGCCGTGAGCCGGGCGTTCCTCATGCTCAGCCGAATGAAAAGTTGAGAAGCATCCGTTGATTTCCCTTCACGGGCGGGTATACAATACGAGCAATCACGCTCGAAATACGCAAAGTGACACTCCCCACGCTTAAAGGCGGGGGCTTCTCGTCAGATTTTCATCGTCCGAGCTACCTGCCGGGTGTCCGCCGGAACTAGCTGGCTTTTTGCCAGCATACTTTGAAGGGTAAAGATGCACAATCCGTGTCGGAACTTGCGGAGAAGATTGAAGCGATCCTTGCTTGCCTATCTGCAAGATATTGAGCGCCCCGACGACATCGCGAGGAGCGTTATACCCGCATGCTATACAGGTATATATACGTCGACATTTCTGCCGACGCCCACAAACGGGACACGTTTGCGAGCTATAGGCTTCACTAACTTGAATAGCTCCAGCCGTCTTGTAGTCCAACTGTTGAATGATTTTGGCATTGCTAGCACTGCTGACTTGCTGCGCCCAGATGCGTCCGACTCTTTGCGCCGCTTCATTGAAAGGCTTGCCGACATAGACTTGCGCCTGGGGGAAAATGTCTTTGACCTTGCGCGTCGCTTTATGGGTGATGTCCTTGATGCGGCTCCTCGATTTTTCCAGCAACTTCTGTTTACGTTTTTGCAAACGCTTGTGACGACGCGATCCTCGTTCGTGGTTCGACTGTCTGCTCACCAGACTTGCAAGACATTTGTTCCGCCACTGCACTGTTGCCTTCGCCTCACGTCCATTGATCAGCAGCGCTGTTATTCCGTCCGTCGCCGCGACCAATGTGTTGACGCCCAAATCGACGCCGATGGTGGTTTTGGCGACTGTCACTTCGTTAGGAACTTCGCAAACGGCACTAATCTTGCCATAGGACAAATGAACCTCCATCAAGCGCCCAGGAAGGGAAATCGTTTGGGGGATATGAACTACCAAGCGCCCAGATGCGCTATTAGGCAGAATGAGCATCCCGTTAACGATACGTGCGGCTTGATTGGTGTAGGTAATGTCGCGGTAACGCAGCAACTTCCAGGGATAATGCGCTTCAGAGATTCCATTCCGACGACGCTGCGTGGTCGAGCGTACGGCCTCATCAAACTCAGCCACAATTTGCTGTACCGATTGCGAATGCAGCAAAGAATAACGGCCTTTGGCCCAAATCTCCCAGCGCCGTTTATTTGGGAATTTCCAACCCAAGCGACGAATACGAGTGTGACGCACCACCATATCATTCCACAAACGCGCAGCCTCTTGGCGTGCGTTTGTGTAGGTATCCCATTGCTTCTGAGAATGTGGAAGCCAGTTAAACGTCACAGTTCGATATGCCATAAGAATAATTCTACAATAAGTAGAAATTTAGTGCAAGCACATCTATATTCCGTCTAGCTAAAGCTATGGCTTTACGCCCTATTTAGGTAAGCAACTGAATGGAACAAACCAGCAGCGAAATACATGCTCCGGTGCGGCACGTCGAAATTGTGCCTGCGCGTCGTTGGGCTGCGCTCGAACTCCGTGAAATCTGGCATTTTCGCGATTTGCTCATCCTGCTGATGATGCGGGATGTCAAGCTGCGCTATAAGCAGACCGCGCTCGGCATCGTCTGGGTCGTCCTGCAACCGCTGATCGCCTCATTGATCTTCGCGGTGATCTTTGGACGCTTTGCCAACCTCCCCTCGAACGGGATTCCCTACCTGCTGTTTGTCTTCGCCGGGATGCTGCCCTGGAACTTATTCGCCGGGGCGCTCCAGCGGGCAGGCAACAGTCTGGTTGGCGATTCGAAACTGATTTCCAAAGTCTATTTCCCGCGCATGGTCATCCCGATTGCGAGTTCGGCGGCGGTGCTGGTCGATTTCGTCGTTGCGCTGGTCGTGATGTTCGGGCTGCTGCTGGTCGAACGCTGGCCGCTGACGTTGAATATTCTGGCGCTGCCGTTCCTGCTCGTGATTCTGCTGCTAATTTCGGTCGGTGTCAGTCTGTTCATTTCGGCGCTCAACGTCTACTACCGCGACTTCATGTATGCGCTGCCCTTCATCGTTCAAGTCTGGATGTATGCCTCACCCGTCGTCTATTCTGGTGATCTCATTCCCCATCTGGCGAAGCCCTTTTATGCGATTAATCCGCTCGTAGGCGTGATCGACGCTTTTCGCTGGTCACTGCTGGGAAGGGGCGAGTTTCCAGCGACTTCGCTGCTGATTTCGCTGATCGTCGGGATTATTCTGTTCGTCGCGGGCGGGCTGGTCTTTCAGCGCGTCGAGCAGAATTTTGCGGATGTGATTTAATGAGCGACATCGCCATCCGCGCCGAAGCGCTGAGCAAGTCCTACCAGATCGCCCACTCGACCGGGCGCGCCAGCTATCGAACGCTGCAAGAAGAACTCGTGCGTCTCGCCAAGAGTCCGTTCAACCGGAATAGTGCCGAAAACAAGCGTGAAACTTTCTGGGCGTTGAAAGACATCTCCTTCGAGGTCAAACACGGCGAAGTGCTGGGTATTATTGGACGCAACGGCGCGGGCAAAAGCACTCTGCTCAAGATTCTCTCGCGCATCACCAAACCTACCAGTGGTCGAGCGGATATTTACGGGCGCGTGGGGTCGCTTTTAGAGGTAGGGACAGGCTTTCACCCGGAACTGACCGGACGCGAGAATATCTTCCTCAACGGCGCGGTGCTGGGCATGACGCGGCGCGATATTCAGAAACATTTCGACGAGATTGTCACCTTCGCGGAGGTTGAACAGTTTCTCGATACGCCGGTCAAGCGCTACAGCAGTGGCATGTATATGCGTCTGGCCTTCGCCGTCGCTGCCCATTTGGAACCAGAAGTCCTGATCGTCGATGAAGTGCTGGCGGTTGGCGATGCTGCATTCCAGAAGAAGTGTCTCGGCAAAATGGAAGATGTCGCCAAAGGCGGGCGCACCGTGATCTTTGTGAGCCACCAAATGAACGCATTGCGTAAACTTTGTACTTCGTGCATCTGGCTGGAAAGCGGACGGGTTCGAACAATCGGTGCGACGAACCTGATCATTGGAGAGTACGAGCAGTTTTATACGTCTCTTAAAAACGAGGGTTTCTCCGCAGAGACAAGAGGCCAAGGTACTCAGTTTATAGGGTGGGAATTGGTCGATAACCCTTCCGGTTCGGTAAATGTTATTAATGCTCCGGGACACCTGACATGGGATGTAACTATTAAGGTTGATCAGCCCATACATAATGGTGTCCATGGTATTGCTCTATGGAACAGCGATAATCAATTGATGTGGGCTTGGGCAGCTTATAATCTGAAATTTGAAACCGGGTTCGTGAAACTTTCATATTCGCTACCCGACTTACCTTTGCGACCGGGAGTTTATTCCTGGGAAGTGAGTCTGTATGAAGATGATAAGTTGCTTGATTTGTGGCGTTGTATGCCCGATCTTATCATTGCAACAATCCCGTTAGGTCACCCCAGCGATGACTGGTCAGGAATTTTGAATATGAACTGCGATTTTTCTGCGGATAATATGAAAGCGGCGGTCGAATGAGCACACCAACCTGGGTATTTGATCAACAACACACCAAAAGCTTCACAGAGGGTCGCATAAAATTTCTTGACGAGATTTGGTCGCTGCTGCCTGTAGAGCCGGGGGCTACCGTAATCGATGTGGGATGCGGGTTAGGGGACTTTTCCGGTTATTTGAGTGCTAAAGGATTGAAAGTTCTTGGGGTAGATGGAAGACAAGAGAATATCCAGGAAGCTCAGACGAGATTTCCGGTCATAAACTTTCAAGTCCAAAATGCTGAAGATTTGGCTCAGGTAGGTCAGTTCGATTTATCTTTGTGTTTTGGATTGTTGTATCATCTGGAAAATCCATTCCGAGCTATTCGAAATCTTTATCAGGTTACCCAGAAGTTTTCTCTCATTGAGTCTCTCGTTGTACCTTCCAAATCGCCAATTGCTTATTGTATGTCGGAAAACTTCGACAAAGATCAGGGGCTTGATTATGTCGCTTTCATTTCCTCTGAAAGCGCCCTGATAAAAATGCTTTATCGTGCCGGTTTTAAATACGTCTATATGCCTGCACATTTACCCGATCACGACGAATTTCAAGCTCCTAGGACTCACAAGAGACGCCGAACGATGCTATTTGCTTCAAATGTTCAATTTGCGAATCCCTTCTTTACGTTGGTTACAGAACCTGAAAAAGAACGGCCTGACCTTTGGACGAATAAGCAGGCCGTTAGGGTAGAACGAGGCTTGAAACGACTGCGCAGGTTGTTCAAATCACCCAGCTAACTTTAGATTAGCGATAGGAAAGTAGTTTATGTCTTGGGTTAACGTTCCCATATATATGCCCAATTGGCTTCAATCGCCTTTGCGCAGGCTAAAGCGCAGCCTCGTCACTTCGAGTTCCGGGTCGATAAGCCAAAATCTTCTGGGTGATCGTGATATTGAATGGTCATGGATCGCTGCCCAGCTTCCAGAAGGAACCGGAAACGTTCTGGATTTTGGGAATGGGGGCAGCTATTTGTCGCTGATCGCAGCGCAAAAGGGCTATCAGGCTGTCGCGGTCGATTTGGAGCCTGTCAGTTGGTATTATCAGCATAAAAACCTGAGCTTCATGCAGGGCGATGTCCTCAAGCTTGATCTGCCATCCGCTCACTTTGACGTGATCATTAACTGTTCTACGGTGGAGCACGTTGGATTGACAGGACGCTACGGGATTTCGGTCGCACTGGATGAGGGCGACTTGCTTGCCATGAAGCGTCTGCGTGATCTGCTTACCCCTCAAGGCACGATGCTGCTGACCATCCCGGTTGGACAGGATGCTGTTTTCAGCCCCGCATGTCGAATTTATGGACAAAACAGACTCCCGCAACTCCTGAAGGGTTTTAACATCCAGAAAGAAGTCTACTGGGTGAAGAACAACGAGAACAAATGGATACAGACCGACAAGAACACCGCTTTGGCGTTCGTAGCCCATGCGGGAGAATTTAGCGCCCTGAAGGACTGCTATGCGCTGGGGTGTTTCGTCCTATCCAAGTCGTCGAGCTAAGCGATGCTCACTATTTTTGCCATACCGAAGCCATTTCGCGGTCACTTCGGCGTTATCCAACAAAATGCGATTGCGAGTTGGGCGCATTTAGACATTCACCCGGAGATTATCTTGTTCGGGGATGAAGAGGGGACTGCGGAGGTCGCGCAAAAATTTGGAGTGACGCATGTTCCAGATGTGAAGAAAAACGAGTTTGGAACGCCTCTCATCAGCGATATATTTAGTCAGGCACAGCAGCGCTCGAAAGAATCGCTCATTTGTTACATCAATGCGGATATTATCCTGCTCAATGATTTCAGCCGTGCTGTTACTGAGGTGAGCCGCCTGCAACGTGCTTTCCTTATGTCAGGCCAGAGGTGGGACACGCCTATAACGGATCGACTGGACTTTGACAGTTCTACAGAAGAAACGCTGCGAAGTCTGGCATTACGCGATGGCGTGCAACATCCCCCGACTGGAATCGATTATTTCGTTTTTCCACGTAACTTCATTCAGTCGATGCCCCCATTTGCGGTGGGTCGGCCTAGTTGGGATAACTGGACGCTCTACCACGTGCGATCCAGTAACGCGATGCTAATTGATGCCACGCAAGTGGTTTTAGCGATTCACCAAAATCACGACTATTCTCATCATCCGCAGGGGGAAGCTGGTGTCTGGCAAGGCAAAGAAAGTCAGCAAAACTTTGGTCTTACGGGTGGCGTGAATACTATTTTCACTCTTGAAGATGCGACGCACCTCTTAACACCTGCCGGAATCAAAGCCGCAATAAGCTACTCGTATCTTAGGCGGCGTATAATCACACTCGGAATCCTAATTCCGCGCCTCAGATTGTTCTCTCGCGTTTTAAATAAGGGCTTCAATATCTCTGAGCAGATTCTCCACAAGCAAAGTACCTGATAACTGAAATGTGGTTTTAATTCATGCGCTTCCTGATACTCAACACAGACTACGATGGTTTTCTGAAGCATCTGTATGCTCAGCATCCGGGGTTAAGCTCAAAATCCTATTCAGAGCAGCTCGATATTCGAATGCAATCCCTTTTTGGTGTTGCAGATTTTTATTCAAGCAATCTCAATAAACTCGGTCATGAAGCCTATGATATTCATGCGAATAACTTTTCAATGCAACGTGCCTGGGCAAATGAACATGATCATAGTATTGAGGTGATGGAAAACCCTGCGAGTAGAAGTCACTGGCTTGCTCGTGCCAGGTATTTAGCTGCGAAAACGCCCTTACGCTCTCTAAAGCATCGCTTCAATAAGAATAAACCGACACATCGACCAAAACAGCCAGATTGGTTTTATAAAATCCTGGCGGCACAAATTAAGTATTATGCTCCTGACGTTATTTTGAATCAGGATATGTGGAGCATTGACAGTGAGTTTCTGGCCTCCGTAAAACAACCTAAAACATTTGTTATTGGTCAACACGCGGCGACTCAGTTACCAGAGGATATTGATTTAAGCGGTTATGATTTGCTGATCTCCTCTTTTCTCCCCATGCTTCAGTTTTTTCAACGTAAAGCTGCGCATATCCCCGCTGAATTACATCGCTTAGGTTTTGAAGAAACCCTCCTGCCTGCTCTCACTGAAACATCCGAGGTGTACGATCTGACCTTTGTCGGTAGCTTTACCGAAATTCACAGCAGCCGAACCCGCCTTATTGAGGAACTCTGCCGCCAATTTCCTCAGCTTAAAATTTGGAGTCCATCTGCCGATGTCGCGCGAAACTCCCTCTTAAAATCACATTATGTGGGAGAAGCATGGGGAATGGATATGTATCGAATCCTCAAGCGCTCTAAAATCACAATCAATCATCATGGAAACGTGCCAGATTACGCGAACAATCTTCGGCTGTATGAAGCCACCGGGGTTGGGACGATGCTCATCACGGACTGGAAAACCAATCTTCCAGAGCTATTTGATGTAGATAATGAAATCAGAGCGTATCAGACAACGGAAGAATGTATTGACCTTATAGGGTACTATTTGCAACATGCTGATGAGCGTGAATCAATCGCTCAAGCGGGACAAAAGCGAACCTTGAAAGATCATACGTGGCTAAAGCGTATGCAAGAACTGGTGGTGATTATTGACAAGTATGCTTGAGCTACCTAGAAGAGCCGCACGGGCTATTCTGCCAGTTCCATTCAAGAACTGGCTGCATGAAGTTGTAAATTCGCTTCCGCACTTGAAACAACGCTCGGCATTAGCGGTTTTGCGCTATCGGCTATTCGATCTTTCACGAAAAGACACGGTTGAAAAACTTGGAAATTATCAAATCCGTATCAACGATGGCCCGAACTTTTACGTGCTTTATAAAGACCTCTTCCATCGTCAAATCTATCATTTCGAGTCAAGCCGCCCCGATCCCTATGTACTGGACTGTGGCAGCAACATTGGCGCTTCGATCTTATACTTTAAGCAGCTTTACCCCCAGGCGCGGATCGTTGGTTTTGAACCCGATCCAACCATTCTTCCTTACTTGCAAGAGAATATCCAACAAAATCAGTTGAAGAACGTCACCCTTGTCAACGCTGGTGTTGCGGCAACTGAAGGCACATTGACCTTATACTCCGATGCGAAGTATGGCAGCACACTTTCGGATACAAGTTCTGCCGAAGCGCAAACCAAAATGATCGAGTATAAAGTCCCGACGGTTCGACTACGCGATTATCTCACCGAGCCAGTCGATTTCGTGAAGATGAATATCGAAGGCGCAGAATGGGAAGTCCTTGCGGACAGTGCAGATAGGCTTGACTGTGTTCGCGAACTCATCATCGAATATCATCATTTGCCCGGTCTGCCGCGAACCCTGCACAAAATTCTTGAACTGTTGGATCAACACGGGTTCGAATATCTGATCAACGATTTTGATCGGGAGACAAACCCGGAAGTTGAACCGCCATTTCACATTTCACCTCAAACACGGTATTTCCTGCTGATTTACGCGCGACGTATCGTCAATGACTAGAAGCCCTTTTCAGACGACCGTCCGCCGTTATGTGCGTCGTCTCATTCGTAGACCCCCCGTCGGATTGGTCTGGTTTGGAGCGCTGCGTCGAACACGACCCATCAGCAGCGTATTTGGTCTGGATCGTGGGCGACCGATTGATCGCTATTACATTGAAGGTTTTCTCGACGACTCCAGAAACGATATTCGGGGGCGTGTTCTGGAAATCGGTGAGCCAGTCTACACCCATCAATTTGGAGGTGCGGCTGTGACCCAGGCCGATGTACTCCATGTTGTCGAGGGAAAT
>Ga0105237_10008955_pt1 | contig 10774 bp, 4 predicted proteins | sample KBSC24metaG_FD_81520 | JGI IMG/M metagenome (GOLD analysis project Ga0105237, IMG submission 81520) | Corn rhizosphere microbial communities from Kellogg Biological Station, Michigan, USA - KBS C2-4 metaG | ecosystem: Host-associated > Plants > Roots > Rhizosphere > Soil | place: Michigan, USA... | reverse complement strand
CGCTGAAGGCCAAGGGGTATCACCAGCGCTTCATCTTCAGCCAGGCCACCGGGCACTGCGACAAGCGGGTGTTCGAGCAGACGCTGGCGGATACCCTGGTGTGGGTGTGGCGCGGGTATCATGCGGAGTGAGGCTGGGGGTCGGCGTTTTGCAAAGGTGGCTATTGCCGAATTTAAAGGTTGGCGCGGCTGGGAACGGCAGAATCGTGTGAACCGCGCTGGATTCCGGCATAAGAATTCATCCGGTTCACGGATCATTGGTAGGGCGATGCGCTTGCCGCCAACTGGCTGCCAGCCCGCAACGCCCATTTTCCGCTCGAGCCGTTCGAATGATTTCCCCCTTTTTGACCCGTCGCACGCTGCGTCTCCTTTGGCCGCTGCTCCTGCTGTCGCGGGGAGATGCCGCCGAGTTGCCGAAGCAGGCGAGCGAGTTTATCGAGTCGCACTGCCTGGACTGTCATGACGCCGGCAAGGCGCGGGCGGGTTTTCGTATGGATCTTCTGACGGCCGATTTCGCGGCGGGCAATAACGCCGGGCAGTGGAAAGAGGTGATGGACAAGATCAATTCCGGCGAGATGCCGCCGAAGAAGAAGCCCCGGCCCGATCCGAAGGAGGCGTTTGAGGTGGCTTCGTGGGTGGCCCGGCAACTCGACGAAACGACCAAGGCGGCGCAGGGCGCGGGCGGGCGGGTGCCGATGCGCCGGATGAATCGCGTGGAGTATGCGAACACGGTGCGCGATCTGTTCTCGCTGGAGGAAGGCTTTGCCCGGCGGATCGAGAAGGAACTGCCCGCGGATGGCAAGGTCGGCGGCTTCGATCGCGGAGCGGCGAGCCTCTTCATGGATGATGGCCAACTCGATCGCTACATGGCCGTAGCCGATATGGTGCTCGACGATGGGGTGTTCAACGAGCAGCCGAAGGTCCAGAAGATGACCTACGACGGCACCGCGGAGCGGTATGTCCATGGCCTCATGACGGCCTACAAGGATGAGTCGGGTGCGATCGTGGAGACCAATGTGCCGGGGGTCGCGGGGAAGCTCGCGGAGCCGCTGAGCTGGATTCCGCAGCCGAATTTCGACCAGTGGGGATCGAAGGACAGGCGCTACGTGCCGCACGGGCCGTTTGACTGGACGCTGAAGAATGGCGGGGTCGAGTACCTGGGCAGCAGCCGGTTTTTTCCGAATGATTGGGCGCGAAAAGGAGTGACGCGGGATGGCTGGTATCGCTTTCGCGTGCAGGCGGGCGGGTTTGCGGGCGCCGGCCAGGAGGCGCAAAAGGACGTGCGACTGACCGTGACCTATGGCGAGGCCAGTCCTGTCGAGGTAACGAAAACCATGGTGATCGACGCGCCGCTCGATGCGCCAAAGGAATATGAGTTCCTGATGTATCTGCAAGTGGGGCCGCCGGGGATGAATCGCCAGTTCCGGGTGACCTGGGACTTTGGCGAACGCAAGGAAGCGACCATTGCCAACCCGGCCTATTGGGACGTGCAGTGGAAGCAGGTGACCGTCGGGGGCGAAATCGCGAGGGCCAAGAGCGAGAAGAAGCCGCCGGAGGAATTGGAGCGATTGAAGAAGAAGCTGGAAGAGACGATCTCAGCGGCCACGGAGAACCGGCAAACCTTTGAAGGTCCCTATTGGGTCTACAACCCAAAGCTCGACATCGCCAAGCGCCCTCGGCTCTGGCTGGGCAAGATGGAATGGGAAGGGCCAATCGTCGAGTGGCCGCCGCAGGGCCGCAAGGCGCTGTTGTTCGCGGGCGAGGAGCGCGAGGACGAGGGATACCTGCGCGAGATTTTTGCGAAGTTCCTCCCGCTGGCCTACCGCCGGCAAGTGACGCCGGAAGAATTGGACCGGGTGGTGAATTGGACGCTCAAGACCAGGGCGGATCGCAATCTGGCGTTCGTCGCGGCGGTGCGGGAGGGCGTGAAGAATGTGTTGTGCTCGCCGAAGTTTCTGTATCTCGGCAGCGAGGCGATGCCCTCGCAAGTCGCGGCCAGGCCGGTCTCAGGATCTCAGCCAATAGATGGCTGGGAATTCGCCAGCCGGCTGTCGTACCTGCTGTGGAGCAGCGCGCCGGATGAGGAACTGTATCGCCTCGCATCGCAGGACAGGCTGCACGATCCGGCCGTGGTGCGGGCCCAGGTGAAGCGCATGATCGCCGACCCGAGAGCATGGGAGTTTGTCCGCAACTTTGCGGGGCAATGGCTGGGGGTGCGCAATTTCGAAAACGGCAATCCGCCCAATCGCGATTTTTACAAGTTCTACGATGACGCCTTGCGCGATAGCTCCCGGCGCGAGCCGCTCGAGTTTTGCCGCGAGGTGCTCCGGCACGATTTGCCCATCACGGATTTCCTCGATAGCGACTTCCTGGTCGTCAACGAGCGCCTGGCCAGGCACTACGGCATCGAAGGTGTGGACGGGGACGACTTCCGGCGGGTGCCTGCACCGGCCGATCACCGGCGGGGCGGAGTGCTGGGCATGTCGGGGATCCTGACGTATCTGGCCGACGGGACCCGAACGCTGCCCGTGCGCCGGGCGACGTGGGTGCTGGACACGCTGTGGAACCAGCCCGTGCCGCCTCCACCGCCCAACGCCGGCGACCTGCCCGCGCTCAAGGACAAGAAGCCCCGGACCGTGCGCGAACGCCTCAGCGAGCATCGCCTCTCGGAAAACTGCGCGAGCTGCCACAGCCGCGTCGATCCGTTCGGCATGGCCTTGGAAAACTACGACGCCACGGGAATGTGGCGCGACCGCCAGAACGGCGAAGGCATGAAGGGCGACAGGAACTCGCCGGAGCTGGACGTGAGCGGCGAGTTGCCGGGCGGCCGCGAGTTCAAGAGCGTGCAGGACTTCAAAGCCGCACTGCTCGACAATAAGGAGAACTTTGTGAAAGGCTTCACCGAAAAGTTGCTCTGCTACGCGCTCGGCCGGCCCATCGGCTACGGCGATCATTTGACGGTCGAACAAATCACGACTCACGCGGCCCAGCACGAGTACCGCTTCCAGGAGATCATCCAAGCCACGGTCGCGAGTAACTATTTTCAAACGAAGTGAGTAGGAACCAGGAACCAGGAACCAAGCACCAGGAACACCCTTTGCCATGAACATCCAAACCAACCATTGGCGCATGGCCCGGCGCACGTTTCTTAAAGGGATCGGCGCGACGGTCGCGCTGCCCTGGCTCGAAGCCATGAGCCAGAATGCGAAGTCGATCACCACGGCCGGTTCGATGGCGGCGCATGAGATTCCGCGCCGCGCGATGTTCACCTATTGGGGCCTGGGGGTGGAGATCACGGGTTTCACGCCGCCGGATACCGGGAAGAGCTATACGCTCACGCCATCGCTCGCGCCGCTGGCGCCGTTCAAGGAGGATTGCACCCTGATGACGGGCCTCACGTCCTTTACCGGGGGCCACGGGTCCTGCTGCTGCCTGCTTACGGGCGTGAATACCGTTCGCAATGCCAGGACGCTCATGTCGGTCGACCAGCAACTCGCGATGCATCACGGCAGCGCGACGCGCTTTCCCTCGCTGGTGCTCGGCACCGTGCGTGAGACCGGCTTTGGCGGGCCATTCCCGACGACGCTCTCGTGGAGCAAAAACCACACGCCGATCACGCCTGAGAATCGCCCCGAGGTGCTGTTCGAAAAGCTTTTTGGCAGCGAGGACAACAAGACCCTGGCGGCGGCCAGGCAGGCGATGGCGCAGCGGGCGAGCCTGCTGGATTCGATCAAGGAACAGGCGGCCGCATTGCAGCGCCAGGTGGGCACCGCCGACCGGGAGCGCTTGGAACAATATTTTACCAGCATCCGCGACCTCGAGGAACGCATCAAGGTCGAGGGTGAATGGATCGACCGGCCCAAGCCGAAGGTGCCGCGACCCGATTTCGGCCAGGGGTCGCCGCGCGATCGCATCGCCAGCGATGGGCGCGGCTATTCGGAATACACGCGGATGATGTTCGACATGATTGCCCTGGCGTTTCAGACGGATAGCACGCGCGCGGTGAGCCACATCCCCCGCACCGAGGGCGACGAGGCCCGGTGCTACGGCTATCAAACCAAGAGTAAGTGGGACCTGCACACGATCACGCACAATGCCCAGGAGGACGACAAGATCGCCCAATGGCGGGAACTCGACGCCCTTTACCTTGGCGAGTGGGCCTATTTCCTCGGCAAGCTCAAGGACGTGAAGGAAGGCGAGGGGACATTGCTCGACAATACGATGGCGGCCTGGGCCACCACGAACGGCGGGCCGAACGCGCACGATTCAAAGATGCTCCCCTTGATTCTCTGCGGCGGTTCGGCGCTGGGCGTGAAGCACCAGGGCCATCTCGTGCAGAAGGATGTGCCGGTGGCCAATGTTTGGAAAACGGTCGTCGACCGGGTTGGCATGGCCGTGCCTGGCGACTTCCAGGGCGGCCTGGCAAATGGGGTCGTGAAGGAATTGGGATGAACGGAGCCACCGGCGGGATTGGGACCATGCCGAAGGCATCGGGCAGGTCGCCGGCATGCTCGAGATCTTGACCAAAGAGCGGAAGTTGGAGTTTGCGGAGGTCGACCACAGCGACTTCCGCACAGGCGGCGCGAGCGGCATCGGCAGCTTGTGAGATGGGCTTCTTGCTGAGCGATCCGGAGCGAAGGCTGCCGGCGAGGGCGGCAATCTTATTTGGAAGTCAATCGTAAGGATTCGGCAGGTCGCACGACGAAGGTCCTGACGCCTGCCGAGCGCTCGCCACTTTGGCAGTAGCGAGCCCTCAGTCCACGCGCCTTACGTCCACCAACCCAATCCTTGAATACCCTCGTGAATCCATCCTGCCCGCTTCGTTTCCATCGGACCTCTCCCCTTATCCTCATCGCGACCATCGCCAGCCGTCTCCCAAAACTCCGGCGCGCCGCCTGCCTGGCCGCAGCCTGCGGTTTCGGCCTCGCGCTTTCGGTTCACCGCGCGGCAGCGGCCTCGCCGGTGGAGTATTGGAAAGGTTCGGCGAGCGGAACCTGGAGCGGCGCCAACTGGACCTCGGACGCCGCGGGCATGGTCATGGTCGGAAATCCGGCGGCAGCGACGGATGTCATCTTCTCCGCCGCCGGGGCAACCAATGAAACTTCGACCCTGGATGCCAACTTCACGATCCATAGCCTCACGATCAACGATCCCGCGCCAGTTGCTATCAGTAACGCAGCCGGCCAGTCCTTCACCTTGACCGTCGCCGGCAATGCCGGGTCCGGCATCACGGTGAATGCGGGCGCAAATCTGACGCTCAATTCCAACGTGGTCCTCGGCGGCAACTCGGACACCATCGTGGTGAACGGCACCGGCGTGGCGGCGATCAATGGCGTGCTCAGCGGGAAGCACGGATTGATCAAGACGGGCGGAAGCACGCTGACCCTGGGGAGCGGCGGCAATCACTACAATGGCGCGACCAGGATTCAAGATGGCACGCTGACGCTGACCGCCGATCATGCGCTGCCCTCCGGCAGCGCGATCACCGTCAACGGACCGGCCGGCACTGGCAACGCCGTCCTCGATTTGAACGGGCACAGGCAAACCGTGCATAACCTGACGCTGGTCGCGCCCATTGGCGCCGGTCAATCGACTATCGATGTGCACGGCGGAGTATTGACCCTGGCGGGAAATGTCAGCGTCATCAATGGGACGGCGGCGCCGGGCAACAACTTCAATCCCCTGATCGAGGATGGCGTGGGTGGCGGCGGGCTGGATCTGGGGAATGCGACCCGCACCTTCACGATCGCCAGCCAGAATCTGCAAACAGAGGACCTCATGATCACCGCCGTGATTCAGGGCAAGGGCGGCGTCGTGATCAATGCCTCGCCCAGCACGTTCAATGGCACCGAGGGAGGCATCGTCTTCGGCGCGGCGAATACCTACACCGGCAGCACGACGGTGGCGCAAGGACGCCTCACCCTCCTCGGGGACGGCCGGCTGCCTTCGAAGACAAACTTGATTCTCGGCACCGCGAACTCCGCGCTGACTGGCGATGTCGATATCAGCGGGTCCTCCCAGTTCGTCAATAGCATCGCAGTCGCCGCCGGCAACACCGGCGGGGCTGGGAACTTCATCACTTCCCTCTTCGGCGGCGGAACCTTGACTGTCAGCAGCACCACCACGAGCAGCATTTTTCGCGGGCTGATTGCCGGCTCGCTCGAACTGGACAAGGACGGCGCCGGCACCACGCTCACGCTGACCGGGGCCAATAGCTACACCAACGGCACCGTCCTGAAGAATGGCACCCTGCGCACACAAAACGCCCTCGCCCTGGGATCTGGCCCGGTGACGCTCCTGGGCGGAACCCTCCAGGCCAAAGGCCCGCTGAATGTCGACTCGCTGGTTTGGGCCGGCGCCAGGATCAGCCTCGCGCCAGCCCGCGGCGACGTGATCAATTCCGCCTCGACATTTCTAAACGGCGCCGGGGGCGGCGCGTTCATCATCGATACCAAAGGGTTGAAGCAAACCACCTATACTCTCGCCACATTCAGTTCCCCGACGAATTTCACGGTTGATCAGTTCACCGCCACTCCTTTGAACGGATATGCGTCGATTGACGGAAAATTCGTGCTCGGCCCCAGTGCCAGCGTGCAGCTCACCATCTTCGGCGTCGATGCCGCCGGCCCGATCTTGCAGAACAGCGGCCCGGGCGGAATCCCGGCCTTTGCCGACTTTACCGTCGATGGAGCGGTGACGACCGGAGGCCCGGCCGACAGCAATACGGTGAGCACGCTGACTTTTTTGCCCGGCGGCGCGCTGACGATCTTCCACACGCTGAATGTGACCAATGGCCCGGTGAACCTGGTCGCTGGATCGAGCATCGACCTCGAGTCCGCCAGTCTCGCGGTCAATCAATTGAGGATTCAGCCAGGCGGTTTCCTCGGCGGAAATGGCAGCGTCCTCGGTAATGTATTCAACGCCGGTACCATCAGTCCCGGTCACTCGCCGGGGCAGATCCACATTAGCGGCAACTACACCCAGGCCCCGTCGGGCCTGTTGCGCATTGAAATTGGAGGACGCGATCTCTCCCGCCACGATCTCCTCAGCGTCGGCGGCGCCGCCAACCTGGGCGGCACCTTGCAGTTGGTGCGGCTGGATCACTTCCGCCTCAAGCGCGACCAGGCCGTGACCTTCCTCACCGCCAACGAAGGCGTGAGCGGCAGGTTCGGCACCGTGCTCAATGACTTTGTCAGCAGCACCATTCTTGAGCCGACCGTGGTTTATCACCAAAACAGCGTCGCCTTGGAAGCAGTGGAGGGTTCGTTCGAGAAATTCGCCGGGCAGTGGGGACTGTCGCCGAACGAGAAGTCCGTGGCCCATGCGCTGGATCGCGCCGCCCAGGATCGCCGCATCGCCTCGCTCTTCGAGTACCTCGACAATCGCCGGCTCAACAAACTGCCCAGTGATTTCGACAGGATCGCGCCCGAAGAATTGACGTCCTTCTTTGCCATCAGCACCGCCCTCGCCAATGTCCAGTCGCAGAATATCCAGCGGCGCACCGACGATATCCGCAGTGGGTCGAGCGGCTTCAGTGCCGCCGGCTTCGCCGTCAATGGCAGCGTGCCGGGTTTCAGCGGCGCCTTTGGCATCACCACGGGGGCAGCCGGTCCCAGTGGCCGCGAGGGCAAAGGCCTGGCGCTCGCGACGCCCGTCGAGAACCGGTGGGGCGTCTTTCTCTCCGGCACCGGCGAATGGGTCAGCGTTGGCGACACGGAAAACGCGCGAGGCTACGACCTCAGCAGCGGTGGTTTCACGCTCGGAGTGGATTACAAGGTCTCTCCCAACTTCGCCGTCGGCCTCATGGCGGGTTACACGGGCACGACCGCCGATCTCGCGGACCGCGGCCGGGTATGGGTCAATGGCGGGAAGATCGGCCTCTATGCCACCGCTTTCGCAGGCGGTTGGTACGCCGATGCCGCCGTCACTGGCGGCTATAATAGCTTCGACTCTCGCCGCAGCGCCTTGCAGGGCGAGGCCCGCGGCTCCACCGACGGCGGCGAACTGAACGTACTCTTCGGCACCGGCTACGACTTCAAAGCGGGTGGTGTGAACTTTGGCCCCATCGCCACTTTCAACGACACGAATGGCCGCACCAACGGATTCACCGAAACCGGCTCGCTCGCTCCGCTCCATATCCACGGCGGCAGCGCCGACTCGCTGAGATCCGCCCTCGGCCTCAAGGCCAGCTACGATTGGAAAGCCGGTGGCGTCCTCATTCGGCCCGAGATCCGCGCCGCCTGGCAGCACGAGTACGGCGATTCCACCTCCACCCTCGACTCGGACATCACCGGCAGCGGAGATTTCACGAGCAGCGGTCCGCGGCTCGGCCGCGACAGCGCGCTCATCGGCGCCGGCATTGCCGTGCAGATCAATGAACGCTGCTCCACGTACTTCTACTACGACGGCGAACTCGGCCGTAGGAACTACCAATCCAACAGTGTCACCGGCGGACTGCGGTACGCGTTTTAGTGCCGCCGGCTATTTTGTTTTGAAAACATGCACTCCATGCCAGTCGGCGGGAGGCGGCTCACGAAGCAACCCCCGGCAACGTTCGCACAGCACCCGGCTGGGCTCGTCACTGGCCTGATCTTCGAGGATACGGATCGCCCTCGAGAAGTCGCCCGCAGCGTAGGCGGCGAAGGCCTCTTCATAGGCGGCGACAACAGCCGCCGTTGGCTCGTGCACGCCCTTTCCACCCACGAGCTCGTAAATCTTGACGCTTTCGCTCTTGCCCTTCACCGCGACCCAGTCGAGCAGGCGAAACACGAAATCTTCACCGGCACTCTTCGCCATGCGCTCGCTGGCAATGATGGTCGTCCCGTACTCCTTGTTCAGTCCTTCCAGGCGGGAAGCCAGATTGATGGCGTCGCCGATCGCGGTGTAGTTCATTCGATCGGGAGCGCCGAAGTGCCCGACGAGCGCCAGGTCGAGGTGCAGTCCAAATCGCGTCTCGAACGGCGGACGGCCCTGCCACTCGGCCGAGCGGCTGAGTTCCCGGCCGGCATCGCGGCAGAGCAGCGCCGCGCGGCACGCCATGCGTGCGTGCTCGGCCACCGGTTCGGGCGCATTCCAGATCGTCATGATCGCGTCGCCGATATACTTGTCGATCGTCCCGCGGGTGTCCTGCTGGATGATCCGGGCCATGACATCCAGATAGCGTCCAAGAGCGGCGGCGAGTTCGTTGGGTGCGAGCTGCTCGGAGAGCGTGGTGAAATCCTTGATGTCCGTAAACATGATGGAAATCTCCTTTTCTTCTCCGCCCAGCACCGGCTCGCTTTTCGCCTGGTAAAGCCGCCGGACGAGATCGATCGGCACGTATTTCCCCATCGCCCGCATCGCCGTCTTGGCCTTTTCCAAACTCTCGAGAATCTCGCTCACATCGCGAAAGGGCGACTCTGTGGTGCCGGGCGCGAACTCAAAACGATTCATCTGCAGAGTCTCGGCAACGATGCGTGCTTGCGCCCGCTTCACGGACCGCAGGATCAGGCTGCCCGCGGCCACGACAAGCACGACGATGCCCAGGGAAAACAGCAGCAATTGATCGCGAATCGCCGCGAGCCTTCCGAGATAAAACGCCCGTGGCACTACAATGCCCACGATCCAGTCCTGGGTCTCGGGCAGCGCGCGAAAGGTGACGAGATATTCCTCCCCATGATCCCGGAAATGACCGGAAGCGGCCGATGCCCCCTCCGCAATCACGCCCAGACCCGGCGACTTCAGCGCGACCGCAATTTCCGCGGGGACATTTGCCGACGAAATGCGCAGGGCGTCTTCGAATTCCACCAATGGGTCCGACGGTGCCAGGCGCGTGATCAAGCGCCCCTGTGGATCGCAAATGAAGATGCGGTGCGGATCATCCTGGCCCGAAGAAGCGATCTGAATATGGACCGCGCGGTCGACTTGATCGGTGAGAAGACCAACGCGGAAGACACCGACGAATTTGCCGGCGGGATCGTGGACCACCTGTTGCACGCTCACTTCCACGCGACGCTGGGGCTTCGGCAGGTCATCGTCGAGCTGCGACCAATGCAGGTCGCTGGAGAGAAGTCGTCCTTCCGACTCCCGGCTCGCGGGTGATTTAAAGGTGAGATGCTCCGTCGGATCGGGAAGCGTGCCGGTTTGCTCCCGCACCGCAGCGAGGGCTCGAAACGAAGAGCCGGGCCGCAACTCGCGCCGGTCGGCGACGAACGCACCACCGTCGCGGTGGACATGGCGGCTCCAGAATCGATCACCGCCCGCGGAAGGTTCTCGCGAGACGCTCATCTCGCCACGCGGTGTGTCTTTCAGAATGATCTGGCCATCCGGCTCAAATCCCTTCTCCTCGCCGTAGGTCAGTGAAAGCTCGCCGAGATTGGGATCGGACAGGAGCTGCGCAAAGAAAGCGGTTTCCAGCGACGCAGGGTCGCGTGCCTCCACCAAGCCATTGCTGATCTCCGCCTGGAATTGGCGGACTCGTTCCGGCGCTCCGGCGAGAAAGCTCGTCACCCGGTTTTCGACTTCGCGCGCCGCCTGGTCGCGCAGACTTTCCGAACTCTCCTCGATCGATTGGCTCGAGGCACGCAGGACGATCCCGAAGAGCAGCGCGAGCATCGCCACCAACCCGGCAAGGCTCAGCGCAAAAACCTGACCGAGTGTGGGCTTCATGGGCGTCGCGATTGTGCGCCCAACCTGAAATTGTGCCAAGCAATGATGCTTGAATCGTCCGCGGGCGTTGTCCACCCGCATCTCGATGCTCTTGGATGACCTGCGGCCCTGGGGACTTCGGCTGCGGG
>Ga0105237_10008953_pt1 | contig 10777 bp, 8 predicted proteins | sample KBSC24metaG_FD_81520 | JGI IMG/M metagenome (GOLD analysis project Ga0105237, IMG submission 81520) | Corn rhizosphere microbial communities from Kellogg Biological Station, Michigan, USA - KBS C2-4 metaG | ecosystem: Host-associated > Plants > Roots > Rhizosphere > Soil | place: Michigan, USA... | reverse complement strand
TCGACCGGTCCAGCTCCTCATAGATGGTCAGCAGCTGCTGGCTGCTCGTCTGGAGCTTGGCGACGAGATCTTCGATCTTGCGGCGTTCGGATACCAGCTGACCTTCCAATTGATCGATATAGGCTTGTTTTTCTTCTAAGAGATGCCGGGTGCGGAACAATCCTTCTTCCAGTTCCAGCATCCGGCTCCTATTTTCCCGGCCGTCGATCTCGGCCTGGTGATAAGTTTTTATCCGCTGGTCCAGCTGTTGCTGGAGAAAAGCGATCTGCCGGTTTTTTTCCTCAAGAAGATCGGGGTAGGAAGCCTTTTCTACATCGGATTCGCCCTCCACCTGGATTCCGCGCGACGAATTGTCAGGTTCCGGAACCGCGTTACGGCTCGCCGCTTCCAGCAGCTCCTGGTACTTCTTTTCGGTCCGGGTAAGCTGCTCCTTCAGCTGCTCGTAACGACGGTCGGCCATATCCCGGTACTGCTCGTATTTCTGCTTCATCCAGAGGATGCCCTTGTAGACCTTTTCCTGCTGTTCAGGGTCCAGGGCCGGCTCTTCGGCACTCTCTCCCAATGGATCACGGCCGTTCCCGCCTATCCCGGCCGACTGCAGGACGGATGGAGCTACTACCGGACCGGCCTCCTCGCGGCCCATCTCTCTTCCTTTCGCCCCGGAAAGGGAAAGGAGCAGCTCTTCCGGTACCTGCCGCTTACGGCGATAATGCAGCCAGGTGGTGACCAGCATGGACAAGATCACCAACGGCACGGAGATCCATAAAAGAATGCGCAGGAATTGCCCGAACTCATACAGGTTGATAAGTAGTCGATACATGAGCAAAAGGTTTAAGTAGAGTTGCTCTCAATAATGATATACAGATGATTGCATAAAAAAGAAAAGAATGGGTCGGGCTCTTCGGCCAGGGCGGGCGGGAAGTAAAAAAGAGCAATATTCACGCCAAAAAAGCAGTCATTGACCGACACGCAAAACCGCCGATTGCCGCCTATCTAAAAGCTATGAACGCCAGGCGTTTTTAGCACAAATTTGGTGTTTCACCCATTTATCATTAAAACTATTTCACTCATGAACTGGAGCAAAAAAATGATCGCTTGCGCTACCCTGATCATAGCGCTTTTCACCGTCAAGTCTACCTATGCCCAGGGTGGACGGATGATGGATACGGCCGCTATGCGCCAACGGCAAGAAGCGATGTTAGCTAAAATGAAAACCGATCTGAATCTCACTCAAACGCAGGCAGATTCCGTCAAAGCCATATCCACGGAGTTTAACGCCAAACGACGTGAGATTTTCATGGACCCGGCCAACCAGGGTCTGAGCCGGGAAGATCGAATGGCCAAGATGCAACCGATTACCGACGCGATGAACGCCCGGCTGCAGGCTGCCCTTGGCGCCGATCTTTTCAAGAAGTACCAGGATTGGATGCAAGCCAATCGACCGCAGCGCGGCGGTGGTGGCAGATAAAAAGAAGACCGGCTGACGCCGGTCTTCTTTTTATGCTTTCTTTTTTTCTTTCTCCCAGGTGTCCCGCAGGGTCGTCGTCCGGTTGAAGACGATCTTTTCCTCCGAACTGTCCTTATCAAGATAGAAATATCCCTTGCGAAGGAATTGATAGTGTTCGTCGAATTTCGCTTTGCGCAGCGCCGGCTCGGCAAAGGCTCCTGCCAGCACCTGTAGCGAATCGGGGTTGATATATTCCTTGAAATCCCCCTCCTCATTGGCGGGGTCCTCCACGCGGAAGAGCCGGTCGTAGAGCCGCACCTCGGCGGTGATCGCATGCGGGATACTGACCCAATGGATCGTCGCCTGAACCTTTATATTGGACTGCGCGCCGCCGCTCTTACTCTCCGGCAGATGGGAACAACGCAGCTCGGTGACGTTGCCCGATGCATCCTTCACCATCTCATCGCATTGGATGACATAAGCGCTTTTCAGTCGCACCTTCTGACCCGGCGACAGCCGGAAGAATTTCTTGGGCGGGTTTTCCATGAAGTCTTCCCGCTCGATATACAACTCCCGGCTAAAAGGAATATCCCGGGTCCCCGTTTCGGGGTCTTCGGGATTATTTTCGCTCGGCAGCCATTCCTCGTCGCCCGCATAGCTGGTGATCACCACCTTTATTGGATCGAAAACGACCATCCGGCGCAGCGCGATCTTATTGAGATGTTCGCGGACACAGAACTCCAGCAGCGAAACATCGATCAGGTTCTCCCGTTTCTGCACGCCGACCTTGTCGGCAAAAAGCCGAATGCTCTCAGGCGTATAGCCACGGCGGCGTAAACCCGAGATCGTGGGCATCCGGGGATCATCCCAGCCTGCCACAAAACGTTCGTTCACCAGTTGCAACAACCTCCGTTTGCTCATCACGGTATAGGTCATATTCAACCGGGAGAACTCATATTGATGAGAGGGGAACAGCTCCAACTTTTCGATGAACCAGTCATACAGCGGGCGGTGAGAAACATATTCCAGCGAACAGCAGGAATGCGTGATCTGCTCGATGGCGTCGCTCTGGCCATGGGCAAAGTCATAAAGCGGATAGATACACCAGGCGTCGCCCGTGCGATGGTGACTGGCATACTTGATCCGGTACATGAGCGGATCACGGAGCCACATATTGGACGAGGCCATGTCCACCTTTGCGCGCAGCACCTTCTCCCCTTCCTTGTATTTCCGGGCCCGCATCTCCCGAAAAAGCTGGAGATTTTCCTCCACCGTCCGGTTCCGGTAAGGACTGTCCGTACCCGGCTCCGTCGGCGTACCCTTCATCTTCGCGATCTCTTCGGCCGAACTGTCATCGACATAGGCCAGCCCCTTGCGGATCAGGTCTTCCGCAAACAGGTATAATTGCTCGAAATAATCGGATGCGTAGAATTCATTCGCCCATTCGAAACCGAGCCAGCGGATATCTTCCTTGATACCTTCAACATATTCCGTATCCTCGGTGACGGGGTTGGTATCATCAAAGCGCAGATTGGTAGAGCCCCCATATTTTTGGGCAAGACTGAAATTGACGATTATAGCTTTGGAGTGACCGATATGGAGATAGCCATTCGGCTCCGGCGGGAACCGGGTACGAACGGTTTTCACCTTTCCGGTTGCCAGGTCCTCTTCGACGATCTCTTCCAGGAAATTCAGTGACTTTTCTTCTTCTTTCTTTAGATCTTCTGCCATTCGGCAAATCTACGCCTTCCCACGCAGCCTGCCAAAGGGCTAGCCCCGTTTTCCAAACAGCAAACTGCCGATCCGGACCATCGTACTGCCTTCTTTTACAGCCAATTGATAATCCCCACTCATACCCATCGACAGGATGCCGTCCGAAGGGAACCACTGATCGAGCAGCGCTTTCAACCCGCGAAATTCAGAAGCGACGATTTCGGGGTCCTCCGTATTGGAGGCCATCCCCATCAACCCGCGGATCCGGACATTCGCCCATCCGCCGGGAGACTGTTTCACCATGAACAGCATCTTTCGCAGTTCGCCGGCGTCAAACCCGAATTTTGTTTCCTCCCGCCCAATATGCACTTGCAACAACACATCTACGACCCGCCCTGCCTGTTCCCCGCGCCGGTTGATATCCTGCAACAGCTTGAGACTGTCTACTCCATGGATCAAGTAGACAAAAGAAATAATGTGTTTTACCTTGTTGGATTGCAGATGCCCGATGAAGTGCCACCGGATATCTTCCGGCAGCTGCGCGTGCTTGTCGATCAGCTCCTGCACGTAGTTCTCCCCAAAATCGCGCTGGCCCAGTTCGTACAGTGCTAAAATATCTTCCACCGTTTTAGTTTTTGAAACAGCGACCAGGGTAATTTTCTCTCCTAACTTTTTTTTTAGTTCGCTGTAGGCTTCGCCGTTCATCGACATTTTAATCAGGCTTTAATGCGAAGATACCTAAATTCGCATCGTCATGGTCACAATGAAACACTACCGCTTTCCCGCCTGGAAAGTGTATGCTTACACAGTACTGTCCTTTCTACCCTTTTTCAGCGTCGCCCAGACCCGTCCCCAATCGGCAGGAGCCCAATTGACCGGCAGGGTGATCGACGGCCAGACCAAACAACCCATCCATGCGGCCACCATTGCGCTGCTGCGCAAGGACTCTTCCGTTGCAACGGAGGTCATCAGTAAAACCGATGGGGCGTTTGCGCTAAAAGGCCTGTCCGAGTCTTCCGCCATTTTGCAGATCAGCGTCATCGGCTACCAGACTATCACACGGGTCATCCCCGCCGGTCATCGCACGCCCGGAGTCCCCCTTGTCATCGGAACCATCCGGTTGACGCCCGCCGCCACGCAGATGCAAGCCGTCGCCGTAGTGGCGCGCCGGCCGGTATTCCGCACGGAGGTGGACAAGAAAGTGTTCGATGTGAATCAAAGCCTCGCCAGCAAGGGCGGCACCGCGCAGGACGCGCTTCGCCAGGTACCCACGCTGAATGTCGACGCCACCGGCAATGTTACCCTTCGCAACGGATCTCCGACCATTCTCCTCGACGGCAAACAAACCCAGCTGACGCTGGACCAGATCCCGGCCGACCAGATCCAGAGCATCGAGGTTATGCCCAATCCCTCCGCCAAATATGACGCCCAGGGCAATCATGGGATCATCAATATCGTCCTGAAACGCAACCGCAAGCCGGGCATGAACGGTTCTTTCACCGGCGTGGGAAGCACGCTTGGCGAGACCTATGGGTTCGCCAACCTGAATGTCTACAAACACAAATGGAATTTTACGTTCAATGCGATGGCGCATGGCCACCGGTCGGTGTCCAATACGACGACGACGCTGACCGATCTGGCCTCGAACACCACCTCGGTGCAGCATGGCCGCTCGGTGACGATCGGCCCCTTCCAGAGCTACCGCCTCGGCGCCGACTATAACATGGATGTACATAACACCTTTAGTCTTTCCGGCAGCGCCGGGTTCGGCTACCATCCCAGCGGCGGCTCGCAGCACACCGATTATTTAAGCAAAGGCGGCGTGGACTCGACGGCCGCGCGGAATACCTATGATGCCAACCATTTCGTCTTCACGCATTCCAACTTCGACTGGGCGCATACCTTCGCCAAGCCCAGCGAGAAATGGACGGCCAGCGCCGCACTGGAGACCTATCATGGAACGGGTCATGGCAACTACTCCAATCAACGCTTCGCCAAAGACGCGATCACCCCACTGGAAGACGCCGCACTGCAACGCTACCGGGGGCTCGGCAATGCACATAACCTGACCCTGCAGACGGACTATAGCGATCCGCTGCTGGACGGCAAGGCCAAGTTCGAAGCCGGTCTCAAAACGATCCGGCACGGGAGCCGCAGCTATCAGGATTTCGGGAACGACCTCGCACAGGGATATGTAAAGGATTCGGGCGCCAGCTACAATTACAGCTACAACGATAATACGTATGCAGCCTATTCCAGCTTCAACCAGCAACTCGGCAAGTTCAGCTACCAGGCAGGACTTCGCCTCGAACGCTATACCTACACCGGCCACCTGCTGGATGAGAACAGCAGCTTCGGTTATCATCAGACGGGACTTTATCCCAGTGTCTATCTTACGGAAAAGTTCAACGAGGACAACGATCTGCATTTGAATTTCTCGCGCCGGATCAATCGCCCCCAATGGTGGCAGATCACTCCACAAACGAATTACAGCAACCCGATGAACCCCTCTCAGGGGAACCCGGAGATCCGGCCGGAGAACACCAATCTCGTCGCGCTGGCATACAATACGCAGGTCTCGGGCATCGGGCTGAACACCACCCTTTATTTGAAGAACACCCTGGACCCGATCATGGGATACAACAAACCGCTTAGCTCGGACACCCTGCTCAGCACCTTTGAGAACGGCAATTACGCGAATACCTACGGGGCCGAGATCATCGCCCGTATCCCCATCGCCAAATGGTGGAATGCGACGACCAACTTCAACGTATACGAAAGCGATATCAATGCGGACAACCTGTCGCAGTCCCAGGGACAGGGGCTCTCCAACTCGGGCGTCAGCTGGTTCGCCAAGCTCAACTCCGATATGAAGCTGTTCAATACCTATTCGTTGCAGCTGACGGGCAACTACAATGCGGCCCGGGTGATCGCGCAAGGAAAGGTCCTGCCTTCCGGCGGGCTCGATGCGGCGATCAAGCGCGACTTTCTGCCGCATAACGCCGCCACCCTGGTGCTTAGCCTGTCGGACATCTTCAACACCCAGCGCAACGATGTCGACACCTACCAGCAGGGCGTGTTCTTCCAGAATGCGATCAATAAGCCGGAGACGCGGGTGTTCAAGATCAGCTTTATGTATTCTTTCGGGAAAGAGCTCAATGGCGATCGCCATAAAGCAACCTTGGAATCGAATGGTTGATACCGGCAGCCCGCCCTACTTCAGGATCGAACGGCTGATAACGATACGCTGCACTTCGCTGGTCCCCTCGTAGATCTGTGTGATCTTTGCGTCGCGCATCAGCCTTTCCACATGGTATTCCTTAACATATCCATAGCCTCCATGGATCTGCACGGCTTCGGTCGCCGTCCACATCGCCGTCTCGGAGGCAAAGACCTTGGCCATCGAAGAGCTGAGGGCATAGTCGCTGTGCTGATCCTTGTCCCAGGCGGCGCGTAAACAAAGCAACCGGGCCGCTTCGATCCGGGTAGCCATATCCGCCAGCTTGAACTGGATAGCCTGGTGCTGCGAGATCTCCGTGCCAAAGGCCTTGCGCTGTTTGGAATAGGCCAGCGACAGCTCATAGGCGCCGCTCGCGATCCCCAGGGCCTGCGATGCGATCCCGATACGCCCCCCCGCCAGCACCTTCATCGCGAAGGTGAATCCGAAGCCATCTTCTCCAATCCGGTTCTCCTTCGGCACCCTGACATCGTTGAACAGGATGCTGTGGGTGTCGCTGCCCCGAATGCCCAGTTTGTTCTCCTTCGCGCCGACACCGACTCCAGCCCAGTTCTTCTCGACGATAAAGGCACTGATCCCCTTATGACCCTTTGCAGGGTCCGTCTGGGCGATCACCAGGTAGACGGAGGCCGAGCTGCCGTTGGTGATCCAGTTCTTGGTGCCGTTGAGCAGATAATGATCGCCCTTCTCTTCGGCTGTCGTTCGCTGTGACGTGGCATCGCTGCCCGCCTCGGGCTCACTTAAAAGAAAGGCGCCGATATACAATTCCCCGTCCTTCCGGCCCTGGGCCAGCGGGGTCAGGTATTTTTGCTTCTGCGCATCGGTCCCATAGGTGTCCAACCCCCAGCAGACCAGGCTGTTGTTGACGCTCATACAAACGCTGACACTGGCGTCGATCTTGCTGATCTCCTCCATAGCCAGGACATAGCTGAGCGTGTCCATCCCCGAACCGCCGTAGGCCGGGTCGACCATCATTCCCATAAAGCCGAGTTCGGCCAGCTTGAGAACTTGTTCCTTTGGAAATTTCTGGTGTTCATCCCTTTCTATTACCCCCGGCAAACATTCGGTTCTGGCGAAATCGCGGGCGGCTTTCCGGATCATCTCATGTTCTTCGGACAATTGAAAATGCATATGGGCAAGGTATATTTGTGCCCAAAAATAATAGAAAAACTAACTACTGTTAGTTTTTTTTAGGCCTACCCGAGGATCTTGTCGGCCTTTCGGTGAAGCAAGGCAATAGCGGTCTTGAAGATAACGATAAAGAGGCCGGCCTCCTCTTCACTGAAATTGCTGGTCTCTTCCTCGTCCTCGCTATAGATGGTGGCGGCTGTAAATTGTAGCAGATCGGGTTGACAGAAGGATTCGATGACGGCCATCGCATCGCTCTCATCGAATCCTTCCTGGAAGACGTTCTCCATTTCGTCGAACTCCTCGTTGAACGATTTCTCGAACTCCTGTTCGGAAATGGTGGGGATACCCGGCCGGAACTCCCGGAAGCTAAGCAGGATAACGGTAAGGACATAGGCTACGTCTTCCCGGGCATCGGGTTCGGCAAGCTCCCGGCTCTCGCCCAGCACATAGCCCACCAGGGCCGGCTGCTCCCGGGCAAACGAATCCCAGATTCGGCCGATCTGGCCTTCGTCCATGTGCTGGATCCTGTCATTGATAAGGTCGATCGTTTGATCGGTGATTGGCTGCATCCGCAATTTTCTCCAAACCTACGGAAATTCCTAAAACGTTTAAATTTCGGACCGAAAATGGGCCTGTCGAAAATTTAGGCCCATTCGGTCCGACCGCTAATGATTGTCCTTCGGACATTGGGCCTTCAGCCCAAATTGCCTAATTTGCCGAATGTCTAAAAACTATAGCCATAAGGCCAAAATAGCCGTTTCGGTATCTTCGGAGGTAGGCCGGCTGCGCCGGGTGCTGGTACACAGTCCCGACAGCGGATTGGGCAAAGTAGTGCCTTCCAAGGCCCAGGACTGGCTCTTCGAGGACATTGTCCATTTGGACACGATCCGCCGTAAGGAGTATGATTTCTATACTAAAATATTATTATACTTCCTCGACCCGGGCCGGATCCGCGGTCGCCTGGCGGAGGTCGACGATGTCCGGAACCGCCGCCAATTCTATAAACCAGGCCACGAAGGCTTCTTCCGCAGCGACAAGGTCGTCGAGCTGCAGTGGCTGCTGGCCGATATCCTCACCGACCCTTCCATCAAGCAAAAGCTGGTGGCCTCCGTCTGCGCGATAGAGGCCTGTTCCTATGAAACGCAGCACCAGCTGCAGGAGCTGGACCCGGTTCAACTGGCGAAGACCTTTATCAGCGGCGCAACGGATAACGACAATATGCTTTTCGCACCCATTCCCAACTTCATCTTCACCCGCGATATCGGCATCGTCATCAATAATTACGTGCTGCTAAACAAACCGGCCAAAAAAGCCCGTACCCGCGAAGCCCTGCTGGCGAAATATATCTTCTTCAACCACCCCCTTTTCGCGGAATACCAGGACAACATCATCGAGCTGGCCGACACCCATCATCATTTCCTGCTGCCGCGCGAAGGCGATGACCGCAAAGTCACGCTGGAAGGCGGCGACGTGATGGTCGTCAGCAAGGACCACCTGCTGATCGGCGTCAGTGAGCGCACTTCTTCCGAAGCCGCTCACCAGGCCCTCCGCATCCTTTTCGAAAAGAATGTGGTCAAAAAGATCACGATCATCCGCATTCCGAAGAAGCGGGACTATATGCATATCGATACCATCTTTACGCAGATCAAACGAAATGTCTGGATCCTGCTCGGCACCTTCTCCCGAAAGGCGATGATGCACGGGGACGAGGACGATGTCCAGCGCATCCTCGACAACAACAAGAAAGAGGACAAGCTGAGGATCATCCAGTTCCGGAAGAAAGACCCCAGCAATCCCGAGTATTTCGATAACCTGGAAGACCTGCTCACCGATATCAGCCGGAACGACCTGGAATGCACCGAGAAGATCCGGTTCATCTATTCCGGCAACAACGAATTCCCCTTCGATGCCCGCGAACAGTGGACCGACTCCTGCAACCTGCTGGCCCTCAAAGAAGGGGTCGTGCTGGGTTACGACCGGAATGACAAGACCGTCGAAGCCTTCAGGGCCAACGGCTTTGCAATAGTCCATGCCAAAGAGGTCATCGAGCAGATGGAAGCCGGCGCCCTCGACCCCGACCAGGTCGAGAACACCCTCATCCTCATGCCCTCTGCCGAACTGTCCCGCGCCCGTGGCGGCTTCCATTGTATGAGCATGCCCCTCCACCGGGACGATCTGAATCTCTAAATCCATCATCCATCAATTTTATCCTCATGCAGACGACGCGTCATATTTTAATGATTCGGCCCCTGAACTTCACCTTCAACGCGGAAACGGCCGTCAACAACGCCTTCCAGGTGGCGGGCGCCGATACTGATGCACAGCAGAAAGCGCTGTCGGAATTCGAACAGTTCGTCCAATTGCTCCGTGATAACGGGGTCGACGTTACCGTCGTGGACGATACTTCCGAACCTTATACTCCCGACTCGATCTTTCCAAACAACTGGATCTCTTTCCACCGCGATGCTACGGTCTGTCTTTTTCCCATGTATGCCGCCAATCGCCGGCTGGAACGTAAACCAGGTGTGCTCGACGTCCTCAGGCGCAGGTTCCGCATCGACGCGACGCTCGACTTCAGCGGTTATGAGGAGAAGGGACTCTTCCTCGAAGGCACCGGCAGCATGGTCCTCGACCGTGACCGGCGGATCGCCTACGCCTGTCTGTCGCCGCGCACCGATAAGGAAGTCTTGCTCGATTTTTGCCGCAAATTGGACTATACCCCCGAAGTGTTCATAGCCCGTGACGGCGCCGGACGAGACATCTATCACACCAATGTCATGATGTGCGTCGGCGACCGCTTCGTCGTCGTCTGTCTCGATTCCCTGCCCATCCCAGCCGAGCGACAGCACCTCGAAGCCACCATTCAGTCCTCGGGCAAGACGCTGATCCCGATCACGCTGGATCAGATGAACCATTTTGCGGGCAATATGCTAGAGGTGGAGAACCAAAAGGGTGAAAAACTGCTCGTGATGTCCACCCAGGCCTATAAGTCGCTGACCCCAGCGCAGATCACCCAGCTTGCATCGTTCAATCGCATCCTTCATTCGTCGCTGACGACGATCGAAACCAACGGCGGGGGTAGCGCCCGGTGTATGCTGGCGGAGATCCATCTGGATCTGCGCTAAAACAACGACAGGGTCTCCGCCTGTCCGCCGTTGGCAAGGTTCGGCACGATCAGACCTGCTCCCAGCCGCTCGTTGAACCGGTTAATGACATAGGTCATCATTTCAGGGGAGGTCTGCTCCTCG
>Ga0105237_10008952_pt1 | contig 10778 bp, 6 predicted proteins | sample KBSC24metaG_FD_81520 | JGI IMG/M metagenome (GOLD analysis project Ga0105237, IMG submission 81520) | Corn rhizosphere microbial communities from Kellogg Biological Station, Michigan, USA - KBS C2-4 metaG | ecosystem: Host-associated > Plants > Roots > Rhizosphere > Soil | place: Michigan, USA... | reverse complement strand
AGTTTCATATAAACAGCCGTAAGCAGCAGACGCTTCTCTGTTAAAATCACTAAGCAATGGAAAATTTAAATGTTGCTCCTCCCTGAATTTTGCCAGCGTATAAGTTGAATCTACGGAAATACCCAAAACCTCTGCGTTAGCATTATTGTACAGGCTGATGTTGTCCCTGATATTGCAAAGCTCTTTTGTACAAACACTGGTAAATGCCAATGGAAAAAACAGAAGCAGCACATTCTTTCCTTTTTGCTCTGATAAAGAAATTTCCTTTTTTTCAGTATCGTGCAAAGTAAAGCCTGGCGCTTGTTGTCCTTTTTGTATGCTCATGGTTTTATTTTTAAACCGCTAATATAATATCGCTCTGTCTAAATTGTTACAACCATTTTATCAAACCGCTATTTTAAATGGGGCTTTGCTTCTCCAATCAATCTATCAATTAAAATGAGAAGCACCCAACCAATAACAGTCCCAATGGCATAGCAAGTGATATCTGACCATAAAAACCCTACGCCAAACATAAGTCGACCGATATAAGTACTTCTTACAGCAACTGCAAGTGGCCCATGATATAGCTGTGAAACTTCGTCTAATACACCCAGAGAAAAATTCAATATTACCAGCCAAAAAAGTTTTGTTGAAGGGAAAAACATTCTTAACAGGAAAAGAAATGCTGTGGCCCAAAAGATATCGCCACCATATTTCACAATCACAGGATAAAACCAGTAGACGTATTTACGCGTAGCAAGTGCAAGCCAGATGAAGAACACAAAAACAAGAAAGCAGGTGATTCTTTTTTTAAGCATAGGGATAAGGTTGAGGTTTCAAAAATAACTGATTAGTGCGTGTTTAAATCCAAAATAATTGCCAAAAGAAAAACCCCTCACAATACTGCGAGGGGCTTTCTTTATTATCATTTAAACTAATTGAAGCAAGGATTATTTTACTTCTTCAAACTGTGCATCTTCTACAGTGTCTGAACCGCCTTGCTGAGAACCGCCGCCTGGCTGGCCACCAGCATTCGCTTCAGGACCAGCACCGTTGCCGCCTGCTGCAGCCTGGGCCTTATAGATTTCTTCGCTTGCCGCAGTCCATGCATTGTTCATTTCTGTAAGTGCCGCATCAACCGCACCTGCATCCTGACTCTTATGGGCTTCCTTCAGCTTATTTAAAGCAGTTTCAATAGGTGCTTTCTTATCTGCTGGAATCTTATCTCCAAATTCTTTCAATTGTTTTTCTGTCTGGAAGATTAAACTGTCTGCCTGGTTAAGCTTGTCAATTTTTTCGCGTGACGCTTTATCTGTTGCTTCATTGGCCTTTGCTTCAGCCTTCATCTTTTCAATTTCATCTTTGCTTAAGCCGCTACCCGCTTCAATACGAATCTTTTGTTCTTTACCAGTGCCTTTATCTTTTGCGCTAACATGTAAAATACCGTTTGCATCTATATCAAAAGTTACTTCAATCTGGGGAACACCACGTGGAGCCGGCGGAATGCCATCAAGGTTAAATATACCCAGGCTCTTATTGTCCTTAGCCATAGAACGTTCACCCTGTAAAACCTGTATCTGCACGCCTGGCTGATTGTCAGCGGCGGTTGAGAATACCTCAGTTTTCTTTGTAGGAATGGTTGTGTTAGAAGAAATCATTGTTGTCATTACGCCGCCCAGAGTTTCAATACCCAGGCTTAACGGAGTAACGTCAAGTAACAATACATCTTTCACTTCACCGGTTAACACAGCACCCTGGATTGCTGCACCAACTGCAACAACTTCATCCGGATTTACACCCCTGTTAGGTTTTTTACCAAAGAATTTTTCTACTATTTCCTGTACTTTAGGAATACGTGTGCTACCACCTACCAATATTACTTCATCTATTTGAGAAGCATTGTAACCAGCATCTTTCAATGCTGCTTCACAGGGTTTTAAACATCTTGCAAAAAGGGTATCTGCAAGTTGCTCGAATTTAGCCCTTGTAAGCTTTAATACAAGGTGTTTAGGAACACCATCAACAGCGGTAATATAAGGAAGGTTAATTTCAGTTTCTGAAGAGGAAGACAATTCAATCTTTGCTTTTTCTGCAGCTTCTTTTAAACGTTGCAAAGCCATAGGGTCTTTGCGTAAATCGATTGCCTCATTCTTTTTAAATTCGTCAGCCAACCAATCCATAATCACTTTATCAAAGTCGTCACCACCAAGGTGGGTATCACCATTGGTAGATTTAACTTCAAATACCCCATCTCCAAGTTCAAGAACTGATATATCGAATGTACCGCCACCAAGGTCAAACACCGCGATTTTCATATCCTGGTGCTTTTTATCCATGCCATAAGCCAATGCTGCGGCGGTTGGTTCATTTACAATACGGCGAACATTTAAACCAGCGATTTCGCCGGCTTCTTTTGTTGCCTGTCTTTGTGCATCATTAAAATAAGCAGGAACGGTAATTACTGCTTCATTCACTTCCTGACCAAGATAATCTTCGGCAGTTTTTTTCATCTTCTGCAAAATCATTGCAGAGATTTCCTGCGGTGTATATAAACGTCCGTCGATATCTACACGAACGGTATTATTGTCACCTTTTGCCACTTTGTAACTCCAGTGGCTGATTTCTTCAGTCACTTCGTCAAACCTGCGGCCCATAAAACGTTTAACGCTCATAATTGTGTTATGAGGATTTGTAATAGCCTGGCGTTTTGCAGGGTCACCTACTTTACGCTCTCCATTTTTTAAAAAAGCTACTACTGACGGCGTTGTGCGGCGGCCTTCGTCGTTGGCAATTACCACCGGCTCATTCCCTTCCATTACAGCAACGCAACTGTTAGTTGTTCCTAAGTCAATACCTATAATCTTTCCCATATAATTGATTTCCTTTAAGGTTAGTATTCAGAATTTTACCAGTTTCCCAACTCAAGCATTATGCCATGAAAACCATAAGTGAAAAAATGGCAGAATGAGTTTCAGCCTCAATTGTGAATTATTAATTGCATTTAAAAATTTACAGCGATAAACATTGGCTTACAGACATAAGGATACGTTGCAGAATTTTTTCAAAGTAGGGAAGGAAATTTTGGAAGTTTGCAAACGGACTCTTTTTAATCTTTATCAGAAGACGACTTATGCCAGTTTTGACAGTCATTTTTATAATTTACTGCCAAACAGACGATTAAAAAAAGTATCAGCTGTTGCAAAATGACTGGCAGATCTTACCTACTTATTTTCCTGTTTAATTCAATCATTTTTAAAGCGGTTACCGCAGCTTCTTCCCCTTTGTGTCCATGAGCACCACCAACCCTTTCCAGGGCCTGCTGTTCATCATTTACAGTAAGCACACCAAAAATAACAGGTACATCAAGCATAAGATTCAAACTAAGGACACCGTCTGTAACAGATTTGCATACATAGTCAAAATGAGGAGTGTCGCCCTTTATCACCGTACCGAGAGTAATAAAAGCATCAGCCGGATTATTTGCAGCATAAGCTTTTACGGCGAAAGGTATTTCGACAGCCCCAGGCACTGTTAATGTTTTGAATTTTGCACCATTGACCTTAAGCACTTTTTTAGCGCCTGCTTCAAGCTTATTTACAATATGGGCGTTCCACTCTGTTTTTACAATAACTACAAAGGCATCCGTTAATTGAGGGATGCCTTTGTTTAATTCGATGTTTCCTTTACTGGCCATTATTTTACACTGAATTCGTTTGGTTGAACACTTAAGCGGTAAATATATTTATCCGCCATAAATCCCTTTTCTGTATTAGGATATTTTTCCTTGATTTGTTTGTATAAATCGAGAGCTTCCTTTGTTTTGCCATTAACCTCACTCAGCAAAGCAGCTCTAAACAGGTATTCAGAAGAATTAAGTTCATCCTTTTCAAAAGCTGAAGAAGCCTTTTTATAATTTTCTATCGCTTCATCATTCTTTTTAAGCTCGCTGTAAGCATCGCCTAATGAACCATAAGCCATCATTTGAATTTGTTTGGCGTCTGTGCTGAAATCTTTCAAATACTGAATGGCTTTATTAAAGTCACCAAGACGTAAGTAAGAAACACCTGCATAGTATTTGGCAAGATTACCTGCTTTAGTACCATCATATGTTTTGATAACATACAAAAACCCTTTTCCATATTCATCGCCATTAAGCGCTTTTTGCAATGAATCTTTGTCAAAATTTTGTTCAGCTTTGAATAAAGCTTCCGCAGCTTTCTCTTCTTTAGGCTTAGAGAAAAACTGGGTGTAAACGTAGTACCCACCAAATATTACGACAACTGCGGCTACAACAATTAATATAGGTTTTTGAAACTTTTGCCAAAAACCCTGAACCTGTAATAAAGCATCGTTAGATTCAACTTCCTGCACTTTCTTCTCAGACATTTTTTAGGGAGATTTTTTTTCTATAGTGAATAATCTATGGTGAAATACCCGGCAACTATTCACTCTTATGAATGTTTATTGTTTAAAAATTATACTGCCTGAAAATCCATGATATAAGGATAATTCTGATCTATCATCACATCACGCAATACTTCTGATTCTTCAGGCCACGGGCTTTCTTCCGCGAATTTTACACTTTCTTCTACCAACTGACCCACACGATCATCAATTGCTTTGATTTCTTCGTCGCTGGCAAATTTGTTTTTTCTGATGGTATCCAATACCAGAGTAATGGGGTCCTTTGCCTTATACTCGTCTACTTCTTCCTTGGTACGATATTTCTGAGGGTCAGAAATAGAGTGACCTTTATAGCGGTAGGTTTTCATTTCAAGCAAAGTAGGGCCACCGCCCTCTCTTGCTCTTTTAACAGCACGTGCAACTGCATCATGTACTGCTTCTGCCACCATGCCATCAACTTTATCGCCTGGCATTTCATACGCATCAGCTAATTTATAAATATCAACTACGTTAGACGTTCTTTCAACAGAAGTACCCATTGCATAGTTGTTATTCTCACAAATGAAAATGATAGGCAGCTTCCAAATCATTGCAAGGTTAAATGTTTCATGCAAAATACCCTGGCGTGCAGCGCCATCGCCAAAGAAACATAACACCACATTATCTGTGCCTTTATATTGCTCCGCAAAAGCCAAACCACCACCGGCACCAATCTGAGCACCTACAATTCCATGACCACCGAAGAAATAATGCTCTTTACTAAAGAAGTGCATACTTCCACCTTTACCCTTTGCACAACCGGTAGCTTTACCATAAAGCTCAGCCATACATGAATTAGGGCTCATCCCTTTGGCAAGGCCAAGACCATGATCACGATAGCCGGTAATAAAAGGATCTTCCTGTCTTGTTGCTGTCATACATCCTGCTGCAATAGCTTCCTGGCCAATATACGCGTGGAAAAACCCACGGATCTTACCGGCCATCTTGTACATTTCTTCTGCTTTTAACTCAAACTGGCGGATGAGTTGCATTAACTCGTACCAGTACAAATAAGTTTCTCTGGAAAATTTGGTAGGCACTATCTTAAAATTTGAGGGGCAAATGTAATGGGAAAATATGAAAATGGAAAACAATGTGAGAATTTGCTGACAAACCACCAAACCTTCCCTTTTTTAAACAAAAAGTAGCGGCATACAGCTATCTTATCAATACAATCGTTCCTTTCCTGTATACATCGCCACATAAGGTTTTAGCTCTAATCTGGTAAACGTATGCTCCCGGTGGTTGCAGAGTGTTTTTAAACATACCATTCCAACAGTCTGATGCATTCCTGGTATAAAATATTCTTTCACCCCACCTGTTGTAAACACTAAAATCAAAATTTGTTACAACGCCCCAGTTCTTCACGCCAAAACAATCATTACGCATGTCACCATTAGGAGTAAATGCTGTTGGAACGAAATAACCATTCTGCGCACCATCTTTTATTACCTTAACCTGAATAGAGTCTGTGGCTTTGCAACTACCATTTTTTGTGACCTCAACATAATAGGTAGTTGTTTCTGTCGGCCTGGCAATAGTTGTGTAGCCGTATGTGTTGGACAATGCTGCAGAAGGAGACCATAAAAATTTAGAGCCACCTGTTGCTTCAAGTTTTGCGGAGCCGATAAAACAATCGATGTCATTAGACTTTGTGATGGTTATTTCAGGCTTTGTTGTTACAGTTACATTAGCAAAAACCGATTCGGTAACGTGACAAGTATTGTTTGTAATAGTCACCTCATACATTGTATTTTCAGATGGATAAACAACTGATGAAGCACCGTAAGGATTTTTTACAGAGGTTACAGGAACCCATGTATACACATCCCCACCGGAAGCGGTAATCAACACAGAATCTCCAATACAAATGGAAGGCTGTTTTGGATTGATTGCAAAAAGAGGTTTTGGATTCACCGCGACAAATACCGAATCATTATTTATACAAGTGTTTGCACTGGTGATTTTGACATGATACCATGTAGGAGTTACCGGGTTTACTATTGGTGTAGCACTTGTTGTATCATTTATCGCTATTGCAGGCGACCACACAAAAGTTCCGATTCCTGAAGCATTTAATTGCGCCTGGCCGCCAACACAAATTGTAGTATCCTTATATGTTAGCGCCAGAGTTGGCAAGGGCAAAGCTGTAAGTTTTACATTGTCGCTGACAGAACAACCATCATTATAAGCCGTAACAGTGTAGGTAATTGTATTCGTCACTAATGTACCAGATGGATTTTGTAAAGTAACATCACTTAATCCCTGGGAAGGTGACCAGCCATAATGATTAGTATTTGTACCTGTTACTGATAAAGTGAAAGTTGAACCATAACAAAAAGATGTGTCTGCCATGGCATTTACCGTTGGTTTTGGCACAACGGCAACCGTAATAGAATCTTTAGTTTTGCAATTGTTAGCATTGGAGACTATTACAAAATATGTACTTGTATCTAAAGGCGTGGCTACGGGATTTGGAATATTAACGGCTGATAAAGTTGGTGATACCTGCCATTGATAATTATTGTTGCCTGTTGACTGTGCATTTAGCATGATTGTATTGCCTATACAAATGGTAGTGTCTTTCATAAAGATGCGGGGAGATTCCAGTGAATCTATACGAATAGAATCTCTGCTGCTACATCCATCAGCGTTTGTCACCTTTACACTGTACCATCCTGTTTGTTTGACAAGTAAGTCCTTCAAAGAAGACCCATCCTGCCATAGATAAGTAAGGTCTGAGTTACCAGCATCAAGCATCAAACTATCGTGATTACAAATAGCTGTATCATTACCCAAAAACACATAAGGAGCTACTTTAAAAGTGGTGACAATACTATCCCTTACTTTACATCCATAATAATTAATATCAACCCAATAAGTATTTGCATCCTTTACGATTATAGAACTTTTGGAGGAGCCTGTATTCCACGTGTATGCTCCGATAGCTGATTCGGCTTTTAATACAATGCTATCGCCCTTACAAAAAGAAGTGTCAAGAACCGGTTTCTTTTCCGGGGAAGGTAATACCACTACCTGTTTACAATATGATGCTTGTGTTGGTAATCCATCATCGACCGACAGGTTAATATTATAAATGCCGGGTCTGTTATAAATTACGTCTGGGGGATTTTGTACTGATGAATTAGGGACACTTGAATTAGTACAGCCTGGAAAACGAATACGTGTAATTGTATTATTTGAAACATTCGTTACAAAACTATAAAGATCCGGGCCTGCTCTAAAGATTTTTGAAAGAGAGTGCGAAAAATCAAAATCACCAATATTCCCCAGGAACACGGCAACGGGTATACTGGTAATATCATTATTAAAATCCAGCCTGGTTAAATTATTTTGTGTATCAACAACAAACCCAATTATTGAACCACAATACTTAAGAATGGTTATATCTCTTGGCTGATAGAGAAGGTTACCTGGGTTACCAATATTTTTGGCTACAGGAGTATTAAGTAATGAATTACCAAAATCAAGCCTAACTATAGAATTGTCAAGGCCATTCCCCACAAATACATACCAGTTACCATTATCCTTTATAGCGCATATACCGGTTGGATAGTTTAATACCCCACTAACATTCCCGAGATTTGTGCCTATAGGCGTATTGTTAAAACTACTTGAAAAATCAAACCGCGTTAAAGTATTATTTTCGGAGTTTGCAGCAAAGCCATACCATTTGCTATTTTCCTGGAAAAGATATAGATCTATCGACTGTAATAGATCGCCAACATTTCCCCAGTCCGTTGCAACAGGATTTGTATTGGTCAAATCCGAACCAAAATCTATCTTTAATAACTTTGGAATACTTCCGGCATTAATGGGTGATCCCCCTACAATAATGGCATACCATCTGCCATTATTTTTAACCACCTGTATCCCCTCGCTACCATAATTACTGTTCATTATTCCTCCTACATTTCCGAGAAAAACAGGTGTAGGAGTATTTAAATAACTATTCCCAAAGTCCAGTCTCAACAAGCCCCCGGGTTGATAATTAACTACGAATGCATAATAGTTACCATTATATTCCGCAAGATCCGAAAATACCGGCTGCGAAAGATAGCCCCCTGGGTTGCCGATATTTACAGCCGTTGGATTCGAATTAATATCAGGCTCACAAAAATTCCAGTAAAAATTAGTACCGCCTTTAGTTGTATTGGTTATTTTAACTGGGGAATTAACACAAACGGTATCAGGCACGGTGAAGGATGCAGTGACCGTATCAACCGGCACAACAACAGGGCACGAATCTGCGACAAATGTTGGGCAGGTTGGATTAGTTGTGTTAATTACTGCATTGCCTAGGAGAGTGCCATCCCACGTTGCATTACCCTGTTTGTTCTTGAGGTTATCAAAAGTATAATATGCAACAAGCCCTACCTGTGCCGTTGGATTTGGCAAAGGCTGGTTCATATATTGCTTTATTTGAGCCTGTGTTCTTGACGTATTCCAGATACGAACATTATTGATGTAACCAAAAAGTGTTTCATTATTGTAACCCGGCTGCCAGGCTAGATCACCAATAATAGTTGTATAATCATTGGTAGTAAGATTACCACTTGCAGCAACTTCTTTCATTAAAAATCCATTCCGGTAAAACTTTAGTTTCGAGCCATCATACACAAGTGCTACATGATAGGTTTTATTAATTTCGGCATTACAATCGGCAACAGCGGCAAAATACCCGTTTGAGGTAGTTATTTCCGCTCGGTTTGGCCTGAGGAGATAATTTACATCATTAAAATCTCTGTGTTTTGATACGATATCACCTTCGCTGATGGTTACATTATCATAGGTCGTGGTTCGGTTAAATGCAGCTTCCACTGTAATCTTATCTCCGGTCATATCCAAATCTCCAATTTGTACACCAGATCCAAATTGCGTTAAGTTGAGCCAGTTGTTACAATCAAGCTCTTTACAGACATCACATAAAGAGGAAGAGGATAGAGTAGTATTAGTAGGAGTAAGAGGAGCATCGGTATTGGTAAAATTTATATCATTAATTGTCGGCCATGTAAAATCGCTTACATCAAAAGAAGGATTGCCGATATTTACAATTGCCGTATCAGGGTGACATCCGTTGTCTATAAAACCATCTTCACCAAAACCAGCAATAAATACGTCATTCTTCCCCGAAGATTTATCTCTTCCTACTCCAATTATCTTGCTGCCTGATTCGGTTAATGCGTAAAGGCTTCTGTCGCTTGTACCGGAGAATTTTTTGCCCATTTTTACAGAGCCATCACTTTTTATATAATAAAAATAGCCAGACGCATTTGACTGGGGGCTTGCACAACTCATAAAGCCATCCTTCAGCGGAATAAAACCTGTGTAAAAATCATTTGTATAAGTATCTGATGCTAATTCATAAGTCTTCAAAACATTAAAATTCTTATCAAGTTTTAATATTACAGGCTGCATGTTATCATAAGAATGTCCGTTAATCATATGCCCTGCAAGCCAATATCCGTTTACCGGGTCATTGTAAATACGCGGAACAAACATTCCACGAATGGAAGGGTTAAGCTCTTTTGACACGATTATGTTACCTGTAGCTTTATCTAAACTCATGATCAGATCATCATAATCTCCAAAAGAATTCTCAAGATCACATGTAACAATTAAATTATTTCCAGCTTCGATAATGCCTGAACCATCTTCTCCATCTCCCCTATCGAACCTTTTTGTCCAGCTAACATTTAATGCATTGTCAAGCTTCATTACTAGTAAATCGGCAACTCCTCCACGTACGTTTAAAATTCCAACCAAAGCATAACCACCATCACTTGTTTCAATAATATCCATACCTAAATCACCATAAGTTGAACCAACGCCAAACTTTTTTGACCAGACTAAATTTCCTGAAGCATCTATTTTGAAACACAAAACATCACCATTTACGTTACTAAATGAATTTGTTTGACCAATCACTACTAATCCCCCATCTTTAGTTAGCTTAATCCTTCTAATGGTTTCATTCCTGCTGCCACCATAAGTCTTAGACCATAAAACTTTTCCATTTAAATCTTGCTTGGTGATAAGTATGTCTGAATATCCAGTGCTTTTTAGTGTTGAATTTCCAGCGACATAAATCTTTCCATCCTGCGTATTAGCAACATCTATAGCAATGTTATTGTCGGCATTCTTGTATACGTTTTGGAAGGTTTTTAGACAAGTATTTTGACCAAAAACACTATTGAAAAAAAAGAAAACTATTAGTGGAAAAAATAAAGGATTAGGTTTTATATTCATTGAGGGTTGAATTTTTAATTCAGTTTATATGATTTGTACGGTTTTTTAGTGTTGAATACAGTCAATTATTTTGTGCAATTAGT
>Ga0105237_10008951_pt1 | contig 10779 bp, 2 predicted proteins | sample KBSC24metaG_FD_81520 | JGI IMG/M metagenome (GOLD analysis project Ga0105237, IMG submission 81520) | Corn rhizosphere microbial communities from Kellogg Biological Station, Michigan, USA - KBS C2-4 metaG | ecosystem: Host-associated > Plants > Roots > Rhizosphere > Soil | place: Michigan, USA... | reverse complement strand
TATTGCAGCGGCGGTTCGAGGAGCAGACGGAGCGGTGCCGGTTGCGACGGTTGTCGGACGTGATGCGGGAAGAAGGAGCGGAGCGGATTGATCTGTTGAAGGTGGACGTGCAGCGGTCGGAGCTGGATGTGCTGTTGGGAGTAGAAGAGGCAGACTGGTCGAAGATCGGGCAGGTGGTGATGGAAGTGCACGATCGTCCGGGCAGTGCGGACGAAGGGCGGTTGCAGGAGATCGCACAGTTCCTGGAAGCGCGAGGCTTCACGGTGGTGACGGAGCAGATAGAAGCGTTGCAGGGCACGGACCGCTACAACCTTTACGCTCTGCGACCCGAGCGCCTCGTGAGAAATGAAGCGAGAAATGAAGCTAAGCATGACAGGTCAGCGTATCCGCCGGTGGGAATTACGAGCGCGGAGTTACGTAGTTACCTGCGGGAACAGTTGCCGGACTACATGGTGCCAACGTGGATCGTGCCGCTGGACGAATGGCCGTTGACGCCGAACGGCAAACTCGATCGGCAAGCATTGCCGGCGCCAACAGTGCAGAGCGGCGAACAAGAGTCGCAGCAGCGCACGCCTACTGAAGAGATAGTAGCGGGCGTGTGGGCGGAAGTTTTGAAGTTGCAGGAAGTGGAAGTAGACGCAAACTTCTTCGATCTCGGCGGACACTCGTTGTTGGCCACGCAGGTCGTCTCACGACTGCGCGCGGCGTTTGGAGTCGAAGTGCATCTGCGGAGTTTGTTCGAGTCGCCAACGGTGCGCGGCCTGGCGGAGCAGATCGACGAAGCGCTGAAGGCGAAAGAAGGAATTGCAATGCCGCCGTTGCAACCCGCGAAGCGCAATGGCGATCTCCCGCTCTCGTATGCCCAGCAGCGCTTATGGTTCCTCGATCAATTGGAGCCGGAGAGCACCTTTTACAATTGTCCAGTGGCGATGAGGCTGAGCGGTCCTCTCAACGTAACAGCTTTGGAGCAGACTTTCGCGGAGGTCATTCGGCGCCACGAAGTGTTGCGGACGAGCTTCCCCGCACAAGACGGTGCGCCCGTGCAGGTAATCACACCCGCCTGCGGCTTTACCCTCGCAGTAACCGACTTGAGTGCAGCGGAAGAAAGTGAACGAGAGACAGAAGCCGAGCGTCTGGTCCACGCCGAAGCACAACAACCCTTCGATCTTGCAAACGGTCCATTAGTCAGAGCGAGACTGATTCGACTAGCAGAAGACGATCACATCGTGCTCTTTACGATGCATCACATCGTGAGTGACGGCTGGTCCAAAGGTGTACTGGTTAACGAAGTGATAATGCTTTACGAGGCATTGAGTGCGGGCCTCGCGTCGCCGCTCGAAGAGTTGCCCGTGCAGTATGCCGATTACACCGTCTGGCAGCGCGAATGGTTGCAGGGTGAAGTGTTGTCGAGGCAGTTGGCCTACTGGCAAGAGTACCTCGCGGGAGCGCCGGCGGTGTTGGAATTACCGACGGACCACGTACGACCCGCGGTGCAGCGTTTTCGAGGCGCACATGAGCGCTTGACGCTCTCGCTCGAGTTATCGGAAGCAATCAAAACGCTGAGTCGACATGAAGGGGCTACGCTCTTCATGACGTTGCTGAGTGCGTTTCAGGCATTGCTATACCGGTACACAGGGCAGCATGACATCGTCGTCGGTAGCCCGATAGCAAACCGTAATCGAAAAGAGATCGAGTCCCTAATCGGGTTCTTTACCAACACGCTTGTGTTACGTAGTCAGCTCGACGACAACTTGAGTTTCCGCGAGTTGCTGAAGCAAGTGCGAGAAGTTGCCTTGAGTGTGTATGCGCATCAGGATCTGCCGTTTGAACGATTGGTAGAGATGTTACAGGCCGATCGCAGTTTGAGTTATCACCCGCTGTTTCAAGTAATGTTCGTGCTTCAGAATGCGCCAAAGTCTGAGCTTCGACTTGCCGGACTGACGATGCAGAACCTCGAAACAGATAGTGGAACGGCGAAATTCGATCTAACACTCTCCATAACTGAGAAGGCTGACGGCAGTCTGGCCGGTTCGTTGGAATACAACACGACTCTTTTCGAGAGCGACAGGATCAAGCGGATGCTGCAACACTTCGAGATGCTGCTCGCGGGCATCGTCGCGGAACCTGAGCAGCCGCTTTCGCAGTTGCCATTGTTGACACCGGCGGAGAAGGACCAGCTCGACGACTGGAACAGGACCGAGATCCATTATGCGTCTCCACCAGTCATTCAAGAGCTATTCGAAGCACAAGTCGATCGCACGCCCGACAATATCGCGGTGGTGTTCGAGGGGCGGCGGCTTACCTATGCAGAGCTTGATGCTCGAGCAAATCAGTTAGCCTCCCACTTGCGAACAATGGGCGTGGGTCCGGATGTTCCGGTTGGCATCATGATCGAACGTTCGATCGAGATGGTGGTTGGAACGTTAGGCATCCTGAAGGCGGGCGGAGCTTATGTCCCACTCGATCCGGTGTATCCCGTCGAACGATTGTCATTCATGTTGCAGGATGCTCGAGCACGTGTCCTGATCACCCAAACGTCTTTGTCCGAACGACTGTCGATGCCTGACATCGAAGTCGTGTGTTTGGATCGAGATCGCGATGTGATTGCAACGCAGAGTGCTGAGCGTCAGGGTAGCGGCGTAGTTGGCGATAACCTGGCCTATGTGATCTACACCTCGGGCTCGACTGGTAAGCCGAAGGGAATCGGATTAGGCCACGCCGCTCTCGCCAATCTGATTCAATGGCATTATTCGGTGTTATCTCGCGGAACAAAGACGCTCCAGTTCGCATCGTTAAGCTTCGATGCCAGCTTCCATGAGATCTTCTCGGCCTGGTGCTCGGGCGGAACGTTGTACATTCTTCCCGAATCAGTGCGCGCCGACGTGTCTGGCCTGGTAAGGTTTGTTTCAGACAATGCAATCGAGAAGGTGATTTTACCGGTCGTTCTCCTGCAGCAACTGGCTGAGAAGTACAGCTCGCAGCCGCAGCTACTTTCCGGCGTGCGAGAGTTAATTACGACGGGTGAGCAATTACAAATCACCACGCCCATCGTCGATCTGTTCAAGCAGTTAGACGACTGTTCTCTGCATAATCACTATGGACCATCAGAGAGTCATGTGGTGACGTCTTACACTTTGAGCAAAGACCCGGACACGTGGGCTTCACACCCCGCTATCGGTCAACCGATTTCCAATACACAGATTTACATCCTCGATCGATTCATGAATCCCGTTCCGGTCGGCATTCCGGGTGAGCTCTACATCGCCGGAATCTCGTTGGCCCGCGGGTACATCAATCGTCCGGATGTAACAGCAGAGAAGTTCATACCTAATCCTTTCAGCAACGAGCCCGGGACACGTCTTTACAGGACCGGCGACCAGTCGCGCTATCTGCCGGACGGGAATATTGAATACCTCGGGCGCATCGATCACCAGGTGAAGATTCGCGGTTTCCGCGTCGAGTTAGGAGAAGTCGAATCGGTGCTGGGCCAACATCCCGCGGTCCAGGAAGTGGTAGTCATGGCGCGCGAGGATACGCCGGGAAATCGGCGGCTCGTGGCTTACGTAGTTGCCGGCGGTCAAGTCTCGATCGGTCAACTACGAACGTTTCTAAGAGAACAGTTGCCGGAGTACATGGTGCCGTCGGCGTTTGTGCTGCTCGATAAATTGCCGTTGACGGCCAACGGAAAGGTTGATCGACGGGCCCTTCCCATACCCGACAAATCAAGGGAAGCAGCAGAAGCGTTCGTCGCTCCACGTAATGCAGCCGAAGAGATGGTGGCCGGTATTTGGAGCCAGGTGCTTGATATCAAACAGATCGGTGTTCATGACAACTTCTTCAATCTCGGAGGCCATTCGCTGTTAGCGACTCAGGTCGTCTCGCGGATACGCAGCGCGTTTCAGTTGGAGTTGGACCAGTTACCACTACGGCAACTCTTCGAGACACCCACGGTGGCTGGCCTGGTTGACGCTCTCGCACGAATTTGGAGTGGCATGGATATCGTCGAGAATATTGCCCAAACCTTGAAGGAGTTGGAGCAACTCTCGGATGAAGAAGTAGAGCTAATGCTTTCGAATCAATAAGGCAAAGCCTAAGGGCGACACCCGGCGATAACGTAATTCATAGAACAGAGCTGTTCTTTGACAACTTGGGAGGTGAATGGATGCGTCTGACAAACGAGCAACTAAAATCCTACGCAGACAACGGTTTTCTCTTCTTACCAGATTACTTTTCTGGCCGAGAGATAGCACTCATAAAAAACGAAGTTCCCACGCTCTTTGCGGAAGACACGCCGAGACGAGTCGTCGAAAAAAACGGTGTCGTGCGTTCCGTCTACGGTTCGCACGTCAACAATGAAACGCTCCGAGAATTGTCACGTAATCCGCGACTCGTCGAGCCGGCAATGCAGATTGTCGACGACGAGGTCTACATCTACCAGTTCAAGATCAACGCTAAAGTGGCATTCAGCGGCGACGTCTGGGAGTGGCATCAGGATTACGTATTCTGGATGAAAGAGGACGGCATGCCGTCCGCGCGCGTGATGAATGTCGTCGTCTTCCTCGACGAGGTGAATGAATTCAACGGCCCGCTATTTTTAATTCCGGGTTCGCACAAGGAAGGTGTGATTGACGTCACTGCTCATGATGAGTTGAACGGCAACCACGATAGCGCGCCCTGGCTATCAAACCTCACAGCGGATCTGAAGTACTCGCTGAGTCAGAACATCGTCGCCAGGTTGGTTACGAAGTACGGAATGACAGCGCCGAAGGGCAGACCGGGCTCGGTATTGTTATTCGATAGCAACATCGTTCATGGTTCCACCAATAACATCTCCCCATTTGATCGGACACTCATCCTCATAACCTTCAACAGCGTCCGGAATGCACCTCCGGTCACTGCAAAATCACGGCCCGACTTTCTCATGAGCCGCGACACCGAGCCAGTCGTGGCCCTCACGGCCGCTGCTGCATTGGCATAAGGAATGGCTATACACAAAAAGTGGCAAATCTGATTTGTTTTCTCTGCGGCCTCTGCGTATCTCTGCGTTCTCTGCGTTAATGGGTTTTTCAACGCAGATGACCGCAGAGATACGCAGATGGCCGCAGAGGAAAGACTTCCATTCCAAACTCGATTTTTGTGCAAGCCGTAAGGAATTAACACAAGCCGGGGAGATATCACCGATGAGTCAAAGCAGTCATGAAGTCGCGTTTTCGCCAAAGAAGCTGGAGCTGCTGGCGAAGATCCTGAAACAAAAGGGCATCAGTGTAACGCCCGGGCAAACCGTTTCCCGAAGGACCACTGATGGTCCAATCCCGCTAACTTACGCTCAACAACGTCTCTGGTTTCTCGATCAGTTGGAGGGCGGTAACTCCTCCTACAACATTCCAGCCGCGTTCCGTTTAACCGGGCGCCTCGACGTGGAGGCATTGACACTCACACTCAATGAGATAGTTCGGCGACACGACATGTTGCGCACTACGTTCTCCGTGATGAATGGAAAGCCAGTGCAGGTGATTGCCCCGGTGCAGAAGATCCACTTGCCGATTCTCGACCTCAGTGATTTGAACGAAGGCTCACGCGCTGTGGAGGCCAGGATGATATCAGGGCGCGAGGCGCAATATGTTTTTGACTTGAGCTCTGAGCCGCCAATACGCGCACGTTTGCTGCGGCTTGGAAAAGAAGAGCACATCGTCCTGCTCACAATGCATCACATCATCACGGATGGATGGTCCACCGGGGTACTCGTAAGCGAGCTAAATGCCCTCTATCGAGCCTTCTCGACGAAGCAACCATCGCCGCTGCCGGAGTTGTCGATTCAATACGCCGACTTCGCCGTTTGGCAGCGAGAGATCTCTCAGGAAGCCGCGATGGAAGAACAGCTTGATTACTGGAAGCAACACCTCGCAGACGCACCCGCAGTCCTCGATTTACCAACAGACAAGCCGCGGCCCGCCATGCAATCGTTTCGCGGCGCTCGAGTGAACTTTGCGCTGCCGTCAAGCCTGACGGAACAGCTCAAGACCTTCAGCGAAGAACATCAAGCGACGCTGTTTATGGTGCTGCTGGGAGCTTATCAAGTGCTGCTCATGCGCTATTCAGGGCAGGAACAGATCAGCGTGGGTTCTCCAATTGCCGGTCGTGTTCATGTAGAGACGGAAGACCTGATCGGTTTATTTGCCTCTGCTTTGGTGATGCACACGGACTTGCGTGGTAATCCGACTTTTCGGGAGTTACTAAAGCGCGTGCGAGAAACCGCTCTCGACGCGTATGCACATCAAGCGGTGCCGTTTGAAAGACTGGTCGAAGAGCTGCACCCGGAGCGCAGCTTGAGTCACTCCCCACTCTTTCAAGTGATGTTCATTTTGCAAAACGCGCCGCAGCCAGAGGTGGAACTGGAAGGCGTACGCATAGAAGCGGTCAGCATCGAAGCCAGCACCTCCAAGTTTGATGTAACGCTCGCAATGTACGATAGCGATGAAGGGTTGAAAGGAGCGCTCGAGTACAACACGGATATTTTCGAATCGCAGACCATCGAAAGAATGGCCGCGCATTTTGAGAGATTATTGGAAAGCATCGTATCTGATCCGGAGCAGCGCATTTCTGATCTGTCGTTTCTTACAGAAAAAGAGGAGCAGCAGTTCAACGATTGGAACAGTACGGCGAGAGCATACGAGCGTGAGCAATGCATGCACGAACTCTTCTCCTCACAAGCGGCGCAGACGCCGGAGAGTGTCGCGCTGGTTTCTGATAATACTCGCCTCACGTATCGCGAACTCGACGAGCGTGCCAATCAATTGGCGCATTACCTGCGCGCGTCAGGAATCGGACCAGAAACGCTGGTCGGAATCCTGATGGATCGATCGGCTGAGATGATCGTCGCACTGTTAGGAGTGCTTAAGGCAGGAGGTGCATATGTGCCGCTTGATCCACAGTATCCGCGAGAGCGCGTGTCATGGGTGCTCGAGGATGCGGGCATCGCCGTGCTGTTGACGGAGCAGCAGTATGTAAAGGATCTACCGTCGCACCGTGCGCAGGTTGTTTGTGTGGATCGTGACCGAGAAACCATTGCACAACACAGCAAAGAGCATTTTGAAAGTGGTGTGACGGCAGACAACCTGGCCTATGTCATCTATACATCGGGTTCCACCGGTCGTCCCAAGGGAGTCGCAATCACGCATCACAGCGCGGGCGTCCTTATTCATTGGGCGCACGAGAGCTTCAGCGTTGCTGAGCTCGCGGGGATGCTGGCGTCGACCTCGATCTGCTTTGACCTTTCCGTCTTTGAAATATTTGTGCCCTTGAGCATCGGCGGCAAAGTCCTTGTGGCAGACAATGCGCTCGCGTTGTCGCACCTTCCTGCGGCGCGCGAAGTCACGTTGGTCAATACAGTTCCCTCAGTCTTTTCAGAATTACTCAGGGATGGCGCCATTCCAGAGACGGTGCGCACGATCAATCTGGCCGGTGAACCTCTGACGCACAAACTCGCGCAGGAAATCTATCAACGAAACCACGTTGCGGCTCTGTATAACCTTTATGGTCCCAGCGAAGACACAACCTATTCCACCTATACGCTGGTGCCGCGCGGTGATGAAGCTCCGACGATTGGACAGCCAGTTGCGAATACGCAAGCTTACGTGCTTGACCGAAATTTGCAGCGTGTGCCCGTGGGAGTGGCCGGAGAGTTATATCTCAGCGGAGACGGCCTCGCGCGCGGTTATTTAAATCGCGCCGATCTAACCGCCGAGAAGTTTCTTCCGCATCCGTTGAGCCGCGAACGAGGCGCCAGATTTTACAAGACCGGAGACCTGGCACGTTACAAGTCGAATGGAGAGATCGAATACCTCGGTCGCAACGACCAGCAGGTGAAGATAAGAGGTTTTCGCATCGAGCTGGGTGAGATTGAGGAAACACTGGAGCAGCATCCGGCAATAAGAGAAGCAGTCGTTATTGCGAGAGAGGATTACGCCGGTGAGAAACGGCTGGTGGCCTATATCGTAGCGACGGACCCAGCCGGCGAATTGAGTCTCGTCGAGCTGCGAAGTCATTTAAAACAGCACTTACCGGATCACTTCATTCCTTCCGCTTTCGTTCAGCTTGCTGAACTGCCACAGACTCCGAACGGCAAGGTGGATCGCCGCGCTTTGCCGGCGCCGGACGGTTCGCGACCGGATTTGGAGAAAGCGTATGTCGCGCCGCGCACGCAGGTCGAAGAGGAGATCGCCGCAATCTGGCAAGACGTGTTGCGGATCGAGCGCGTGGGCGTGCACGACAATTTCTTCGAGTTAGGCGGCCACTCGCTTCTGGCTACGCAAGTCATCTCCCGCGTTCGCGAGTCTCTGCGCCTCGAAGTTCCGTTGCGCAGCATATTCGAGTCGCCGACGGTGGAGGGTTTGTCATTAGCTCTCAGCCGGAACGAAACCGTGGAACAGCGCGATGTTATTCAGCAGGTTGAGCGGCAAAGAAACGAGCAGCTCCTGGAACGACTCGACGAGCTCTCCGATGAGGAAGTGGAACTACTTTTCCCCGACGTCCTGGCCAGCCTCGAGGAAGGAAGATGAGCAGCAATTCAAAAATAGATGCTTCGCTTTCAACTCAAGAGAAGCGGGCTCTACTAGCCGGACTGCTCAAGAAAAAGCGCGACGTCCCGAACGCCTTTCCTCTGTCGTTTGCACAACAGCGACTATGGTTTCTCGATCAACTCGAGCCGAACAGCTCGAGCTATAACATCGTATCCGCCATCCGTCTGACGGGACAATTTGATCTCGCAGCCCTGGAGCAGAGCGCTCACGAAGTCGTGAGACGACACGAAGCACTCCGTACCACGTTTGCTGTCACCAATGGTTCGCCACAGCAGATCATCCACTCGGAATTAGCACCGGAGCTTCGGGTCACCGATCTGAGTCAATGGCCCGGGGATGAACAGGAAAATGAAGTGCAGCGTCTTTTGCGACACGAATCCGGACGTTCATTCGATCTGTCGCGTGGGCCGCTGTTGCGAATCGGTGTGCTTCGACTCGACGAACAAGATCACGTTTTATTGGTGGCGATGCATCACATCATCTCGGATGGGTGGTCCATCAACGTGCTGGTCCGAGAGTTGACGACACTTTACAAGGCGTTTGCGGAAGGAGAGCCGTCGCCACTTCCTCCGCTCGCAATACAGTATGTTGATTTCGCGCAATGGCAACGGCAAAAGCTCACGGACAGCGTCCTTGAAGAGCACCTGGAGTATTGGAAGCAGAAGCTCGCAGGAAGTCATGTCTTGCAGTTGCCGGCTGACCGTCCGCGTCCTGCTATTCGTTCACATCAGGGTGGCGGACATTCGTTCTTCATCTCGAAATCTCTCGCAACCTCGATTGCATCGCTCAGCAAGCAGGAGAATGTGACGCCGTTCATGACGTTGCTGGCGGCCTTCAACACGCTGCTTCATCGTTACACGGCCCAGGATGATGTGGTTGTCGGCACGCCAATCGCCGGACGGAATCGAAAAGAGACCGAGGCCTTGATCGGATTCTTCGTCAACACACTGGTGCTGCGTACGGATTTGAGTGGCGACCCGACTTTTCGTGAGCTGTTGGCGCGCGTCAGGGAAACCTCTTTGGAGGCTTATGCACACCAGGACCTTCCATTCGAGATGTTAGTTGAGAAGCTACAGCCTGAACGAAGTCTGAGTCATACACCGTTGTTTCAGGTGATGTTCGTGCTGCAAAACCTGATCGAATCGGAAGTGGACTTGTCTGAGGTCAGCGTCAGAGCGCTGCCGGTGGAGGGTACGGTTGCGAAGTTCGATTTAACACTGTCGATGGAACAGAGAAGAGAAGGGCTGAAAGGTTATTTCGAGTACAGCACTGATCTATTCGACGCGGCGACGATTGAGCGCATGGCGGGGCATTTTCAAACGGTCCTCGAGAGCATCGTGCTCGATCCAGACAAGCGACTCTCAGAGTTGCCGATCATGAGTGAATCCGAACGCCGCCAACTGTTGTCGGAGACGAGCAATCGGGTTCAGGACTACGACGTTAAAAAATGCTTGCCTGAATTGTTCGTCGCGCATGCTACGCGCACGCCGGATGCGATAGCCCTGGTTTATGAGAATGTGCGTCTAACGTACGGCGAATTAAACTCGCGCGCGAATCAGTTAGCGCGGTATTTGCAGTCTCTGAATGTTGGACCAGAAGTGGTGGTCGGCGTGTGTCTCGAACGCTCCGTCGAGATGGTCGTGGCGCTGTTGGGCATTCTGAAAGCCGGCGCTGCTTATCTCCCGCTCGATCCGGCTTATCCCGCTGAACGGCTGGCCTTCATGTTGGAAGACGCCGCTGTGCCGGTTCTGTTGACGCAATCCGGGCTGGTGGATGTACTGCCGCGATATGAGGGCAGGGTGCTGTGTTTGGATACGGAGCGGGGAACGATCGCAACAGGGAGTACAGAGAATCCCGCCAGCGCTGTACAGCCACATAATCTGGCATACGTGATTTACACATCAGGTTCGACGGGCAAACCGAAGGGCGTGACGGTGACTCATGCGAACGTGACGCGTTTGTTTGCGGCGACCGAGGAGCGGTTTCAGTTCGACGAGCGCGATGTGTGGACGCTGTTTCACTCTTATGCGTTCGATTTTTCGGTGTGGGAGTTATGGGGTGCGCTGTTATACGGCGGGCGGTTGGTGATCGTGCCGTACCTGGTGAGCCGGACGCCGGAAGCGTTCTACGAGTTACTGCAAGCGGAGCAGGTGACGGTGTTGAATCAGACGCCGTCCGCGTTTCGGCAGTTGAGTGGAGT
>Ga0105237_10008950_pt1 | contig 10780 bp, 7 predicted proteins | sample KBSC24metaG_FD_81520 | JGI IMG/M metagenome (GOLD analysis project Ga0105237, IMG submission 81520) | Corn rhizosphere microbial communities from Kellogg Biological Station, Michigan, USA - KBS C2-4 metaG | ecosystem: Host-associated > Plants > Roots > Rhizosphere > Soil | place: Michigan, USA... | reverse complement strand
GCAGCCCCTGGGGAGCGGCTGGTTCAAGCAGGTGCAAGACGCCATGCAGAAGGGATAGGTCCTTGTTGGGCGGAATCACATACACATGGTCGGATTCGATTTTCATCCGGTCCTGGATTTGGACCACCGGCATCGAAGTGGACCGTTGCAACAGTTCCACGAGAATACCCTTGTGAGTCGGATCCAGATGCTGGACGACAATAAAAGCGAGACCGCATCCTTTGGGTACCTGTCCGAAGAATTGCTCCAAGGCTTCGAGTCCTCCGGCAGAAGCCCCCAGGCCAACGATGGGGAAAGAGTGGCTTGCCCGACTCAAGGCTTTCGCGCTCGGTATGGCATTACGAACAATAGCGGCTTGCTCTTGTTTTCGACCGCCATGCGGAGTCTTTTTTTTCATGGCTTGAAAGCCAGTGCCATCGACCTAGACATACATACAAGCCTAAAAAGAAGCTAATGGATAACAAAATATTACATGTCTTACCCAAGATCAGTAATTTTATGCCTTGGCTCTTCCTTTAGCTTCTTCGTCAGTAACGGGAATTATTGCGCGAATAGCCGTGCCAAAACCAGGTGCTGATACAATGCTAAATTTGCCCCCAACCATTTCCACCCGTTCCCGCGATCCGAGCAAACCCAGGCGTTTGTGCCGTTTGGCAAACAAGACACGTTTCATATCAAAAGATTTACCGTTGTCATGGATTTCCAGGCAAATGGCGCTCCCCAGCTTGCGAATACCTATTTTTACAATACTCGCATGAGCATGCTTGTGAACATTGGCAAGCGCTGACTGGGTAACACGATAAAGCACAATCCGCTGGGTGCTGCTTAGTTGTTCCACCCCCGGGAAAGCCTTAAAGTGAATATGCAGCTTCGTCCTGGTCGCAAAGTCTTTAATGAAGGATTGGAGGGCAGGAATCAATCCCAGATCGTCCAGCACCGTCGGGCGCAACTCTCGGGCAAATCGATGGACTATCGTCACAGATTTTTCCACCAAGCGTTGTGTTCGAGCGATATTTCTTTTGAGATCGCTGAGCTTAAAGGGAGATTTAACCGTCAAGGAGGCCAGATGAACATTGATGCCGACCAGGGTCTGGACAACTTCATCATGCAATTCCCGGCTGATTCGCTTGCGCTCCTCCTCCTGCGTGAGCAACAGTTGGCGGGATAAATGTCGCAACTGTTCCTGCTGATGAAGCGATTGCTCAAATAACTGGGCGTAATGCGCCTCGCTCCTCTTGAGGTCCACTTCTGCCTTCCGCCTTTGGGCCACTTCTTGTTTTAATTCCCGATTCGATGCAGCCATTCCCTCCAGGTTTTGCCTTGTCTCCTCCGCCTGCTTGAGTGCCGTCACGTCCGAAACTGCCAACCGACACCACTTTCGCTTGTCTCGCAGGGAACTTGCGGCAGCAGCCTGAAGATCCGCCCAAAAAGGTATGCTGCGCTTATTCATAAACGACATCTCGCAGATCTGTTTTGCAGAACTGGAAAATATTTTCTTAAAGAAGGCCAGAAATATCCCTCGACTTGGTGGATCCACAAAATCCAGTAAACGTCGGTTGATTAATCGAGATCGCTCCAGACCGAGCAAGGCGGCCCCTATCAGGTTCACCTCCAGGATTAACCCTTGTTCATCAACCGAAAAGTAGGCGACCGGAGCGAAATCGTAGAGGTCGGTATAGGTTTCAAGTAACGTCTCCACCTTCTCCCTTGCCTCCATGAGTTCCGCATTCTGTATCTCCAGTTCAATTTGATTGACCTGCAATTCGTGGAGAGCTCGCTTAATATCTCCTTCTGTTTGCGGCAGGGGTAAATGCCCAATCTGTCTCTTGAGCTGAACTTCAGCACGTCGACGTAGCGCAACGGGGTTATTGTTTTTTTTCTGCATGGCAAGACCTCGCCGATTAACCGTCCCGCTACCTTCAATCGCTCGTCGCTACATCTGTAATTGTCTCCCAGACATCATGGGGTTCTTGAGCAAGAACAACAGGATTTATTCCACTATTATATTGCTGAGCATCCTTCGAGTAGTTCTATCGCTTGGAACTTACCGTGAAGTTACTCTGCGATTAAGGCCATCGGTGGCGATTCTAAAGCAAAGTCGGGCTTTTCTCGAATTGGACTATCCGATTCTTGGATGGCGTGCTGGGGTAACTGAGCCAAAAAGTGGGTACCTTTTCCAGATGTCTCCAATTTGACTTTTCCGTGGTGGGCCGTCACCACGTTGTTGACGATGGCCATTCCCAGACCAATGCCTCCTTTTTTTCCGTGAGTAACAAAAGGCTGAAAGACCTTGTCTCTAATGGTCTCTGGGATACCTGGGCCATTATCAGAAACCGATAAATTAAACATCGAATCTTCGACCCAGCCCCGTATGCGAATTTGACCTTTCGAATCTCCATTCAGGGCCTCTACGGCGTTGGTTACGAGATTCTGCAACAACCGAAGACACCGCATCTCATCAATATCAATCGCTGCAGGCTCGAAAGTGATCTCCCAAGCAAGTCCTGTCTGACGCAAATAATCCTCATGCAAGGATTGAAAATGATTTAGAAATGCCGTCGTCGTTGTTTGACTAAGATGGAGACACGAATCCCCCTTGGAAAATTCAAACAGATCGCGTGTCATCGCTATGACACGATCACATTGAAACCGAATTCCATCACAACACCGGACAGTCTCGGGGTTTTCGGAATCTTTCAGAGATATCAAGTCTGCTGAAAGCCGGATGCCCATCAAAGGATTTCGTAAATCGTGCATCAACGAACTCGCCATCTCACCGACAACGGACAGCTTTTCCTTGTTTAGCATTTCACCGACAAAAAGATCATTCGTGCGGCGAAGATAACTCAGCAATTGTTGAAAGAGATGCAGGCTCACCGAAGGTGACTCCGTTAAAAGCACCTCAAGCAAAAGATTCTTTGGAATTTTACCAACCGTTACAGGCCCATGAGCCCTCGCGCACGTACTCCGAGTGCCTTCATCTAAGACGGCTACTTCACCCAGAAACTCACCTTCTGCAAAACGTCCCAGAATTTGCTCATGACTTCCAATCGTTCTCAGGACTTCCACTTCACCACTTAAGACCATGCAGACCCCATCCGCTTGATCTCCTTCGTGAAAGAGAAAGCCGCGATCAGGATAACCTTCCAGCACCATGCTGCGCAGGAGTTGTTCCTTACCTTTGGGCGAAAAACACTCCCAAAATTTATTGTCGTGTGCATCCATAAAATAACGCATCCAATATCGTCCTAGAATCAGATTTCACAGATTAAATTAAGCGAAAAACAGTGCAAAGCGTATAGGGTATACACCCTATAACGTTGTTCGCCGTTGTGTAGATCGGTGTCAAAATCGAATTTAGCCAATAGCTACGAAGAGATAGGCCCGTTTTTCGAAAGTTCTCATGGGGCTAAGACCCCATAGAGCCGGGTGGAATGTTATGTCACCTTCATTCCCACAATCTCTTTCAACTCGCAGGAACCAAGGCGCATAGAGACAACTAGACTGATGCAGAACCATGAGCAGCGAATATCAAAACGAAGATGTAACTCACGCCGAAGCACGAACAGACCAGGAAATCCTCGCTTCCGAGCTTAGCTATCGTCGACTGTTCGAGGCCGCACAGGACGGCATTCTCATTCTGGACGTTGAAACGGGACGCGTTGACGACGTGAATCCCTTCCTTTCCTGGCTGTTGGGGTTTTCCCGAGAGGAAATGATTGGGAAAACCGTCGGTGAACTCAGCCCGTTCAAGGATATTGAATCCAATCAAGCCATGTTGGAGCGATTGCAGGAACAGGGATATGTTCGTTACGAGAATCTGCCGCTGGAATCGAGAGACGGTCGTAAAATGGCCGTCGAATTTGTCAGCAACGTGTACCAGGCAGGCGATAAAAAGGTGATTCAATGCAACGTCCGTGACATTACGGAAAGAAAGAAAGCCGAGACCGAGTTGAGACGGGCCCAACGTCTGGAAAGCGTGGGCACTCTTGCTGGCGGCATCGCCCACGATCTTAACAACATCCTGTCGCCCATCATGATGTCCATCGATATTCTCAAGAACTTATCGGACAATCCGCAAGCTCAGAAAATCCTCAAAACACTCGAAGTGAATGCCCAGAGGGGAGCGGATATCGTAAAACAAATTCTATCACTTGCGAGTGGCATCGAGGGAGAAGGAGTTGAAGTTCAGCCCAACCACCTCTTGCAGAATCTTGAAAGAATCATCAAGGACACCTTTCCAAAGGACGAGAGATTGCAGTTTTCTGTTCCCGACGATACGTGGACCATTATGGGGGATTCCATCCAAGTGCACGATATTCTCCTCAATCTTTGCGTGAATGCCCGGGATACCGGCCCCCGTGGAAGCACTCTCAATATAGGTATTGAGAACCATGAACTTGATGAGCGGCACTCCACGATGCGTATTCAGGCTAAAGTGGGCCGTTATGTTGTCATTAATATCACGGACTCCGAAAGGGGCGTTTCGGGGGATATCCACGACAAACTCTTTCACTCTTTCTTTGCCATTCCCGAAGCCGCAAATGGTTCTGCGAAAGCAGTTGCACTCCCACGTGGAAATGGCGAGATGATTTTGGTGGTTGATGACGAAGCCTCTATTCTTACGATGACCAGCCAGACGTTACAGGCATTTGGTTATCGGGTTTTAACGGCCAAGGACGGAGCTGATGCTGTGGCCATTTACGCACAACACCGCAACGATATCGCGGTTGTTTTAACCGACATGATGATGCCGATCATGGATGGCTTGGCTATGATGAAGATTCTAAAAAGAATCAATCCGGCAGTCAAAATCGTTGGATCGAGCGGTCTCCATGCGAATAGTGGCGTAGCCAAAGAGGGCGGTATTAATCACTTCCTGCCAAAACCCTATTCGCCCGAAATTTTGCTCAATATTATGCGGACAATTTTGGACGAAGCTTGAGCCGAAAACAATAGGAGCTCCAAGCAAGACTGCTTGGCCAATAACTTTTACTTTTGCGCCGTCTGGTCTGTAGGCTTGATAACCGTACGCTCAGCCTCTTCGGCCTCGGTTTCCTGGTGCGCGCCGTGGATCCCTTCACGAGCGGTCTTCTTACCTGGCTGGGGAACATGGGCCGCGCCTTTAGCGAGATTCTCCCCTTGCTTCTGTTTTTCGTGAATGACTTTCTTATCGTGAGCAACGTTTCTTGGATCAGACATAATCCAATTTAATCTCTATCTGGATACACCCGCTATAAGGTGTATACCCCATCGTTTATAGATTCAGATGATAAATGTACTACTTGGAGAGACGATCACAACCGGTCTTCAACCCGGCTCTTAACGCATGCTAAAGCGCCTGCCAGTAAGCTAAAAGATTCCCAGAGGTGGAGGCGGCGGGGGTCGAATCCAGCCGGACTTTTGCGTGATGTTGCATTTCCTTGCGTAAGCCAAACGTAATTCAGCGTGTTATAGCGCATCGTATTTTTACGTGCTTTTGCAGAATAACGCAGTATTACGCAAAAAAGTTGTGTGCAGGTGTGTGCAATCCACGCGTAATTGAATCCGGAACCTTATCTGAAACAAATCACCATTGATAGGAACCAACTAAAAAGAATCGGCATAACCGAGAAAGGAGCATTTCGCCAACCCCTATTGAGGGACTCGTACTTAGCATGGGGTAGGCCGTCCAATCCCGGCATGTGAACATATCTCACACCAGTTTTTTTCGAGAACTTTGGCAGAGTATCTTTGTTGAACTGGGGATTATGCCGAGAACGTGGCACTGTTCGCACATCCATGATACAGGATACCTATGGACTCAAAGCAGCTCGATGCATTGCTCAATCGTCAGCATGGCATGGAATGCCCTGTTGAGCAGGCCCTTCTTCAGGTCGCAAAATTCGATTAGCTGTATCAAAACTTAAAACCAATTTTGCCATAGACCTCGGGACCAACATAGGTGGTGTTGCCAAAGGAATTGGAAGTTTCTACATGATTGGCGCTCAAAAGATTTTGGCCCACTACCGATATTTCCCAAGTCGAAGTCGGCTTCCAGGCTACCCGCACATCGGCCACGAAGTAGCCGTTGGCGCCAACAACCTTGTCGACATAACGCCCACCTAAATCAATGTCGATATTGTTGGGAAGGTCAAAGGAGGAGTGCAATGAGAATTGATTCTGCGGATCGGTGGCCTCCAGTGGTGCACCCAAAAAAAGCTGATTGGAAGGGATGTCGGAATTATCCGTGTGGAACATGAGCAAGCTGTAGCTTCCACTGATTTTCCACCAAGGTTGCACCTGGGCGGTAAAAGATGGCTCGATCCCGTAGGTTTGGGCCTTCTGATACTGCTGAAAGACCGGGACAAAGGCGCCCGTCGGGAGGTACGGCTGGATAAGATTATTGTAACAATTATAAAAAGCCGCGATATCAAGTGAAAGCCAATCGGCTGGTTCCGTGCGATACCCCATTTCATAGGCAATCAAATCCTCCGATTGAAGAGCAGTGTTTCCCGAAACTGTACCTGGAAACGTGGACTGGGCATTGAGGACCTGCGGTTCACGCACGGCGCGTGAAACCGACCACCAGAGAGAATTCCGACTGTTGACTTTCCAAAGAAGTCGGATCGAAGGCTGAACTTCGTTTCCCGTATAGTCGTTATGATCGTATTTGGTGCCCATCGTCAGGGTTAACACATCGTCAATCAGATGCAGATCCGTCTGCAGAAAAAGGCTGACGGTCTGATCATCCCGTCCTCCCAGCCAAGTAATGATTCCGGTATTGGCCAACTGACTATCGACTTGCCGGTATTCTACGCCATAAGTGAGTTCTTGTTTGATGGGAAGCAGGTTGAGAGGAAGGGTATGGCGCGCCTGGATGTCAAATGTCTGGACTAGCTGATCGGAGAATTGCGAGGACGGATCGGTGCTCCGCCGGAAATGGTCGTAGTAGGTCTGCACCGTAACCTGGTTGTCCACGTCAAAATTATGCTCGTAGACGAAGTTGACATTTTCCTCGTCACCGGTCTGATGATAGGGAGGCGTGACAGCAAAACCGAACAACTGGTCTCCAGCCCGGGTCTTGGCCGCCTCACTCGAAAGTCGAAAGTGGTCGTCCGCGCTGGGCCGATAATCGGAGCGAAAGCCAATCAGTCCATTCTGGAACTCATCGTACTTAGGATAACCGGGAAGTGGATCGCTCGCGGCAGTATTCTGGTATTGGCCATAGAGTCGGATGTCCAGGTCTTTGACCGGTTCGAACCCGTAGCGGAATTCGCCGGTTCCCTGATCCTTCGTTCCGTAGAGAGCGCTGACGTAACCGCCCTGGGTGTCCCGGGCATCTTTAGTGATGATATTGATGACCCCATTCACGGCATTGGCTCCCCAGACCGTGGCGCCGGGACCACGAATCACTTCCACTCGGTCAATATCTTCCATCACCATGCGTTCATATTGCCAATCGACGCCGCCGAAGATGGGATCGTAGATTGAACGCCCGTCCACAAGCACAAGGAGCTTGGTGGCAAAAACTCCTCCAAAACCGCGGATGGTAAGACTGATATCCGAATTGTTGGCCTGCGCCACCTCGACTCCAGGCACATAGCGAAGGAGATCGGGGAGAGTGGTTGCCCCCGACCGGTGAATATCTCCCGAGGAAATCACGGTCATGGCCGCGGCAATATCGGAGAGTTTCTGTTCCTTTTGCCCGGCGGAGGTGACTTTTACGTTTAGCAGATCCTCAATGCTTAATCCGCCGATGGCCGGTTCATCTGGTTTTGCGGAAGTCGGGGTCTTCTCTGCCGGTTTTTGATCGGCGATGATATCCGGTATGCCTGTAGTGTCCAGAGGAGGTGTATTCACCGTCGTAGACGGGTCTGCGGCCTGCAGCGATCCCATTAAGCACCAGGCGATGGAAGCAGCCATAAACCTCGCCCGGCGAAGTTTCATATTCATTTTAAGGTTCAATCCGACTATTGTTTGCATGCTATTCTCCCTTGTTTTCAGGCATCACGGCTTCGAAGCGTTTTTGTGTCCGATCGGGAATGAAATACCGTCCATTTCTCAGTTAGCTCGATCGCCAACTGCAGCGCCTTGTCCGGATCAAAAGGCTTTTTAAGCACCGCCGGCCGATCGTCGTGGCCCGCAATGTCAAACAACTCTTCCCAGGAATGGGCGGAGTAGGCCGTGCAAATAACAATCTGGATTTGCCGGGTGACCTTCCATACCTCCCGCGTTGTTTTCACCCCATTCCATCCGGGAGGCATTTGCATGTCGACGAAAGCCACCGCATAAGGAAGGCCCTTCTCCCACGCTTTTTTGACCATGGCGACTCCCTGCTCTCCTTGAAAGGCCGAGTCGACTTCAAAGCGAATGGACTTCTTCAGATTCAAGGGATCGCCAAAAAGCTTGGTTTCCGTGAGGCTAAGGGCCGCGTCCCTGTTTTCGGCCGGAGAAAGAATCTTGCGAAAATCGTCATGGATCGCCGGGTTGTCATCGATGACCAAAACGCGCCGATTTTTATTGGGATTGGGACGATTCATGGGTTTTTCTCCAGGGGCTTATACGGCAGCGTCAAAGTGAAGGTAGCGCCTTGGCCCGGGCCATCGCTGAGCACCTTCAGGGAACCTCCCAGCTCCATGGCCGCCAGTACCGCGCTATGAAGGCCGAATCCATGGCCGTCCTGGCGCGTGGTAAAGCCGTGATTGAAAATGCGCGTCAGATTTTCCGGCAAAATTCCAACCCCGTTATCGATGACTGCTATCCGCACCTGATCGTCCTGCCGGGTGATCCGGAGCGTAATCTGCTTTTCTTCCCGCTCCGACTCATCGCAGGCGTACTTGGCGTTGCGAATGAGGTTGACTAAAATCTGCAGGACCTTGTGCTTCTCGGTGTTGACCGCTGGAACGTCGTCAAATTCGCGCACCACTTTGACGCCGTGGCGCTGCAGGGCGCCCCCGTTCATACGCAGCGCATCTTCCACCAGATCGGCTGGCTTCACCGTCTCGACAATGCCGGAAATGCGCGCGTAGCTTTGCTGCATGACCACGATGTCCTTGATGTGCTCGATGTTCTGGTGAAGCAACGTAAGCTCCTCGACGACGGCGACCTGTTCGTTGATCAGATGCTCTGCCAGTTGCCGGAGATAATTGGGCACCAGCTTGCCTTTGGGATCATTGGTCAGAAAGGCTTCCAGATCGCCCGCATGCTCGTTCAGCATGACGACAATCTTGGACAGGTTGACGACTTTGGAGTTTTTCACCCGGTCCGAAACCAGCGTGGAGGAAACGTTGATGCTGTTGAGGACATTGCCGACATTGTGGAGCACGCTTGTTGCAACTTCGGCCATCCCCGCCTGGCGCGAGGTGCCCAGGAGCTGTTGGTGGACCTCTTCCAGCTTGGCTTCGGCGCGCTTGATGGCCGTGATGTCCTTGGAAATACCGAACGTCCCGATGATCTCTCCAGCTTGGCTCCGCAACGGCATTTTGCTCGTAAGGATCCACGCATCCGTTTTGTCGCTTGAGATTTCCTTCTCCACCTTGTCGATCAGGGAATGGCCGGTGCGGACGATTGCCTGCTCGTCCTCGTAAGCCGGCTGCGCCCGCTTTTCCGTGTGAAAGTCAAAGTCGGTTTTGCCCACCAAATCGTCGGGATTCTTCAGGCCAAAACTTTCCGCCAGCGACCGACTGGCCTTGAGAAAACGGGATTGAGCGTCCTTGAAATAGATCAGGTCAGGTGAATTATCCAGCAGAGCCCGTAACAAATCGCGTTCATAGGCCAGTTCCATCTCTATCTGCTTTCGCTGGGTAATGTCGCGAAAGCTCCAAACTCGACCAACACTTTTTCCATCCATTCGCTGGGGCTTTGAATAGCGTTCGAAGATTCTTCCATCCTTGAATTCCAGCACATCGAAGCTTTCCGCTTCGGGATCTGCATATAGAGCCTTGATCTTGGCAAGAAATGTCTCGGAATCCTTTAATTGGGGGAGGACGAATTCCCTCAGTTGATTCGTATCCTTCATATTCACGCCCTCACGCGGGACGTGCCACATATCCAGAAACTTTTGATTGAAGCTATTCGTCTTTCCATGGCCGTCGACCGCCAGAATGCCGTCCGTGGTGGACTCCAGGGTGGCATGAATCAAGGAAAGCGAGCTGACCACCTCCTGGGTGCGATCCACCACACGCTTTTCCAGTTCGAAATGCGACTTCTGCAGAGCGGCATCCCGTTCCTGGATTTGCTTCAGCATTTCATTAAATGCATCAATCAATACGCCAAGCTCGTCATTGCTCTCTTTGTGTGCCCGCACCGAATAATTTCTTTCGATCGTCACCGCCCGGGTTGTTTCCACCAGATTTAAAATCGGACCGGAGATCAACCGCTGAAGTCGCGAGGAGATGAGGAAAGCCGCCAAAACCGAGATAAGAAACACTCCCATGGAAATGAGCGCATACTTGTTTAATCGGGCATAGAGTTCGCTTAAATCGGATACGACATAGACCGTACCGAGAGTTTCGCCGTCGCGCACAATGGGACGAAAAAGCTGAAGAGAATCGCGGTTGAAATGGTCGCCCGCTTGAAGAGGATGAGGGGGAATAAGGGCCATTTCGGTGCCCGATCTCGTATATATGGCAAAAACCTCCCCGTTTACGCTATAGATGCATCCTGCCACAATGTGGGGCTGGGCCCGGAGGGCTGAAAGCGTTTCCTTGGCGGCCTTGGGATCGGAAAAGTCAAGGGCGGCAACGGTATTGTCGCCGATCATCTCAGTCAGGGTGGAAAGATTCTGCACCATCGAGGT
>Ga0105237_10008941_pt1 | contig 10785 bp, 4 predicted proteins | sample KBSC24metaG_FD_81520 | JGI IMG/M metagenome (GOLD analysis project Ga0105237, IMG submission 81520) | Corn rhizosphere microbial communities from Kellogg Biological Station, Michigan, USA - KBS C2-4 metaG | ecosystem: Host-associated > Plants > Roots > Rhizosphere > Soil | place: Michigan, USA... | reverse complement strand
GGTAATGCTGATTCGCCAGCACGCCGACGCCGTGATCCTGCCCGGGAATATAGAGCATGTCGAAATGCTTGTTGGCTTTCACCAGGGCATTCACCACCTGCAGAGACGATGCCGGATCCACGTTGCCATCCATCTCACCGATGATGATCATCGCTTTCCCTTCCAGCCGGTACGCATTGTCCACGTTCGAATTCGTCGCGTACTCTGGCCCCAGCGGCCAACCCATCCATTGCTCGTTCCACCACAGCTTGTCCATGCGATTGTCGTGGCAGCCGCTATTCGTCACCACAACCTTATAGAACTCGGGGTGGAACAACACGCCGCCCAACGAATTCTGTCCGCCCGCCGACGTCCCATAGATGCCCACGCGGCTGATGTCGTAATACGAATACTTCGCAGCCGCCGCCTTGTGCCACAGAATTCGATCGGGGAAGCCGGCGTCCGCCAGATTTTTGTACGCCACATCGTGGAACGCTTTCGACCGGTTGCTCGTTCCCATGCCATCGATCTGCACCACGATGAAACCCAGTTCCGCTAGAGCCTGCGTTGACGACACCGGGGTGAACGACTTCGGCACAAACGATCCCTGCGGGCCCGCGTAAATCTGCTCGATCACCGGATACTTCTTCGACGGATCGAAATTCGTCGGACGCACGATCGTGCCCCAGATGTCGGTCTTGCCGTCACGCCCCTTCGCCACGAACACCTCCGGGTATTTGAATCCGGCGGCGAGCAATGCCGACGCATCGCCTTTCTCGAGTTCCAGCACGACCTTGCGATCCTCGGTACGCCGCAATTGCGATTCCGTCGGCAGATCCACTCGCGACCACGTATCCACGTAGAATTTGCGATCGGGCGAGAAAGTCACCGTGTGATTGCCGTACGCATCCGTGAACTTCGTCAAGCCCGTTCCATCGAAATTAATGCGATAGAACTGCGTCAAATAGGGGTCTTCGCCGGCATTCATCCCGCCCGCTTCAAACCAAATCTGGCGCTTGTCGTCGTCCACACGCTCCACATTCCGCACAATCCATTCGCCCTTCGTAATCTGATTCTTCACTTTGCCCGTAACGCCGTCGTAGAGATAAAGATGCTCCCATCCGTCGCGCTCTGCGGCCCAGATAATCTCCGTTCCATCGTTGACGTCGTGCCGGTATGTGCGACCCGCCGAGAGCCCCGAGCCGAGCGCGTTGTAGTAGATGAATGTCTTGCTCTGCTCATCGATCAACGGGCGAGCTTTACCGGTCTGCGCATCCACTTCGATCACGCGGAACACCTGGTGGCCGCGCTGATTGTAATCGAAGGTGAAGGCGCGGCTGTCCTTCCACCACACCGGCCTGCCCAGCGAATAGGGATTGGGGAACAGCGCGTTCTCGATCTCGATCTCTTTCTTGCTCTCCACGTCGAACAAAGCGGGCTGCGCAATGTCCACCGCATCTCCGGGTTTGCGATAGAAATCGCGGAAGACCGGGTTCGGCTTGCTGGCGTTCGTCCACAGTTTGGGCTGTACCTGGTCCGTGGGCGAGGATTCGATGTAGTGCACCAGGCGGTTGTAGCCAGGGCGCGTCTTATACGCCACCAGCTTCTTCGAGTCCGGCGACCACGCGATCGATTGGAACGAATAATAATTCCCTTCCGACCCGTCGTAACTCAGCGGGAACTCCGCAGGCTTGAGTGGCTGGCCATTCACAGCAGCGGCAGGCGCAGACGCACCGGCCGGCCGCAGGAACACGTTGAAGTTCAGGATCACCGCTTCCCACTTCCCGTCGAACGAGGTGCACACTTGCTCCGCACCCTGTCCCGCCGGTGTCGCAGCCGCCGCCGCGCGGCCGCCACGGCCTCCACGCCCCTGTCCGAGCGCACGTGCCTGCACTCGCGGGCCGCACGAGTTCTGCCCGCAGCCCCGTCCTCCCACATCGTCAACCTGCGGTGAGGGCGGCAGGAATTCCAGACCATCGACGGGATCCCCGCCGATCTCGGCAGGATTCGGATCGAGCGGCGAAACATCCTCCGGCGCCGCGCCTCCCCTGCCGGGCGCGCCAGGAATGGCGTCGCCCTTCGTGCAGGTGTAGTCCGTCAGAGAACACTTGTACAGGAAGCCTGAGACACCGAACTGAATCGCGCTTTCCTGATCCAGAAACGTGAGTCCTCCCGCCACCGGCGCGCCCCGTCCTGCCGCTGCGCCGCCCCGTCCCCCAGGCGCCGGAGCAAACGGCAGTGCCAGCCCGTTGTAGTGCCCACCGGACGCGGACGAGATCGCTGCCGCCAGTTTGTCGTGATCGAAGGCCAGCTTCTTCGTCCCGGCCGTGGCATCTACCAGCAGGAACTCCGTGCCACCCTTGACCGAGCGGTAATACCAGAAGTGACCCGAGTCTCCAATCCAGGTGGCGGATCCCGGTAAGTTAACGGCCAGTCCGCGCGCCTTGGCCTGAAGCGCCTGACTGCGTTGATAATCTTCGAGCTTGCCTTGAGCGAGCGCGAGAGCGGCAAACACACACGTAGCCATCAGCGCGCCGGGGATCGACCAGCGAATTTCGACTTTCATAGTTCCCTCACGAATCTTGCGGTGCTGCTATCTTATCTCATGCGTAAGCGCTTGCAACATTCGTAAGTCTGTGGCAAAAACCGCTCCCTCGCGGTCGCGGCTCGGTAACGCCCCGATTCTATGGAGCCGCGCACTCAAGTAAGCGGTACTCTCAGCCTAGTCCCCGCGGGGATTCAATCGGCTCAGCAGCCATCCCTTCGCAAAGCGCCAGTCGCTCCGTACCGTTGCTGCCGAGACACCCAGCGCGCGTGCCGTCTCTTCTTCGGTGAAGCCCGCGAAGAAATGCAGATCGACCACTCGCGCGGTACGGTCATCCAACGCCGACAGCTCTTCGAGCGCCGCATTCACGTCAATAAAGTCCAGGCTAGGCGTCAGTCCCGGAATGTCGGAAATCATGGTCACTGTGGCGTCGCCACCGCGTTTTTCCGCGTTTCTGCGCCGCGCGTGGTCCACCAGGATCCGGCGCATTTGCCGTGCCGCCACCGCGAAGAAATGCACCCGATCCTGAAAACGAACCGTCGCACCCGAAGAGAGGCGCAGAAAGGCCTCATTCAGTAAGGCTGTCGGCTGTAGCGTATGGTTCTGGCGTTCCGAGGCAAAGATGCGCTCCGCCATTTGGTGCAGTTCCCGGTACACCCGCTCGAAGGCCAAATCGCGCGCGGCAAGGTCACCCGCCGCTCCGCGCTCCAAGAGCGCCGTCAGACTCCCCCAGTTTTGTTCCCTGTCGCTCAATCGTGACAATATTAGCGGATTCTGAAAGGCGCTGCGCTCTGTACAGTAGAGAGGAAATCCGCATGGACGCAAAGCGATACCGCCAAATCCGCCAGCTCTTCGACGCCGTACTGGAACAGCCTGAAGAACAGAGATCCGCCTATCTCGCCCAGGCAGGCGAAGGTGATACAGATCTGCGCGAAGCAGTGCGGCGACTAGTGGATGCCAGTGACAATCGCACCGAAATCTTCGAGCAGCCCCCCGTTGTTCGCGACGGTCCGGGTCCCCTCGATCGCTGGGAAGGCCGCCGCCTGGGCCCCTGCCAGATCCTTCGCGAACGCGGCGAGGGCGGCATGGGAATTGTCTACCTCGCCCGCCGCGCCGATGGAGCGTTCCAAAAAGAGGTCGCCATCAAGATCGTTCGCCGCCAGTTGGCCACTCGCCAGTTCTTTGAGCGATTCCAGCGCGAGCGCGACATCCTGGCCCGCCTGGAGCATCCGCACATCGCCCGCCTGCTGGATGGCGGGACCACGCCGCCCTTCCTCGTCATGGAGTACGTCAAAGGCGAACCCTTACTGAGCTATGCCGATTCGCGTCGATTGTCCTACGATGCCCGTCTCGCGTTGCTCCGTCAGGTGGCCTCTGCCGTCGATTACGCGCACCGCCAGGGCGTGATCCATCGCGATCTCAAACCCGGCAACATCTTCGTCACGGCGGAAGGCGAGGTGAAGCTCCTCGATTTCGGCATCGCCGCCTGGCAGCAAGCCGTTGCCGAATCGGAACTCAGTCCCACTCTCGCAATGTCGCCGGCGTATGCGAGCCCGGAGCAGATTCGCGGTGACAAGACTAATTCAGCGACCGACATCTACTCGTTGGGCCTGGTCTCCTACGAACTGCTCGCCGGTATGCCGCCTTTCCGCCTGGATGAAATGGCCCTCGACGAAATCCTGCGAAAGGTGGTCGAAGAGGCGCCCGAGCCTCCCAGCGTCGCAGTCCGTCAATCTAGGCGTCCCAGTCCCGCCGAGCTCAGCAAACTCAGGCAGATGGCGCCGATTCAGTTGCTGAACCGCCTCGAGCATGCCGACGACACGCTACTCCGCGCCTTGTCCAAGCGTCGCGAAGATCGACCCGCATCTGCCGCCGCCCTGATGACCGAGCTCGACCAGTCCTCCACGCCGCGCAAATCGATGCCGAGATGGGTCGAGACGCTTGCCCACCAATGGGATCTCGCGGCTTTTCATGCGACAGTGATCGGGCTCAGTGTCGCCGGTGCGATCCACCTGAATCCAACTGCCTGGTTGGCATACGCATGGGGCTCCGCCTTCGCCTTGCTACGGCGATTCGGCTACCTCCAGCGAATGTACGCCCTCAGCTCGACCTTCACCATTGCGGCGGGCCTGTACACATTGGCCTTTGGAGCAGGATTGGCATCGGGCACCAGGCAGGAGGCGGCACACCGAATCATGATGGGTACCATCGCGGTGTTGACATTCGTGGCCTTCGATCTGCTTCGTTACTACCTGCGCCGCAAGTCGTCGCTGGGGCAATTGCTGTTCGCTCCCAAAGGCACCAATCGGGGGCGCGAGCAGGCGGTTCTGCTCGGTGCTGCCTTGCTCTGGTTTCTATACGAATTGTTCCAGGGACAAACGAATCGCCTCCTCTCGACGACCATGATTTCGCTGGGAATCTGGATCTCCTGGAAACTCTCGTTCAAACCACTTGAAATTCGCGAGAAGGGCCTCGTGGCTCCTGCCGCGCTGCTGCCCTGGAGTTCGATCGAAAAGTACAGTTGGCACACGCCCACTCAGTTGGAGCTGCGCATGCACTCCCCAATCTTGGGAGTGCCCATCTATCAACGGGTAAGCGTACACGCTGAAGATCACGACGAAGTTCAAGCGATTTTGCAGAACTGGCTGATCGAGGCAGATGACGAGACTTAGTTTAGTGGGGCGGCCAATCCTGGCCGCAGCCGCCTTTCCAGGCGGCTAGACCCGCTGAAAGCGGGTCTGCGGGCAAGATTGCCCGCCCCACTCAGGCGAAGATACCGCGCTGTCCATCCTAATCCCCTGCGCCGTACACCTCGCTCGCCGAACGCCCAAATAGGCGTCTCTTCAAATTCGCGCTCCGAATCCGGAAACGATCCAGATAAAGGTAGACCACTGGAGTCGTATAGAGCGTCAGCAACTGACTCATCGCCAGCCCGCCGACAATCGCGATACCCAGCGGCCGCCGCAGTTCGGAACCCGTGCCGCCCCCGAGCGCCAGCGGCAAGCCGCCCAGAAGCGCCGCCATCGTTGTCATGGTGATCGGCCGGAACCGCAGCAGGCACGCCTGATAGATCGATGCCTCCGGACCCAGATGCTGCTTCCGTTCCGCTTCCACTGCGAAATCGATCATCATGATCGCGTTTTTGATCACGATCCCGATCAACAGAATAATTCCGATCAGCGCAATCACACTGAGATCCGTCTTGCAGATCAGCAGTGCCAGCAGCGCGCCCACACCCGCCGAGGGCAGCGTCGAGAGAATCGTGATCGGGTGTATCACGCTCTCGTACAACATCCCGAGCACGATGTACACAGTGATCAGCGCCGCCGCAATCAGGACCGGCTCGTTGCTCAGAGAGTCCTGAAACGCCTGTGCCGTCCCCGAGAAGCTGCCGTGAATCGACTCTGGCATTCCCAGCGTGCGCTGCAACTCCAGAATCCGATCGACCGCCGTGCCCAGTGGCATGCCTGGTGACAGATTGAACGAGATCGTCACCGAGGGAAATTGCCCCGAGTGATTGACCGCAAGCGGACTGGTCTTCGACTCGTAATGCGTAAATGCGCTCAGCGGGACCTGGCCCTTCGCACCCTTCACATAGATGTATCTCAGCCCGTCCGGATTCTGCCAGAACTGCGGGTCCACTTCCATGACCACGTGGTACTGATTTAACTGCGTGTACATCGTCGAAACCTGGCGCTGCCCGAAGGCATCGTACAGCGTGTCGTCGATCGCCTTGGTCGAGATTCCCAGCCGCGAAGCCGTCTGCCGGTCGATCACCAGCGAAGCCTGCAGGCCCTTATCCTGCTGATCGCTGTTCACGTCCACCACACCCGGAATCGCGCGCATCGACTGCATCAGGTGCGGCGCCCATTGCGCCAGATCCACCAGATTCTCGCCCTGCAGCGTGAACTGATACTGCGCCGAGCTTCCGCGGCCGCCAATCCGAAGGTCTTGCACCGCCTGCAGAAAGAGCGTCGCGCCCGGAATATGCGAGACCCTGCCGCGCCGGATGTGGGCGATCACTTCATCGGCCGTCAGCGTGCGCTCCTTATCCGAGCGCAGCGTAACGAACATGCGGCCCGTATTCATGGTGCCACCGCCGCCCATCCCGCCGCCGCCCATCGACCCGATCACGATCGCGACATCCGGATCTTCGCGCACCGCTTTTACGAATTCGCCGAAACGGCCTTCCATGGCTTGAAACGACGTCTGCTGGTCCGCCTGAATCGTCCCCGTCAACCGTCCTGTGTCCTGTTGGGGAAAGAAGCCCTTCGGCACCACGGCGTACAAATAGACTGTCAGGGCGATCGTCCCGAGCGTCACCATCATCGTCACGGGCTGGTGGCGCAACACCCATCCCAGGGTCTTCTCATAGCCGCGCAGAATCAGGTTGAACGCGCCTTCGCTCAGCCGGTAAATCGCACCGTGCCGTTCTTCCCCATGCGAACGCAGCAGCCGCGAACACATCATGGGAGTCGTGGTGAGCGACACCATCAGCGACACCAGGATCGCCGCCGACAGCGTCACCGCAAATTCGCGAAATAGCCGGCCCACAATCCCGGTCATCAGCAAGATCGGAATGAACACCGCGATCAGGGACGTGCTCATGGTGACCACTGTCGAGCCAATCTCGCTCGCGCCCAGCACCGTCGCCTGCATCGGTGTCATGCCCGCTTCCAGATGGCGCGTGATGTTCTCGATCACGACAATCGCATCGTCCACCACAAAACCCGTCGCCACCGTCAGGGCCATCAGCGACAAATTGTCGATGCTGTACCCCATCAGGTACATGATTCCGCAGGTGCCGATCAGCGAGACCGGGACTGCCACGGTGGGAATGATCGTCGTGCGCGGGCTGCGCAGGAAGACGAACACCACCAGGATCACAAGCGCGATCGAAATCGACATCGTGAACTGGATGTCGCGCACCGAAGCACGAATCGTCGTCGTGCGATCGAGCGCTACCGAGAGCTTCATGTCGGGCGGAATCTCGGCCTGAATTCCCGGCAGCACGCTCCGCACACGATCCACCGTCTCGATGATGTTGGCGCCCGGCTGACGGAAGACCACCAACTGTACCGCCGGTTTGCCATCCAGTTGCCCGGCCGTACGGACATCTTCCACCGCGTCCGTAACCGTCGCGACATCGGAGAGCAGCACCGCGCCGTTCTGCTTGAACGCCACCACGAGGGACCGGTATTGTTCCGCTTTCAGCAACTGGTCGGTCGTGCTCAACGACTGGGTTTTGGTTGGGTTGCTCAGCTCACCCTTGGGACGGTTGGCGTTGGCGGCGGCCAAGACCGTTCGTATGTCTTCCAACCCCAAGCCATAGTTGTTCAACAGAGTGGGATTTACGTCCACCCGCACTGCAGGCAGCGATCCACCGCCCACGAACACCTGCCCCACTCCCTGCGTCTGTGCCAACTTTTGTTGAACGATCGTAGCCGCGGCGTCGTACATCCGCGCTGTGCTGTAAATGTTCGAGGTGATCGCCAGAATCAAAATCGGCGCGTCCGCCGGATTCACTTTGCGATAGCTGGGGTTACTCGGCAGGTTTGCCGGCAACTGCCCGCGCGCCGCGTTGATCGCCGCCTGCACATCGCGCGACGCCGCATCGATGTTCCGGCCAAGATCGAACTGCAGCGTGATCGAGGTGGATCCCAGGAAACTGGTGGACGTCATCTCCGTCACGCCGGCGATTCGCCCGAACTGTCGCTCTAGCGGAGTCGCGACCGACGACGCCATCGTCTCGGGACTCGCACCCGGCAGCGCCGCCTGTACCGAGATCGTCGGGAACTCCACCTGCGGAATCGGCGACACCGGCAGGAACTGGTAAGCCACCACGCCCGCCAGCGCAATCGCCACCGTCAGTAGGGTAGTGCCCGCCGGTCTCGCAATAAATGGAGTCGAGATGCTCATTCGCTTGTGGGGTAGTCCGCTCCCTCGCGGTCGCGGTTCTGATCTGAGCCGCGCGAGTCAGGGGCTGTGAATGAGTCCTGTGTCTCCCGCTTAGTGGGGCGGGCAACCCTGCCCGCAGACCCGCTCTCAGCGGGTCTAGCCGCCTGGAAAGGCGGCTGCGGCCAGGATTGGCCGCCCCACATATTTTTCACAAACCCGTAAGGGAGCGGTCTGAGCTGCCATGACTGACCGACTTTCCATGGACGTCGATATCGTCTGCGTAGGCTTCGGACCTGCGACCGCCGGTTTCCTCACCACCATCTCTAAGGCCACCGACCTCCCGCCGCTCCAAATCGTCTGCTACGAACGCGCCGAAGATATCGGCTTCGGCGTCTCCGGCGTCGTCACGCGCGCTCGCGGCATCCGGGCCTCGCTCCCCGACCTCGATCCGGCCCACATCCCCATGGCCACTCCGGTCACCAGCGAAAAAGTGGTGTACCTCCGCGACCCGGCCCGCTCGCGCAACGCCGTCGAGCTGCCGTACATCCCTCCCTTCCTCCGCAAACACGACGGGCTCGTGATGTCCATCGGCCAGTTCCTGCAATACGCCGGCGGACAGATCATGGGCGTCGGCATCGCGCAGATCTGGCCCGGAATGCCAGTCGAACAAGCGCTCGTGGAAAACGGTCGCGTGTGCGGGGTCCGCCTCATGGACCAGAACGGGGAACCCGGCATGGACGTACGCGCGCCCCTCACGGTGATCGGCGATGGACCTGTCGGCGCGGTTGGACGCCAGCTTGCTGACCGTGCCGCCGACGAATGGGCCGTCGGCATGAAGATGGTGGTCGATCTTCCCGAAGGCTGCGCACTCGCAGCGGGCACCGTCCTGCACACCTTCGGCTATCCGGAAGCGGAGATCTTCGGTTTCCTCTACGTGCATCCAGGCAACGTGGCGAGCGTGGGAATCTTCGTGCCTTCGTGGATGCAGGCCCCGGCGCAGAGCGCTTACCAGTACCTTCAATACTTCATGTTGCATCCTTACGTGTGGCAGCATTTGAAGGGTGGCAGGTTGCGATCGTGGGGAGCGAAATCGCTCAACGAATCGGGCCGCGCGGCCGAACCGTTGCTGGCCGGAGACGGTTTTGCGCGCATCGGCGAAGGCTCCGGTTCCACCAACATGCTCACCGGCAGCGGCGTCGACGAGGCTTGGTCCACGGGCGCCCAATTGGGCGAGGGCGTCGTGGAACTGCTGCGCGAAGGTAAGCCCCTGACCCGCGAAAATATCGAGGCCGTATACGTGGCTCGCCGCCGTGCCAGTTGGGTGGAGCAGGAGGCCAAAGTCGCCGAACACGCGCGCGACGGCTTCCACTACGGCATGCTGCCCGGTCTGCTCGGGATGGCGCTAGCCGGCTTCACCGGGGGACGCCTGGCGTTGCGCGGCAAGCCGCGGCCCGCGACCGATTCGCCGCCCCGCCCGCGCCAGTGGCCCACCATTCCCTACGACGGCCAACTGCTCGTCAGCCACCAGGACGCGCTGCTCATGGGTGGCAAGGTGCAGGCTCCCGGCGGCTTTGCGGACCACGTCCGCTTTCTCGACCCCAACGTGTGCGAACGCTGCGCCCTCAAGCGCTGCATCCAGATGTGCTCGGGACAGGCCATCGCCGCGGGCGATGGTCCCGTCCCTAGCTTCGATCGCGAAAAGTGCGTCCACTGCGGCGCGTGTTTGTGGAATTGCCGTCACGGCGTACTGGCTTTTCAGGCCGGTGCCGGGGGCCTTCACTCGAGCGAAAACTAGTCCACCATGCCTTTCCAAATCGTCGTTTGCGGAACGCTGGTTCCAGACCCGTTGCAGACCCTGGAACCGATCGCAGGGCCCGGCCAGCCCGCCCTCAAGAATGAAATGATGCTGCCCGCCGTGCTCGATCCCTGGGCTGCGCATGCGCTCTACGAAGCCGCGCACCTCGCCGGACAACACCCTGGCAGCAAGGTCTGGCTGGTGAGCCTCGGTCCCAAGGCCAAATTGCAGCAGGTGATGATGACGGTCGCGCAGAAGGCGCCGTTCGAACTGGTGGCGCTGGACGGGCCCGCCTCGGGCTTCTCGGACTCGTTCGAGACTGCCGCTGCACTGGCCGGAGCCATCGAAGGCATCGCCGGATTGGATCGCGCTCACATGCTGCTTTTCGGTGGCTGGGAATCCGCGTCGCGCGGTTCCGGCACCACCTTGCAGGCGGTTGGCGAACGGCTCGGAATCACCGAACAGTTCCTCGGCGTGGACCGTCTCACCGTCCAGCCCGATGGCTCGCTCGAAGTTCTGGAGCGGGTCGAAGGCGGACGCCACCAGGTTTCGGAACTCGACGCGCCTC
>Ga0105237_10008940_pt1 | contig 10785 bp, 14 predicted proteins | sample KBSC24metaG_FD_81520 | JGI IMG/M metagenome (GOLD analysis project Ga0105237, IMG submission 81520) | Corn rhizosphere microbial communities from Kellogg Biological Station, Michigan, USA - KBS C2-4 metaG | ecosystem: Host-associated > Plants > Roots > Rhizosphere > Soil | place: Michigan, USA... | reverse complement strand
GTCTTTCCTCTGCGGCCCTCTGCGTATCTCTGCGTTCTCTGCGTTAATGGGCCTTTCAACGCAGAGAGCCGCAGAGATACGCAGAGGCCGCAGAGAAAACAAATCAGATTTGCCACTTTTTGTCCAAAGCCGCCGCAATCTTGACTTTAGCAACGTACGTGAATACTTTTCACGCCGTACAGTAAGGGAGTTCAGTAACCAGTGCAGCATCTGACGCAGCCTAAACGGTCGGCCTTAACGTGGCACCGTTTGCTGGTAATAATTTTTCTTCTGTTTGTTCCCCCGGCTGTTGTCGGACAGCCAGGGCAACTAACACTCGTGAGCGTTAACAGTACTGGTACGGGAAGCGGCAATTCTCGTTCGGGTGATTCAGGCCGGTATCGAATCACTCCTGATGGACGCTATGTGGTTTTCTATAGCGAAGCAGGTGACCTGGTGCCCCTGGATGCTCCTGTCGCGTCGGACATTTTCGTGCGGGACTTGCAAACGGGCCAAACAAAAATCGCGAGCATCAATTTAAGCGGCACGCACTCAACTGGTGGATCAAACAATGGACTGATTAGTGATAACGGGCGGTTTGTTGCTTTCACGAGTTTTGCCAACAACCTTGTCAACAACGACAACAATACTTCACCTGACGTGTTTCTTCGCGATTTTGAATCCGGCACGACCAGGCTCGTAAGCATCAATGCGGCAGGCACTGCGAGTGGTGCACTGGCCGGCTCATTTCTGATCGATATGTCTCCGGACGGCCGCTTTATCACCTTCGCGAGTGGCGCGCAGGATCTCACGGCCCAGGCAGATGGCAACGCCTTGGGGTCGGACATCTATGTTCGTGATGTCGTCAACAACGTCACGCGTTTGGTTTCGATCAATATGGCGGGGACGGCCTCCGGAAATGGAACGTCTTTTGGAGGAAGCATCAGCGCCGACGGCCGCTATGTTGTTTTCACGAGCGACGCCAGTGATCTCGTCGCAAACGATACGAATACGCGCGATGTGTTCGTGCGCGACCTGCAAACCAATACCACCAAACGAGTGAGCACAAATGCGGCCGGAAATGCTGGCGGTAATGGCGAATCCTCGAACGGAATTATCGACAAGGGCGGCAGGTTCATCGTTTTCGGCACACGAGCGACAGACCTCTTAACACTACCCGATTCAAACAAGCTCTCCGACATTTTTCTCTACGACGTACAGAATGACTCCAAAAAACTGCTTACCGTAAATACGACGGGGAATGCGACCGGCGGAGGTTTTCCTCCAGTCTTTGGTTTTTTCGATCACGGCGCGGAATACAGCATCAGTGCTGATGGACGGTTCGTCGCGTTCATGAGCCAACTGACAAACCTGGTTACGAATGATACCAACGGCAACGGCGACGATATTTTTCTTTATGACATCGAAAAAAATCAAAAGTCGCTTGTGACCGTTAATCTCGTAGGAACAAGTGGCAGCGTAGGTGGATCATTCAAACCGGTCATCTCCGCGGACGGGCGTTTTGTCGCGTTCGAGAGTCTCGCCAATGATCTCGTCAGCAACGCCGACGAAACAAATGGTTTCACGACGGACGTGTTTGTGCGAGACATGCAGAAGAAAGAAACCTACCTCGCAAGTCTGAATAATGCCGGTACGCGAACCGGGAACGGATTCTCATTTCAACCCGTCGTGAGTGGTGACGGCCGGCGCGTGGTGTTTTTTAGCCAGGCGACCGATCTGATTACAAACGACCTCAACGGGTTCAAGGAGGACGTCTTCGTGTTTACGTTATTTACTCCTGGAGCACCGATCCTGCTTAGACGGGAGAACAGCGACCGCGCGCTCGCACTCGACTCTGTCACGCTTCTCGCAGATCCGTTTCCACTGGTGAATCTGTCTAACTTTAGCGCGGATCAACGGACGCGTATTTCACTCTTTGTTTCGGGACTCGATCTGCTGCCTGGCGAAGACAACTCTGCCGTGACTGTGCAAGCAGAAAATGCGCAAGGCGCGATCTTCAACCTGACGATAGAACACGTCGGAGATCAGGCCGGAGTCTCTGGCACGAAACAGCTTGTCGTCAAGTTGCCTGACGGAGTTGTCGGCGATGTCTGGATCACCGTGAGCTTACGAGGCGTACCAAGTAATCGCGCACTGATAAAGATCAAATCGTGAGGCTAACGCGCGTCATACGCAGCAGCAGCGATTTCAGCCAGCGCATCGCCGACCTTCAGCACGGCGCTCATCTCCGGGACGACTGGTAAGTGATTTAACCGAAGATGGCAACTATGATTTGCTTGCCGTCTTTTGTTTCCAGGTATCCGGCCAGGCCTTTGCCGTTCACGATGTATTGTTCGTTCAGCAGGTCTCCTGCGACGTGCGTTCCCGTCTTCGCGCGTAATTTTCCCGCCACAGGTAAATTCCGTCCCGTATCTGCCAGCGTTCCGTCGCGACCCATGATCGGTAACGAATCGTAGAATCCCCGGAAATCTTTTTGCTTCGTCATGAACGCCAGGTACCTGACCATGAAGTCAGGCGTGAAATACGCGCCGGCTCCCGCACCGTCAGACTGCGCCGCGGCCCGCCCGTTTTGGAAAGAGGACCCGTGCGATACATGCGCGTGTGAAATCGATAATCGGCGCCGAGCAGCGACAACGCGGCGCCTTCCGTGAGCAGCTTCGTAACCGAGCCCGGCACGAACAACTTGTCTGCGTTGAGTGCGTAGAGGATCTTGTCGTCGGTAAGTGAATACACTTCGACGCCAAACATGGCGTGCTGAAATTCGGGACGATTTACGACTGTCTGGATCCTGGCCTCGAGCGACTGAGCGCTCTGCGCGGATCGGTTTTAATATCCGCGTAATCTGTGGCTAAATAAGTACAATCATGAATCACACAACTCGAGCAACACTTCTCGTCGTCACACTTTTATTTATCGCAGCAGCTTGCCAGGCGCAAACGCAGTTTCCCAACACGCCCGCCGGCAACCAGGCAAAGGCGTGGTTGGAAGCTTTCAACGCTGGCCAAGCCGATAAATACAAAGAGTTCCTGCGCAACAGCTTTCCCACTCGCTTGCAGCGCGCGGATCCGGATCTCGGATTTCGAGAGATGACGGGAGGCTTCGAACTGAAGAAGGTCGAGGAGTCGACGCCGACAAAGGTCGTGACGCTGGTGCAGGAAAGACTGTCAGATCAGTTTGCGCGTATGACGATTGAGGTCGACACAGCGGAGCCACATGCGATTACGAAGCTCAGCTTGAATGCGATCCCACGTCCTGCTGACTTTGCTGTTCCACACCTGAGCGATAGCGAATTGGTCGATGCGTTGCGGAAGAAGCTCGACGAGGATGTTGCTGCTGGACGTTTTTCGGGTGCGGCATTGGTGGCGAAAAACGGTAAGACTGTTTTCGCTCAGTCGTATGGTCTCGCAGACCGCGAAAAGAAGACTCCAAACACGTTGCAGACGCGCTTTCGCATCGGATCGATGAACAAGATGTTTACGGCGGTTGCTACGCTGCAACTCGTGCAGAGCGGCAAAGTCGATCTGAAAGCGCCTTTCGGTAATTATTTGACTGACTATCCGAACAAAGACGTTGCTTCAAAAGTGACAATCGAACAATTGCTCACCCACACTGGAGGAACCGGCGACATTTTTGGGCCTGAGTTTGATCAGCATCGTGTTGAGTTAAAGACATTGCGTGATTATGTGAATCTTTATGGTCAACGTGCATTGGAGTTCGAGCCGGGTAGTCGATGGCAATACAGCAACTACGGTTTTCTTCTGCTCGGTGTGGTGGTAGAGAAAGTCAGTGGTCAGAGTTATTACGACTACGTTCGTGATCACATCTACAAGCCCGCGGGCATGACGGGCACGGCTTCCGAACCGGAGGAGCAGATGGTGGCGGAGCGAAGCGTTGGATATATGAGATCTGATGCAGGTGCATGGCAGCCCAACACTGAGACTCTGCCTTACCGTGGAACCTCGGCAGGCGGCGGCTACTCGACCGTGGAAGACCTGCTGCGATTCGCGACCGCGCTGCAAACACACAAGCTACTCAACGCGCAGTACACAGAAATGTTGACGACGGGGAAAGTTGATGCGGGGCGGGGTAAGTATGCTTACGGATTTCAGGATTCGATGATTAACGGCACGCGATGTTTTGGTCACGGCGGCGGCGCACCTGGGATGAACGGCATCCTTCAAATCTGCCCCGCTCCAGGCTACGTGATCGCGGTCCTCTCGAACCTTGACCCACCCGCCGCCACCCGCGTCGGCGATTTCATCACCAATCGCCTCCCGGCGAAGTGAGAAGATCATGATTTGTGTTCCTTTTGTGCCTTTTTGTGCCCAGTGGGCTGAGCGTAGATCACCACAATGAGAACTGTGAACGCTGCACGTTACGTCACCCCTCTCCGTGAAGGCGGATCGCTGCCGGCCATCATCGAGGCGGATGATGATGGGATGTACGTCCTCAAGTTCCGCGGAGCGGGGCAAGGTACCAAGGCGCTCATCGCGGAAGTAATTGCCGGCGAGCTGGCGAGGGCGGCGGGGTTGTTGGTGCCGGAGCTGGTTTTCGTAAACCTCGATCCCGAGATCGCGAAAACGGAACCTGATCCCGAAATACAAGACCTCATCCGCGCGAGCGGTGGGTTGAACCTCGGACTCGATTATCTACCAGGCTCCGTTATGTTCGATCCGGTTGCCGATAAACTCGATCCCGAGCTCGCCTCGAGTATCGTTTGGTTCGACGGCTACGTCACCAACGTCGATCGCACTGCGCGAAACGCAAACATGTTAATGTGGCACAGAAAGCTCTGGTTGATCGATCACGGCGCCGCCTTGTACTTTCATCATTCATGGACCGACATGGACCAACGTAGCAAGGATCCATTTCGTTTGATCAAGCAACACATCCTGCTGCCACTCGCCGGCGATCTCAAATCGGCCGACGAAAGAATGACTGCGCTAATCACGGAAGAAGTAATAAAAGGAGTCGTCGACCTTCTCCCTGATGACTGGATGAAAGAAAACTCACCATTCAATACAGTTGCGGAAAACAGACAAGCTTACGTCGAATACCTGACGAGGCGTCTCGACGAGCCCCGACCGTTCGTGGAGGAGGCGATTCGTGCCCGATAAATTCAGGTATGACTACGCCGTAGTTCGCGTCGTACCAAAGGTGGACCGCGAGGAATTCATCAATGCCGGCGTGATCGTCTCGTGTCCCGATCTGTCTTTTCTGGAAGCACGCATCAAGTTGAATGAGTCGCGACTTGTCGCTCTCGATCCGCAAGTTGACCTTGATCTGGTTCGAAAACATTTGGCCGCGATTCCAACCATCTGTCGCGGTGGCGATGAAGCCGGATCGATCGGCCAGCTACCCCAGCGCCAACGCTTTCACTGGCTCGTCGCGCCACGCAGCACAATCATTCAAACCTCTCCCGTTCACACCGGCAGGAGCCACGACCCGGCCGCAGCGCTGGAACATCTTCTAGCGACTATGGTGAATGCCGTTCGCATTGACGGATAAAGCTTTTCGTTCGCTACTTTTGTGCTTTTTTGTGGCCCTATCCTAGTTACGAAATATCGTGTTTCTCTTAGAATGTTCATCGCGATATACTCACGAAGGTACAAAACTATGACAACCGAACAAGTCGAAAACGAGGCACTAAACCTTAAACCGGAGGCACGTGCGGAGCTTGCCGAAAAACTATTAAAAAGCCTTGAAGATCTCTCTGATGAAGAGATTGAGCGGCTATGGGCTGAGGAAGCGGTACGCCGTGATGCTGAGGTTGATTCTGGGAAGGCGTCGATGCGTAATGCCGAAGATGTACTAAGAGATGCAAGAGCCCGGATCTCGTGAATAAAAAAGTAAGTTTTCATGAGCTTGCAGAATTTGAGTTGAATGACGCGGCAGTCTTTTTTGAAATCAAGCGAGAGGGCTTAGGGTTACGGTTTTTGTCAGCAGTTGAAGCTGCTGTCGCTCATATTCGACAACATCCGGAAGCCTCACCAGTGATCATACAAGCCGTCAGGAGTAAGGTGTTGAGGCGATTTCCTTACAGCGTCATGTACTCGATCAAGCCAGATCGGATTCGAATCCTTGCCGTAGCAAATCAGAAGCGTAGACCATTCTATTGGCGCGGCCGCACCTGATAAGACGACGCGGCAAGCCTCGCGACCTCAATCGGTCTTCTGCTTTTTTAGCTCTTTTCGAAACGCCTGTTCCCTGTCCGCCACAAAGTTCTTGTAGCCTTCGGGATCGATAAGAGCTGCTGAGTTCCCTGCTTTAAATTGTGGATACTTCGTTTCGAGATCGAAGTAACTGCCGTGCGCGCCGAGGAAGTAGTCGCAAGACAATGATTTCAGCACGCGAAATGTCTTTTCGAAGTCTTCCATGATTCCGGGATAGCTCGGAGCGCGAACCAGCTTGTACCCGGGATTCACATTCGGACTACCGACGATGACAACGTCGCGCGTCTTCAAACCGTCATTCACTTTCATCGTCCACGTCGTGCATCCCTTTGTGTGACCCGGTGTGAGACGCGCGGTGAGTGTCGTACCTCCGAGTTTCACTTCATCACCATCCCGCAAAACGCGATCGACTTTCGTTGGCTCGTAGAGACCAGCCGGCTCGTTCGCATAATAAAAGTCACTCTTACCACCGGACTCGACTACATCGACATCGCCTTCCATCACCATGTACTTCGCGCCGGTAAGTCGTTTGACCGTCGCACTCCCGCCACAGTGGTCCGCGTGTGCATGACTAATCAGAAGAACCTTGATGTCGCTGAACTTGAATCCCAACGACTCCATGCTCGCGCGGATCATCGGTACATTCGCTTCGAAATCGCTGTTGATGAGAATGTGTCCCTCGGGCGTCGTGACGAGATAGCTCGCCAGTCCCTTGCTGCCCACGTAGTAAAGATTTCCTGCAATCTTGAATGCGGGAAACGGTTCGAGCCAGTCGTTTTGCACCGGCGGCTGCGTCTGCCGATTGCTGGCGACAACGATAATTATCAGCGATAGTGTAGTAGTTAGTATTGCGCCGGTGTGTCTGGCCGCTCGTGATGTTCGCTCCATAGGTTTTTTATCTTACGATAGAAATCGGAGGCACGTGAATGAAGTTAAAGATCGTCCAGGCTGGTGATCCCGTTCTGCGAAAGAAGAGTCGCCCATTGACTAAGGAAGAGATCAAGAGCGCGCAGATACAACAACTGATCGATTTGATGCGACAGACGATGCGCGAAGCGCCGGGGGTCGGGCTCGCCGCACCTCAGATCGGCCAGTCGATTCAACTGGCGGTGATCGAAGATCGAGCAACATACATCAGCGATCTGTCCGAGGACGAACTGGCAGAACGGCAGCGATCTGCGATTCCGTTTCACGTCATCATCAATCCGAAACTCTCCGTCGCGGGTAATTCGACCGCACAATTCTTCGAAGGCTGTCTCAGCGTAGAGGGCTACCAGGCGGTTGTGGATCGTGCGCTGAGTGTTCGCGTCGAGTGTTTGAATGAACTTGCCGAGGCAGTGACGATCAATGCACAAGGTTGGTACGCACGTATTCTCCAGCACGAAATAGACCATTTGAACGGCACGTTGTACATCGATCGCATGAAAACCCGCACTCTGACGACCGTGCAGAACGCGCAGCGACACTGGAACAGTAAGAGTATTGACGAGGTGCTGGCCGAACTCGAGTAGTCGTACACGTACAGAGAGGTACGCGGCGTTGTACCAACGGCATACACGCGCATGTGCTCACCTGGCTCGTTCCAAGCGCAGTTGGGGCGGCCCTGTTTTTGCTTAGCTCCCGAACAAACACGAACAAAGGGGGGAAACGATATGGATGCCTTTCAGTTACTCAAACAGGACCACAGGAAAGTTGAGCAGCTCTTCAGCGAATTAGAGAGTGCCAGCGGAAAAGCAAAACTCGATGTGTTCAAACAGATCAAGACCGAGCTCGAGCTGCACACTCACATTGAAGAAAAGATCTTCTATCCCGCACTCGAAGAGCCGGAGGAGACGCACGACCTGGCGCTCGAGGCTTACGAAGAGCATGCCGTCGTCAAGAAGCTGCTAAAGGAACTCGGCAGAGCCCGTACTGCAAACGACCGGTGGGAAGCGCAGGCGAAAGTGCTGCAAGAGAACGTCGAGCACCACGTCGAAGAAGAGGAAAACGAACTCTTCAAAAAAGCCGACAGTGTTTTGAGTGACGAAGAGCTCGAAGATCTGACTGAGCGCATGGTGGAAGAAAAATCGCGTAAGGCACGCCGTCCGGCTGTGTCGGCCGCGAAGAAATCTTCAGGCTCGAAGAAGAGCGCCGGCAAGAGTAAATCGGCGAACGCGTCGGCGTCGAAAGGAAGTTCGAGGTCGGCTGCGGCAAAAACCGCGCCGCGCTCGCGGTCGAAGAAGTCAGCAGCAAAGAAGCGATAGCGTTTGAATTCATCGTTCAAGGATAAGCCCTACGACTGCATCGTCATCGGCGCGGGGCCGGCGGGCTTGTCTGCGTCGCTCTTCCTCGCGCGCTATCTTCGCCGGACACTCACGTTTCATCACAACAGTCCGCGGAATGAATATGCGCATGGCGTGCACGGCTTTCTCGGCCACGACGGGATCAATCCGGGCGAACTCCTTGCCAGAGGCCGCGATGAAGTGACGAACTACGGTGGGTTGATCGTCGAGGCGTGCGTCAACGGCGTCGAGAAAGTTTCACCTGAACGCTTTAGAGTTTTAGCTGGAACTGAACCGTTCGAGGCGCGGCGACTGTTGCTGGCTACGGGTCTGCGGGATCTGACGCCGGACTGTCCGGGGTTCCGCGAGTTTTATGGTTCGAGTGTGTTTCACTGCCCCGATTGCGATGGTTATGAAGTCAAAGACAAACGAGTGGCCGTGCTCGCACACGGCAGGAACGCAGCCGGTTTCACCGGAAACATTCTGACCTGGACCAAACACATGACCCTGCTCACCGATGGACATGAAATCCCTGACCGCGACCGCGCAACCTTAGCCGCACGCGACGTGAAAATACGAACGGACGCGGTTGTTGCGCTCGAGGGCGATAAACCAGGCAGACAATTGCAGCGTGTTCTCTTCTCTGCCGGTGAGCCGCTGGAGTGTGATGCGCTGTTCTTCAACCTCGGTACCGAACTCGCTACTAATTTTCATGAAATGCTCGGGTGTCGATTGGATCCTGAATGTGGTCTGGTGTGGGTGGACGACACGCGGCAAACGAGTGTTGAGGGAGTTTACGCGGCCGGCGACATTACACCGAAGTCTCAACTCGCAGTCGTCGCTGCCGCCGAAGGTGCGATGGCCGCGATCCACGTTCACCGATCGTTGTTGGAACTATGATTTTGCCAGGTAAACAATTTGACCTGCTCGCGATCGGCGGCGAGTTTTGTAACCCGGTCGAACGTGAATCCGAGCCGTTGGAGAACCTTGATTGATGCTTCGTTGTCGAGAGATGTGATCGCGAGAACACGTTGAAGTCCGAGTCTTTCACGCGCGTCCCGCAACACCGCGGCGGCTGCTTCGAACGCAAATCTCTTGTTCCAGAATTCGGGAAGCAAAGCGAAACCGATGTCAGGTGCGGGCAGTTCTTCTCGTTTGAGTAGTCCGCACATGCCGATCGGCGCGTGTGATTCCCGGAGTTCGACGAGACACAGCCCGAAGCCATGTCGCTCGTAACTCACGACGGGGCCGCTCAGAATGTACTGCCGCGCATCGTCGAGAGTTCGGATCTTCTTGTCGCCGATGTAGCGAAGAAACGACGGTTCGTTGACCAGGTTGAGCACGAATTGCGCATCCTCAACCACGAACCGTCGCAGGATCAATCGTTCAGTTTCGAGCACGTTCATAAAGATCAGGGGACTACGCGGATGTCGGCCTGTGTGCGCGGATCGACTTCGAAGTGGTCGGCGAACTGGCCGCTGAAGCCCGTCACCTCGATCGTCTGGCCGGGACTGAGACCGCTCACGTCGACGCCGGTTGAGGCGCAGACGAATACGTTGATGTCGCCGGAACCGTCGTTGACGACGATGATGAAGCCGAACGGCAGATCGTTGACGATGGGTTGCGTGATCGTTCCGGTGATGCGGACGATCGAGCCTTCGGTCGCTTCACCCACGTCGCCAGTCGCAACAGGGAGTGGCTGGATCTTCGGCCCGCTACCGTGAGCTTTGGCTTCTGTTACATCGACGAGGACGAGCAGACCAGGGAGTACAGTGTCGGCAAGAGTACCTGTTACGCGCACCTGTTGCCGCGGCGCGAATCCGAGGTTGTCAGACGTGCTGACGTAGATGCCGCCGGTTTGATCTTGAATAGCAAAGCCCTGATCGAAAGTGCTCGAGCTGAATGCGCCGGAGGCTACGGTGACCGAGCCGTCGATGGTGACGACGGTGCCCAGCGGCAGACTACGCGCTTCGGCAATCGAGATGATCTTGTTGGCCGGTGCTGTTGGCATCGCGCGACCGGTTGCGAGGTTGACGAGGACAGCCAGCACTAACAGGGCTAGCATGAAAAATTTGCGGAGTTCGTTTTTGTGAGTCATGAATTTTTCTCTAGGAAAGGGGCAGAAGAGTTTGATGGGGGAGTTTCGGTTGTTCGAAGCGTGAGAACACTATGCGAAGTACCGCAGCCTGTCAACCTTTCGGATCGCGAACTCGATGACAAATAACGCCGAAGGCGTTCGCTAATTCCAGCCCAGGGGTTGGAGCGCCAGCGACAATAACGCCGAAGGCGTTCGCTAATTCCAGCCCAGGGTTGGAGCGCCAGCGACAATAACGCCGACGGCGTTCGCTAAT
>Ga0105237_10008936_pt1 | contig 10788 bp, 8 predicted proteins | sample KBSC24metaG_FD_81520 | JGI IMG/M metagenome (GOLD analysis project Ga0105237, IMG submission 81520) | Corn rhizosphere microbial communities from Kellogg Biological Station, Michigan, USA - KBS C2-4 metaG | ecosystem: Host-associated > Plants > Roots > Rhizosphere > Soil | place: Michigan, USA... | reverse complement strand
GGATCGGCTTCGCATCCGGGGCCGTTGCCCGACTGCGCGGGGGGCGCCTGGCCACGTTCGACCTAGGCTTCCGCTCGGTTCCCGTGCTGGCGTTGGCCGAGGATCGTTCGGGGGTGATCTGGGCGGTGCTGGGGGAGGATAATCGTGGCGGGGTCGCCCGCTTTCGCCAGGGTCGATGGCAGATGCTTGGCCGCGGCGACGGTATCCCCGCAGGCGCTGCGACCAGCGTCGTCGCAGGCGTGGACGGATCGGTATGGGTCGCAGTGGGCGGCGAACTGGCGGTGCTGCGTCCGGGTGCCGCCCGCTTTGTCCCCGTCCCCGCCTCGGCCTCGGAACGACCGCAGTTGAAGCAGGCCCCGGACGGCGCGATCTGGCTGAGCACCGGCGCCCGCCCGGGTCTCCAGCGCATCGCGGGATCTGGGGCCGGCGGCCCCGCGACATGGGTGCAGCCGCCCCCCGCCGCCAATCCGCGCGCCGAGAGCATGTTGTTCGATCGGCGCGGCGGCCTGTGGGGCAGCTATGGCAGCGGCGGCGTCTTCCGCATCGGCCTTGGCTGGACGGGCGGCGCGCTGCTCCCCAACGGCGTGCGCGAGCGCTTCGGCGTCGAGCGCGGGCTGACCTCCAACCTCGCCAACCCCCTGCTGGAAGATCGCGAGGGCAATATCTGGGTGGGGACCAACCTGGGTCTCGACCAGTTCCGCGAGACCAGCGCCGTGGTCGCCACCGGGCTGCCGACGGATTCGCGCAACGGCTTCCGGATCGCGCCGGGTCCCGCGGGCGCGATGTATGTGACGACCAATGACGCCCTTTTCCTGGCAGACCCCGGCCATGCGGCCCGCAAGCTGGCCCGACTTCCCCGGCGCCCACTGATCCTGCACAGGGATGCGCAAGGCCGCGTGTGGATCGGCACGGATCGTACGCTGGGGATCTGGTCCCGCGGCGGCCTGCGCGACGTGCCCCTGCCCTGGCCGCAACCGACCCCATTTGCGCTGATCGAAGCATCGCCCGGACGGATCTGCATCGCGTCGGCCAAAGACGCCTTCTGCCGGAAGGGCGACCGGTGGGCGCCCGATCCGCGGCTCGCGACGACGGGCAATCCGCCGACGCAGATGCTGCGCGACGACGCCGGGCGCGTCTGGATCGCCGAAGGGGATCGTATCGCGCTGATCGATGGGTCCGCGCGACGCATATTCTCCGCCCGCGAGGATCTGGCGCTGGGCACGGTCGTGGTCATCGCGGTGCGGGGGCGCCATGTCTATGCCGGCGGCGACTTCGGCCTGGCGCGGTTCGACGGCCGGCGCTTCGTCACGCTGCGCTCGGCGGTGCACCCCTTTCTGAGCCGGACCGCCGGGATCGTCGAAACCGCCAAGGGCGACCTCTGGCTCAACACCGCTGGCGGGGTGGTCAGGATCGCACGGGCGGCCCTCGAGGAGGGGTTCGCGCACCCCGCCCGGCCGATGCAGGCGCGCGTGTTCGACCGCGACGACGGCATGCCCGGCGTCGCGCAGCAGGATTCCTGGTCGCAGACCGCGATCGAGGCCGCCGATGGGCGGCTCTGGTTCCTGACCCGCGTCGGCGTCGCCTGGATCGATCCGAACCAGCTCTTCTTCAACCGGCTGCCGCCGCCGGTGATCATCCAGTCACTAAGCTCCGGCGGACGCACCTATGCGGGTGGGGCGGCGATCCGGCTGCCCAAGGGGACCTTCAACCTCCAGATCGCCTATACCGCGACCAGCCTGTCCGTGCCGTCGCGCGTGCAGTTCCGCTACCAGCTGGAGGGCGTCGACGAAGGCTGGGTAGACGCCGGCACCCGCCGCGAGGCCTTCTACACCGGGCTCGCGCCGGGCAGCTACCGCTTCCGGCTGATGGCGGCGAACGAGGACGGCGTGTGGAACCGCCAGGGCGCGATGCTGGCATTCGAGATTCCGCCGACCTTCGTCCAGAGCTGGCCGTTCCGCCTGCTCTGCGGCGTCGGCGTGCTGGTGCTGCTCTGGCTGCTCTACAAGCTCCGGGTGCGTGCGCTCGCCCACCGCATCCGCGCCCGGATGGCGGAGCGCATGGGCGAGCGTGAACGCATCGCCCGCGAGCTGCACGACACGCTGCTGCAATCGGTCCAGACGCTCACCCTGTACGTTCAGGTGGCGGTGGAGGACCTGCCGCGCGGCACCCCCGAACGCGCCAAGCTCGAAAGCGCCCTGATCCGCGCCGATCGCGCGATATCGGAGGGGCGCGACCGCGTGCGCGACCTGCGCACCCGGCTGGATCCCGAGGGCATCGTCGAGATCCTCGCCGCCATCGTCGCCGAGCAGGGCTTCGGTCCTGCGACGAGTGTCCGCATCCAGGCGATCGGGGATCCGCGCCCGCTCGCGGCAATCGCGCTGGACGAGATCGTCCGCGTCGCCGGCGAGGCGATCGCCAATGTCCGCCAGCATGCGCACGCCACCCAAGTGCGCATCGATATTCGCTTCACCCGTCCCTTCACGATCCGGTTTTCGGACGACGGGGCGGGGATCCCGGCGCAGGTCCTCGAATGCGGACGCAAGGCCGACCATTACGGGCTGCAGGGGATGCGGGAACGGGCGAGGAAGCTCCGCGGCGCGCTTGCCATCCGCGCGCGCGCAGGCGGCGGCACCGAGCTGCTGCTCACGATCCCCGCACATGTCGCCTATGCCCGTCGCGGGGGCTCGCGCTGGTCGGCGTGGCGAGACCGGGTGCCGCGGCTGCGCAACCCCCGCCTGTGGCGGCGGCTCGCCGCGTCCCGGCATATCACGATCGACTAGGGGGGCGAGGATTCCGCCAGCAGATCGCGGTCTTCGGGATGACGCTGTAGGTAGGCGCTGACGAAGGGACAGCGCGAGACGATCCGCAACCCCTGCGCGCGCACGTCCGCCAGCGCCCCGGCGACCAGCCGGGTGCCGATCCCCTGCCCTTCGAGCGCCTTGGGGACGATCGTGTGGGTGAAGACGACGAGGTCGTCGCGGCGCTGATAGGCCGAGAAGGCGATGCCTTTCTCGGTCGCCAGTTCGTAGCGGCTCCCGGCCGGGTTGTTCCGAACGTCCGTATCGGCTTGCATGGTCGCTCCTTCCCTCGTCGAACGCAGCACGATCCTGTCTAGCCCAAATGGCGCTCGAAAAAATCGAGCATCCGATCGGCGATCTCCCGCGCGTGCGTCTCCAGCGCGAAATGGCCTGCGTCGAGCAGGTGCACCTCGACGTCGGGCAGGTCGCGCCGGAATGCCTCGGCGCCCGCCGGCAGGAAGAACGGGTCGTTCGCGCCCCATATCGCCAGCAAAGGTGGCTGCCGGTCCCGGAGATAGGCGTGGATGCGCGGGTAGAGCGCGACGTTCGTCGCATAATCGGCGATCAGATCCAGCTGGATCACGTCCTGCCCGGCCCGCGCGAGCAGCGCGGCATCCAGCCAATAGCCTTCGGGGGCGACCCGGTCCGGGTCCGGCACGCCGTGGGTATATTGCCAGCGGGTCGTCTCGAGCGTGAGCATGCTGCGCATCGCGTCTCGGTTGGTGGGCGACGGGTCCGCCCAATAGGCGCGGGTCGGCGCCCAGCCTTCGCTCATCCCCGCTTCATAGGCGTTGCCGTTCTGGGAGACGATCGCGCGGATCGCGTCCGGGCGCGCCACGGCAAGGCGGAAGCCGACCGGCGCGCCGTAATCGAACAGGTAGAGCACGTATCGGGTCAGGCCCAGCGCATCGCAAAAGGCACCGACGGTCTCGGCAAGGCGATCGAAGCTGAACACAAAGCCATCGGGCACCTCGGTGAAGCCGAAGCCCGGCAGGTCGGGCGCGATCACGTGATACCGGTCCGCCAGGCGCGGCATCAACGCGCGGAACTGGTGCGACGAGCTCGGAAAGCCGTGCAGCAGCAGGATCACCGGCAGCCCCGGATCGCCCGCCGCGCGGTAGAAGTACGAGACGCCGGCCGCCTCGATCCGGTGGACCGACGTCACGAGCGGCTCTGTGGGGCGCTGCATGGATACCTCATGGTGAAACGCCGACGCGACGCCGGGCGCGCTCCCATTTCCGCAGTCGACAGGCCTCGCGCAAGTAAATCCATGTATATTGCGGTCTATAACCATCACCTCGCTTCACGGGATTTTACCACAAGCGACACCCTCTTGCGCGTTACTTGGCTACTTTTTGCGGGAATCGACACATACGTCCAACCTGCAAGGAGATCATGCATGAAACGCCTGTTTACGGTCGCAGCGCTCGCCGCCGTGACGATCACCGCCGCGCCTGCAGCGCTCGCTTTTCCCGGAGGCGCGGCAGCCACGCCTGCACCCATCAGCGTGCCGGTGATCCACTATCGCACCGCCACCGTCGACGGGGTGAAGGTCTTCTATCGCGAGGCGGGTCCGGCCGACGGCCCGGTGGTCCTGCTGCTCCACGGCTTCCCGACCTCCTCGCACATGTTCCGCAACCTGATCCCGCTGCTCGCCGACAAATATCGCGTCATCGCGCCCGACTATCCCGGCTACGGCCAGAGCGACGCGCCCGACCACAAGCAGTTCGCCTATACCTTCGCCAACCAGGCCGAGGTCATGGACAAGCTGGTCACGCAGATCGGCGCCAGGCGCTACGCCCTGTACGTCATGGATTATGGCGCGCCGATCGGCTACCGGCTCGCGCTCAAGCACCCGGAGCGGGTGAGCGGCCTGATCGTCCAGAACGGCAACGCCTATGACGAGGGGCTGCAATCGCCCTTCTGGGATCCGATCAAGGTCTATTGGCGCGACCGTTCGCAGAAGAACCGCGATGCGCTGAACAACCTGGTCACGCTCGACATCACCAGGTTCCAGTACACTGACGGGATGGGCGACGTCGCCCGGATCAGCCCGGACAACTGGGTCCACGACCAGGCGCTGCTCGACCGGCCCGGCAACCGTGACGTCCAGCTCGACATGCTCGGCGATTACGGCTCGAACGTGCCGCTCTACCCGCAATTCCAGGAATTCTTCCGCACCCGCCGGCCGCCGACGCTGATCGTCTGGGGCAAGAACGACAAGATCTTTCCCGAGGAAGGCGCACACCCGTATCTGCGCGATCTGCCCAAGGCCGAGATCCATATCCTGAATTCCGGGCACTTCGCGCTGGAAGACAGGCTTGACGTGATGGCCCCGCTGATCCGGGACTTTCTCGATCGCAATCTGACGAAGTGACCGGCGCTGCCCCGCCCGCGACACCCAGTGCGTCGCGGGCGGCACTTCGTGGTGGGCCCCAGGCGCGTTGCCGCGCTCCCATAAGGGGATTTGTTTCAAATGCAGCGCGGCGTCGGGCGAAAAGAAGATCTGCGGGCGATATAGCGGGGCAGCCGACCGACAATGGCCGCGGCGGCGCTGTTTGAATGGAGTATCTGATGTCGGAATCGGCGGGTTGGACGAGACGATCGACGCTGAAGTCCATCGGCGTCATGGCGGGAGCGAGCCTGTTCGGCACCAGCGCATGGGCGCGTCGCGCCGATATCCCCAGCAGCGACGGCTATGCTTCGGTCCCCGGCGGCAAGATCTACTGGCGGCGGTTCGGCGCCGGCGGCAAGACCCCGCTGCTCACGCTGCACGGCGGCCCTGGCGCGGCGCACAACTATCTGCTGTCGATGCAGGCGCTGGCCGACGAGCGCCCGGTGATCTTCTTCGACCAGCTGGGCTGCGGCAAGGCGGACGCTCCCGAGGACGAGGGCGTCTACACCATCCAGCGTGCGGTCGACGAAGTCGATGCGGTGCGCGAGGCGCTGGGGCTCCGGCAGGTGGTGCTGTACGGCCATAGCTGGGGCACGCTGCTGGCGACCGAATATCTGTGCCAGGGCCGCGGCGCGGGCGTCGAGCGGCTGATCCTGGGCGGCGCCTTTGCGAGCATTCCCCAGGCCGTGGCCGGCATGCAACGGCTGATCGCAGGCATGCCGAACGGCTTCGCCGCGCAGCTCCACGCGCTGCAGGCTGCAGGCAAGACCGGCACGCCCGAATATGCCGCACTCGTCCAGCAATTCTACGATCGCTTCCTGCTGCGCGTGCCGCCCACGCCGGACGCCGCCGCGAGCTTCGAGGCGCTCGGCAAGTCGATCGCCTATCGGGTGCTCAACGGCCCGAACGAGTTCACCATCGTCGGCAAGATCAAGGACTGGGACCGCCGCAAGGACCTGAAGCGGATCACCCAGAAGACGCTGCTGACCACCGGCGAGTTCGACGAAGTGACGCTGGACTGCCACACCACGCTGCGCGACGGCCTGGGCGGCAAGGCGCGGCTCGCGGTGCTGAGCGGGTGCTCGCACATGACCATGGTCGAGAAGCCGGAGCAATATAATGCCCTGCTCCGCAGCTTCCTGGCCGAATCCTGATCGGGAGACAGGGTAGCGACCTGCAGCAGGCCGCTACGCTGTCTTCACCAGAACCGCACGCGCTGGGCGGGCGGCAGGTAGAGCTTGGCCCCCGGCTGCACACCGAACGCCGCGTACCAGGCGTCGACGTTGCGGACGACGGCGTTGACGCGGACCTGAACCGGGGCATGGCTGTCGATCGCCGCGAGCTGGCGGGCGGCGTCGGGGGCCAGCTTGGATCGACGCATTTGGGCAAGGCTGAGCAGCAGTCGCTGCTCGCCGCTATAGCCCGCAATCCTCGCAGCAGGCCCGGTCCGCGTCTGATAGCGCGCATAGGCATCGAGCGCGGCCTGTGCGCCGATCAGGTCTGCGATATTCTCGCCCAGGGTGAGCCCTGGATCAACCTTGAGCCCGGGCAGCGCCTCGAATGTGGCGATCTGCGCCGACAGCGCCGCGGTCCGTTCCGCATAGCCACGGCGCGCGGCCACACTCCACCAGTCCCGTTCGCGGCCTTCGGCGTCGATCCGGCTGCCCTGGTCGTCGAAAGCATGGCCCAGCTCATGGCCGATGAAAGCGCCGATCGCGCCATAGTTGACCGCCGGATCGGCCGCGGCATCGAAGAAGGGTGGCTGGAGCAGCGCGACGTTGATAATCAGGCTGTTGGTCGGCGCATAATAATAGCCGTTGAGGATTTGCGGCGACATCGGCCATTCCCGCGCGCCGGACCGTTCGGGCGCCGCCAGCCGGCGGCGATCCAGCATCGCACGATAGGCTTGGATCCGCTCGACATTGCCGAACAGGTCGCGCGGGTCGAGGCGCAAACCGGTCAGGTCGGGCGGCGCCGCGCCCGCTTCTTCGAGCCGCAGGCGAAGGCTTTCGACCTTGGCGAGCGCACCCTTGCGCGTGACATCGTCCATCCAGGCGGCGTGCAGGATCCGCTCCCGCAGCCCGGCCTGCACGTCCTCGAAGATCATGCGGACCTGGCGCGCCGTCGCGGGCGAAAGGGTACGGCGGACATAGAGATAGCCGACTGCCTCGCCGAGCAAATCGTTCGCGATCGCGACCCCCTGCGCATCGCGCGCGGCCGGCGGCTGCATCACGCCCAGCGCGATATCGAGCCGGTCCCGCGCCGCGCCGAAACGATGCGGCAGGTAGCGGACATGCCCGTCGAGATAGCGCAGCGCGAGATAGGCCTTGGCGACCGGCAGCGGCGTCGCGTGCAGCACCCGCCCGAGCGATGCCAGGGCCTCGCCGCCCTGCACCAGGATCGGTCCATGGCCCGGATAGCCCGAAGCGCGCAGCATCATATCCCAGGGCCAGCCGTGCACCGTGCGGCGAAGCTGCGCAGGCGACAGCCGCAGAACCGGCGCGACCCGCTGGGCCGCCCCGTCCAGCTGATGTTCGGCGATGCGAGTCTCCAGCGCGAGAACCTTTGGCGCATCCCCAGCCCGCCCCCCGGACAAGCGCAGCAACTGCCGGAGATAGGCCAGATAAGCCTGGCGATAGCCGGCATAGACAGGCGCTCGACGAAGATAGAAATCGCGTGGGAGGCCCAGCGCGCCTTGCTCGATCGAGAGCAGCTCCCGGGCTGGCCGTGCCGGATCGGGGAAAACGCCTATGGTGACGGGGCCGGAGATTCCCGGCAGCACCATCGCCGCTTCCACGCCGTCGATCGAGGTTAGCCGGGCGATCCGCCGCAGCATCGGTTGCGCCGGGGCGAGCCCACGGGCCTCTACCTGCTGCTCGGCAAGCCAGCTGGCGTGAAATGCGCCCACGACGCGGCCAACCTTACCCTCGTGCCCGGGATGCGCCGCCAGCGCATCGAGCATCCTGCGGACCTGTGCGTCAACATTGCGGCGGACATCAACCGAGACGCCGACCGCATCGCTCCCCGGCGGCACCGTCGTGCGCTGCGACCAGCCGCCGTTAGCATGGCTCCAGAAATCGTCGCCGGGTGACGTCACCCGGTCCAGTGCTTCCAAGTCCAGTCCAGCGATCAAGCTGGCCTGTTGCGGCGACTCTGCAGCGACCAACATCGCCCCCAAAATCTACACTAGCCCCGCACGTGCACACAACATTCGGTTAAACTCCCGTTTATATCTGTTGCATAAGACCATGTATTGCCCATCCCTCTGGTTAAACGTGGTAATTTCCAATGCAGCTGAGTGCAGCGCGTGGCCATCCAGCAAATCCAACTAAGGAGCAGCAAATTAACGGACACATATCATTTTTTATAATGAGGCACGTGAATATAATGGGCAGACTTTTAGAGATGAATAATCAAATCGAGACCAAAAATCATCTAGCTTGATTTATATTTTCTAACGCGCGTAGTGGGCAGCAATTTTCAGCGCTAAATTTATACGCTAACACCATCACATTCACTATAAAGGGCTACGGCCAAATTTCTGACAATATCATATTCATTTTTCTCCGCCTTCCCTCATCCGCCGACGAAAGATCGCGGCGAACCGCGTCCGGGGGTGCCAGGTCGCCAGCACGCCGCTGGGCAGTGACGTCGCCGAGGTGATCGTCCGCGCCCGCGTGCTGAACGAGGCGTTCGCCGCGTGGCGCCTGGGCGACAAGGCGGAGGTGCCGCACGGCACGATCGCCTGGCTCTTCCCCTGGTACCGGAAGCAGGACCGATTCACCGAGAAGCACCATCAGACGCGCCTCGGCTACGAGCGCGCCATGCGCTACGTCGAAGAGATGTCGATGAAGACCGGCACGTTCGGCCAGCGCCAGGCGGGCGCCGTCGACGGCCCGGCCGCCGACAAGCTCTAGCAGCACGCCATGGCCAAGCACGGCGAGCGCCAGGGCCCGTACATGATGCAGGTCTGCCGCTTGGTGTGGAGCCTTGCCTGCGGGCAGGGCTATTCGAAGCACACCGGCGTGAAGGTGAGTCCCTTCAAGGGCATGGGCATCAAGATCAACACCGACGTGGGCAAGGGCAACCGGGCGGCCACGCGCGAGGAATACGACCTCTATCGCGAGACCGCGCGTGCCATGGGCCGCCAGTCTATGGCTACGGCTGCGGCGCTTTGCTTCGAGGCCTGCCAGCGCGTGACGGACGCGTTCGGGTTCGACGATCCGAACAAGAAGGTCGTGCGCGGCTTCTAGTGGGAGGCCTATCGCCCAGGCGAGAAGATCGCCGTGATCCAGTCGAAGATGGGTAAGCCGATCACTCTCCCGCGGGTCGACGGCGGCCGCGTCGACGCAGTCCAGCTCTACCTCGAGCTGGAATACGAGTTGGCGCGTCTACGCGCGGGAACGAACCTGGAATGTCAAAACACGTGTCAAAACACCTCGGCACTGAGACGCGCCGGGAGTTCAAAAAGCTAGGTTTTTCTGCAGTTTGCTGGTGACCCGGAGAGGATTCGAACCTCCGACCTCTCGATTAGGAATCGCTTGCTCTATCCTGCTGAGCTACCGGGCCACGCGAGCGCTCGTACCGGGCTATGCCGCCCAAATCAATTGCGCGCCTCGGGGGGCGCCACCGGAACCAGCAGCGGCGCGACTGGGACGCCGTCTTCCACCAGCGCCTTCGCCTCCGTGAGCGTCGCCTGGCCGTGGATCGGCGCCTCGGCCGTCTCGCCCAGATGCATGGCCCTGGCCTTCTCCGCGAAGGCCGTGCCGACCCAGGTCGACGTTTCAAGCTGCTCGGCCTGGACCCGCGCGATCGCTGCCAGCGCAGCCTTGAACGCCTCCGGAGTGACCGGCGCCTTCTCCGGCGCCTGGTTGCCCTTGGCTGCCACCGCCGGCGCCATCACCGCCTTGGTGATCGCGACGTCGCCGCAGAACGGACAGGCGATCAGCCCCTGCGCGCGCTGCTCCTCATAGGCGCCGCTCGACTTGAACCACGCCTCGAACACATGTGCCGCGCCGCACTTCAGGTCGAAGACGATCACGCGACGGTGACCTCCGTGATCGCGCGGCGATGGCGCAGCACCGGAACGCGGATCCGCACATCCTCGAGCCGCGCGGTGTCGAGCTCGGCGAACCCGAGCCCGGCCGCCTCACCCATGTCGAGCAGCACCTCGCCCCAGGGATCGATCGCGAGGCTATGGCCATAGGTGGCGCGGCCGTCCTGATGATCGCCGGTCTGCGCTGCGGCGATCACGAACGCCGCCGCCTCGATCGCCCGGGCGCGCAGCAGCACGTGCCAGTGCGCCGCACCCGTGGGGCGAGTGAACGCCGCCGGCACCGCCAGGATCGTCGCGCCCGCATCGCTCATCGTGCGGAACAGGTCCGGGAAACGCAGGTCGTAGCAGATCGCGAGGCCGAGCTTGCCCAGCGGAGTGTCGACCACCACCGGCCCCGCGCCCGCCGCATAACTGTTCGATTCGCGCCAGCTCTCGCCGGTCGGCAGGTCGACGTCGAACAAATGGATCTTGTCGTAGCGCGCGCGGACGTGCCCTTCGCGGTCGATGACGAACGCGCGGTTGGCGACCTTCCCGCCCTC
>Ga0105237_10008934_pt1 | contig 10791 bp, 13 predicted proteins | sample KBSC24metaG_FD_81520 | JGI IMG/M metagenome (GOLD analysis project Ga0105237, IMG submission 81520) | Corn rhizosphere microbial communities from Kellogg Biological Station, Michigan, USA - KBS C2-4 metaG | ecosystem: Host-associated > Plants > Roots > Rhizosphere > Soil | place: Michigan, USA... | reverse complement strand
TGCGACGTTACGCCGACGATATCGCAGGCGACCGCGCCTATCCTTTCCTGATCTTCCGCGCCGACGACAACGTCCTGATCGGCGGCGTCACACTCGCAAATGTGCGACGCGGAATCGTTCAGGCCGGCACCATCGGTTACTGGACCGGTGAGGCCTTTGCCGGCCAGGGCTACATGACGCGGGCGCTGCGGGTACTGCTGCCGTTCGTGTTCAGCGAGCTCAACCTGCATCGGATCGAGGCGGCGTGTATTCCTTCAAACGACGCGTCGGTGCGAGTCCTCGAGAAGTGCGGCTTCGTCCGTGAAGGGCTGGCGCGGCGCTATCTTTGCATTAACGGCGTCTGGCAGGATCATTTTCTGTTCGGATTGCTGAACGAGGATTTTCGCGGCTAGAGCGCGGTGAGATTGGGTCGGAGCGAGATTCCAGACTGCGGTTTCAAAGGCCATGGGTTCGCCGTCTTTGGTTTGCTATAAACCGGGGGACAGGGACGGGGACATTTTCGTACAGACGATGAACGACAGGATGAAGCACGACGGAGTGATATCTGCCGGCAGCGCTTTTCGCACGAGTCCATGGCGTCGAGTTGGGCTCCGACCTGGGCTTCGGCTCGCTGCGATCTTGGCTATGGCCGCTGGCCTTGGCGGTTGCGGGGGCGGCAGCATGCTGTCGTCCTCGAGCGATAGCTCATCAGGCATCGGGAGCCGGTTCAGCCAGTTGTTCGGGTCAGGGTCGGAGTCCAAGGCGCAGCTCGTCGGGACGCCGCCGGATCCGGCCGGCGGCACCGTCGATCCGTCGTGCCCGAGCGTAACGATCCGGGAGGGCACGGCGACCTATGCGGTTGGCGCTCAGGGCAAGCCTGCGACCGGCAGTGACCTGCGCTTCCAGGGCACGCTCGTTCAGTATGCTCGCGACTGCACGCGCATGGGCGGCCAGGTCAACGCGAGGATCGGTGTCGAGGGCCGCGTGATCGTCGGCCCGGCGGGCGCGCCGCAGTCGGTCGAGATGCCCATCCGTATCGCGCTCGTGCAGGAAGGCGTGCAGCCGAAGACGATCGCCACCAAGCTTTACAACACACCGGTCGATCTCGGCGACCGCACCAACGTGCCGTTCTCATTCGTGGTTGAGGATTTCAGCTATCCGGCCCCGCCGCCGGCGGTTGCCGAGTCTTACGTGTTCTATATCGGGTTCGACCCCAATGGGGCGAAGCCCGAGCGGCCCGTGAAGAAGGGCCGTAAGGGTTAAAGCGGGCGTTGAAAGCAAAAGAGCCGGCTGCGATCGCGGCCGGCTCTTTGCATGAAATCCCGTTGGCCTCTCGTCAGTTCAGCTTCTGCCGAACTTCGTTGATGCCCTGGTCGATCAGGGCGTCAGCCGCCGAACCCTTCACGGTGTTTGCGAGGATTGATGAAGCGGCACTGACCGCTGCGTCCGCCGCTGCTGCGCGAACGTCGGCAACGGCCTGCGCTTCAGCCTGCGCGATCTTGGTTTCGGCCATCTTGGTGCGCCGCGCCACGAACTCTTCCATCCGCGTCTTGGCTTCGGCTGCAATCCGCCCGGCCTCGGCCCTGGCGTTGCTGATGATGTCATCGGCTTCGCGCACGGCGCTCTCGCGTCGGGCGCGATACTCGGCGAGCAGCTTGGCAGCCTCGTCCTTCAGCTTTTGTGCGTCGTCGAGTTCATTCTTGATGCGGTCACGACGATGGTCGAGCGCACGCAGCACGGTGCGATGCAGGCCAAGATAGCCGAACACGCCGAGCAGAATTAAGAATGCGACTGCGACCCAGTCTTCGGCTTCCATCGTTCTATCCCTTCAACGCCGCATCAACCGCGGTATTGATCGCACCGGCGTCCGGGGTGGTTCCGGTCAGGCGCTGCACGATCGCGCCAGCGGCATCGGCCGCAATGGAGCGAACATTGCCCATCGCTGCAGTGCGGGTCTCGGCGATGGTCTTCTCGGCGGCTGCGAGCTTTGCCGCAAGTTCCGATTCCACCGTCTTCCGCTTCGCCTCGGCCTCCGCGTTGAGCTTGTCGCGGATCTCCGTGCCAATGCCGATCGCCTTGGCGCGGGCACTGGCGAGGTCCGCTTCGTAGGCCTTCAAGGCCCCATCGGACTGGTCGCGCAGCTCTTGCGCCTCGGCGAGATCGGAATCGATCGCGCCTTGCCGCGCCTCCAGCACGCTCTTCATGCGCGGCAGCGCAATGCGAGAGACGATGATGTAGAGCAGGCCGAATGCGATCGCGAGCGACAACAGCTGCGACGCGAAAGTATCGGCCTCGAAGGGTGGAAAGGGCGCTTTATGCCCGCCTTCCGCCCCGGTATGAGCACCGGCCGCTGCGGCGCCATGGGCGTCGTGACCAGCGGCCATCTTGTTCTCAGCCACGGAGTTCTCCGTTCAAACCGTCGGAACGCAGTGCGTTCCGCCGTCCATCAGAACACGAACAGCAGCAGCAGTGCGACCAGCAGCGAGAAAATGCCGAGCGCTTCGGTCACCGCGAAGCCGAAAATCAGGTTGCCGAACTGGCCCTGTGCGGCCGACGGATTGCGGATCGCGGCAGCGAGATAGTTGCCGAAAATCGTGCCGACGCCGACGCCGGCGCCGCCCATGCCGATCGCGGCGATGCCAGCACCGATCAACTTTGCTGCGGCTGGTTCCATTTGAATAACTCCTCGTTTGTCCGTTTTGGGTTTGGGTGAAAAGGGGCAGGCGGTCAGTGGCCGCCGTGAATGCCGTCGTTGAGATAGATGCAGGTCAGGATCGCGAACACGTAAGCCTGCAGGAACGCGACCAGCAGCTCGAGTGCGGTCAGCGCCACGGTCATTGCCAGCGGCAGAACCGCGCCGGCATAGCCGAGCGCACCGAATGCACCAAGCATCGTCACGAAGCCCGCGAACACTTTCAGCGTGATGTGGCCCGCCAGCATGTTGGCGAACAAGCGCACCGAGTGCGAAACCGGCTTCGAGAAGAACGACACGATTTCGATGAACACGATCAGCGGCAGGATCGGCGCCGGAATGCCTGACGGCACGAACAGCTTCAGGAAATGCAGGCCGTGCTTGTAGAAGCCGTAGATGACCCAAGTGAAGAACACGAGCAGCGCGAGCGCAGCAGTGACGATGATGTGGCTCGTGACGCTGAAGGTATAGGGAATGATCCCGATCAGGTTCGCGACCAGGATGAACATGAAGATCGAGAACACCAGCGGGAAAAACTTCATGCCGGCGTCGCCGGTGATACTGCGCAAGGTGTCTGCGACAAATTCGTAGGACAGCTCTCCGACCGACTGGAACCGGGTCGGGATCAATCGTGAGCCGGCGCTCGCACCGAGCATCAGGATCAGGATGATCGCCAGCGTGCCGAACATGTAGGCGGACGAGTTGGTGAAGGCGATCTCGTGTCCGCCGATATGGCCGACGGTGAAGATCTTGGTGACCTGAAACTGATGGATGGGATCGAGCGCGGCCATTGTCTTGTCGTCAGGTTTCCTGATCTCGACGTGGATATCGACTTGGAGTCTTCCGCGGCGGGGCGGTGGTGGGACGCAACATCACTTCAAACGATCGGACTGCTTCGCGATGACGCCAGCGGCCCGCATTACATTGATCACTCCGGCCACAAAGCCGACGAGCACGAACACGATGAGACCCCATGGCTTTGTGGGCAGCACGTGGTCGCATGCCCAGCCAAGAACGGCCCCAACGAGAACGCCCGCTACCAGTTCGGAGGAGAGTCGAAACCCGATGGCCATGCCGGAGGCGTTGCCAGCGGTTGTTTCGTTCTCGCGGCCGGACTGCTGGGCTGCGGCTTTGCGGTCGCCTTGGAGTTTGGAGAGCCGCTTGTCGAGCCCGCTCAGTCTTGCGGAGAGCGCAGCTTCATCGGAAGGCGGGTTGACGCTGTTTCCATTGCCGGCAGCCTTGTCATCTGGCGTGTCACTCATTGGTGTCGACACCCGCAAACGACCAACAACCCGAACGGAAAAAGCCCGCACCCCTTTGAAAGCCGCGCGGACCATACTTATGGCACCTGTCCAAGTCAAGGATACGTGACCAGGTATTATCCTATTGATATAACTTGAATATCCTCGTGAAAATCGACCCGGCATGGGTGCCCTTCTCAACTGCTTTGTGCAATCGCACAGCAGGCTTTCCTTGCCTGCCTGGAATCGCTCTGTTGGGATGCTGGCGACCATTCCTGACCACGCCGAACGCATCGGGTTTCGCATGTCGCAGCGCATCGACTACTACTTCTCGTTTCCCTCGCCCTGGGCCTATATCGGCCATGCCGCGTTCGAGGACGTCGCGAGAACATACGGCTGCGCGGTCAACTATAAGCCGGTGTTGCTCGGCGACCTCTTTGCGGAAACCGGCGGCCTGCCGCTGACGAAGCGCCATCCCGTGCGTCAGCGTTATCGCTTGATCGAACTGCAGCGTTGGCGCGAGAAGCGCGGTCTTTCATTCTCGCTCCACCCCAAGCATTGGCCGTTTGACGCCAAACGCTCCGACGGCATGGCGCTCGCAGCTCTCGAGGCGGGCCACAATCTAGAGCCGTTCATGCGCCTTGCGTTCAAATCCATCTGGGAAAACGAACGCAACCTCGACGACCCCGCAACCCTGATCGAACTTGCCGATGCTTGTGGCCTGCCGGGAAAGCAACTGCTCGATCGCGCAAGTTCTTCCGACATTGCAGAGGTCTATGAGCGGAACCGGCAGGACGCCATTGCCGTTGGGGTGTTCGGCTCGCCCGGATTCGTCCTCAATGGTGAGCCATTCTGGGGCCAGGATCGCATCGAGTTGCTGGCGGACGCCTTGAAATCAGGCCGGGCGCCTTATCATTCGGATGTCTAGGGTCCGCCGAGAGAAAGTACGAAGAGGGAGCGGCGATGGCGAAATCTTCGATCACGCCTATGCTGGCCCTGCCGGCCATGGCCGCGGTTGCGGCGTTGCTCATGGCTGCGCCGGCATGCGCGCAAGCGACACCTGATGGCGCCGCCGGACGATACAAATTCTCACCGACCGCCGACGGTGGCGTGCTGCGCCTCGACACGCGGACCGGCAGTGTCTCCAATTGCGCGAAGCGCGACACCGCGGGCTGGGCTTGTTACGCCGTGCCGGACGAGCGCGACGCGCTCGATGCGGAGATCGGCAGGCTGCAGGCCGAAAATACCCGACTGAAGGACGAATTGAAGCAGCGCGATCTCGCCGCCGCCAGCAGCGGTACGCCGGCGCCTGATGAAAAGAACAGCAATCCTGATGCGGGCAAGACGGACACCGGAAAAGGCAACCGACTGGGATTGCAATTGCCTGATGATCAGGACGTCGATCGCATGGTTTCGTTCCTGGAGCGCGCCTGGCGACGACTGGTCGATGCCGCAAACCGGATGCAGCGTGATGTTCAAGGCAAAATCTGAACCGAATTCCGAACAGTGGTCGAAGCATCGCCTCCGCACACCGCCGGCGATTTCAAGGATCGATACGCTCGCGTCCTCGATCCTGATCCTGCAGACGCAGGGCGAAGAATTCGTCGACATCACCGATGAGACCAAGGCCTTTGTCGCCGAAGCCAAGGCGATGTCGGGTGTCGTGACGCTGTTCCTGCGTCACACGTCGGCGTCGCTTGCGATCCAGGAAAATGCCGACCCTGACGTGCTGCACGATTTGCTCAGCGCCTTGCGTCGGCTTGCGCCGGTGGACGGCGGCTGGCGACATACGACCGAAGGGCCCGATGACATGCCGGCCCATATCAAGACGATGCTGACGCACAGCTCGGTGCAGATTCCGGTGATTCACGGCGAACTGATGCTCGGCACGTGGCAAGCGATCTATCTGATCGAGCATCGCGCGCAGCCGCACAAGCGCGAGGTGGTGCTGCAGTTCGTTGGCGAAACCGGGGCTTGATGCGATCAGCGTTTGGCGGCAGCGAAAATACCGCTGCCGAGATAATTGATATTGTTATTGATGTCCTTACCACTCAGGGTCACTTGACCACCCATCTCACCAACCGGGCTCGTGGGCGAGCGGAAGAAGTTGCCCTGGATGCTTGCCTGGCGGTTGCCAGCATCGCCCCCGAGGGTGCCGATGATGACCGGCCCCAACGTGCGGACGGTTCCGGAGTAATTCGTTCCATCAAGTCCAGTGATCGATGCGTTGCCGGTGCGCGCGGCAAAGTCGACGGTATTGATGAAATTACCTGCAGCGAGATACGAGGTTCCAGCATTGTTGATGCTTGCGACGGTATGGCCAACATAAGTCGCGATCCCGGTCGTCGGCATGTCGGCGATGTTCGGCATTTGGCCGGCCACCCACGTGCCGCCGATGACGGAATCAGCGGCCGGTCGCCCATTCGTGTCGATGCGCTGGTCGTTGCTGGTCCAGAACCCCCACCGTGTGTACTCGCACTGGCAAATCGTCAGATTGGGATTGTTCAGGACCGAAGCCACTTGTGCGGCCGCGGTCCTCGGCACATTGAACATCTGGCCGTCGTGACCGGTGACGGGTTGGCCGTCCACGGTCGACAGCGGTGATCCGTCGGCGTTGTGAGCGGCCTGCGCGCTGAAATTGTCGTAGGTCGTATATATGCTGGCTCCGGCCTGGCCAGGGATCGAGCCAAATTCAAAAAGATACTGAGGCGTGTCTTTGCCACTGACGGCGAAGCCGGCAAACACGTTGTGTTGGTTCGCATCGAGCGCGATCACGCCGTATCCGGACAATGCGAATGTGGTTGTTGCGCCGCCGTTGACGTTCGAATTCATTAGGCCGCCGACAAAGCCAAACAACGTCGTCGTCTGAGGTGGCGAACCCGCGCTTTGCGATGTCGCTTGCGTCTGCGTGGTGGTCTGGATCGACTGGTTGATCGTGTTGATGACGGTGTTCGGCGGTGTGTAGGTCACGTTGGTCGGGACCGTGCCGGAGACCGGATCGGGCGATCCGGTCACGCGCTGTTCGGCCGCTGCGACCTTGCTTTGCGATGCACTACCCGCTGCGGTGCCGCCGGTCTGACCACCGACGCTCTGGAACAGTTTGACCAGCTTGGCGATGAAGTCCGGTGGCGGCGGGCCGGGCGGTGTCGGCGGCGCACCGGGCGAGGTTGTCGTGAACTCGCCGGCCTGCAGCGTGACCGATCCGCCAATGGTGTCGACACTGGCAAATCCATAGCCGAGGTAGACGTTGTTGTTGAGCAGCATCGAGACCCCGCCGCGAATGCCGACCACTGCAGTCGCCGTCTTGATCGTCGCTTCGCCATTGTGGCTGATCTGTCCGCCGACGAAACGCATCGCGCCCTTGGCGAGAGTTGCGGCGAGCTTGCCGGAGTTCGCCGCCGGATCGAACACGTACTCGTCGATCGAGACATCACTGTTCGGCCCGATCGTCATCGAGGTCTTGTCGAGGAACAGCAACTGCACCGACCCGCCCGCCGTGGTCTGGATGCGCTCTTTGTGGGAGATCGATTGGCCGAGCACGATGGTGCGCGTGCCGCCAGTGGTCTCGCGGGCGATCGACGCGGGGTTGACCGCCGCCGCAGTGCCGACTTGCTGGGCCTGAGCCGCGCCGCCGATCGCGACCGCGATCGTCGCGCCGAGCGTCACGAGAAGTGCCGAGAGAGATGCAGTCTGTCTGATCATGACAGCCTCGATCTCAGAACCGCGCCGTCGGCCCGAAGGCGACGGTGAAGTTCTGCATGGTGAAGTTTGGCAGCGTCGATTTAACCCAGGTTTGCGTGACCTGGGTCCGGATTCCGAAGTTCTGATAGATCTGAATGTCGAGAATGCCGCCGAGCCGCGTTTCGTGATCGAGCCGGTCGGTGAAAGGATCGATCAAGGGATTCGGCTGTCGATACGGCGTGTAGCTCAAGCCGCCGGTCGGCGTGAAGACGATCTGATGCCTGGTATCCCCAATCGGCACGTTGAATTCGAACGGCAGCCCAACATCGATCGACCAGCGATCGTAGGAATTGTAGTCAAAGACCGCGCGATTGACGTCATAAGACCCACGCGTCGTGAGATGACACAGGCCGTAGCGGACGTCGGTCGACACGGCCACTGTCGCGATGTTGCCGGTCTGCTGGCTCGATGTCGGGAAGTCGCTCGAGTCATAAAACGTGCGGCGCCGCGTTTCGGCATAGGCCTCGACCGTGACGTGCTCGCCGATCGGCGAGCGGATCGAGCCACCGCCGCCCAGCGCATTGAAGTAGCGCTGGTCGCCAAGCCAGACCAGATCGCCGATCGCGTAAGGTTTGATCGAGACGGTCGGGTTCAGAAATATTCGCGGGCCGAGCATCGCCTCGACGAAGCCGAGGTTGTACTGGTGGAATTTGGCCTGGCCGGAGTAGTAACCAAGCAAGGTGAATTCGATAGCGTCGCCACGGCGGCCGAGTTTGTAACTGAAATTCAGCGCGGCGATCTGGAACCAGTTCCAGTCCGGGGCGTGCCCGAACTGGTTGTTCAGGATGGCGTCCTGACCGAAGGCGCGCACCAGCGTACTGTCGGGGCCGATATTGGCGTTGGTCTGGTAGCGCGCGCCGGATTGCAGGAACAACGCGTATTCGTATGGCGACAGGCGGCGGTTGATCTCGGTGAGATAAACCGCGACCTGGGCCTTCACCTCGGGCGGCACGTCGCCGCCGCGGATGGCGTCCTCGAAATAGCCTTTGGCGAGATCGTACGATCCGAGCTTGAAGTAGAGCACGCCGAGTTCGAGTTTTACCCGTGGCAGGTTCGAGTTGTAGAACAGCATGCGCTCGAGAGCGCCGATTGCCGCTTCGTAATCGCCTCGCGCGACCGCCTGCTCGGCGAAACGGAAAGCGAGGTCGAGGTTCGACGGATCCTTGAACATCGCCTTGAACAGGGCATCGTAGTCATCGGCAACGACGACCGAGGCCGAGCGCGGCGTTTGCGCTCCGCCGCCTTGCGCCGGCTGCTGCGCATGAGCGGCCCCGGCGGCGCACACCATCGCCGCCGCAAGGAACAACCGCCTGAGCCTGAGCCCGACACCCACCACGAAACACCTTCCAACGATGGGGAACATCGGACTGGAGCAGGCACTCAGCGACGCGGCAGCCGTCTGCGCAACAAAATGCAAACAGCAAAGAAACAATAAGCCGCCTCGCGCTATGCCTGCGCGATAACCCCCGGAAACAACTGACCATACCGGCGCGGTCGCAAGGCGGACAATGCTTCGCCCTGCCTCAGGGCCAACTTCACGGCCGGGCGTTGCATGGGGAGCACAGACTGGGGCGGATTCTGTTGAAAAGTCTCGTGTTTGCCCCGAATCGGGGCAACAAGGCCGGTGACCCTTCAGCGGCCCTTGAACACCGGCTTTCGCTTCGACAGGAACGCGTCCATTCCTTCGCGAAAATCCTCGCTCATATAGGCACGCAGAATCAGGTCCTGGCCTTCGTCGCGCGATAGCGTGCGCCGCATCCGCCGCAGCGCTTCCTTGGTCGTCTCGAGCGTGATCGGTGCGTGGCTTGCGACGAGCTGTGCGAGTTCGTCGGCGCGGCGCGTCAAAGCTTCGGTATCGGGCACGACCTCGTTGAGCAGGCCGAGGCTTGCGGCTTCCTGTGCTTCGACGAGCCGCGCGGTGAAGATCATTTCCTTGGCGCGCGCCGGTCCAACCAGGGCGTTGAGGCGCGCAATGTTCGACATCGACAGGCAGTTGCCGAGCGTACGCGCGATCGGAAAGCCGATCCGCGTCGACGCAGTGCCGATGCGCAGGTCGCAGCAGGCCGCGATGCCGGCGCCGCCGCCGGTGCAGGCGCCCGCGATCGCAGCGATCGTCGGCACGCGGCACGCCTCGAGCGCGCCGAGCACGCGGTCGATTCGAGCCTCGTAATCCAGCGCATCCTGCGCGGTCTTGAAGGCGCGGAACTGCGAGATGTCGGTGCCCGACGCGAACGCCTTATCGCCGGCGCCGGTCAGGATCATCACCTTGATCGAGCGGTCGTCATTGGCGGCCTGGCAGATCTCCGCCATCCGCTCGTACATCGCAAAGGTCAGCGCATTGCGCGCGTCGGGCCGGTTGAAGGTGAGGCGGGCGATACCGCCGTCGACGGCATAGAGCAGGTCTTCGGTCATTGGTGGATCATGCCTTCAGTCATGACTTGGGTCATGACTGGCTTCTCGCATTTGCCACCGGCGGAATCCATCCGGTAACGCGCCGTTAACCATAAGCGATGCAGCCTCTGCGAAGCACCAGCTTTGGGGGCGGATCATGCCAAGCTTCACGACGGTTGATGACCAGGTGGCGCACAGGTTCCGTGTCGCATTGTTGATCGGACGCCGCGTGTCGGGCCGGACCGCGGGGCATAGCTTCACGAAGGCGCGGATTCGCTCGGTCGTGCGCGATTTGCTGGCGCCGGTTCCGAAGTGGACCATCAGCATCGAGGACGATGCGGTTGCGGCCGACCACCAGTGCCGCGCAAGCGGCTGATCCAATGCAGGTTTTGCCCCATTCCGAGGGCTTTTGGCATGGACTTGATTTAGCTTTGCATGCGCGTATACTTTGCATTGCAAAGTTAACTGTGCGAGGAGGCGGCGAGATGCGCGACCTCGACAAGGCCTTGGCCGACATCCTGGCGATCCGCAACCAGATCGCGGCCGGCACGGCGTTTCGCGGTTACGGCCCGGCGGCGCTCGCGGCGACCGCTGGTCTCGCCGCGCTGACCACGGTGCTGCAGCTTTCGTTCCTCGCCGATGCCGGCGCGGCGCCGCTCGCCTTCGTCGGCGGCTGGCTTGCGACCGCGCTGGTCGCGTCCGCCGTCATCGGCATCGAGATGCGGGCCCGCTCGCGCCGCCATCACT
>Ga0105237_10008933_pt1 | contig 10792 bp, 10 predicted proteins | sample KBSC24metaG_FD_81520 | JGI IMG/M metagenome (GOLD analysis project Ga0105237, IMG submission 81520) | Corn rhizosphere microbial communities from Kellogg Biological Station, Michigan, USA - KBS C2-4 metaG | ecosystem: Host-associated > Plants > Roots > Rhizosphere > Soil | place: Michigan, USA... | reverse complement strand
TAAATTCACCTGAGTATTTCTCACTTCGAGCTGTCCGGTCGCTACGGGAAACGTTTTCAAGCACTCAATTGCCAGCAGCAAGAGTCGTGTTAGATATATCCTATCTCATCTTAGCAGAGCTCTACCGCCCACCACCTGCGCGATCGACGCTGTATCGAAGCATGAATCGCGATCTTATAATCGCGTTTGGAGGTCTTCCAAATATCGATCCATTCATTGGGCAAGCTGCATTGGCTTACGAATACTTCACCGCTCAAAGTGAACTGAGTATTCCAATTCTCAATCCACTGCGGGATTGTCGGTTATTGGGCATCAGTGACGATGTCCTAGAAGGAGAGACAGTCCCCCTTGCAGCGAAGGTGACCTCAAAGTTGTCGTTCAGGGTCAGAATATTGGTCGAAGAGCTCAATTATTTAGCGCAGCTGGCTGAGGCTTTGCAACAATTCCCCCTCTCGGTTGTCCATAACATATGGAGCTTCGCCCGACACAGCACTGTCCAACATCATCAGCTCAATGCCGCCGCACTGCAGCAGCGGGGGAAAGCCGTGAACCTGGAAAGTGTCACGATGCAAAGCACCGTCATGTCTGCCGATGGCCTGTGGATGCATCTCCGGCAACAGGCGCACAGAGTCTGGTTGTGGCACAGCACTCTGTCTTTCCACAACCCAGGAGGATGGTCTCCCGATATGAAGCCAATCGTCTCACCGGATTTCATCGAGCGCGACGCGTCGAAGTTCCCCGAGATTTTGACCCGGATTGATAGTATGCTGGTCGAGACAGGCTGGATGATGAGGAAGGACGTGGAGATGTGGATTGCCTGCTTAGGATATCTTGTGGCAACCACCCATAACGTGCTCACCTCATGCGCACGTTGGATGTTAAAGATCGCGGATGATCTGAGCATCGACAGTGAGAATGTGTTTCGTAAGGCCCTTGCGATTCATTTGCCTTTTACGGAGATACGGCCAGATGCGATTCAGTACTTGTGGCTTGTGATTCGAGATGGCCGTCATTTCCTGGGACTCTAGGTGCTATATGCTTGCCGCGCATTTGTAATGAATCTAGAAACGCGGATGTGATACCGAATGATCTATCAAAAAGCTCATGCGATCTCTCACGTCTCTTTGCTCATGCTATATCCTACTGCAGCGCGTTGGAATGCCTTCCGTCAAGGCAACATCCTCAGAGCACCGAGGAATAACAATAATCAGTTGCTCTCGGGCTCCAGAGCGAAGACTCCATTCTTCGCTGTTCAAGTAGTGTCCCTATGTTCAGCACTTGCAAGCAAGAGAGCGAGTGGCAATTGGGAGCTTCATCAATACTATTGGTCAAAAGGAATTGAAAGTGATAGCAGTGCCTGGCCCAGTGGAAACGCAGAATCATGGTACAGAGCTGGATATGGTTTAGGAAGGACGGAGAGCCTCGCATCTGACAATCCATAGGGCAAGGGATTTGATGGAAATATAAAATGGAATTGTATCGTTGTTTATGTACAACTTCGATTTCTTTTTTTCTTCCAACGACACAAGAATACCAAATCCAGCTTACATCTCCTCCGAAGCGGTGGCACCAGTAATAATCTCAACCAACTCGCCGGTAATGACAGCTTGTCGAGTTCTGTTGTACAGGATGGTGAAACGGCTGATCATATCACCGGCGTTCTTGGAAGCGTTCTAGCACAAGTTAGTCTCTTAGGCAACACAGGTACAGACAAGCTGGTCCTTTCACTCACGTCCATGGCATTTCTTCTCGCAGATTGCTCACAAGCGTGCCCTTCGGCGAGCGCCCAGAAAAGAGAATTAGCAAGGGAGTATTCCCGTAGGTTGGCAAGAACCTCGTCATCAATCTCGAAAGCGGCATAGTTTGGTGATTGGGTAATGGCTTCCTCGGAATATGCTTCGACAGTGACAGGCTCGTAGCTCTGGGCGTTGATAAACTTGTTATACAAAATCTTGATGCTCGCATAGTCCTCCGGAAGTGAGACGAGTTGATCGGCAATTGCTTGAGCATCTGCGAAGGTAGGGACGTCTTTGCCAATACCGGCGAAACTTAGGACCACATTTTTGCCGTTGGATCGACCGAGTTGGGCTTTGCATTTCTCACCCACGATGGCAAGATCGAGGCTGGGGTCGGCATCGAGCATTCTTCGTGCAGCTCGCGACATTCCTGAATGGATACCACCACAGAGACCTTTGTCGGAGCTTGCAACGACAAGGAGGGTTTTCTTCTCTTCCAAGGGTTTTGTCTCGGCTTCTTCGAAGACTTTGTTGGAGGTTTGGCCGTATACTCGGGAATCGGTCATGGCTCGCTGGGCACGGGTGAGCTTTGTGGAGGCAACAATCTTCATGGTTTTCGTGATTTTTTCAATGTTGCGAATGGATTTGAGGCGACCTGGTTGAGATTAGTCCTGAGATCTACGACTTCGGATATCCCAGACACCGTACCCTCAATTTCACGTAAGGTGGCATATCCGGCGGCCTGAGGAACTGCGGTTCTATAGCGGAGGTCAGTTGATTGGAAGACTTGGGAAGGAGAAAGAGCTCTGTTGAGGAGGGAGGTCCGGGGAGGTTGCTCACCTGGCAATGGCCAAGTTGCCAGCCGAAATGGCGGGTCTCACAGCTCTCGACAGCATCGTGCGTAGAATTGCCGACCACGAAACCGCGAAAGAGCAAAGGTAAGAAGAGAGTGAAGCTGGGAGAGGAGAGTCTGAGCGGTGATTCCTGTAGCAATTGAGATGTGCAGATTAGAGGTGCACCCGACTGGGAGGGAGCTGCGAAAACGCTAGTCCTATTGAGGAGTAGCTTTACCAAAATACCTGAGCTCACTCACGTGATGACACACGTGACTGCATCTCAATGAACCTTTACTCCGTACTACGCATTTGTGTTAGCCTCCCGGATCTCAGAGGGCCTGGCATCGTTGAATTCCGTGCTGGCAACTATTATTCGTGCTATTGATCGTGGCCAGCAATAAGACGCGTATTTGGGGGAAAACTCACATAGGCGTAAAGCGGCCAGGGGCCTCCACTGGCACGTAGCAAGTGCCTGCGGAAAGGAAGCAAAGGAAGCGGATCGACCACTACCAGACACCACTGCCTAGGACTACGCACACTGGCAAACCTCACTGCCAGTCTGCAATTGGGACCTCGGTGGGCCTCTCGTTCTGCGCTCTGGCTCTGTCGCCTCTCTCCCTTCAAAAGCCCAACTTCCTCCCTCCCTCCCTCCCACCTGTTTATTATTTCTACCTCAAGTTTCACCCTCACCTCACTCAATTCCTTTCCTTTGTCTTTGTAATATCCACACTTCTTTTTGCGACCCTTAGCATTTTCCTCTCCACGACTCCGACGAAATTCTGCCCCAAAAATCCACCCTTGACTTCGTTATCGGCTTTTCTTCATCCGGCGAATTCGCCAACATTCGGTCTTGTCGCGCGTTCTGGACGCTTTTTCGATCCTCCCCTCCTAGGCCATACTTTCATACAACACCTACAACTTTATTTCGTGTTGCAAATAGCTTGGATTCGCGACGAGTCTCTTCTCTCACACGCATTATGTCTTCCTCAGACGACGACATGCCCCTCGCCGGGGCAAGAAGGCCTAACGCCAACAGCAAAGGTATGACTAAAGCTAGACTGAACTGAGCACAAGGAATATTTGACTCGACTGTCATTTCTCCGTTTGATAGACCTGCCTCACCATTATCACTCCAACAGCTTCTCTGGTTATTCTAACTTTATTCTCTTTCAGTCCCTTCGCCGTTATCCTCTACCAAGATTCCCTCGAAACTCGATGCTGCTATGGATCGACAGATCCCCACGAACGGTGCTGTTGTGCCTGGCATTTCTATGGTGAATGGTGTTGTCAAGGAAGAAGACACAGCAATGGCCAACACCAACGGCACTCTCACCAATGGAGCTGCCAAGCGCAAAGTTCGTGAAAGCCTGGCAAGACCATCCTATGCCGATGCCGAAAGTAGTGATGATGATGTACCATTGGTAAGCCCTCTACGCTCAGGCTTGAAAGCTTTCAAGAACACCCACTTATATGGAATAGAGCAAGAAAAGAAAGGTGTCTACTGCTATCGAATCCGATTCTGATGATGCCCCCTTGGTCTCGAAATCGAAGCAAAATGGAAAGGTCATTGCCAAGCCCCCAAGGGCGAGCGCTGCACAGATAGGGGAGACTTCTGACTCAGATGTCCCGCTCAATCAAAAACTCGTCAAACAGAAACAAAAGATTGAGAAGGCTGCAGAGAAAGAGGCCAAGCAAATCAGAAAAGACGAAAGGACCGAGGCGAGAAAGCCCTCGAAAAAGGCCGCCCCCGCCAAGAAGATTAAAAAGTCTGATTCGAGTGATGATGATATGCCCCTAGCTAAACGGGCACCCGCCACAGCCTCAAAGAAGGCAAAAACCGAACCCTCGGCATCTGCGAAAAAGTCAAAGGTTCTTAAGAAAGAGGAGACAGTCGATCCTGAGGAAGAAGAGGAAGAAGAGGAAGTGAAGTGGTGGGAAGATCCCACGAAAGGCGATGGCACCAATAAGTGGGAGACCCTTCAACACAATGGTGTCGTCTTCCCTCCTCCTTATGAGCCACTGCCCAAAAATGTCCGCCTCAAGTACGATGGCGTTCCCGTCAAACTACACCAGGACGCAGAGGAAGTTGCCGGGTTTTTTGGAGGCATGCTCAATTCCACACATAACGTGGAAAATCCCACTTTCCAAAAGAACTTCTTCAATGACTTCAAGGAGATCTTGAAGAAAACCGGTGGTGCCACGGATCGCAATGGGGAAAGGGTTCAAATCAAGGAGTTTTCCAAATGCGATTTCAGGCCAATTTTCGAATACTATGACGCTCAAAGGGAGGCCAAGAAGGCCCTCCCAGCTTCCGAGAAGAAGGCCCTCAAAGCTGAGAAGGATGAAGCAGAGGCTCCCTATATGTATTGCACTTGGGACGGCAAAAAGCAAAAAGTTGGAAACTTCCGGGTTGAACCCCCAGGTTTGTTCCGTGGTCGTGGGGAACATCCCAAAACTGGCCATGTGAAAACAAGGGTGCAACCCGAGCAGATCACCATCAACATAGGCAAAGAAGCCACCGTCCCCGTCCCACCAGAAGGTCACAAATGGAAGGAGATCAAGCACGACAAACAGGGAACTTGGTTGGCCATGTGGCAAGAAAACATCAACGGCAATTACAAGTATGTCATGCTCGCAGCTAATTCTGACATTAAGGGTCAGAGCGACTACAAGAAATTTGAGAAAGCTCGGGAACTCAAGAAGCATATTGATCGCATCCGGAAGGACTACAAGAAAGATCTCAAATCAGAATTAATGGCTGATCGACAGAAGGCCACTGCCATGTATCTGATTGATCAATTCGCTCTTCGTGCTGGTAATGAGAAGGGCGATGATGAAGCAGACACGGTGGGTTGTTGTTCGCTGAAATACGAGCACATCACGTTGCGAGCGCCATCCACTGTAATCTTCGACTTCTTGGGAAAAGACAGTATTCGCTTTCACGAAGAATTCGAGGTTGATCCTCAAGTCTTCAAGAATCTCAAGATCTTCAAGAAGGCGCCGAAGAGTGAGGGTGATGATATCTTCGACCGCCTCACGACCACTCAGTTAAATACTCATCTGAAGAACTATATGCCTGGTCTTACCGCCAAGGTATTCCGTACTTACAACGCTTCATTCACCATGTCTCGACTCTTGTCCGAGATGAAATCTGAAGGAACCATTCCTGAAAAGATCAAAGATTACAATGACGCCAATCGCAGGGTCGCCATTCTCTGCAATCACAAACGAACAGTCGCTGCAGGCCATGCAGGACAAATGGAGAAGCTTGGAGACAGGCTGAAGGGTCTCAAATATCAGCAATGGCGTCTGAAGCAGATGATGATCGACGTCGACCCAAAGATTAAGAAGAAGAAGGGTGCTGCATACTTTGAACTTCCGGATGATATTGACCAGGACTGGATTCTGGAGCACCAAGCCTACTTGGTTGAGGAACAGAAGACCAAGATCACAAAGAAGTTTGAAAAAGAGAATGAGAAACTTAAAGCTGAGGGTGAGAAGGAGATGAAGCACAAAGAGCTCGAAGAACGCCTCGACGCAGCCCGAGAACTTGAGAAGAAATTCAAAAAGGAGAACAAAACCAAGAAAATTGAAGCTGAAGGGAAGTCCCCTTCGGTTGAGAAGCTTGAGGACAACATTAAGAAATTCGATGCTAGAATTGCTACCATGTCGGTGCAAGCCGAGGACAAAGAAAATAATAAAGAGGTGGCTTTGGGTACTTCGAAGATTGTGAGTTCCGTGGCCACCTTTTCGAGTCTTGGACAGCTGCTGACTTCCCTTATTACAGAACTACATCGATCCACGTCTAACAGTGGTATTTTCGAAGAAATTCAATGTCCCTATTGAGCGGTTCTTTTCTAAGACACTACGTGAAAAGTTCGAATGGGCAATCCAATCCGTTGACGAGAACTGGACTTTCTGAGCACTTCAGCGACACTTACTACTTCCAATGCAGAGTACCGGGGCTTTCGGAAGGATGGGGCAAATCTCAATCTCAACTGTGGGATGCGATGACCCCTTATATCAATCATCACACAACAGCATCCAGGCCGTCGTTGCATGTGTGCATATTTCAACTTCGATCGAGATGTTTTGCAAAGTTGGCGAATTGATCTTATCATCACGTTTCGCTACGAGTCACTACAGTGTACACAGAGACAATGGGTTTGATCAGGTAGCTGGAGCATTTGATACACAAACATATTAACTCTAGGCTTGGAGACAAGGTCACGGATGAATCTTCATCATAGCCGGCATCAACAGCATAGCGTCAGTCAAAGCACTCGTTAAGAATTAAAAAGAAGTTCAATTTAACAAATGCAGATCAGGGGACTTCGATTATCGCAAATGATAGCATAAGCATGGTACATCATGAACCCAAACTCCAACCTATAAGGACCTTTCAACACATCGCGCAGCTTCCTGTCATACGTCCTCTTCTAGACATGGGAAGTTTCTGGTTGTGTCTTCTCTAATGCATGTTCTCCTCCTTTTCCAGGTGCCTCTTTCTGTTTCTGATCTTCTTCGTCTTCTCCCTTCTTTACACTCTTCCATTCCATGCACACTGCGCCAAAAATCAAGACGCATGCTAGACCGGTCATCAGGTAGAACATATCTCGCAAAGCACCATTATAGGCCAGGAGCACCTGGGGCAATAATTCCCTAGGCACTATGTCTCTGAGGTCTGTTGCACCGACATGTGCAACAGAATCAATATTGATTCCAGGGATTTTCGTCAGATTTCTCACGAGTGCTGACTGGAATATATTATTCCCGACACAGATGAAAACGGCGCCTCCGAGGACCTGACAAAACATCATCAAAGATGCCCCAATGGCAACATCCTTGCGTGGGAGGGCGGTCTGTGCGGCGACTGACGGCTGCTGTGCTCCGAAGCCAAAACCAAGACCGGCAAGGGCCTGGTATCCGATCAGAGCACTCCCTGCAGTCCGAGGTGTGATCGTGGAGATCAAGCCAGCGCCGATAGGAGCCAGTATGGAACCTAACAGCATCCATGGAGTATAATACCCAATCTTTTTCGTCATTAATCCAGCAAGTAGGGACCCGACGACTATTCCAATCACCAAGGGTAAAGTGAGAATACCAGATCTGATAGCCGAGGACCCTTTAATGGCTTGGAACCATGTTGGTAGGTAGAATAATAGTGTTTGCATGGAGGCGCCGCTTGCAAACGAAAACCAAGCACCGGCGAGAACGCTTCTGTTGAAGAAAATGCGGCCGGGGACTGTAGCAGTATCACCTTTCCACCTCTGGACCACCACGAAAGCGATAAACAGCGATCCCGAGAGAACAAGAAGAACAATAATCCTGGCATTCGACCAGCTGTATTCCAATCCGCCCCATTGTAGGGCCAGCAACAAACAGACCACGCAAGAGGGGAAGAAGATGGATCCTAGGAGGTCAACTTTCTTTGCCTTCTCTCTCAAACTTTCTGATTTTTGTCCAAGCATTCCTGCTGGGATGTCCAAAAAGAAAACCAACAAAACGAATGCAAGAGCACCGCACGGAAGGTTAATATAGAAGCACCACCTCCAGCCAGGCCCGGATGTGAAGGCACCTCCGATCAATGGACCGACTGCACATGCGATCCCAAAGATCATGCCGCCTATTGCCATTAGTTGCGGTCTCTTGCGTAGGGGCACGACATAAACGATGATGATGATAGTCCCTTGAAAGAGGCATGCTTGCCCCAGGCCTGCAATGCTACGACCGACGATGAGGGATTTCGAGTTTGGGGCTGCACCGCATATTGCTGAACCGACCTCAAAGATGGCAAGGGCACCTAGGTAGACCCATTTTGGGTGGAACATGGTATATAGTTTCCCTCCGAGCAACATGAATGAGCAGGAGGTGAGAAGGTATGCTGAGCCATACCAACCCACATCCCCCAGAGAATGAAACTGGTCGGTGATCCTAGGGACAGCGACTCCTATGATAAGACGGTCTAATGCAATGAGGAAGGCGGTCAGGAGTAGCGGGATCATAATGACGACGACTTTGGACGTGGGAGGGTACTGGATCTTCGAGGTTGTTCCTGGAGCATTATTTTCGTCACTCTTTGAGGTATTGGTTTGATCTTCAGAGTCAGGCTTCCCTAAAGAAGCTTCAGAGGTAGACATATTTTCTTCGAAACGATGGTTCTGCATCATGACCAGATTTTGTTAAAAGTCTCGTTTTTGGGGGGGATGGATGTATCTGTGACGGGCGCATCCTGCCCTGATTCTCATGGGCCTACCTTTCTTATACCTGCCATGTCGATATTGATAGTGATTTCATGATGTGGGTCCAAGCTGCATACTCTCTGTCGAAGCGCCACAATGGCCGAAGAAGATGAAGCCATAGAGACACATACCTCATCAAGGGCAAGGTGGGGGAGACGACGTCGGATTTGCACTTTAGAGTTTATTTGCAGACGTTTTTCCCGATGTCCTGGTCTGGCAAGAATCATGCCAAAAGAGCCTAGCGTGAGGATCCTCCACCATACAAATCAAATTAAATTGCAACGATGAAGGAATAATTACCATTCTAGGAATATCGAGAGCATATACCAAACTTACCTTATTCTTTGTCCCGATCCCCGAACTGCCCTTCCATAATTTCCGATGCAGTTTTCCTTCTCGAACACACCGAGCCTGACAATGCATGACTATCAGGCGATCCTCCCAAAGGAGTCAAACGTGCGAGTCATCCATCTTCATCTCAGGCCCGCCATGCTTGATGGTTCAGAGCCCGGCCCCGCCTTGCGAAGTTGCAATCAACTTCTTTACCAGTTGCTACAGACTCGATGTCAAAGATTCTAGATGAACTGGCCTGCTATCTGCTTTCAATAGCATTTTAGTCATGGAAGCCACATCCGCCCCCGTGTCCTCGGAAACCGTCTCTCAAAGGTCTTGTGTTGGCTGCTCGGATCGAAAGGTGAAATGTGACCGCCAGCGTCCATGTGGCGTTTGCAGTAGGCGCAAGGTACATTGCGTTTTCCCCGAGGCTCGAGCCCCGAGGAAGACCAGACGACACAGAAACAAGAGTCCGAACAGTCGTCTCAGTCGCCTCGAGGTTGCCCTCAGGAAACAAGGTATCATCAACTCCAATGCACTGCGTGATATTCTAGGCCCGGATTATCACAAGGCCAATTCGCCCGGAACGGGCTCTACGGATGCCAATGGACCGCCTCCACCTACACCTGCATCGGTCAACTCTGAGACATTGAGATCTCTAACTACGACACAACTAGTGCGAGGGACAGACGCTGGCCACTCCACTTTTGTTGATAAGTAAGCTTTGTTGGGATGCAAACTTACTCTATACTAACGGATGAGTAGTAGCTTGTGGTCGAGGGTGGTGGAGGAGGTGGGACTGTCCAAGTTCATCGACACCTCTTTCTAGGATGCTGACGCACTTTCTGCTAGTTTCATGAGTCTGATCAAGATCTTGCGGAGGGGAGTTTTTCTGAGGACAGCGAACGAGAGGACTCTGAAGATGACTGTTCATTTGTGCTGGGTACTACGCGAACGAATGTGACAACTCCAATCACCTACCCTCCTCCTGACCAACTGCTTCAGCTATGGCAGATTTTCATCGACAACGTCGACCCTCTGACGAAGGTAGTGCATGTTCCCACCATACGGCCTGCAGTCGAGAAAGCCTCGAGAGACACCGATAGTGTCCCAAAAGCCTTCCAGGCGCTCTTGCTCGCCATCTGTAATGCTGCTGTTATGTCCCTAAAGGACTCGGAGTGCAGAAGAAGATTTGGCCAGGCTCGCAAGTCTCTGATGTCGTACTATGCTTCGGCCACCAGGGCAGCATTGTCAAGAGTCCGATTCATGAGGACCAGCAATATCGTGGTCCTGCAGGCTCTGGTGATATATCTCGTTGCTGTACGAGAAACATACGAGCCACGGCTTATATGGGTATTGACTGGCGTTGCCGTCAGGATCGCCGAAGGCATGGGCCTCCAGCGTGACGGCTCGTTTCTAGGATTACCCCCCTTCGAAACTGAGATACGCCGACGGATCTGGTGGCAACTCAAAATGCATGACCACCGAACAGCGGAACTCAGCGGCGTTGCAAAATTCCAGGGCCTTGCCCCGGGTGATCATCCACCAAAGGTTGTCACGAATGTCGACGACAATCAGCTTTATGCTGGCATGACTACTGCTCCGATCGATTCCACTGGACCATCTGACATGTCCTTCTGTGCAC
>Ga0105237_10008927_pt1 | contig 10797 bp, 9 predicted proteins | sample KBSC24metaG_FD_81520 | JGI IMG/M metagenome (GOLD analysis project Ga0105237, IMG submission 81520) | Corn rhizosphere microbial communities from Kellogg Biological Station, Michigan, USA - KBS C2-4 metaG | ecosystem: Host-associated > Plants > Roots > Rhizosphere > Soil | place: Michigan, USA... | reverse complement strand
GGCCCGGAAGTCAGTCCCGAGTATCTTGTCCATTCTCGCCATCCACTATCCGCTGCGGCACGCGTCCTGTCGCCGGGCGTAGGATTACATTCCCGAAAGGAACCAGGCACCTCACGGTGTTCATGCCCGTGGCGTTGATCAAGCTCACCCCTTCGGCCGCGACTCGCACAAGTTCGTCGCGCCTTGCCGCCGGATTCAAAGTGGTCGCTCCCTCGATCAGGAGGTCAGCCACTGCCGGGCCTCAGCCATTTCGTCGTGGCCGAAATAGCGAATCTTCGCCGCCGTGAATGGCTTGCAAAAGCTTGCCATCCACGCATGCCAGCGTTTCTCACCGACGATCGCAATACGCTCCAGGTCGCTGAAATGATGGACATCAAACTGGATGTCCTTCCAGAGCGCTCCCGCGTTCCAGCCGTGAAAATCCTCCAGGATCGCCAGAACCCGGATTTTGCCGTACCGGTTGATCAGCGCTTCGGTATCGGGAACGAACCGGGCGTAGTCATCGCTGGAGAGTTTGCCGGTCAGGCGCACCTCCAGGAGATTGCCGTGAATTGCTTCGTCTACATGCGTCGTCATCATAGATATTTCCTTCCAGTTTGTTTATAAGAAGTGACAGGATGGATCCCGAGTTGGTTCATTTTTTCCGGCGCCCGTTTCCGGTCGCGGCGCGAGTGGTGCGGGGATGGCGTCACACAGTTGCGAGAGGAGCCGGGTGGCATCGGTTGTATCGCGAGATGGTCATGGGCGGATGTGGCTCCGGAGTCGCCTGCGCAGAAGCTGAGGCCCGTTGATCACCGTCCAGTGCGCTGAACTGCATCGCCACAACCGGGCGCGTGGCATGTTCCATTGTGCCCTTGACGAGATGTTGCCGAAAATCCGGGAAAAACTTGGCCTGGTCGTTGAAGTTTTCGCGCACGGCTTGCAGTGTGCCCGGGTGCTCACACGACTCGCTGCCACGCTGCAACGGCTGCCAGAACGAACCCGCTTCGTTCTCTCCATCGCCCTCTACGGCGCCGGGGCGAGCCTCGTTGCGGTCCTCTTTCAGGTCGCGATCAATTGGATTTATTGGGCGACCTTCACGTATCCCTCGACGGCCATGCCGAGGGCATTTCCCTGGATCAGCCTTGCCGTCATCACTGTCGTTTCCATCGTCTCCGGCTGGTTGCTCACGCGGTTTTGCCCGGAAGCGGCGGGCAGCGGCATTCCTTAGCTCAAGCTGGCGTTTTGGAAGGATTTCGGCCACACGCCGCGACGGCTGGCCTGGGTGAAATTTGCCGCGAGCGCGCTCAGCATTGGCGGCGGCCAGAGCCTCGGCCGCGAGGGCCCGAGTGTGCAACTCGGCGGCAATGTGGCCTCCAGCCTGGCTGGTCTGCTCGGGGTGGCCAAACAGAACAAACGCGCGGCGGCCGCCGCCGGCGCCGCGGCCGGGCTCGCCGCGGCCTTCAATGCACCGCTCGCCGCGGTGGCCTTTGTCCTCGAGGAGATTCTCGAGGATCTCAACAGCCGGTTGCTCGGGCCGGTGCTGCTCGCGTCGGTCATTGGCGCTTTCATCGTTCACGCCTTCCTCGGCGCCCAGCCCGCCTTCGATCTGCCCCGCATCGACGAGCCGACCTGGCGCGCCTACGCGCTCATGCCGTTCAGCGCGGGCCTCGCCGCCCTGGCCGGGGTGCTGTTCCAGCGCGGCGCCCTGGCCCTTCGCGCGTGGTCGCGCTCGTGGCGCCGTATCCCGCCCATGTGGCGGCCGCTGCTCGCGGGCTGGGTCACCTGGATGCTCGGCTTCGCCGTTTATCGTGGCACGTGGCACCTCGGTGTTTTTGGTCTGGGGTACGACGATCTCTCGCTGGCGCTCACGCAAGGGCTCGTATGGAAGCTGGCTTTGACCTTGCTCGCCACCAAGCTCATCGCCACGGTCGTTTGCTACGGCTTGGGCGGCTCCGGCGGCGTCTTTTCGCCGAGTCTCTTCTTCGGCGGAATGTGCGGAACGGCGGTCGCGAGTCTCTGCAACCCAATGCTCGCACTCAATGATTCCGACCGCATTCTGCTCGCCGTCGGCGGCATGAGCGCGTGCCTCGGTGGCGTGGTGCAGGCTCCGGTGACCGCGGTCCTGATCATCTTTGAGATGACGCACCAATTTGCGCTCGTCCCCGGTTTGATGATCGCGGCGCTGGTCAGTCAATTGGTGGCCCGTCGCTGCAACCACGAGAACTTTTACGAAGCGGTCCTCCTCCAGGACGGCCATGAAATGGACCACGTGGTGCCCCCGCGCGATTTGCGGAGCTGGCAAAATCTTCCCATTTCCGCCATCGCCCATTTTTCACCCGTCGTGCTGACCAGCCTTGAGGAAAGCTCGGTGGTCGCCGTGCTGGCGGGTTCGCCCTACCAGCGTTTCCCCGTGACAAAACAGGGACAACTGCAAGGGATGCTCGTGCGATCGGAGTTTGAGCGGGCGTGCCAGGAAGGGCGTCCGGCGCAATTGCTGCCGGCGGTGTCGGCGCATCCGAGCCAGACCATTCGCGAGTGTCAGGCCTTGCTCATCGAATCCGCGTGCGGTCTGATCGTTATCGCCGAACCCTCCGAGGGCCGCCCACTGGCGGTCGTGACCCTCCATGATTTGCTCCGGGCGCAGGCCGCTATCAGCGAGCGCGAAGGTTCATGACACGCATCTTAGTAGACAAGATTCGCCCCAAAGTTTGGAGCCCGATTGTTCTCAATATCCTTCTTCCACTGGTCCAGCTTGCCATTCTCCAGTTTCCAAAACTTCCGAACCAGTTCGAAGTACTCGAGAACGATCGCCTTGTCGCCCTTGGCCAATAGTTCGCTGGCCAACGACAAATTCGGACCGAACGAATTCATCTGCGGGCTGCCTTTTGAACGGCCGGCGGCCAGCAGGCGATCCCGGGCGGTGTCGATGTCTCCCGCCTTCAAGGCCAGCCTGCCCAGGACGATGTTGAAATCCTGGACGGCATTGCCGTAGTTCCAGTCGTTCTTGTAGGCCGGTGCGAGCGTCTCCATCTCCTCGGCCAGGGCCCTGGCTTCCGCATCGTGACCCTGGTTGAAGCTTTCCTTGGCCGCGTGATTGAGGGCGCACCAGCGAGTGTAAGGATCCCTGGCCGCGGCGAGTTCGGACATCGCCTTGTCGTACGCCTCCTTCGTTGGCGCCAGTTGCGCGCGGAGAAGGGCGGGCGAAATCGCCAATGTAAGCAGCATGAGCATCCAGATGGGACGGCGGCACCAGCCGCACAGGCCCGCCAGCGTGATCAGGAGAAGCCCGCACGTTCCCGGTTCAGGGACCACATCCCAAGCCAGCCCATAGGACTCTTCCACGGGCGTCCCGTACATCTGGCTTGGGTAGGTCACGCGGATTTCGTATTCACCGGTGTCCGGCAGCGTAAACTCGAGTTCCTGCGCATCGTTGTAAAGGGTGTCGGACATGGCGTAGAGTTTTGTGAAATCGAAATTCCAAATCTCCAGGGCCAGGTTGGCGAATCCCAGGTCCTGAGTGTCGAGTGTTTGCTGGTCGGGGTCCGCGTTGTCGGTGAAGAAGGGCAGGCCGAAATTGCGGAACCAACTCAAGGTCACATCGAGGGTGCTGCCGCTCTGGAGCGTCAACGTGAATGGATAGTCGTTATGGGCGATGATGCCCGGGGTGGAACTCATCGCGATGGACCCAAAGTCCCAGCCGGTATTAGCGATGGCGCCGCCGCCGGTGCCGGGGACATCCTGGGTCCCCGAAAGGTATTGTTTGAATGCGCGGTCGAGGTTCAGCATGCCCGCGCCTTGGGACCAATCGAGGGCCTGCGTGGTGACGATGGTGCCATTGATATCGGCGTGCTGGCCGTTGTCCCAGCCGGGGAGCTTGGTGGCGGAGTTCATCAGGACGGCCTTGATGACCCGCGTGTCGCGCGAGGAATCGCCGAGTCCGGTCAGGTAGCTGGCGCTTTTCAAGAGCGACACCCCTCCGGAGACCATGGGGGCCGCGAAGCTGGTCCCCGCCAATCCCAAGCTGTAATAATCGTTGGCGCCGCTCGAAGGATCCGCCTGCGTATTGGGAAGGCCCGCGCCATTGCCGCCCGTCTGGCCGCCGTAAAAAGCCGCCACGAGCGTGGTGCCGGGCGCGACAATATCGACAGGCGCGCGAACGCCGGGGACCAGCCCGTGGATCGGATCGTAGTAGTCCTGCGGGCCGCGGCTGCTGAAGTCCGCGACCGTCGTGAAGTCGTTGGTTCCATTTCCGACGGCCCCGACGGAGATCACGTTAAAGCCCGACGCGGGGCCGCCGACATTATTGGTGGGATTCGCGGATGTCGTGGCGTTGCCGGCGGCCGCGACCATGGTGGTGAGCGGATTGGCGCGAGCGAAACCGGCGATGGCCTTCGTGATGGGATCGGTGCCGGTGGGGTCGGTGAAGCCCCAACTGCTGTTGATCACATCGGTGGGTCCGGCGATGCCGATGCTGAAGCCGCCGAAGTCGATGGTATGCATCGTAGTGCGGGTGAAGTAGTAGTGGTAGGCCGAGTAAAGCGTCTTGTAGGTGATGTTGAAGGACCCGGCGTCCGTCCAACTCGTGGCGATGGCTCCGGAACTCAGTTGGGTGAGGGGTGCGATTCCGAGCTGGTAGTACGGGTAATTGGCGGGATCGGCATTCGGATTGTAGCTGGCCAGGACCGATCCCACCCACGTGGCGTGCATGTCGAACTCTCCTGCCGCCCCCGGGGCCGTGTAGTAATCCTGGATGGTGGAGGTGGTCTCGTGTCCGTTCCAAACGAGGCCCGCCTCGACATTGGCGACCACGGTGCCCTGGCCGAAGACGCCGGCACTGTAGAAGGTATCGGCGCCGATGAGGCTGTTGATCGAGATCCCCTGGTCGCCCTCCAGCGTAATGACCTGCCCCGACGGCGCAGGCAGGGTGGCGGGAGACTGCGCCGGCGCGCCGTGCGCCGATACGGCGATGCCCAGCATGAGAATCCAGATTGGACGGCGGCACCAGCCGCACAGGCCCGCCAAGGCGATCAAGAGAAGTCCCGACGTTCCAGGCAGGAAAGCTGCGATCCACGAAAATGATTTGAGTGGGTGGTGCATTGTCTGGGATTTCCAGGATTGTGCCGAGATCAGCGCAGTCCAGCATCTCGGAACGGCGCAAGTTCGCGTTCATTTACGAGCACCAGTTCGGAGACGTGCGAGAATTCCCGGACGTTCCCTGTGGCGACGGCAAAGTCGAGGCTGACTGCCGTGGCCGCGATCAAAAGATCATTGCTGCCGATCATCTTACCCTTCCGCGCCAGATCGGCCCGGATTCGTGCATGATGGCGTGCCTCCTCGAGAGAACCAAGATCAATCCCATTGGGAAAGCGGCTGGGAAACTTTTTTGCGGGCGGCGCGCAGATCGGTCTCAAAAGACTCGGCCTCTTCTGGCGTGAGCCGCGGACGGCTCGCAGCAGCCATTCGGGCCGCGATTTCCTTGCCAGTCTTCAGCGCGCTTGCGACGGGCACCACGCGGGCCACCGGTTTGCCATTCTTGAGAAGAGTCGTGGTTTCCTGGCGGTAATAGGCCCGATTGACGACCTCGGCGAAGTTTCTAGCCGCAGCAGTGACCGTCAGAGTGGTGTCCATAAAATCAGATTATACACATTGCGCCGAAGTTTGCCCCACGCAAGGCTCGTCAGCCAGTTTACGGGATCGTATTCTGGCTCTCCAAGCCTGCCGGCCTAAATCTTCACCGCAAAATCATCGTGGTCGCCGACGGACTCCACGAAGGCGGTGAGAAGGGTGATTGTCTTTTCGACATCGGCGAGGTCGGCCATTTCCACGACGCTGTGCATGTAGCGCAGCGGAAAGGAAACGAGCCCGCTCGGGATGCCCTCGCGCACGTTGAAGATGACGTCGGTATCGGTGCCGCTGTAACGGCTGCTGCTCTCGTGCTGGATTGGGATCTTTTCCTCGCCGGCGACCTTGAGCAACCGCTCGACGACGTTGGGATGATTACAGGTTCCGTGGGTGATGGACGGACCGGCGCCGAGCTTGATGTCGCCATGGACCGCATGTTCGATGCCGGGGGTGTCAGTGGCATGGGTCACGTCGAGCACGATGCAGACATCGGGATTCAACCGGTAGGCGGCCATGCGCGCGCCATTGCCGCCGATCTCCTCCTGCACGGCATTGACCGCAATCACCGTGGAGCGGAGCTTTTTGCGCCCCTTTTTCGCGAGGCGGGCCAGGACTTGCGCGATGACGAAGCCGCCGAGGCGATTGTCGAGCGCCCGGCCGACGATGTGGCCATCGCCAAATTCCTCCGCGCCATCCGCATAGACCGCCGGAATGCCGACGCGCAATCCAAGCTTGGCCACGTCCTCGGCACTGGATGCGCCGACATCGACATAGAGCTCGTGGATCTTGGGCGCTTTCTCGTCGGTCAAACCGTCGCGGCGAAGGTGAATGGCGGTGTTGCCGATGATCCCCATCACCGGGCCTTTGGTCCCAAGGAAGCGGATACGCCGTCCGCGCGCCGTGGCCGTGTCGCTGCCGCCGACGCGATCGAGCCGGAGAAAACCTTCCTTCGTGATCTGCTTGACGATGAAGCCGATTTCGTCGGCGTGGGCTTCGAGCATGACCCGCTTCGCTTTCTTTCCGCCGCTGCCTTCGATTGTGGCCCAGGCGGTGCCGTAAGCGTCGCTTTCCACGCGGTCCGCGAAGCCGCGCACATAATCGGCCCACACGCGCTGGCCGCCGGTTTCCCATCCGGTGGGGCTGGGGGTGTTGAGAAGTTCGAAGAGAAAGTGACGGGTTTTGGAATCCATGGTGTGGTGGGAAAAGGATGAAGGCGAAAGGATGAAGGATGAAGAATCGAGAGGGAAGGATTGGATTTGGCTTTTCGCTCTTCGTACATGCAATCCTCCATCTTCTTCATCCTTTCGCCTTCATCCTTCTGACTTTTCATGGATTCCACCCCTCCGCCTCTTCATCAACCGGGTCCGCTGTCGCTGCGGCGTTATGGCTGCCTGGTGATCCTTGTCGTCCTGATCGTGCTCGCCATTGTGGCGCTGCTCTTGATCCGTCACGTCTTTGTCGGAACCGCGGTGCCGTTTCGGGTCGTGGCCAACCTCGTGCAGAAGGCGAACCCGAATATCAAGATCGAGGGAATCTCCGGGGATCTTTCGACCGGGCCGAGTGTGAAATCCATCACCTGGGGCGACGACCCGGCGAATCGATCGGAGATCCTCGATTTGCGGGTCAAGTACAACGGCTGGGCGAATGCCAAGGCGACGAAACGCATCGTGATCGAAGATGTGGGCGTGAAGAAGGCGCACATCGATATCGCGGACTTCGGGCCCATCACGCGAACGACGACGACGACCACGAGTTCGTCGTCCGGACGCGGTCCGTATTCGAGTTCCGGCAGTTCCTCATCGCCGGCGACCGATCTGGGGATGGACAGCATCGAAGTAAAGCAGGTGCTGATCGAGGACGTGCTGATCACCAACCGCCATTCGCAATTCCGGCTGTCGATTCCGAAGGTGTCGTGGACGGGTTTCAAGATGACGAAGGCCTCCGTGGAACCGGGTGAACTGGTGGTGGAAAGCGATCGCTTGACGCTGCACACGGTCCCGGGGCGCACCGTTCCCGTCGGCAAGGAGAGCGTCACTTACCAAAAGACGCTGAACGGGACGGTGCAGCCACTGCTCTACCCGGCGATTCTTCAGCCGATCAAGTTCACCCTCGACTATTCTTTCGTGCCCGAAGTGAAGGCCCCCGCATTTCATTTCAGCACGGCGGAAGGCAAGGTGGAGATCGATACCAATGCCGATGGGAGCCGCTCCCTCCATGTGCGGCATCTCAATCCCGCCGAGTTTTTCGACGCCAGGAAACTTTACGGCAAGGAAGCGGCGGATTTTCCGGCGGATCTCGTCATCGAGGCCACCGTAGCCCCGGAGGACGGGCCGCTGACGATCGTCAGTGGGAATTTCCGGCTGGGCGTGACGACCTTCCAGATCGAGCCGGGAGAAATCGCTGCGATCGACTCGGGCAAGGCGGCGCTGCGTGCCGTGTCGCGCACGGGCGCGGGGGAGATCCGCTGGACGCTTCCGCTGAAGGATTGGCCGGTGGAATGCCGCCCCGTGTTCAGTTCCGAGCCCGAGCTGGAGCCCCGGGAAATCCTGGCCCGGGTGTTTGCCGGCAAGAAATACGAGGAACTGAGCGTGGAGGAGAAACAAGCGGTGGATGCGCGGATTCCCGTGTACTTCTCCACCATCGCTCCATAGTGGGTTCCGGATGAAATTATCTGTCCACGGCACCCAACTATTAGGAAAATCACTTGCGAATGGACCTTCGACAGCTACTTTGCGCGCCCATGCGCAGGGCTTTCGCCGTAGGGATCGCACTTTTGATGTGCGTCGCCGCACACAGTTTCGCTGAATGGACGTTGATGAAAATCAGCGGGCGCGACTACGTGCCCCTGGATGATGTGGCCGATTTCTATGGGCTGGGCAAGGTGCAGCGGGTGGGAAACGACGCGATTATGGAACTCGGCGCGCGGAATTTGAAGGGGTCGGCCAATTCGGTGGAGTTTTACATCAACCGGCTGAAATTCAACCTGAGCTACCCCATCGCGGAGCAGGGTGGCCGGCTGTGGCTCTCGCGGATGGACCTCACGAAAGTCCTCGAGCCGGTGTTGCGCCCGAGCAAAATCAAAGGCGCCGAAAGGATCGACACCATCGTGTTGGACGCCGGGCATGGCGGTTACGACAAAGGGGCGCCCAGCAGTTACGGGTTCGAGAAGGATTTCGCCCTGGATGTGTGCCAGCGGGCCCGCATGCTCCTGACACAGGCGGGCTACAAGGTGGCGATGACTCGCAGCTCCGATGTCTTCGTGCCGCTGTATGATCGGGTGCGATTTGCCAACCAGTATTCAAACGCCCTCTTCATCAGCATCCATTTCAATTCCGGCGGCGCGGGGACGGGACTCGAAACCTATACCCTCGCTCCCCGAGGCGTGCCGTCGATGATGGCCGATGGCCCGCGTATTTCCGACCTTGATCCGTGTCCCGGCCATGTGAACGACGCGGAAAACATCGCCCTGGCCACCGCCACCCACGCTGCCATGGTGATGCGTTCCCGGATGCCCGATCGCGGGATCAAGCGGGCGCGTTTTGTCGTCATCCGCGACATCACGATTCCCGGCGTGCTTGTCGAAGGCGGCTTCCTGAGCAACGACTCCGACGCGCGGTTGATTGCCACGCCGGCCTATCGCCAGCAATTGGCCACGAGCGTGGTCCAGGCGGTGCAAAACTATCGGCGCGCCGTCGGGACGCAGATTGGCGAAGTGGCCGCCCGCCAGGACGGTCCGCGCGTGGAAACGAATTCGCCGATGCTGCGCGCCACGCCGAGCAAGACCGACCCGCAGACCCCGATCGTGATCACGCCCACCGCGCCGGGGAACTAATAACGGAGAGAGGTCAGAAGGCAGAGGTCGGAGGTCAGACGGCGGCGCGATCTGTCTCATACGTCGCATAGGTCCCATACGTCCTATTTGTCCCATGGGACGTATGCGACTCATGGGATCTGCCATTGGGACCCGCGCATCCACAGAAATTGCTGGCACCCGAGTGCCCGTTCGCGCTTCATCCGTGGCTCCCAAATGTCTCCCGACACTTTACCAAGCACTCCCTGCCCGGTGGGCGTGTATGACAGCGGCTACGGCGGGTTGACGGTGCTCCGCGAATTGCGCCGCATCCTGCCGGAGCTCGACTACCTTTATCTGGGCGACTCCGGTCGCGCGCCGTACGGGGGACGGGATGTGGATACCATCCTGGATTTTGCGGAGCAGTGCGCGGAACGCCTGTTTGCGGAAGGTTGCCGCACGATCATCGTGGCCTGTCATACCGTGTCGTGTGTCGCCCTGCGCCACTTGCAGCATCGGTACGGCTCGCCGGAGCGGCGTGTCCTTGGGGTCACCATTCCGGCCGCGGAAGCGGCCGTGGCGCAGTCGCGGGGGCATATTGGCCTGGTCGGCACGGCGCGGACGGTGGCGTCGCACACCTTTCGCACGGAAGTGCGGAAGTTGAATCCGGAAGTGCGGGTGACGGAGGTGGCCGCGCCGCTGCTCGCGCCCGTGGTGGAGGAAGGATGGGAGGAGACGGAGATCGCGCGCCTGGCCGTGCAGCGCTACCTGGAGAAATTCTCCGGCATCGACACGCTCGTGCTTGGGTGCACGCACTATCCGCTGCTCGAGCGGGCGTTTAATGAACTCACCCCTCCCGGGGTGAAAGTGCTCAACCCGGCGCCCGAACTCGCCACGCGCTTCCGCGCCTGGCGCGAGCGGCATCCGGGCCTGGCGCCCGCGGGATCGGGGCAACTACGCATGCTCTCCAGCGGGGATGCGGTGCGATTTGCGACGCATGGGGCGCGTTTTTTGGGCGAACCGCTCCCGGCGGTCGAGCACGTCGGCGAGCAGAATGGCCGGCTGGCCTTGTGCCCGGAGGGGAGCGAGCCGGTCGGGCAGGTGGTGCGGCCGCATTGAGGGCGTTGTGGGCGACACTCCGGCGACAACCGTGAAGTCTGTGCAATTTGGCGCGCGTCTCGGACCGGTGTCCCGGAGCCCCAACGCGGAATTATTTGTTCGGGATGACGTTGGGAATGCACGGAAGTGCACGGAAGTGCACGGAAGTGCGCGGAAGTGCGCGGAAGTGCGCGGAAGTGCGCGGAAGTGCGCGGAAGTGCGTGGCTGGCATTTCCAACCCGGAGGGTTGTGGAGAAATTAGCCGGTGGTGACTGGAGCGGAGCGACAGGACTCGCGACAGCGAG
>Ga0105237_10008925_pt1 | contig 10798 bp, 6 predicted proteins | sample KBSC24metaG_FD_81520 | JGI IMG/M metagenome (GOLD analysis project Ga0105237, IMG submission 81520) | Corn rhizosphere microbial communities from Kellogg Biological Station, Michigan, USA - KBS C2-4 metaG | ecosystem: Host-associated > Plants > Roots > Rhizosphere > Soil | place: Michigan, USA... | reverse complement strand
TCTCGTCATGACCAAGATATCCCGCCGCGACCGCAGCGCCACGCACCAGGAGCCGGCCGCACGCGACACCGTCGCGTGGGAGCTCAGCGCCCTGGTCGTCGGCGATCTTCATGTCGACGACCACCGATACCCGACCCTGCGTCGTGGACAGCATCGCTTGTTCCGTCAGTGGCAATTGAGCGGTCAAAGAAGTCGGCCGTGCAGCGGTGCCGAGCGGCGACATCTCGGTCATTCCCCAGGCGTGGATTACATCGACACCGAATTCTTCCCGGAATGCCTCGATCATCGCGGGCGGTACTGCCGAGCCGCCGATCACCACCCGCTCAAGACTCGTGAGACGGCCGTTGATATCGCGCAAATGCTGAAGCAGCATCTGCCAGACGGTAGGCACAGCAGCGGCGAAGGTCACGCGCTCGCTCTCGATCAGGTCGTGGACCGACGCACCGTCCAGCCGTCCGCCAGGCATCACCAGCTTGGCGCCGACCGCCGGTGCGGCGAACGGCAGACCCCAGGCATTAGCATGGAACATCGGCACGATCGGCATCACCACATCGCGCGCAGACAAGCGGAATATGTCAGCGCTTACCACCGCAAGGCAGTGGAGGAACTGCGAGCGATGCGAGTAGAGCACTCCCTTGGGGTTGCCGGTGGTACCCGAGGTATAGCAAAGTGCGGCTGCGGTCCGTTCGTCGAACCGTCCCCAAGGGACCGGGTCGCTAGCCTCAGCGATGAACGTGTCAAAGGCTTCGAGCCCTGGGATGTCGGCACCGCTCGCCTCCCCATCCAGCAAGATCACCGTGTCGAGCGATGCCAGATCGCCACGACAACGTTCGAGGAACGGCAGAAACGCCCCATCGACAAGCAGTAAGGTATCAGCAGCCTCGTTGACGATGAAACGCAGCTGGTCGTCGAATAGACGGGGGTTGAGAGTATGGCAGACTGCCCCCATGCCCATCACCGCATACCAGGCTTCGAGATGCCGACGGGTATTCCAACCGAGCGTCGCGATCCGGTCGCCGGGTCGCACGCCGCGCCGGGCAAGCGCGCTCGACAACCGCGCAGCGTTCGCACGGACTTCTGCATAGCTGCTCCGCTCGATCGAGCCGTCCGATGCGCGGCCGACCACCGCCACGTCGCCATGCCAGCGCGCCGCATGGTCGATGATCCGATCCACCGTCAGCGGCCAATCCTGCATGAGTCCTATGGCAGGCTCACCTGTCATCCCCGATCGTCCAATGTTCACAGTTGCCCTACCGAACCGAGATAGGCCTGCCAGGGTTGGGCCGGCTGCTGATCCTTGCCCGCCACGGTATAGTCGCACACCCCTTGGGCGAAAACTTGACTCAGCCGCGTCCACTGCTCGGCGGTAAATGCGACCCGATAGGCTCTGCGGTCGGGTCGGACCAATTTGCAGTCGATCGCATCGTCGGTGAGGGCTTCGCCTGCTGCCATCCGAACCGAGCCGTCGGCGACCTCCGTGCATTGGACCATCGATAGCTCGTCGCCGTTGCGCGTGCCGCAAAGGTCGGTGAGCGTCACAGGCCGAGCAGACGCGATGCGCTTCGCCATCGGAACAAGGTGATTGCCAGCGTCAATCCCTTCGAGCCAGGCATCCATCGCATCGAGTCCCTCGTCCATCGTCAGCTTGGTATCGTACCAGATCACATGGTTGCGATGGTTGCCTTGGGCGCGATCGATCCGCGCCCGAACGCTCCAGCTTCGGAATTGATGGTGGATCGAGTCCAAGTCCGGGCGGCGAATATCGATGATCGCCACGGTCGTCAGCCCGTTGGCAGAGTTGATCCATCCCGATCGATAGGCCGCGGCGACGCCGTCTCCGTGCACTCGCTCGGCCTGGAAGTCATAATCGATGTCATGCGCACCGATCTTAGCGTTCAAGTCGAGAAACTGGTTGACGCTGATGGTTCCGGCATTGAGCGCAACCAGCCCGTATTGCACGCCGACATTGCTATACGGCCGGTTGGCGAAGCCGTCGGCCGTACGTTTGCCGAGGATCGCGGCGACATAGTCCTGCGCGGTGCAGCGGACCCCCTTTGGGTTGAATTCGGCAATATAACGCTTGTCTGCGGGAGCATCGCAACCACCGATCGCGGTCGGCGCAATGCCTGGATAGAAAATGGTCCCGCCATGGCTCGGCTGGAAGATCTGCGGATAGCCCAGATCGGTCGAGAGGCCCATCGGCTTCGGCCGCGTGTGGTCGATCCAGCTTGCACATACGTCCTTCGCATGTCCCGCGACTGCTAGCATCTGCGGCCGCGTCCAACGCACGTCGTTCGACCAATCTGTGCCTCTTGAGAAATAGTTGGCGAGAAGCGAGCAATCCTCGGTCTCGACCAGGCTCGAACCGGGATCCGGGAACGAATAGCCGACGACGAGCCCATCGAACAGGCCAGGATACGCGTTAGCGAGCGAATAGGAGGTCAGCGACCCGCCCGAGTTGCCCATTGCGATTGTGTAGCGGATCGGCCCATAACCCTTGACGAAGTGCTCCTTGAGCAAGGATGTCGCCTCCGCCTGAATGGCGATATTGCCGTTGTGCCCATTGTCACCAAGCGCGGTCGATGCCACCGCAAAGCCTTTTTCGAGCGCGTGCAGGTTGCGGACATTTGCACTGGTCACGGACGCCAGCTGGCTGAATCCCAAGCCGTAGCCGGCGCCATGCGTCAAAACGAGCTTACCGTTCCAAGCCGGCTGCGGCGCCAGCGCACTCCACGATCGGCTTGGATCGTACAGCACCGCGATATTGTAATAGTCGCGGTCGATCACCCCGGTTTCGATCCGGACGATGAAAGGAACGGTCACGCCTGCGGCCGGCGACGCCGTCGCGATATCGGTGGCGCCCCGAGCAGGATCGTAGGGCTTGAGACCGACGACCTTGGGGTCGGTCGACTTATAATAATAGCTGAAGCTGCCCGGACGGCCGCAATCGGCGTCGACTGCCCCGCCATCACATCCCCACGGCGCCGTACGCGGATAGAGGAGCGGCGCGCCTGCATGGTGAACGATAAGATCGGCGGCCGCTACCGGCACCCCCTTGCGCTTGATGACGAGCTTTACGCTACCAGCCGGCAGTCCGGACACCTCGCCGACGAGCTTACCGCGCATGGCCGCGAAGCGCGCGTCGACCGGCGTTCCGTTGGCGGTTGCTGCCAGGCCGTCGGCATTCTTGTCGGCCAAGCCGACGAGAACATTCGATCCCGTGACCAGGTCCGCCCGCGACGACAGAATGTCGAGCGATCCGGCAGTGGATTCTGCAACCGACGATGCTGCGGGGGCCAGCGTAGCTACGGCAAGCGACGCCGACACCAGCAGCAATAACGGGATGCGAGTGAAGATCACGGCCGTCTCCTATTGGGAAAATCGCGACGATGACGATATTGAGAGTAAGGGGATCGAAGGCTCGCATACGCGGGGTGGGTTCGAATGCGAGCCCTCGCCGCTACTTGCCGAAACGATAGCGGATTGACGCGCCGAACATCCGGGGCGGCCCGTAGTAAGCTGCCTGAATGCCGAGCGATCCCTTATCGAGATAGTCTGAGATGCTTTGGATATAGGCTTTGTTGGTAACATTATTCACGAAGAACCGCAGATCAACCGGCCGGCTTCCAACATTTTCCCAACTGACTTCGAGATTGACCAAGGAATAAGCCGGAATGAATCCGCCGAGTGGAGCGAAGCTTGTCGCGAAATGTCGGGTGTTGACATAACCGGGCGAGTTCTTGGCAGTATAATAATAGTTGCCGCCAATCGTCAGCTTTCCGAGCGAAGCATCAATCGGGATGCGAATATGCGCCGCGACCGACACGACGTCCTTGGGCAAGCTGTTGACCTGCCGCAGGGGACATACGATGCCGTTCGGTGCCGGTGCCGTCACATAGGGGTCCGCAGGGCAAGCGGCAGCAATGTTCGCGGACGAGAACAACGAGGTCTTGAACCGTCCGAGGCTATGGGTCCAATTGAAATTCAGGGTCAGGCCCTGGACCGGCACCAGCTCGCTTTCAAATTCCAAGCCCTTGATGATCTGCGTGCCGCCATTGACGACGCCGCTGGTCGGCGTCCCGGCAAGGCTGGTCACCAATTGCTGCAGCTTGCGGGTAGTATCGATGAAACCCGTAAGGTTGGTCCTGAGCTTGGCACTGCCAATGTTCCAATCGGCCTTGATGCCCAGCTCGCGGCTGGTCGCGAATTCGGGACCATAGGTCAGCCCGACCGAGCCCCCAGCGGCAAAGTTGATGCCGCCCGGCCGGTAGCCGGATCGGATCGTAGCGTAGATGAACCGTTTGCTGTCGATCTGATAGTTCAAGCCAAGCGTGTAGGTCGTCGCATCCGAACTAGCGTGATAGTCCGCGCAAGCAGGCTTCGGTATCGTGTTGGGAAACTGCACCGCCAGTTCGGCCGCAGAAAGACATTGCCCGTTGGTCGGAATTTGAGAGGACAGCGGTGGATAAGGCCCAACTAGGATATATTCGGCCTGACGTGAATCAGCCTTATCCGACGTGCGCCGCAGACCCGCGTCGAACTTCAGGCCTGGCAGCAAGTCGCGAAGATCGTACGTCACCTGACCGTAAATCGCGCGGCTCGTGGTCCGGGGATATTGGACGATCGAAACCTGAATCGCCCCCGCGCCCTGCACGATGTAGGAATCGGTCGGCCCAGGGGTTGTTTGGTGCTCCAGATAGCCGCCGATCGTGTAGGTCAGGCGCTTGTCGAACAGAGAGCCCTGGAGTTGGAGCTCGTCGCTAACCTGGCGTCGCGAGTTGGCGGGGATCGGGATTCCGGGCACGCCGATCGCGCCGCCGGTTGCCGCGGTGTTGCCATCGAGCACCGTCCCGGCCGTTTCCTTATTATAGGAAAATCCGAAGATATTACGGATTGCCAATCCGCTGGCGACCTCAAGCTTAGTCGTATTGACGATGTATTTGGCGTTACGGGTATAATACATGCCGTTGCGGTAGAAATTCGGCACGCCCTCGTTGACGACATAGGGGCCCCTCGCCTGCTGCGCGGCCAGGATGTTCTGCATGGTGGTTAGATAGGCGCCGCTCAAGACGTTGGGATTTACGCCGGTCACCACCGAGCCACAACAATCCTCGTTCGACTGTCCATATTGAAAAATTGTGAGGTTCTCGAAGCCATCAAAAGGCTTGAGCAGCAGACTCGCGCGGAAGTCATCGGTGTGGACATTGTCCATCTTGGTGTGGTTAAACAAGTTGTAGGTATAGCCGTCGCGGCGATTGAGGCTTCCCGCCAGACGCAGCGAAACCGCATCCCCGACGATAGGAATTGTGGCCGCCGCCTGCAGGCGCTTGAACCCATAGTCGCCAAGTGCACCCTCGACATACCCGCCGAATTCTCCCGACGGCCGCACCGGCGCCAGCAGCACTGCACCACCGTCCGTCACGCGCCCGAACAACGTGCCCTGAGGGCCCTTGAGGACCTGGATACTGGCAAGATCAAAAAAAGCGCCTTCAGCGATCTTGGGCAGGGCGACTTCATTGAAATAGGTGACGACCGCGGGCGCTAGGGTCGATGGCGAGCGCGACTGGCCGCGAATGGTGACGTCCGCGTCGGACCGGTTGTTGCCGGCGCTGACTTGGAGACCCGGGACGATCTGCACAAGATCCTGAACCGTTACGTTGCCGCGCGAATTGATTTCGGCTTGGTTGACCACCGCGACGGATACCGGCACCGACTGCAGCGATTCAGAGCGGCGACGTGCGTTCACCACGATCTCGCCGAGGGCGCTCGAGTGTCCTGCGTCCGCAGCTAGCAAATTCGCTGCCGGTGCCTCCGGGCCAGACGCCGCCGGATCAGATGCTGCACTATTACCTTGGACCGACCGAGCGGTCGTCGCAGCATTATCCTGCGCTGACGGCGCCGGTGCAACGTGCGCCTCCTGGTCAGCCGATGCTGTCCCAACGTCCTGGGCGACCGCTGGCAAAGCAAGTGCTGCAAAACTGGTGCCCGCAAGCGCGAGCGCGACGATTTTCGAGCGCATCTGACATCCTCCCTGGGAAATGTCGGGCACGTGCCCGCCTTCCTTGTCGGCAAAGATGCCACGATTTAATTTGGAGTCAATAGTGATTCCCGATTGGGCCGATTTAGACTGAAGCCTGCGCCGCGGGACGATGAAATCCGGCTTGGTTCGGTCAGGGATTCAAGCAGGTGCCTTATCGCATCAGGAGTCGCAATGGTTCCCGAATCGCCCTAGACCAAGGAGCGAAGCGTATCGGCGAAACGCTGGCGATGCGCCTCGAAAGTCGCCTGAACGAGGTCGCTGTTACGGTTCCACATATGTTCGATCGCTAGGCCGCGCATGGTGGCGACCATACCGAGCACTGCGGTCGCCAACGCATGACGATCGGTGGCGCCCGCAAGGGACATATCCTCCCAGATCCGCGTTGCTTCGAACTGCTCCCGTTCGAGCCCGATCGTGGCCAGCATTTCGCCCAATTGTTCATTATCGCGAGCGCCAAGCGCGATCTCGATAAAGACGATGCCGATCGGCGTTCGATAGAAGTGCCAGCCGGCATCGGCATATGCGATCACTCGTTCGATGCCGGGGGGAACGTCCTTGATGAAGGTCTGCATGTTGACGACCGATTGCCGGAGGAGTTCCCGCATCACTTCGCACAGCATATCGGACCGGGTGGGAAACTGCTTCAGAAGTGCGCCCCGGCTGATATTGGCGCGTTTGGCCACCTCAAGTGTCGATGCCGTTGCGAAGCCGCTTTCGTATATGGTCGCAATACAGGCATCGAATACCTTCCGACGCGTAGCCTCGCGTCGCATCGCATGCGAACCGCGAACCGGCCGTTCCTCAAGCTCGATTTTCGGCTTGCTGGCCGATGCTGCTTTGTTCATCCTCTTCCTTCCGAAAGCCAGCGCAAAATCCTTCTGGGCAAGCGGTTGGCATACCCAAACGGTAGGGAAGCCGCGACCCCAAGCTCGTCCAATTGCAATCGTGCCCCGGGCATGGTGTAACGGCGCCTACCCTCGGTAGAGGATCGGGCTCGATCATGCTGCCACTCCTGGCAGGCTGATGAGAGGTTTTCGCTGACGGCGGCGAGACTTTCAAGACTCATGTAACGGCAAGCGACAGCCCATTCGTCTTGCTGCTCAAGCATGAGCGCTCCAACGAGACGTACGATGGCAGCGTCGTTGGGAAAAATGCCGACCACATCGGACCTCTTTTTATGTCCAAGGCGTTTGCCGAGCGCGCAATAGCTACCTGCATGGCGAGAAATTCCGCGGCGGGCCGGATGGCCAGTGGGAGCGCGACGTGACGCTCATAAAGGAAGCTCACATCGTGCTGCAGGCGGCCCTTGCTTGGCCGAGCCGCGCGAACGCCTGACGCGTTATTTGCTCTGCTTATCGGGGTTGGAAACCAGCGAAGAGGCGACCGGATATTTGAGGGTGCCGAGCATTGTCCTTCTGGCTAAGTTCGAGCCGGCAGCGCCGAGAACTGAACCGCGCCTAGCTAGTCACGCGGTGGGGGGCGGCAGCCGAGAAAATGATTATCGACCGTTTTGAGCATCAATCATCAAGGTGTTCTGTGGTGTTGGAATGTGCCTGACAGCCGTTTGGGGCAGGTCCGATGTCGGCTAGGCGAACGTCGGCTTCTGACAGTAGCTGACGTTCGACAAGTCACAACGGAACGACAGCTAAGTCCCAACGATGGCCTTTGCGGTCGCTGCCGATGTGGTTGATCGGCAACGAAGCCGACCGGCAGGATTCAGGAACGGCCCAAAGCTGTGGGAATGGCGACAATTGGCGCCCTCCAGCCCGACTGTTTCTGCCAGACCTGATAAGTCGCCGTACGGGCCTCTGTCATACGCTCAGAGCGGAGCGTCGGTAGAAATCGTCAAGTCGTTCCAGTCGGCGAACTCCTCACCCAATAGCTCGAGCTTCTCCGATACCAGCCGCCGGGCATCAGAGCCGAGTAGCAGATGGGCCGGCGGCGCATCGGCGGCGACCAGTGTCAGCAGCGCTGCGGCGAGCTTCGCGGGATCGCCGAGCTGTTTTCCGCTCACCGCCAGCCGCCGTTCGCGGATCGGGTCCATAAGCTGGTCGTAGTCCGCAATGCTGCGGGCGGCGCGGACCATGGAGCGCCCCGCCCAATCGGTGCGGAAAGAACCCGGCTCCACGGCTGTGACGTGGATGCCGAGATGCTTGACCTCCTTGCCCAGGCTTTCGGAGATGCCTTCCAGCGCGAACTTGCTGCCATGATAGTAAGCAAGCCCCGGCAGGGTCATCAGTCCGCCCATCGAAGTAATATTGAGGATGCGGCCCCGCCGTCGCGCGCGCATGTGCGGCAGCACCGCCTTGATCACTGCGACGGCGCCGAAGACGTTTACGTCGAACTGCCGGCGCAACTCGTCCATAGTCGATTCCTCGACCAGCCCCTCATGCCCGTAGCCCGCATTGTTCACGAGGATGTCGATTGCGCCGACGTCGCGCTCGATCGCGTCGACCACCGGCGCGATCGCCGCCTCGTCGGTCACGTCGAGGATCGAGGCGTACGAATGCCCCGGGGCGACGGCCTCGAAGGCTTTGCGATGCTCCTCGGTCCGAACGGTGCCGACGACGGTATCGCCTGCATCCAGCGCTGCATCGGCGATCGCCCGACCGAAGCCGGAGCTGACGCCCGTGATGAACCAGGTTCTGCCCATGATCATTCTCCGATGGAAGGGGCTCAGGCGGCGACAGACGCCGGAGTATTAAAGTCGGTTGAAACGGCCACGGCCCGCCACTCGGCGAGCATCGCCGCCGTTGCGGCATCTTCGGCCTCGATCTTCGCGACCGTGTCGCTGCCGAGCGGCAGGCGTACGGGCGGGTTCGGCGCGTCTGCGAAGGCGACGAGCACGCGGGCGAGCTTCGCCGGATCGCCGGGCTGGGAGTGGTTCGCGGTGCCCGCAAAATCCCGCATCGCGCCGGAGGTTTCCGCATAATCGGCGATCACCGAACGGCTGACGACGAGCGAGCTTTCGTCGAGGAAGTCGGTGCGGAAGAAACCGGGCTCGACCGCCGTGACATGGATGCCGAGCGGCGCGAGCTCGATTGCCATGCTCTCCGAAAGGCCTTCGACCGCAAACTTCGTCGAGCCGTAGACGCCCCAGCCGGGAAAGCCCGCATAGCCGCCAATCGACGAGATGTTGAGGATGCGCCCCGAGCGCTGGCGGCGCATGTGGGGCAGCACGGCACGGGTGACGCCGAGCAGGCCAAACACGTTGGTGCGGTAGATCGCCTCGATCTCCTGCGCGGTCGCCTCTTCGACGGCGCCGAGCAGGCCGTAGCCTGCATTGTTGACGAGGATGTCGATCCGACCGAACCGCTCGATCCCGGCCCTCGTGGCGGCATGGGCCTGCGCCTCGTCGGTCACGTCGAGCGCGACGGGAAGCAGGTTCGGATGGTCGCCGATCCGGTCGACGACTGCCTGCGAATTGCGAGCGGTAGCGACGACGGCGTCGCCTTGCTCCAGCACCCGCGCGGCGATCAGCGCCCCGAAGCCGCGGGACGCGCCAGTGATGAACCAAGTGCGCATGGCATGTATCCTTTCTATCTGGTGCCGGCCAATTCGGCGTCGCCAGAACGATCTAGAGCGGGGACAGAAGTGAGATAATCCACTGGATTCGCATCGTGGTCATGAGTTATTTTCAGTAATGCACTCGATAGATCCCGGCGATCTCGCCAGCTTCCTCGCTATCGCGCGGCACCGCAGCTTCCGTCGGGCTGCCGACGAGATCGGCTGCACGCCCTCGGCGCTCAGCCACGCAATCCGCGTGCTGGAGGGGAGGCTCGACGTCCGGCTGTTCAACCGCACCACACGGAACGTGGCGCTCACCGAGGCCGGAGAGCGCCTGTTCGGCCGCGTCGCGCCTGCCTTTCGCGACATCGACGATGCGCTTGACGATCTCAACAACTTCCGGGGAACGCCGATCGGATCGCTCCGGCTGAACTGCGCGCGCTCGTCGGCCGAGATGGTCGTTCGGCCGTTGGTGAGCCGCTTTCTGGCCGAGCATCCGCGCGTCGAGGTCGACATCTTCGTGTCGAACGCGCTGGTCGATCTCGTGTCTGGCGGCTTCGACGCGGGCGTCCGCTTTGGCGAGACGATCGCGCAGGACATGATCGCGGTGCCGATCGGACCCCGCCAGCGCTCGGCGATCGTCGCGTCACCCGCCTTTCTGGAGAGGCACCCCCGCCCGATGCGACCGGAGGATTTGAAAACTCTCCCCTGCATTCGCCTGAGGTTCGACAGCGGGCGCTATTATGCCTGGGAGTTCGAGCGCGGGGGCATCGAGTTGGCGGTCGAGGTCGACGGCCCGCTTACGATGAACGACCAGTCGCTGATGGTCGAGGCCGCTCTCGACGGTGTTGGCCTCACCTACGCCTTCGAGGGGCAGGTGGAGCAGCACGTCGCCGCCGGGCGGCTGATACGCGTGCTAGAGGATTGGTGCCCTTACTACAGCGGCTTCTATCTCTACTATCCCAGCCGCCGACAGCTTCCAGCCGCACTACGCGCATTTGTTGACTTCGTAAGAATGGGTGCGAGCGATTGAAGATGAGTGGCTTAGGCCAACGGTCAGCTGCAGGAACAATCGCTCGCAAGCGGACGGTCCGCAACAGGTGAGCTCTCGCTAGATCGGGAATGTCTGGGTAGCGCCCCCGGACGTGGTGTAGGAAGCGGCTCCCGGATGAGGTGGCCATCGCCGGTCTTCGGCTAGGGTTCGGATGCGAACTCGAACCTGGAGAAGACGACGATGACCGATGCCAAGAT
>Ga0105237_10008924_pt1 | contig 10798 bp, 14 predicted proteins | sample KBSC24metaG_FD_81520 | JGI IMG/M metagenome (GOLD analysis project Ga0105237, IMG submission 81520) | Corn rhizosphere microbial communities from Kellogg Biological Station, Michigan, USA - KBS C2-4 metaG | ecosystem: Host-associated > Plants > Roots > Rhizosphere > Soil | place: Michigan, USA... | reverse complement strand
TCGATCACGCCGTCGCCCATTACACCCGAATCGGCGACTCCATCACCGTTGATCAGCGCTTTACAGCCGTGTCCGTCTTCAGCGATAGTGCCGCAAACTCCGGGAGTACGATCGTAATCGCGCGGATTGCGCGAAGCATAAAGAAACGCTCCGCGATCCACCACCAGCGCGACGCCTCGCCGCAGTTGCAGTGGTCCGGAGAGGAACGCGTCGATGCGCGCGGATGCTCTCTTGAGGACCACTGCATGACCCGGCGCGCACCCATCCAGAGCCTCTTGAATGCGGGTGGAATCGAGTTTCGACTCGTCTTCCGGAGCAATCGACTGTCCGGCGCGGCCGATCTTCGCTTGCAGGGTCGCACATGCCGGGGGAATGGAAGGTTCAACAACCCTTCGCGTGTCCTGCGCACGAACGAGAGCTGCCGTAACAACGAAAAAAACCACCAGTTTCATGCCTTAGAACTCAACCCGCAGGCCGGTGCGAAACGCGCGTGGTCCCGAAGGATCAAGAGGGCTCGAGGCGCCTGAAACGAGCGACGATCCACCCACACCACTGATCACGCCAACGTTGCCGGCCTGACTGATATTCGTGGTGGGATCGTTATAGTTGGGATGATTCCAAATATTCACCGCGGTGATTTCAAATCTAATATTCACGCGTTCTCTGATACGGAAGTTTTTGAACAGTCCGCTATCGAAGACGTTCAGGTGAGGTCCGATGATCACACCGCCGCCACAGGTGCCGAATTAGCCAGCGGTGGGCGGCGCGAAGGCGGCAGTATTGAACGATCCGTTGAGGCTCTGCTGGCCCGACGGTAGATTCGGATCGGAAAGGCAGTTCGGACGAATAGTGACGGTCGCCGGGGCCGACGTAGTCGTATAGGCGGTGCCTGCCGGGTCCGGACCGGTCCACATCGGTGTCAAATAACGTCCGGAGCGGAATGTGTAGATCCACGAGGTCGACCAGCCGCCCAAAAGGGCACTAGTGAAGCCGCTGGCGTTCGCGAGGAAAGTGCTTGCCCCTCCCGAACGGAAGCTCCCAAATCACATTGCCCGTGACGGAGTTCTTCGGAATATCGAGCCAGGGCTGGCGTTCCCGGGCCCGATTGTACGCATTTTCGGGTGATTGGCCGCGCTCCAGATCGCCGATGTCCTTCGCCAGCGTGTATGACAACTGATAAGTCAGTCCGCGTGTGCCACGGCGTTTCGCCTCAGCTGTGAAGCCGTTGTACTGATGTCCGGCTCCGTTGGTGAGATAGTTGATCGCCGGGTAGTTTTGGAAGGAGCGTGGTTGATTGACAAACAACCCAGTGCTCGGCAGTGGCTGGTTGATGTTGTAACTGTAATCGCCATGCCGGGTGTTGGTTCCGACATAAGAAACGCGGAAAGCATTGTCGCCGCGCTGATGCTCAATGGTGAAGTTGTACTGCATGCTGTAAGGGATGATGATGTGCGGATTCACCGCGGCGGGAAGCGATACGGTAGCGGGCCGCCGCTGCTGTTCGGATAAACTACCGGAAGAATCACGTTCGGATTGGTCGCCGGATTCGTGTACGACGGCTGGTCGATAGCGAACGGTACGGTATTGGCGGAGGCGTCTCAGGCACGATGTCATAGAAGATGCCGAACCCGCTCCGGATCACCGTGTTCGGACCCAACGGCCGCCAAGCCAGGCTGAAGCGCGGTGCGAAATTATTCTTGTCGGTGTATATGAGCGAGTTTGGTAGACCGGCCGCGCTGGCTGTCTGAACGCCAACGTAGTTCGCGGGTAGCAACGAGCTTATTTTCGAAATGCTACCGTCCGGCACGACGATCTTGCCGGTGCCGATGTCGAAAATGGAGTTGTAACCATCCACGTTCTTAGCCACGGGATGCAACTCATAACGCAGGCCCACGCTCATGGTCACGGTCGGCGAGATCTTGAATTCATCGGTAACGAACAGATCGTACGACCATCGCAGTTCGCGATCGACAAAGTTTGGGAACGAGCGCGCGGTAGTCGCCGGTATGCCGAGCAGGAAGTCAGCGTAGGGATAGCCGGTGAACCGGTTGGAAAATGTTGCGCTGCCGAACAGGTTCGAGCCGCCCGACACCAGTGAGCCCGCCGTCGGCACCTGGCCATCGGTGTACAACGTGCGGCTCACCACGAAACCGGCCTTCAGTGAGTGCCGGCCGCGATACCAGCTTAGGTTGTCCTGAAATTGATAGACCTGGTTTTTGAAGCCGGGATGGTGCCAGACCTGTTGCGTGATGCTCTGAATACCCAGGCCGGTCCAACCCACCTGGAAGATTCCGGCGATATCGGGCAGGGTTGGGCGCCAAGCCTTGGAGGCCGAGATCCTTCACCACCTGAGGGCCGTTCTGCGCGCCATTGCGCGGCTGATCGTTATACGCAACACCCCAGTGGAATTCATTGAGCAGGTTGGGACTGAAGCTATGGCTGTAAGAAACATTCGCGCCCTGGTTCTCGCGCTGATTCTCGATGCGGCCGATGGTTGGCAGATTATCATCCCATCCGCGCGAATACTGGAACGCCCAGGTGAATCGTCCGAAGAGGAAATCGCGATCCGAGAAACGATGGTCCAGGCGCGTTGTCCAGTATTTAGAGGGATCGAACGGCCGTGTGAGCAATTCGCGAAAATTCTGGTTTTGAAAAATGTTCGTGTTTCCGTAATTCGGCAGGGGATAGTAAAGGCTCTGAATCTTCTGCGCCACCGGGTTCAATCGCGACGCTGGAATGACGTTGCCGGCAAAAGGCGCATTCCCGTTGAATGGATCTTTAATAATCGTGCCGGGCAGCAGATTCGAGAAGTCACATTGCGCCAGTTCGCCAGCAGTACCGTAGGATTGATGAGGTCGTGAACAGCGCTACCGCGCGCCATCTCGTAGGAATAGAAGAAGAACGTTCGGTTCTTGCCGTTGTAGAGCCGCGGTATATACACGGGACCGCCGATCGTGAAGCCGGGCCAGTGCGTGATTCCGGCGCTGCCAGAACTCGCGGACGGATTTCGCGAAACGAATTTCGGAGTCTGGTAATAGTCGAAGCCGGTTGCGTGCAGATCGTTGCTGCCGGACTTAGAGATGACGGTCACCTGTCCCAAGCCGCCGAACTCCGCACTGTTATTCGCTATGTCTACGCGGACCTCGGCCATGCTCTCCACGTAAGTCACCAACGGCGATACCTGTGTGCCATCGCGGCCGTGGAGATCGTAATGCCGTCCACAGAGGAGTCGGACTGGTTATTGCGGCTACCGGAGAACCGTCGCGTGGTGCTCGAGCCGGCCGCCTGGACGACGCGCCTGAATCGCCACGATGTTGGGCGATGGTTTGGGTTCGTCGGAAGCCATTCAAGTTCGCGGCCGTTTCCCACATCGCTCGATGGAGTCAATGTGACCGTAATAGACAGCGCCGGCGAAGAGCGCCCCGCTTCCCTGTTCCTGACTTTGCCGCGTCAGATCAGTTACATAGTGCCGCAAGGGACTGCCCACCGGAAGGGCGTCGCTCTGGTGTTACGCGGTAATCAGGTAACGGCGGCCCTTGTTCCGGATATCGAACCGGTCGCTCCGGGACTATTAATCAACGCGAGGGTGATCGAGGGTGCCGCAGCCGCGGCGGTTCAGAGAATCAAGGCGGACAGCTCGCAGAGCATCGAGCCTGTCACCGAGGCGCCGATCGATCTCGGCCCGGCATCGGACCAGGTTTTTCTGATTCTATTCGGTACAGGCATCCGCGGCGGCAGCGGACTTTCCGCCGTTACCGCAACTGCTGGCGGACAGCCACTCGCCGTTTCATACGCAGGACCGCAGCCCGATTCCCCTGGCCTCGACCAGGTGAACCTACTGCTGCCGCGAAGTCTGATCGGCCTAGGCCAGATTGAAATCGCTCTCAGTATGGACGGCTGAAATGCAAACCGTGTGACCGTCAACATCCAATAACGCTTATGCGAACACATGTTAGGACTTGCGCCTTTTCAGTGCTGACCGGGCTGCTTCAGCCGGTGCTTTTCGCTCAGAGTCTCGCCGTCACGTCAGTCGTGTCGATCGGGAATAACGCGTCCGGGCGGCTCTCACCCGGTCAGGTCATTCGCATCACCGGCACAAACTTCACCGGAACGTTTGCCATCCAGGCCGGTGGGCGGCCCACAGCGGTATTTCCGAACGACGCATCGGCTACGTTTCGGTTGGCCCAGCTAGCTGTCGAATTGCCGCCAGGGCCAACAACACTGGTAGTCACGACAAACGGCGGCAGTTCGGCGCCATTCAACATCACCCTCCAGTCGTACGCGCCCTATATTGGTGGCTTCACGTTCGAATGCCCTAACGATTCAGCCGGTGGCGCAGTCTTCACCGTTCTCGCGGGAGGTCTCGGCGCGACCGATCCTCCAGTTTTGACTGGTCAGGTTGGTCCCTCGGCGGAGCCTCTTGCAAGGACCGTGGTGAAGCCGGTTTTGACCATCGGTGGTCAGGCCGCGGAAGTTATCGATTCGGTGCTGGTGAACTGGTTCCCTGGCGTTTACCAGATTAACTTCAGAGCGCCTCGCGGGCTCCCGGATGGCGCCTATCCGGCGGTATTGAGCATCGGCGGGGTGGACAGCGAGCCAACTCAGGTCACCATCACGGCGAATTTCATCAATACATCCGCCGCTGGCTCGTCGGCCACCTTCCAATTGAGACAAGGAGCGCCGGAATCGCTAATGAAGGCCACCCGTTGCGGCGGATTGGCGACTGCTGTTGTCACTGGAGACGCGAGAAATCCATCGGTCACGCTGGGAGGGACCACGTCAAGGTGAAGGATGCCGCCGGCATCGAGCGGCCAGCGCAGATCCTGTATGTTTCTCCCACACAGGTGAACTACATCGTCCCCTCCGGCACATCGCCGGGCGATGCGACAGTGACCATCACGTCGGGGAACGGCAATGTTTCAACAGGACCTGTGGATGTTGAGAACGTAACACCGAATCTGTTTCAGAAGCCCAGAAAATGCCCTTCCAGACGACGAGCCACTTCCGGTAGCGCTGTTGTTGCGTCTTCGCGATGGAGTGCAAACAGTGGAACGGCTTCGGCTTCTAATCTGCGACCCAATGTGCCGCTCAGGAATTGATATGGATCCGGACTCCGACCAGTTGTTCCTGGTGCTCTTCGGAACTGGCATGCGGTTCCGAAGCTCGTTGTCGAACGTGAGCGTAAAGATCGGCGGGATAGATGCGCCGGTCGAGTATGCCGGACCCCAGGGCGAGTTTGCCGGGTTAGATCAAATCAACGTGAGATTACCCAGATGCTGGCAGGGCGAGGCGGGGCCGTGCTGGATCTCTTGGTGGATGGAAAGGCCGCTAACCAAACATTCATACGCATTAACTGACGTTCGTTGAGGACAGATATTTTATGACCCGAACCACCTTCCTGTCTGCAGTTACGCTCCTGGCAGCTTCTACCGCCTCCGCCCAGAACGGCCCAAATTTCCCGTGGTAGGCATCGGGCCGGGCCAGTGGCTGCGTCTGCACGCCATCGCTTTGGGTAACAACCAGGGCCGCTGCCAGGCCGCACTCAGCTTCCGCGATGCAATGAACACGGTGCAATGAACACGGTGGCCGGACCATCGCTCCGCTGATATCCTGACTGAATCAAGGAATGGCAGAAACACTAAAGCGCCGGGAGATCTTCAGAATGAGCGGAGCGGCGATGACCGGCCTCGCGGCGAACTTGATTTCCACACCGGCTGCCGGCCAGAGCAGCGAAGGAAAAAAGACAGTGCTCGTCTTAGGCGCAGGCATTTCCGGCCTGTCGTGCGCTTACGAGTTGATGAGGCGCGGCCACAACGTGACCGTACTCGAGGCGAGCGGGCGCGCCGGAGGGCATGTCCGGACGTCCCATGATCCCTTCGCCGACGGCCTATATGCCGACCTCGGAGCCGAGCATTTTTATTACCCGGGTTATACCGAGTACTGGCGTTACGTCAAGGCGTTTTCCCTCACCCCGATCCCTTATCCGCGGCGTGACAACATGGTGCGCTTCCTGAAAGGCGAGCGGTTCACGGACGAAGATCTCCAAAGCCGTTCGGTCCTCAATAAACTCGATTTCAATCAGCGGGAGGTGGATTTTCTGACGCGGCATTCCTGGCCGGAATTGCCGCTTGTCTACCTGCAGCGATACGTCGACATGATCCGCGACGAAACCAATCCGTTTGAGCCGGGCTTGCGCCCGCTCGATCACGTCAGCGTCGGCGAGTTGTTGAAGCGCGAAGGAGCGTCCGCCGCCGCGCTGCAGTTTTTTGGGGGCTCGGGCTGCGCTTTGCAAACCATCTGGGGCGCGGCTATAAAAAAGCTTCGCGGCACCGATCTCGAGTCGAAGAAGCTGTTTCGCCTCAAGGGCGGCAATCAGCTCATGACGGACGCATTCGCCGCGCGATTGGGCAACCGCGTACACCTGGGCTGCCCCGTTCTGCGCATCGAACATAGCGCTTCCGGAGCCACTGTGACGTATCGGGAATTCGAACAAGAGCGCAAACTCGACGGGGATTACCTGGTCAGCTGTGTCTCGATGGTCGCTCTGCGGCAAATCCCGGTTTCACCGGCATGGCCGGAGGCGAAGGCTTTTGTGATCCGCGAAATGCCTTACTACACCCGCTGCCGCGTTGTTTTCCAATCCCGAACGCGGTTTTGGAAAAAGGACAAGATCAGTCCGAACTGGGCTCCTCCCGACCCGAGGCTTAACGAGTTGTGGTCCATGGCGGATGAGGTGAATACTCCGCGCGGCATTCTTCTCGGAGGCGCACAGGCGGGGATGACTGCTTCAGCCTCGCTGGCCGCCTTCCACAAGCTTTATCCCGGACAATCGGCGGACATCGAGCAAGCGATCATACACGATTGGTCGAAGGATCCATACGCCGGAATGTGCGAGCGAACCAGCTACCGGCCAGGCGAACTGGCGCGGTTCTGGCCCGAAGTGACGCGTCCTTATGGACGCATTCATTTCGCCGGAGCCTATGCCGCGCAGATGTCCTGGGGGCAGGAAGCGGCGCTCGAGTCAGCAAACCGCGCGGCCAAAGAGATCGAGCAGGCGTGAGGAGCATCTCTTAAACAGAGTTAGAAAAGCAGGCTGCCGTGGCACCCAAGAGCCTGCGCAGGTACTCGTAGACCCTGGCGTGCTCAGGCGCACCAGTTTTCAAAGATATCCCGATCCAACACCCGGGATCTCACAAACCCGCACGCTAATTTTAGGGACGCCTTACAAGTTGCCCCACAATTCCGCATGTCTTAAGTGAGAGGTCGCCCGCGCCGTTTCCGGCGAGCTGACACCTTTCAGAGTGACCCAAAGGAGTCTTTGACACTTGTTTCGAGTCTTGTTGTTTTCACTCATTTCGAGCGCGGCATTTCTAGTCGTAGTTCCGCACCCGCGGCCGGTGAGCAGTCCGACAGTATCTAAACCTCATCGCGGCCGGGTCACGGCGCCGGCAACGCGGATTGCCCGCATAACGCTGCCCTGCAACGATGCAACCAGTCTTGATTCCACTAGCGGCAATCTGCGCGGCCCGGATCGGACGTGCGCATGCGTATGATGACGCTACGCCCATTCAATTTTCGCCTCGGGTCCGTTGCTCTGCTGTTTTGCACCATCCTTGCCGCAACGCTTCACGCCGACACGATAACAATCGGCGGGGTGATCAACCAATCTACGCAGGATGGAACTGGTCCAGCGATAAACAATCCGAGCCTGAACAATATTCCGGATGGTGCTTCCTACACCACCAATCCGAGTTTCACGGAATCGATCCAATCCCCTGGAACCTATGATCTAACCGGATCGATCCTCTTCTTTAACGTCGGGTCGGTCGGCGCGGTCGAGAACAAGTTCAACTTCGTGATTTTGACGGTCGCACTATCAGGTCCCTTCGATCAGGTCAGTATTTTAGCGTGTTTGACGACGGGATCCGCCTGCAACCAGGGGAACGAGCTCGACTTGGATTTCATGATCCCAGCCGCAAATCTGAATGGCCAAAATGTCGTCGCGCAAGGGATTTTGAATCTTCTCCCGCTCGACCTTTTGGAGGACGACGGCGTCATCGACATCCACGGATCGATTACGAATTATTCCTACACGGCGGGGAGTCCCGCTCCAGAGCCTTCGGCATTCGTCCTTGCAGTTGCCGGCCTCTTGATGATGATTTTGAATCTTGTCAAGCGGGGCTCTACGAATCGGCAGCGTTGAAATTTCGACGCGGAACCACACAGACTTTTATTGCAAATCAACCAACCAAAAAAGGAGCAGGACCAATGTTGTACTCAGCATGTTGGCGAATGACACAAGTGTGCATGCTTGCCGCGATTTCGAGCAGTCTCTATGCGGTCGATGGAGTTATTCTCATCGATCAGAACCACGCCCTAAGTGGTAATATCACGCCCGGTGATGCTCCGGGATTTCCGGTTACCATTTCTCAACCGGGGAGCTATCGCCTATCGGGAGATCTTTTAATTCCCGATGCCAACACTACGGGAATCCAGATCACCGCGGACCACGTCACTCTCGATTTGAACGGCTTCGCCATTATCGGACCAACCGTCTGCACATCTAGTCCGGCCAATTGTCCTCCGCCAATCAAGGAATAGGGATACAGGCCGACAGAGGCCCCACTCAAGATGGCCCCCGGGCAATAAGGATCTTCAATGGTACGGTACGCGGTATGGGATCAACAGGGATTTTTATCACCGGCCAGGGCGGTCTAGTTGAAAGAGTCACCGCAGATAGCAATGCTGGCGGTGGATTCCTCATCGCCGGCAGCGTAATCGAAAGCACGGCCACCCGGAACGGCACTTTCGGAATCTTTGCCATCATCGTGCGCGATTCCTTCGCTACACATAATCACGAAGTCGGTATCCAACTTGACAGTAGCGGTGGCGTCGCGACGGGTAACATCGCTTCGTTCAATGGGCCAACGGGATTTCGGCGCCAAACGGCACCGTCACCAGCAACACAACCGTCAGAAATAATTCCTTCGGAATTTCGGCCCTCTGTCCGAATACCATCATCGGCAACACCGTGGTTTCCAACACGCTCGGAAGCATAACGATAACTAGCGGAACAGTCTGCGTGCAGGTCAACAGCGCGACTCGGCCGTAATTACACAACCAAGTAATGGGCGGAGCCGAGCTTGGACTCAAGCCGGCTTCGCTGACGAAGACGTAATAGCATGTCGGGATCGATTGCAATGGGACCAATCAGCTCAATGGATCAGTTCGCGGCGGCCGGCGTCATCTCCGGAGGCAGTAGAGGCGCCGGCCAGATCGTGATAACGGAGCCATCCGACGCTCTGGGCAGTCGAATCGACCGATCGCAAGAGGCTATAGGTTTGAAGGATAAACTGTTCCGTTTGCCGGCATCATCCGGCCGTGGTGAAAGTAGCAGCCCGAGCCCCAGTCGAAGTCATGGAAGGCGAATGCCAAATCGAATTTGCGGGCGACCGCATCGAGTACTCGCTTGCAGGCTGGAACTACTTCCTGTCCGACGCCGTCGCCGGCGATCACCGCTATGGAGAAGCTGTTCATTGGTAGGATCATAGCAAGTGAAGATTATTCAATTGCTGAGGTTATCGAGTTGAATCTGACAGGAAAAACAGCGTTAGTGGCGGGCGCCAGCCGGGGTATCGGCTTGGCCATCGCCCAACAGATAGCGGCCGAGGGAGCCCACACGATTCTTGCGTCGCGGTCGATGGCGAATCTGGAAAAGCATGCGCACGAATTGCGCCAGAAGGGCCTGAGTGCGGAAGCTCGTGCAATTGATATGGCGGATCCGAAAGCCATTATCGAGTTTGCGGAGACGTTGCCTGACATTGACATTCTCATCAACGTAGCGGGCACGAACGTCCGCAAGCGTATTGGCGACTATACAGCGGAAGAATACGACCGTATCATGCAGACGAACCTGCATGGCATTTTCACGCTGACGCAGAAGGTTGGCCCGAAGATGGTAGCTCGAGGCAAGGGCGGCAAGATCATCATGATCGGCAGCCTGATGTCGCTTCTGGGGCTGCCGTATTTGACGATTTACGCGATGACGAAATCGGCACTGGCCGGACTCACGCGCGTGCTCGCGGCGGAATGGGGACCAAACAACATACAAGTGAACTGCATCGCTCCAGGATTTATCGTTACGGATCTGAATCGTGATATGTGGCAGCGGCCTGAAATGCGAGAATGGTTGAAGGGTGTACAGTCCGCGGCGGACACGGGGACACCCGAAGACGTGGCGCCACTCGCGGTTTTTCTGAGCGGTTCGGGATCGAATTTCATTACCGGACAAACGATCGCGGTGGATGGTGGATATACGACAACCGCGCGATGGCCTTTCGAACCACAATCCTGATTCTCTTCCTGATTGCCCTGCTGGGCGCGGAGGACAAAGTCGAATTTGTCTGTCCGATGGATCGCGACGTGCGGCAAGCGACGCCTGGCAAGTGTCCGAAATGCGGCATGAAACTGGTGGCCGGGTTGCCTGATCCCGAGGAGTATCAAGAATCGTTGAAGGTGGATGGCACCGGGCTGCTCACGTTTCGACTTTTCGAGCCGCGTACGAATCAGGCGGTAACGCGGTTCGAAGTCGTCCACGAAAAATTATTCCATCTGTTTCTGGTGAGCAGCGATCTTCGATACTTCGCGCATGAGCATCCGGTGGTTCATGCGGACGGCTCGTTCACTTATCAGACGCATCTTCCGGGCGGCGGTGAATACCGGGTTCTCAGCGATTTGTACCCGGCGGGCGGCACGCCGCAACTCATTGCGAAGACAATTTTCGTTCCGGGCGATCCGG
>Ga0105237_10008920_pt1 | contig 10803 bp, 9 predicted proteins | sample KBSC24metaG_FD_81520 | JGI IMG/M metagenome (GOLD analysis project Ga0105237, IMG submission 81520) | Corn rhizosphere microbial communities from Kellogg Biological Station, Michigan, USA - KBS C2-4 metaG | ecosystem: Host-associated > Plants > Roots > Rhizosphere > Soil | place: Michigan, USA... | reverse complement strand
TACCGCGTGATCGACGCCGCCCGAAAAATGCAGGATCCAGCCTATGATCATATCACCCTCCTGGGCATTGCCTTTGAATCCGGGTTCAATTCCAAAACCACTTTTAATCGGATTTTTAAGCAACTCACCGGCAAAAGCCCGACAGAGTATAAAAATCATGCGAAAAATGAGCGCCCAACTTATAATTTGGGGCGCCATCCCCGGCCAGAGCTGTTAATATTGACCCGTGAACCCCTGCCAAGATGGGTTCCCGAAAAATTAAACAGCCATTATATGTTTAGGAATTATATAAAGATCGCCTGGAGAAATCTTATTAAAAATAAAGTGTATTCGACTATAAACGTCCTGGGCCTCGCGGCAGGCATGGCAGTGGCCCTGCTGATCGGCTTATGGATCTGGGATGAGATTACGTACGATAGGTCTTTTACCAACCACCGGCAGCTCGCACAGGTAATGATCAACTCCGTGGGCGATGATAAAACAATAAGCACAGCGCCCAATGTGTGCAGGCCTATTGCTGAGGAATTGCGCAGCAACTACGGCAGCGATTTTAAAAATGTGGCCATGGCCACCTGGCCCTGGGAGCATGCGTTAACGGTAGGCGATAAGATAATTTCAGCCAATGGCCCATGGGTAGAAGATAAATTTCCTACCATGTTTTCGCTTAACATGGAAAAGGGGAACATCAATGCGCTGACCGCCCCCTCGGCTATTATCCTCAGCACCTCTATGGCGAAAACATTGTTTGGCGATGCTGACCCAATGGGCAAAATAATAAAGCTTGATAACAAAGACAATTTTACAGTGGCCGGGGTGTTCAAGGACTTTCCGGAGAACAGCACCTTGAGCGCCTTGTACGAAGTAAAATATTTCCTGCCCTGGAAAAAATACGTCACCACGGAACAATGGGTGAAAGATGCTGCCTCGGATTGGTACAGCCGTTCATGGCTGTGCTATGCGCAGTTGGCTGACAACATTAGCATGGATAAAGAGACAGAGAAGATAAAGAACGTGGTGATGGCACATAGAAATAAGACAGATCTTCCTGATATTGCTTACCTGTATCCAATGGATAAATGGCATTTGTACAGCGATTTTAAAAATGGCAAACCCGCCGGAGGCCCCATACAGTTCGTGCGGCTGTTTTCTATCATCGGTGTATTTGTGCTGCTGCTGGCCTGCATTAATTTCATGAACCTTAGTACAGCACGCAGCGAAAAGCGTGCAAAAGAAGTGGGCATACGCAAAGCAGTGGGCTCCTTGCGTACCCAGCTCATACGCCAGTTTTTAAGCGAAAGTGTGCTGGTAGCTTTCGTGTCATTTATATTTTCTATCCTCCTGGTTATTTTCTTGCTGCCTTTGTTCAATTCGTTGGCAGCCAAGCATATACAGCTACCATGGCTTAGCCCTGCATTCTGGCTTTGCACACTGGCATTTACGGGTATCACCGGCCTGGTCTCCGGCAGCTATCCTGCACTGTATTTGTCAAAGTTTGAAGCTGTAAAAGTATTGAAAGGCACCTTCCGTGCAGGCAGGTACGCATCACTGCCCCGGAAAATTCTGGTAGTGGCGCAATTCACGTTTTCTATCGCCTTGATCATAGGGACCGTCATCGTTTTTAAACAGATCCAGTTTGCAAAGAACAGGCCCATAAATTATAGGAAGGAAGGGCTGATCACCGTCGGCGGGGTCACACAGGGCTTATCCAACTTTTACAATGCAGTAAGAAATGACCTGCTTGCCACCGGCATGGTGGATAACATGGCAAGTGCATCGGACAGAACTACCTACCTGGGTGCATGGCGCAGCGGCTTTAACTGGGAAGGCAAAAACCCTAACACATCGCCAAGCTTTGGTTTTATGTTGATGACGGAAGATTTTGGCAAAACCATCGGCTGGCAACTAAAAGAAGGGCGGGATTTCTCCAAAGATTTTGCTACGGATAGTTTAGCTATGATCTTGAATGAAGCAGCCGTGAAACAAATAGGCATGAAGAAAGATATTGTCGGGCAGAATATTCAGTATGATGGAAAAAATTATCTTGTGATTGGTGTGGTGAAAGATATCATCCAGGAATCGCCTTACAAGCCGGTAACGCCTACGGTTTATCTGACCAGCCATACCTTAGATATCGTAATGGTTGCTATAAAAAAAGGTGCGCCGGTAAAAGATGCATTGGCTAAAATAGAAGCAGCGTTTAAAAAATACAACCCCAACCTGCCTTTCATTTATCTTTTTAATGACGAGGAATATGCGAAGAAGTTTGCGGAAGAACAGCGCATCGGCAAGCTGGCAACCTTCTTCACCATATTAGCCATCTTCATTTCCTGCCTCGGTCTATTTGGTCTTACATCCTTTGTGGCAGAACAGCGCAAAAAAGAGATCGGTGTGCGCAAAGTATTAGGTGCGTCCATATACAGTTTATGGCAAATGCTCTCAAAAGAGTTTGCATGGCTGGTAATTATTTCCTGCTTTATTGCCATACCGTTGGCATGGTATTATTTAAATAACTGGCTGCAGCAATACGATTACAGGACCCCCTTATCAGCATGGGTATTTATTGCATCAGGTGTTGGCGCATTGGTTATAACACTCGTCACTGTAAGCTTCCAGGCAATAAAGGCAGCGCTTGCAAATCCCGTAAATAGTCTGAGAACGGACTGATCGCTACTGCATACCCTGTCCAACTCACCTAAAGCGATAGTGCAATTAATGGATGGCAGCGTTGTCAAATTCATAAAGGCTGTAGAACGCACAACATAAGGTAATAGCCTGACCTGCCATTACCAGGTTATTTATTTTGTTGTTGGGCTGCAGTTGTTGACCTCCTCGACAAATTGGTCGAAGTTTGCCTTTATTACCTCCAAATGTTCCGGCATACCCGGCTTACCCATATAATTCCATTTTGCCTTCTTGTCAATGGTCAATGGAACTATGCGCTTGCTTAAGGGATACACCATCCTACCCAGGAGCTTAGTGAAGTCTTCTTCATAGATCTCAAAGTCAAGACACGGAAATCTCCTGGGAAGAGTATATGCGTAGTCCCATAAGCAGAGAATATCGTCCTGGCCCATCTCAATCAAAAAAATATCGCCCTCATCTTCATATTCTTCGGCAACAGCTATCCTTTTAGCGCTTATAGTACACGTAGCAACCGTCCCGCGATCGATAAAACCATTGAGCGCTGCCAGAAATTCCCTATGTCTCCTCTTGCGCTTGTACATCTCTCGAGGCATGAATACTATAAAACTCACCGAAAACACCGTGATCAGGCCTGGAATAAAACCCTGCCAGCCGTTCTGACTAATGGATGCTAAATACCCAAACCCGGCAGCCAAAGCCGCCGCCACAAGAAAATGGTGGAATTTGATCCTTCCTCCTTGCTCCCTTTCTTTCTTATTCTTCAGTGTCCGGAGAAGTCGCTGTTCATCCGGGTAAAAAGGTCTTGCCTTGTAAGAGATCTTCACGGTTTATTTAAGGTTTTTTAATTGGCATAGGCTCTCTAATTTACAAAAAATACCTTATCTTCTCCCTCCTAACGCCTAAATCATAACCATGCCATCTCCATCAGTTTCTGAACAGCTCGCCCAATTCCAGGAGCGTGACCTGTTTTCAGCAGCTGCCTGGCGGGCAAGGGGTTTGAACCCATCCAGCAATGAGATGTCACAGGCGCTGACAGCTTTTTTTCACGACTGCGCAAAGGAACTGGAAAAAGCCGGGAGGGCCGGCCAGTCTTCAAGACAGATGAAGACGATCTTAACCTCCGCCCTATCGCAGGTGAACAAGATCCGCTTCGACACAGAGGAACGGGAGTTTATTGTTGACACCTTCCAGGAATTGGCCACTATTGTCGGGATCGACATCCGCACCCAGCTGAGCCGCTGGCTCTATGGCTATGTTTTAACTACCCTGCTGGCCGTCACTCGTTTTCTGCGGCCCGAGCGCATCGTGGAAGTGCTGCGGCAGCCTTGCACCCAATGCGGTACTCCGCTTGAAACCCAAATTCTTCAAAAACGGGCTGGCATACCAGATATGCATTGGCACGTCGTCCGATGCAACCAATGTAAAGAGTTAAACCTGATTTCCGTAGGACCAGATGTTGCCAGTCTCCGGTTCGGCAATTATCAACAGGTCGAAAGTCTCTCCAAGGAAGATTATACACATGAGCAGGCGCTCGCAAGATTGGAACAGATCAAGCACTTCAGGAAATTGATCAGCCAGCCGAAAAACTCACCCCTCAAAATACGGCTTCTCCTCCCCTCCCTCCTCTTCCCGCTGCTGCCAGTAAGCTAATGTCACAACATGCCCTCCCGGCGTCTTTAACAATCGCCCGAAAATTGCATTCACCGGGTTGAACATCACATCGGTCACGCCCACCGTAAACGTCTCAGGCGCCGGCGGAGGAGCAGGAGCCGCCGGACCAGCTGAAGTATCCGCACCACCCGGAGCCACCGGCGCAGCCGCCCCCTTGGGGGGAGGGCTGGGAACAACCACCACCGTATACCCATTATACTCCAACAGCCCCCGCAAAAAATCCACCCGCCCGCTGGCAGCATTTTTCTCGACGACGGCGCACTTCACCCCATTCAGCTCCTCGAATAAATGATTTTGATTGATAGCCATATACCTTAAAACCCTATGCTCAATGAATAAATATAATCGTAGATCCCCCCCACCAATCCCGTCACAACGACCCCCGTCACACAAACCAGGAAGGCGATCTTAGGCAGCAGCGGCACGCTCAGCTTCCCCATCGGCTCGGGCTGACTATCCATAAAAATAGCTTTTATCACCCGCAGATAATAATACAACGAGATCACCATATTCAGCGCGGCAATGCTGATGAATACATAATTGCCCCTCCCCGCGCCCGCCATCAGTAAAAAGAACTTGCCGAAGAATCCCGCCGTAGGCGGAATACCCGCCAGCGAGAACAAAGAAATAGCCATTACCCAGGACAACAGCGGGTTCGTAGCATACAGTCCCTTATAGTCATGGATGCTTTCCTTCCCCGTCTGCGCGCTGATAAAAGATACAACCCCGAACGCGCCCAGGTTGGAAAAAATATAGACCAGGATAAAATAGATCACCGATGCCTCACCTCCCCGCGAACTGCCTGTTATACCCGCCAGGATAAACCCCGACTGCGCTATCGATGAAAAAGCAAGAAGCCGCTTGAGCCCCTCCTGCCGCAAGGCGAACAGATTACCCGTCACCATCGTTAGCACCGACAAAAGAACTATTATTTTATACCAGTTGCCCGCCAGCGGCTTAAAGACAGTATACAATGCCAGTATGAAAACAAAGAACATCGCCCCCTTGGAGACCACGGACAGGTAAGCCGTCACCGTCACCGGGCTCCCCTCATAGACATCCGCCGTCCATAAATGAAAAGGGACCGCAGAGATCTTGAACGCAAATCCGGATAGGATAAGGATAAAGGCAAAAAGCTGGAAGGCGCTGCCGTCCAGCCGCCCGGCAATGGCAGAAAAATCAAGGGTCCCCGTGGCCCCATAGAGCAGCGAGATACCAAATAAAAGGAGGGCGGAAGAAAAAGCAGACGATAGAATAAATTTCATAGCAGCCTCCGAAGACCGCCTTTTTTCCAGGTCGAAAGAGGAAAGAGCAGCCAGGGGAATAGTAGACAGCTCAAGACCAAGATAGAACATCAGCAGATTGCCCGCCGATATCATAAAGAAAAAGCCCAGTAAGGTAGACAATAACAACATATAGAATTCCAGTGCCTGCCCATGCCCCTTCAGCCAGTTATATGCCTGCAGCGAGATGATCAGCGTCGCCAGGTTGAGCATGTTCTTCTCCAGGACGATCAGCCTGCTGGTATGGAACATACCGCTGAACAAAGTGGCATCAGGGCCGGGAAAAAAACCAAGAACAAGATTCACCAACAGCAATAAATTGATAAAATACAACATTGCCTCCGTCTTGTACGCAGCAGCCCCGATCTTCATAAATAACAGAAAGAAGAGGATGACCGTTACGATTAATTCCTGCCGTAAAGAGAGAAGAATGTCAGCCCACATAAATTAGTTCATTTAATGATTGCTTTTCCAGCATGATCCATGATCGCGCTGACCCCTGACCCTAGCAGGTCGCTTAACCAGAAAGGTGCAACACCGATGGCAATAATGCCGGCTCCCAATAAAATCCCTGCCAGTTTCTCCTTCCACGTCGCATCCGCAAGTCCGTTATAATGTGGGTCCTTCACCGGTCCCATGATCGTTTGTCCCGTCGCCCGAAGGATATACACCGCTGTGATCACGATCGAGGCACAGGCCAATATCGTCGCCAGACGATACATTTCACCCGTACGCTGCCAGGAGCCCATAAAAACAGTCATCTCTGCCACAAAACCACTCAGACCCGGCAGCCCCAGCGAACACAAACCCGCGATCACAAATACCGTGGAGATAAAGGGCATTATCTTCAACAAGCCCCCCAGCTGCTGGACCAGCCTCGTGTGCGTCCGGTCATAGATCATCCCGATGGCAGCAAAGAAAAGGGCCGTCATCAACCCATGAGAGATCATCTGCATCACCGCACCCGCAATGGCCGTTCTCGTCAGCATGCCAATCCCCAGCAGGATAAATCCGCAGTGACTCACCGACGAATACGCGTTGATGTATTTCAGGTCTTTCTGCATCATCGTAGCAAAAGCCCATACACGATGGCGATCGTTGCCAGCAGAATGATGACAGGTGAATATTCCCGCGCCGCATCAGGCATGAGATATACCGCCACCCGCAGACAGCCATAGCCGCCCAGTTTCATAGAGATCCCCGCCAGGAACATCGACGCCGCCGTCGGTGCGGAAGAGTGACCATCCGGCACCCAGGTATGAAAAGGGAACAACGCCGTAAAAATGCCAAACCCCACAAATAAAAAAGGAAAAAATTTTCGCTGGGCCTCCACCGGGAGATGCATTTGCGCGATGCTCATCAGGTCAAAACTATGCACTCCATCTGTATTGTAATACAACCCCATCAGCCCCACAAATACCAATGCCGACCCGCCCATCAACATCAACGCCAATTTCATGGCGCTGTAAGGGGCCGTCACAGTCGGTCCGGCCGAAGGCCCATCATTAGCCGTTGCCGTGGAATGCGTTACTTTTTCCGAAAATGCATCCACGGCAACCTTACGGCCGCTGCCCCACACACCGATCAGCAGGAACTTGGGTATGACCGACACCTCCAGGAAAAAGAACAGCGTAAAAAGATCCAGCGAAAGAAAAAAACCATAGGCGCCCGCGCTGAGGAAATGCAAAAGGATAAAGAACTCCCTGCTCATCGGCTTAATAGCCCAGGACACCAGTATGGCCGCCTCCATGACCAGGGCCGTCAGCAGGATCATGCTCACCGAAATGCCGTCCACACCCACATGATACCAGATATTCCATGACGGGAACCAGGCATGCCGGTATTCAAAAAGAAAGGCCCCGCTATTCCCAGCCGCCCGTTCCTTCCAGTACAAAGCCAGTAGCCCGAAGGACAGCAGCAATTGCACCGTAGCACCCGCCAGGGACACCCAGCGAATCCCGTTCAGCCCTCTGCAGAAAACTACGGCGGCTGCCGTGATCAATGGCGCTATGACCAGCAATGACAGGTTCATGTGTATAGATAAATAAATAAGACCGTTAATCCGGCAATACCGGCAAAGAAATACAAGGCGTAATCCTGTACCTTCCCCGATTGAAGCCCTTTGATCGCCCCTGAGATCCCCGCAGTCACCGTTGCCAGAAAGTTCATCAACCCGTCCACGATATTCCTGTCTATCCACGCTGCCGGCCTTCCGATGAGATTGAAAATAATCTTCTTCGTTATAAAGGTATATACCTCGTCTATATAGAATTTATGATAGGCCCACTTGTACAGGCCGCCCCACGCAGCCGCAACCCGGTCAGGCCGGTCGCTCTCCTTAAAGTATAAATACCGGGCAATAAATATCCCTATCAACGCCAGCGCCACCGGAGCTATCGCAAAAACCCCGATGCCATGGGTCTCCTGGGGCAGACCGTCATAGGTCACCAGCCGGGAAAAGGGAACAAACCCCGCCAGCAGCGCGCCCAATGCCAGTATCACCAGCGGGAGCTTCATCGTAAAGGGCGCCTCGCCATGATGATGCCCCGGACCGTCGTGACCATCTCCCGCCCCCCGCACCGGCCGCCTCCAAAAGACGGAAAAATACAGTCTGAACATATAGAAAGCCGTCAGCCCCGACGTAAACAACCCAACCCCATACACAAATTTATTCGCATGCCAGGCCGACAGCAGAATGTCCTCTTTGCTAAAGAACCCTGAAAAAGGAGGAATGCCCGCAATAGCCAGACAGGCTATCAAAAAGCAGCCATGCGTCAGCGGCAGGAGCTTTCTCAATCCTCCCATATCCCTCATCTCATTGCTATGCACCTTGTGGATGACCACACCCGCACAAAGGAAGAGCAATGCTTTAAAGAACGCATGCGTGAAGAGATGGAATAGGGAGGCCGTATACCCCATTGTTGCCGCCTCTCCCGCCGGATGAAATGTCCCCAGCGCCAGCATCATATACCCTATCTGCGACATCGTCGAATAGGCCAGCACCCGCTTGATATCCGTCTGGGTACACGCGATGATCGCCGCAAGCAGGGCAGAGAATGCCCCCACATACAGCACCACCTGTAACACCGTCCCACCCGAAAACATATACACCGGGTACAACCGCGCTACCAGGTATACCCCCGCCACCACCATCGTGGCGGCATGGATCAGCGCAGACACAGGCGTAGGCCCCTCCATCGCATCCGGCAGCCAGATATGCAGCGGGAACAGCGCAGACTTCCCCGCCCCTCCGATAAATACAAGGACCAGCCCCCATGACAACAGCGATATTCCCATGAAGGAGGCAGTGGTAATACCCGCCAACTGGGAACTGGGTGCGTTCAGCCGCTGGATCAACGTGCGAAAATCCAGCGACTCCGCATGGAAAGAAAGGATCAATATCCCAATAAGGAACCCCAGGTCCGCAAATCGCGTGACAATAAAAGCTTTTTTAGCCGCCGCCACCGCCGTAGGACGGTCGAAATAATACCCGATCAGCAGAAAGGAGGAGCAACCCACCAGCTCCCAGAATATATAGATCTCGAAGATATTCCCCGACAATACCAGCCCAAGCATGGAAAAAGTAAAGAGACCCAGAAAGGCATAATAGGTGCCAAACCTTACTTCCCCTTTCATATATCCCAGGCTAAAAATATGAACCATCAAAGAAACAAAGCTGACCACAACGATCATCATCACCGATATAGGGTCGAGGATAATACTCATATCGATAGACAGCCCCGGGGAAAAGGACAGCCAGACATACTTCAGCGCGACTATCTGACGGTGTCCCTCACCCACTATCCCATCGACAAAAAAGTACCGGTAGGCCGCCCAAAGCGATAACCCTGTCGAGATCAGGACCGCCAATGTCCCAATAACTCCCGACCAGCCCCGGAAATACTTCCTGCCGAACAACCCCAACACGACAAAGGCCGCCAGCGGCAGTAAAGGGATCAATGCGATATAGGCGTAGTTTGGCATATACACAGTATTCAGAACTTCATTTCACCCGCATCCTCCACATCGATGGAATGAAAGTTCCTGTATAAATTGATAATGATCGCAATGGCCACCGCCGCTTCCGCAGCCGCAATGGCGATAATGAACAAGGTAAAGAACACCCCCTCCAGCTTGTCCGGGTATAGATATTTATTAAAAGCGACAAAGTTGATGTTCACGCTGTTCAGGATCAGCTCCACCGACATCAGCATCGTGATCATATTTCTCCGGGTGAACAGTCCGTACATGCCGATAAAGAAGAGAGCAGTGCTTACAACCAAAATATGACTCAATGGTATCTGACTCATTTAGCTTCCGGTTTTGTTTTGATAGCAATGACGATACAGCCGATCATGGCCGCCAGCAGCAGGATACTGATCACCTCGAAAGGCAATACATACCCGTGCTCCGAAGTGCTGAGCAGCTGCGCCCCGATATTACCCACACTGACATCAACAGCCAGTGCCGCACCACCAGCAGGATTCCCCGTCCCCGCAACAGACTGCCCCGGCCCGGCAATAGTCCCCGCCGCCCCAAAAGCATATTGCCGCAGCATCAGGCATGTCAGAATAAATCCCGCGCACACCGCCAATACCGAAAATATAGCCCTGCTGCGCACCGGCGCAGGCAGGTCCTTGCCCGATTGCTGCGTAAGGAAGATGGAAAAGATGATCAGCACCACGATCCCGCCCACGTACACCACGATCTGCACCGCCGCAATAAATTCCATTTGCAGCCAGAAATACAATCCCGCAATGCCCGTGAGGGAGAACAATAGCCAGATGGCCGAACGGAATATTTTTCGGGAGGTCACCGCCAGCAAGCCCGTAGTCAGGATAAAAAAGGAAAGTATATAAAAAATGACGGCAGACGCGCTCATTATTCAACGCCCTCTCTGATTTTAGAACCCGGTTTATTTAATTTTTTTGTCAGTTTGCTGCGGTCATACACACTGTGCTCAAAATTCTGCGCCATCTTGATGGCATCCGTAGGACAGGCTTCGATGCAAAGATTACACATCGTGCAAAGTTCCAGATGGTAGATAAAGGTATCCAGCGCCTTTTTCTTCTTTCCTTCCGGTGTCGTCTCGAATTTGGTAATGATCTTGATCGTCCCATTGGGGCAGGCCAGCTCACAGGCAGTGCAGCCCGTACAGGCATGTTCATTCTTGTCATCATGCAGCATGACCACCTCCCCCCTAAAT
>Ga0105237_10008918_pt1 | contig 10804 bp, 8 predicted proteins | sample KBSC24metaG_FD_81520 | JGI IMG/M metagenome (GOLD analysis project Ga0105237, IMG submission 81520) | Corn rhizosphere microbial communities from Kellogg Biological Station, Michigan, USA - KBS C2-4 metaG | ecosystem: Host-associated > Plants > Roots > Rhizosphere > Soil | place: Michigan, USA... | reverse complement strand
GGCCGAAATAATCAGGGAGAAATTCATCATGCGGGACGGTGCTTTTATCCTGCAGGACGGCAAAAGCTTTATAGTTTTTATCCTGCGTTTTTTGTTTATCAACCAGGTTGATGCACCTGTTTTTGATGGCCTGGAATAAATAACCTTTTATATCGTTGTGAAGGTGGATGTATAATTTCTTTTCCCACAAATCCACAAATAATGCCTGCACAATATCTTTGGCATCCTGTTCATCGCGTAAAAAGAAATAAGCGCTTGCACAAAGCAGCTTATAATACTTTTGGAATAAAATATCGAAAGCGGCTATATCACCCTTTTTTAGCTGTTGAAGTATGTCTATATCGGGCTGCTGCTGCATTTAACAATTAGCTTATCATTTATTTACAAATTGATAATACCGGCATTGAAAATAACTGCTTTTGTTTCGTTTTGCTTAAGCAAACGTTTGTGTAAGTTTTTATTATAATAGCTAAAGAAGCATCATAAATGCGAATCACGTTATACGCATAACCGGACATTTCGGTTCTATAACCGAACACCTATCTATACTTCGTATTTTTTAACTGACTGTTTATGCATTATTAATAAACTGGCACCTTTCTCGCTCCCTTCAGTACCTTAACTAATTAAAGTCTTCTTACTGTATATGAAAATACTTTTATTGCTCTTGTCGCTCTTTGTTTAGTGAGCTCAAACAAGGAATTCAGGCGCCGGAGAATACGCCGTTCAACGTGGCATCCCTTACAAAACCGGTAGTAGCAATAACCGTCTTAAGATTAGTGAATGCAGGCATGTGGAACTTGGATGAATCGCTTGACAGCTTCTGGATAGACCCTGATGTAAAGGATGATCCCAGGCATAAATTATTGACCACAAGGATTATTCTTAGTCATCAAACCGGGTTTCCAAACTGGAGGGATAAAAAACTCAATTTTAAATTTACACCGGGAACAGGCTCCGGGTATTCGGGTGAGGGCTACGAGTATTTACGCCACGCCGTTGAAAGCAAATTTGGAAAAAAACTGCAGGCTCTTTCCGATTCATTACTGTTTCATCCACTGGGATTGAAAGATACCAGGTACGGTTGGCAGCAGGACATGGATACCTCAAGATATGCTATCCCCCACGACAAAACCGGCAATATTATCAATATCACCAGGCATGAAACAGCAAATGCTGCAGACTGGCTTGTGACAACCGTTGCCGACTATGGGAGATTTGGCGCCTATGTTTTACAGGGAGCAGGAATCTCTGAAGAATTGTTTAATGATATGGCAACACCGCAAAGCAAAAACATAGCTTCCAAAAATGCAATGGGACTCGGTTGGGAAATCGAAAAAAAGCTTTTCAATGGCGAATACGCGCTTTTGCATACTGGCCATGACCCGGGGGTATCGTCAATGATTGTATTGCTGCCGCAATCGAAACGGGGCCTGGTTTTACTATCGAATGGCGATAGCGCCTGGAAACTGTTTATCAATATCGTTAATGCCACCTTTCATATCGAAGGGTTGACACCCTGATATTCTTTTTTAAAAAGACAAAATAATTTCTACCCGCACTACATAACCAGTCGCAAGATGTACCGCGCCGCAGATAGTGAAACGATCAGGTGATATCAAGACCAGCAACTTGTCCGTTTTATTTTGTGCTCTCAGCCTCTTCTTTCACCTGGTTTAAAAAAATGTTGGAGAGTTCTTCCCACATTTTCATAAACTCTGGTTTAGTCATTACAACTGTACCTGCAAATCTTGAAATAACGAACATGTCATGGGCGATGAATTCTGAATGTCTGCTCCATAATTCTTCCGGGTCCGGCATACGGGGTATGTATTGATCGTTCATTGATGGTGATTGAAAAAATTAGTAACTTTTCTCAGGTTTACCTGGAGTAATCGTCATCAGTAACTATACCGCACCTCAACTGAAATAGTTAAAACAGTCAAGACAGCAATGATAGTGAGTAGCAAAAACAATAAGGTTCTTACCAGGTATATATTTCGCATATTGGTATCATCTCCGGGTAAGATTTCGTGAGATTGATCAGGTAACATAGTCGGAGGTTTTTAATTGAACAAAACAGGATTTTTCAGCGAATAAAGGAGAATAAATACCGGATATTATTATGCAATAACATACGTTCTTCCTAAATGAAGTTAAACGTCGTACAAAAAATGCAGGGAATTACAAATCAAAACCCTGGTGTCTCATCGCCGGGTCAATGAAACAGGCTATGTTGGCAATTATTCAAAAACCTTGCCTTTTTTTCAAACAGACATAATTTAATTACACCCATGGTCATTAAGAAGTTGGTATACAAGTCTTAAGATTTGACCAAAATAGATTCTTTTTTCTACCGGTAAATGATAACACCTCACCACTTCTATAAGCGCTGGTATTGCCTGGGAAGGAAGCCGGTCATATACTTGAAGGTCCTGGTAAAATGGCTCTGATCGGCAAAGCCACATTCATAGGATATGTCGGTTAGGGAAGTACGGGATGATTTAACAAGTGCAATCGCCCTGTTTATCCTGAGTTTGCGCATATATTCCCCGATGGTGCAATTAAAGTACCTGCTGAAGTGTTTTGAAATGGTAATGGGATGCACACCTACCATGGCAGATAAATCCTGCAGGCTGAGCACCTCGTTCCACCGGTCATTCAGCACCTGTTCAAGCATATTTATCCAGGCAGGCCTTTGTGCTGTTAACTGTCTGTCGCCGGAGAGTAATTCAAGCAGGAGAAGCTTAATAGAGCAACCGGAAAAATCATCGTCTATTAAAAGCTCTTTGTAAATTTTCAGGATCAAAAACTTAATATCCGGGTTTAACCGGCAGTGTGCTTCTATTTTTACAGCATCCAATAAATTATCCTTCAGGTAAGAAGGTGCTAGTTCTATATTTATATGGCTGGAGCCTGCTGACTTGTATATATTCTGATGAGGCTCGCCCGACTGGTAAAAGGTAACTCTTCCGGGAAATCTTTCAAACTCTGTGTTTTTTCGCTTTTCAATATTGCCACCTTTAAGTACAAAACTGATATGAGGGTTTTCATGGCAATGCATGTCATCACAGGAACCATCTCCTTTATAGGAAACGCGACCGATGTGAAAACCCTCCGCATCGGTTGCATCAACTACAGTTCCTAAATAAATATTTTTATGTAATGTCAGCATGCTTAAATTAATTAACGCTCCACTATCGTATAAAATTATTTAGTTTAAAAAACAAGAAGTAACTATTTATGATAATACGAAAAAATATCAGGGCAGAATACTACAGCAACCAGGCGCTTGAGTATGGCCGCCGGTGTCGATAGTTGCAATAGCGTATAATAATTATCAAATTGAATAAACCTGTGGACTTGCCCACTTTTGCCAACGTCGCTTAGCCACTTAGAGCGTGTGGTCAATGCGATATTTTTTCTATTTTATGCGCCACATTGAAACTGGTTACTATAGTAGCTTGTTTTCTATCGCATACATTGTTAGCTGAGCATTTGTTTTGAATGCCATTTTTTCTAAAATCCTTGCCCGGTAGGTACTTACAGTTGTAATGCTTAATGTCATTTGAGTAGCGATATCTGAAACAGATTTACCACCGGCAATGAGCTTAAACACTTCAAATTCGCGGGGAGAAAGATTTTGATGCACAGGCCTTTCAGTGTTTTTGTCCAATTCGGAAATAAGTTGATCGGCAACCAAAGGCGTGATGTATTTTTTCCCCTGCAAAATGCGATGAACGGCTTTTACCAGTTCCTCGGAACCGGCCTCCTTATTGATATAGCCAGATGCTCCGGCCTTTAAAACTCTAACAGCATATTCCTCTTCAGAATGGCCGCTTAAAACGAGGATCGGCAGCTTTGGATACAGCCTTTTTATTTGCTGAAGCGCCTCTATACCTGGCCGACCGGGCATAGTAAGATCAGCTACAATTAGATCCCATTTTTCCCGAATCACCTTATTCAAAAGCGTTTCCGCATCTTCACATTCGTCAATATAAGCTGAAGGAAACTCATCAAGCAGAATTTTTTTTAACCCCCACCTTACTACCATGTGATCATCTGCAATAAGAATCCTAATCATAATTTATTTGTTTTCTTGTTAAGACATTACCTCAGAGTGGTTCCCAGCCTTTGTATGTCACGCATTCTTTTTGCAAATAATTTTCCCTATTTGCTCATCAAATGTTTGCAATTTAGTTAACCACTTTGGTATCTGGATCACAGGATATACTTACTTGTGGGATCAATAAATGGTGTTTGAAAGTTTGGCAAAGCAGATAAACAATAAAAGCGAATACAGTTGTATTAAAGTTACATAATCTGGCAACGTACCGGGAATATTTTTATATTCCGGAAGATTTTAAACAGGATGTTATCAGTTCGAATAAGGCAGCTCAACATAAAATACAGAACCTTCTCCCGCCTCACTTTCAAACCATATTTTACCGTGATGCTCCTCTATAATTTTTTGTGTGATAGAAAGGCCGAGGCCATGAGATTCTTCGCCTGCTGTTCCGGTTCTTGAAGCTTCGGGCGCCAGTTCAAATATTTTATCATGTAATTCAGCAGGAATTCCAATACCGTTGTCATGTACAGAAAGTAAAACGGTATCTTTTTTTCTTTTCAGGTGAATATTGATCACAGCATTTTCGGGGCTAAACTTAATTGCATTATTTATTATATTACTGATGACCCTCCATATTTTCTGGCGATTGAGCATAACTATAACATGTTCCGTTTTAAGCGAAAGTTGTTGGTTTTTCTCATCCGCTTTTATTTGTAAAAGTTCTACACATTGCTGTAACAACTTCCCCAAATCAACCATTTCTTTTTGTATGTCGCGAAGTTCCTTTTTTTCAGCAAGTAAATCTTTAATCAGGGCAATGGAGTTACCACATGCATATCTTATAATTCCCAGCACCTCTTTTAATTCTTCCGGTAGCTGTTTTTTCAGCAGTGAATTAACCAGGTTATTAATGCCACTGATAGGATTTCTTAAATCATGTGCAACTACTTTAATAATGCGGTTGTTTTCATTATGGCTTTGTTCCAGTGAAGTGAATGCGTTTTGCAGGTCTGTATTTTTTTGTTGTATCTCCAGGTTCAGGTTCATTAGCTCCTGCACATGCTTCAATTCATACTTCAGTCTCTGCTGGTTTTTGGTATAACGCACGAAAGCATAGATTAGCAGAGCCGCACAACAAGTATAGAGTAACCAGGCCCACCAGGTTCTGTACCATGGTGGAAGCACCCTTACATGGAGCAGAGATATTTCATTACCCCATTTATTTTCCTGGGCCGCAGCTTTTACCTTAAAAACATATGACCCCTCCTGCAAACGCGAATAATTGGCAGTGCGGCTCTTATTAACATAGTTCCATCCCTTATCCCATCCTTCCAGGTAATATGCATAATTTATTTTACTGGCCCCATCAAACTGCAGTGCAACAAAATCTATTGAAATGGTTGCAGCATCATAAGGAACAGTGATTGCTGTAATACCTTCCATACTTCGCTCACTTATATCGCTATCATCCTGCTCTGCAGGTATATTGTTGATTCTTATCCCGTTTAAAAATATTGGTGGATAGATAGTCGAATCATCTATTTTGTCAGGATAAAAACGGGTAAACCCATTAATGCCACCAAACAGAAATTCGCCTGACTTTAAAGCAAGACTGGCGTTAAAACTAAATTGATCGCTTTGTAAACCATCCGATTGAAAAAAATTCCTGAATACTTTTTTTGAGGGATTAAACCGGGATAAACCGCTGAAAGTACTTATCCATAAATTACCAGCCTTGTCCTCCAGCATCCGCAGCAGGGAATTACCAGGGAGACCCTGCTCATCAGTAAATTGCTGCAAAATCGTTCCCTTTTTTCTGTCAAACAATAATAAGCCGCCGCCATCTGTACAAATCCAAAAATTGCCCTTGCGATCCTCGTGCAAAAAACGCATCGTGAACCCCAGGTTATAGACAACATGCTTTTTGTTTGCCCTGTCAATTTTAATCAATGAAAAATAATTTCCTGCCCATAAATTACCATCACGGTCCTCAGTCATACATTGAACATCTGCAATAGCCGTATCAAAAACCTCAAACTTATCAGAAGGTCTATTTAAACAATACAATGTGCCCCGGTTTGTAGCGCTGGCCCATAGCTTTTTTTGTGAATCCTCAAATAAAAACCATATATTTTTTTCTTCCTCCCCTTTAAAAGGGTTATAGCATTTATACTGTTTAAAAGAACCTGTTGTTTTGTTATAACGGTTTATTCCTCCGGCCCAGACAGATATCCAGGTGTTTTCCATGTAATCAACAAGAATACCGGTAATAAAATTACTGCTGAGGGAGCCATCATTTTCTGCAAGGTGCAGGTAAGATTTGTACCTGCGTGTTTTTTGGTCCAGATAGCGAAGGCCTCCGCCATCTGTTCCTATCCATAAATTGTTCAACGGATCTTCAGCTAATGATAAAATAAAATTCTTATCGGGGTTCGCACCAATTCCAGGTTCAAAAACAGTTGTTTTAAAGTCTTCTTCTTTGGCGCCGACGATAGTAATGCCTCCTCTGAGTGACCCTATCCATTTTCTTCCTTCTTTATCTTCGAGAACATAAGTAACTGCATTGCTTCTTACCAGGGGTTTGTTTTCAATTGACAGGAACGGTATAGCACTTTCTTTGTTGGGATGCAAAATAAAAAGCCCTCTCCCATCTGTTGCAATCCACATTACTCCCAGCTTATCAATACAAACATTCGTTACATGTGCATTACCGGGTAGCCGGTTGCCGGAATAAGTATTAGCACTTACATTATATTTATAAAGCCCGCTTTCATTACCCAGCCACAGGTTGCCCTCTTTATCTTCTTTTAAAAAGTTCCCATTTTTAATATCATTGTTAACCAGGGTAAATGTCTGTTCCTGCATATTGTACCGGCATAGCCCGATGCCCTGGGCAAACATCCATGCCGTTTGCCCGGAGGAAGAAAAAGTTATCGTAGTTACGTCAATGTTACCTGCATGCCCTGTTAATGGCACCTGCTTACCTGCGGTGGAATTGTTTTTGAATACAATCAATCCTTGTTTCATTGTTCCTATCAGTACATTTCCATTTGTGTCAGATATAAGCGCATAGGTAATCTCTTTGAATTTTATGGGCGAATTGCTTTTGTTACGGAAATAGTATGCAGAGAAAAATTTTGATTTTGAAGGGCTATAGATACTTAGGCCCCTGGCCCCGCTTACCCATAAGTTATGTTGCACATCTTCTGCAATTTGGGTAATCATATTGGTTGCCAGAGATGTGCTGTCGCTAGTTTTATTTCTATAAATTTTAAATTCGTATCCATCGTAACGATTTAGGCCATCGTAGGTGCAAAACCACATAAACCCATTATGATCCTGGTAAATATTGTTAACAGAATTATTGGAAAGGCCCTGCTCTATACCCAGGTATTTTACCGGGTAATCTGCCGCGAGGCAGGATATAGAAAATAAAAATGGGAAGAAAAAAAGGATTGCTCTCAAAACAACTAATATATTCTGCAAGCTACACATATAAAAGTTATTTAATGGTTTTCGTGCGGGGTGATATAAGGTGCTCGAACAAAAATAGGGTTTTCGACACAATTTTTCCAGATTCGTGCAGAGGTGTTAACTGGAAGGAGATAATGGGTTATTGAATACTTTCTTCTCCTGCCCGGATTATTAGTACATAATGTAAAACACTGCTAAAATTTCAGGCAAGAGGGGTCGTGCTTTTTTCAGAGAAAAAAAATGAGCCGTAGAAACGGCCACATTGTTTATGAGAAAAAAACTACTCTAAGGATAAATTTTCGCACGCAGCTATTCTGTCCGCAAACTTTTCACCGGGTTCATCAGTGCGGCTTTAACAGCCTGAAAGCTTACTGTGATAAGCGCAATGAATAGTGCTGCAAGAGCGGCTACTACAAACACCCACCAGGAAATACTCACACGGTAGGCAAAGCTTTCCAGCCATTTATTCATAGCGTACCAGGAAACAGGAAATGCAACCAGCGACGCTATCAGAACAAGTTTTATAAATTCCTTTGAGAGCATTTGCGTAACCTGTACAACGCTTGCGCCGAGTACCTTCCTGATGCCTATTTCTTTGGTACGTTGCTCCGCAGTAAAGGTTACAAGCCCAAAGAGCCCAAGACAGCCTACAAAGATGGTCAGTATGGCAAACAGGTTCAAAACTTTGCCCGTCTTCTCTTCTGTTGCATAGGTTTTATTGAAAAGGTCATCCATAAAGCTATACGCAAAAGGTTCTTCCGTTTTATAACTGTCCCAGTGGGTCTTCATGGTTGCAAGTAAGCCGGGGATATCAGTCGTCTGTACTTTGAAAATCAGCCCGCCTTCCGGCAACAGAGTCATGTATAAGGGGCTTATGACTTCATGCAGTGATTTGAAGTTGAAATTTTTCACGACGCCAATTACATGAAAGGGCAGGTTCTGTCCCCTGGCGCTGTTCTGCCTGATAACCGTTTTGCCAATAGCCGTACTATTGTTCCAGCCCAGTGCTTTTGCTGCAGTTTCATTCAGAATGATGGCAAAAGAGTCCGTAGCAAATTCTTTGGAAAAGTTCCTGCCGTTTATTACCTGCATTCCCATAGTAGGGATATAGGCCTCGTCCACATGAAAATCCACACCATCTACAACCCGGCGTTCGTTGCCCTGCGGATACGCCAGCGCATTGTTGTAATTACTTGGGCCAGCGGGCTTATACCAGGAGGTGGTTGCACTCACAATACGTGAATCCTGCAGCATCTGCTGTTTATATACCTGTTCATTTTTACCTAATGCCCAGGAGTTGGGGATTGTGATAATCTGTTCCTTATTAAAACCCAGGTCCCTGTTTTGGATGAATTTCATCTGCTGGTATACAACGATGGTACCAACAATTAAAGACACCGAAATAAAGAACTGAAACACGACCAGCCCGCTTCGCAGCCCCATGCTTTTATTACCCGAAACAAATTTGCCTTTCAATACCTTGATGGGCTTAAAAGAGGACAAGTAAAAAGCAGGGTAAAGTCCTGCAACCACACCCACAACCAGTCCCATCCCCACAAAGGCCATTGCAGGCCTGATGTCAAATACAAGTTGTTTGCCTGTGATACCGTTGAAGGCCGGTAAGGCCCACTCAACCAACCCGAATGCTATCAGCAACGCAAAACAGGTAATCAGTAATGATTCAGATAAAAATTGTTTAATAAGCTGAATTCTCCCTGACCCAATGACTTTTCTAACACCTACTTCCTTTGCCCTTTTAGACGCACCTGCAGTTGACAGGTTAACAAAGTTGATGCAGGCAACCAGTATCATGAAAAGCGCAACGCCTGCAAAAATGTACACATACATCTCATCGCCGCCCGGCTCAAATTCTGTTGTTGTATTTGAATTCAAATGAATATCAGTCAAGGGCTGCAATGCGAAACCCAGTGAATTACCCTTATTGCGGAACTCGGCCAGACTGAGCCCCATCCCCTGCTGGATCTGCGGACCCATATATTTTGCCACCATCGCGGGAAAACGGGCTTCCAGTTTTTTCAAATCCGTACCTGGTTTTAGCAATAGGTAAGTATGGTACCCGCCGAGCAACCAGGAATCCGATTTGGCTTCCGGCCAGCCGGTCATCGATCCAAACATATCGAAATGAAAATGTGAATTCGCAGGCATTTCTTTCATCACGCCGGTTACCGTATATGGCTGGTTATTCGTGGCAGTAAGAATAATGGTTTTGCCAATGGCCCTTTCTTTGCCAAAATATTTTTCCGCTGTCTTCTCCGTAATGACTACCGAATATGGTTGCTTCAAAGCAGTGTTGGGCTCACCTTGCACCAGGGGCAGGGTAAACATGCTGAAAAGGTTGGGGTCTGCGAAAGCAAACTGGTCATCTTTAAATGATTTGTCTTTGTAGGTGATTTTTGAAGTACCGAATCCCAATATTCTTACAGCATCCTGCACTTCAGGAAAATCATTCTTCATCGTTTGCGCCACCGGTGGCATTGAAACACTTTCATCTATTTTACCCCCGTTGAGGTTTGCATGAAACACTACCCTCACCATATTGTCCGCATTCTTATTGAAGCGATCATAACTTAGTTCATCCTGCACATACAACATGATAATGAAACAGGTAGCAATACCAAGGGCCAGACCAAGAATATTGATAAAAGAAAACAGTTTATTCTTTTTTACGTTTCGCCAGGCTGTCTTAAAGTAGTTTTTAAACATGAAGAGAAGTTTGAATGTTTTGCTTCTCCAACAGTTATGCCAATACCGGAACCTTCTGCCAGCAAGGATTTTAAAGGAACGAAATCTGAATCAGTGTACGAAACCGAACAGCAGGCGTACGCCGATGAACATTTTTTACTTCAAGACTTTAAAAGTAACGAAGCGCTGAATTGTATCTGCCGGCTGGCCAAAAATGATATTACCTACGAAGATTCATACCGCAAGTTCAGCAGATATAACGTTGAAAATTATTGTGCAGTAGTTAATAAAGGTGTTACGCTTTGGTAACAATTTGCCCTTTTTAAGACAACCATTCCATAACAAGGCAGCCACCTGTTAAGCATAGTTTTTGTGCCGGTGATGATGAACTTTTTTGGAGATTATACTGAAAAATACGGGCAAGCTTTTTCTAAAGCAGGCCCATGTTCATTAAACTGATGCAGGAAGGCAAACGGATTATTTTTACAATCTTATATTACCTAATTATAACTTATCACTTAACCACTTCAACAAACAATGCGTTATAAGTATCTTTCG
>Ga0105237_10008914_pt1 | contig 10810 bp, 8 predicted proteins | sample KBSC24metaG_FD_81520 | JGI IMG/M metagenome (GOLD analysis project Ga0105237, IMG submission 81520) | Corn rhizosphere microbial communities from Kellogg Biological Station, Michigan, USA - KBS C2-4 metaG | ecosystem: Host-associated > Plants > Roots > Rhizosphere > Soil | place: Michigan, USA... | reverse complement strand
TGCATGGTGATGGTCGAAGCGCCCTGCCGTGCACTGCCGGCGGAGAAGTTGTGCAAGGCGGCACGCAGCACGCCGATATAGTCGACGCCTCCGTGCTCGTAGAAGCGCTCGTCCTCGGCGGCAAGGATTGCCTGTTTGAGTGCGGCGGGGACGTCGGCGATTTTGACTACCGCTCGACGCTCCTCTCCGAATTCGCCGATCAGGGCACCTTCGGAGCTGTAAATGCGAAGCGGAATTTTGGGGTTGTACTCGGTCAGCGCATCGATCGAAGGCAGTGTCGGATACACGATCGCGGCGGCGTAGCCGACCAACAGCAGGACGGCGACCAGAACGGTTCCGAGGGCAAACAACGGGTAGATCCACCAACGCTTGGGCATCAAAGTTGCTTTGAGGCGGGAATTGTGAAAGGGAGGAGCACACTATTATATGGCCGTACGCTCCCACCTGAAATCTATATGACAATAAGCTTTACTTGGTTTGGGGTTGTTGCTAGCATTTAATGTAGTTTGTCAGTACTTTGCCTAACTAGCCTATGCTCAAAGGAAAAATGCAATTCGGCGGTGATTGGCTTGGTGATCTGTTCAAGGCCAAGACGCCTCCCTTGATCGGCGTGGATATCAGTTCGTCCTCGGTCAAGATGGTCGAGCTGGCTGAAGGCGGAAAGGGCCGCATCCGACTCGAGCGCTACGCGATCGAGCCGCTGCCCAAGGATGCCGTTGTCGACGGCAACATCATGAACCTCGAGGCGGTCGGGGATTCGGTGCGGCGCGGCTGGAAGCGCATGGGCTCGCGCATCAAGAACCTCGCGATGGCGTTGCCGTCGGCGCAGGTCATCACGAAGAAGATCACTGTACCGGCCGGCTTGCGTGAAGACGAGCTCGAAACGCAAGTCGAGACCGAGGCCAATCAATACATCCCGTTCGCGCTGGAAGAGGTGAATCTGGATTTCCAGATCCTCGGACCGGCGCCGAACAGTCCCGAAGACGTGGAGGTGCTGATCGCCGCTTCGCGCAAGGAAAAAGTCGAAGACCGCGTCGCGGTGGCCGAGGTCGGCGGGCTCAAGGCGATCGTCATGGACATCGACGCGTTTGCCGCCCAGACCGCGTTCGAGCTCATGGAGACGCAGCTTCCGGAAGGCGGACGCGATCAGGTCATCGCGCTGGTGGATGTCGGCGCCTCGATGATGAACATCAACGTGCTGCGGAACAATCAATCGGTCTACATGCGCGAGCAGCCGTTCGGCGGCAATCAGCTGACGCAGGAGATCCAGCGGCATTACAACCTGTCGCCCGAGGAAGCGGATGCCGCCAAGCGCAACGGTGGCCTGCCCGATACATATGAGAACGACGTCCTAAATCCGTTCATGGAGACCCTGGCGCTCGAAGTGACGCGTGCGCTGCAATTCTTCTACACGTCGACACAGTTCAACCAGGTCAATCATATCTTCCTGTCCGGTGGCTGTGCGACGATTCCCGGTCTCGACCAGGTGGTGGCAAAGCGTGCTGAAGTGAACGCGCTGGTCGCCAATCCTTTCGCCAGCATGGGCGTGTCGCCCAAGATCAAGCAGCGCCAGCTGCAACAGGACGCGCCCGCGCTCGTCGTTGCGACCGGACTGGCCATGCGGAGGTTCGACGCATGATCCCAATCAACCTACTGCCGCACCGAGAGGTACGGCGCAAAGCGCAACAACGCCAGTTCCTCGTGATGGCGGCGGCCACGATCGGCGTGGGCATCGGCGCGGTGATCCTGGTGCACGGCTTTCTCGCCCAGCGGATCGAGACCCAGAACGCTCGCAACAAGTATCTCGACGCCGAGATCGCGAAGCTGGACAAAGAGATCGACGAGATCAAGAAGCTCAAGGAGCAGACAGTGTCGCTGCTCGGGCGCAAGCGCGTGGTCGAATCGCTGCAGGCCAACCGCACCGAAGCGGTCCGTCTGCTCGACCAGCTCGTGCGGCAGCTGCCCGATGGGCTGTACCTGAAACAGGTCAAGCAAACCGGCGACGTCGTGAATGTGCAGGGCTATGCGACCTCGAACGCACGCGTGTCCACGCTGATGCGCAACTTCGAAGCGTCGCCATGGCTCGAGGAGCCGAAGCTGGTGGAGATCAAAGCGGTCAAGCTGAAAGAGACGAACCTCAACGAGTTCAACTTGAACGTGAAGATCACGCGGCCGAAGGAGGAAACCGTGCAGGACACCAAGAAGCCCGCCGCGCCGCAGGCGCCCAAGGCCGGCTGAGCGGCAGCCCGTATGACCCTCGACGAACTCAGACGACTCAATCCGCGCGACATCGGCAGCTGGCCGGCGTTGCCGAAACTCGGCGCGCTCCTGCTTCTGCTTGTACTGCTGATCATAGCGGGGTACTTCCTCGACTGGTCGAACCAGTGGGACGAGCTCAATGCGGCTCGCGCCAAGGAAGACGGCCTGCGCAGCGCGTTTCTCGACAAGAAGCGGCAGGCCATCAATCTCGACGCGTATCGCAAGCAGCTGGCCGATATCGAGCAATCCTTCGGCGCGATGCTGAAGCAGCTGCCCAATCGTTCCGAGATGGAGGCCCTGCTCTCCGACATCAACCAGGCCGGTCTCGGCCGCGGCCTGCAGTTCGATCTGTTCAAGCCGGCCAGCGCCGAGATCATGTCGGACTTCTATGCGGAGCTGCCGATCCAGATCAAGCTGATCGGCAACTATCACGACGTGGGCGCATTCGCGAGCGATGTGTCACAGCTGTCACGCATCGTCACGCTCAACAATCTCGCCCTGGCGCTGGACAAGGACGGCATGCTGGTGATGGATGCCACGGCGCGTACATTCAGATATCTGGACGAAGACGAGATCAACGCGCAGCGCAGAGCCGCGCGCGAGAAATCCGAGAAGCAGAAGCAAGGCAGGTGATGATGCGCACTCGACTCTCAGTCATTCTCGGTTCCCTGGTCCTCGCTTCCTGTGGTGGTGGCGAATTCTCGGACCTGAAGGAGTTCGTGGATCAATCGGGTCAGGGCTTGCGAGGGCGCGTCGAGCCCTTGCCCCAGGTCAAAGCGTACGAGCCGATGACCTACAACGCGTTCGACCTGCCCGATCCGTTCAAGCCGCGGTCGGTTCAGGCTGATGCGAAGGGTGGCGGGGGTGGCGGACTCGAACCTGACAAGAATCGCCGCAAGGAGGCTCTCGAAGCCTATCCGCTCGAGAGCCTCAAGATGGTCGGCACGCTCGAGAAATCCAAGGACCGCTGGGCATTGATCAAGACCCCCGACAACAACCTCTACCGCGTGCACAGGGGCAACTATCTCGGACAAAACTTCGGCGTGGTCGCGATGATCACCGAGTCGTCCATTACCCTCAAAGAACTGATTCAGGACACCACCGGCAGCTGGAGCGAGCGCACCAGCAACCTGCAGCTGCTGGAAGCAGAGGAGAAGAAATAATGCGACCGCAGGTTATGCTCGCCAGAACCATCGCCCTCGCCGCGTCAGTTCTGCTGTTTGGTGGGAATACTATTCATGCTCAGAACGGTGCGAAGACCGCGGCGCCGGCCACGGATGCTGCAGGTCAGGCAGCGCCGGGCCAGAATGCCGTGGAAGGGCTCGACGTGAGCACCGAGAGCGGTAAGGTCATCCTCAAGCTGAAGCTGAAGGATCCGATGGCCAACGTCCCGGCCAGCTTCAGTCTTGCGAATCCGCCGCGTGTCGCATTCGACTTTCCCAACACTGTCAACGCGCTGGGCAAGACCGCGCAGGACGTGAACGAGAACGACGTGAAGAGCGTCCGTATCGGTGAGAGCGGTGGACGCACGCGCGTCGTGTTGAACCTGAACCGCAGCCTCAAGTACAGCGCCGCGCTGGAAGGGCAGAACGTGGTCATCACACTGATGGCTGCTGGTGCCACGGCTTCTCCCTCGACCCCGGCCGAGCCTGCGCACTTTGCGGACGCCAAGCCGGCGAGCCAGCCACATAGTGTCCGCAACATCGACTTCAAGCGCGGGCGCAATGGAGAAGGCCAGGTGGTGATCGACCTGTCCGACGTGGGCACCGGCATCGATCTCAAACAGCAAGGCAAGACCGTCATCGTCGAGCTTCTGCAAACCGAGCTGCCGCTGGCGCTCGAGCGCCGCTTCGATGTCAACGATTTCGGCACGCCGGTGGAGTTCATGGAAGCCACCGCGCAGGGCAACAACTCCCGCATCGTCATTCAGGCGCGTGGCCGCTGGGAGCAGTCGGCTTATCAGACCGACAATCGCTTGATCGTCGAGGTGAAGCCGGTCACCGAGCAGCAGGCTGCCAAGGCGAAGACCGGTTACTCGGGTGAGAAGCTCTCGCTCAACTTTCAGAACGTGGAAGTGCGCGCTGTCCTGCAGGTCATCGCGGATTTCACCGGGCTCAATCTGGTGACGAGCGACACGGTCAGCGGCAATCTGACGCTGCGCTTGAAGGATGTCCCCTGGGATCAGGCTCTCGATATCATCCTGCAGGCCAAGGGATTGGACATGCGCAAGACCGGCAACGTGGTGTGGATCGCGCCGCGGGACGAGCTGGCCACGAAGGAAAAGATCGCGCTCGAGGCGCAGCAGCAGATTGCGGAGCTCGAACCGATACGCACCGAGAGCTTTCAGCTCAATTACCAGAAAGCCGAGGCCATGCAGAAGCTGATCTCGGACTCGACGCAGAAAGTGCTGTCCAAACGCGGTAGCGCAGTGGTCGACGCCCGTACGAACACACTGTTCGTGCAGGACACGCCCAGCAAGCTCGAAGAGATTCGTACGCTGATCAAGCAGATCGACGTTCCGGTGCGCCAGGTCCTGATCGAATCGCGCATCGTCGAAGCGACCGACACGTTCCAGAAGAACATCGGCGCGCGCCTCGGCGTGACTACCTTGGGCGGACCGCAGAACGGCTACGGTGGCAGCAAGGTCATGTTCATACCTGGTGGTGCCATCAACAGCGTCGGCGTACAGACCGGTCAGACGCCCACGTACGCGACGAGCTTCTTTCCGGATTCGTTCAGCGTGAACCTGCCCGCCAATCCACTGACCAACGGCGCTGCCGCTGGACAGTTCGGTTTCTCGCTGTTCAACCGTGCTGCAACCCGTTTCCTGAACATGGAGATCACGGCACTGCAATCCGACGGCAAGGGGAAGATCATCTCCAGTCCGCGCGTGATCACGGCCGACAACGTCGAGGCCATGATCGAGCAGGGTACCGAAATTCCGTACCAGCAAGCGAGCAGCAGCGGAGCGACCAGCGTGTCTTTCCGTAAGGCTACGCTGAGTTTGAAGGTCAAGCCGCAGATCACGCCCGACGACAACGTGATCATGAATCTCGAAGTGCACAAGGACAGCGTCGGCCAAAACACCACCGCCGGCCCCTCGATCGATACCAAGCAGGTTACCACGCAAGTGCTGGTGGAAAACGGCGGGACCGTCAGCATCGGCGGCATCTTCACGCAGGATCAGCAGACCACGATAAACAAGGTACCGCTGCTTGGCGACATCCCGATCGTCGGCTTGCTGTTCAGGCAGAACTCGGATCAGAACAACCGGCAGGAGTTGCTGATCTTCGTCACGCCGCGCATCCTGCGGGAAGGCCTGACCGCTCGTTGACAGGCGCCCCATCCGGGGCGACGCACGCCTCATTACCTTCGCGCCGCGGCCTCAAGCCGCGGCGCGGTCTTTTCCGGGCGGTGCATTTGTTAGAATGCATGCATGCAAGCGGCCCGCGACGACGAAGACCATGGTGAACGCAGCGACGCTACGGCTGCGACCCGTAACATCTTTCTCGTCGGCATGATGGGCGCGGGCAAGAGCTCGGTGGGAAAACTTCTGGCCCGGCATCTGGGCAAGACGTTTTACGATTCGGACCATGTGATCGAGAGCCGGACCGGCGTGAAGATCCCGATCATCTTCGAGCTGGAGGGCGAAGCCGGCTTCCGGGCGCGCGAGGCGGCCGTCATCGAAGAGCTAAGCGCTCTCGACGATGTCGTGCTGGCCACCGGAGGCGGCGCGGTCCTCAATCCGCGCAACCGCGAGCTGCTCAAGGCACGCGGCATCGTCGTCTACTTGCGCGCGTCGGTCAACGAGCTCTGGAGCCGCACGCGCCACGATCGCAACCGTCCGCTGCTGCAGACTCAGGATCCGTATGCCCGGCTGTGCGAGCTGCATGCGCAGCGCGATCCGCTGTATCGCGAGGTGGCGACTGTGACGATGGAGACCGGAACGCAAAGCCTGAAGCACCTGGTCGGCAAGCTGGAGCAACGGCTCGAGCGGTTACGCGACGCGCCGGTGCAACCGCCACAGGGAGGCAACTGAAAGTGAGCGAGATGCTCACCGTGCGCGTCGAGCTCGGCGAGCGCAGCTATCCGATCCATATCGGCCGCGGCTTGTTGCAGCGGCCGGAGCTCGTTCTACCCCACCTCGTGCAGAAGCGAGTCGCGATCGTGACGAACCCCGTGGTGGGCAAGCTCTACCTTGCCGAATTCTCGGCTGCCCTGGCGGCTGCGGGCGTTGCTGTTCTGCCGGTTGTCGTGCCGGATGGCGAAACCCAGAAAAACTGGGAGACACTCAACCGCATCTTCGACCAGTTGCTGATGCATCGAGCCGAGCGCAAGACGACTCTGATCGCGCTCGGCGGCGGCGTGATCGGCGACCTCACGGGCTTTGCCGCAGCGTCCTATCTGCGCGGCGTGCCCTTCATCCAGGTGCCGACCACGTTGCTCGCCCAGGTCGATTCGTCGGTGGGCGGCAAGACCGGCATCAACCATCCGCTCGGCAAGAACATGATCGGAGCGTTCTACCAGCCGCGGCTGGTGTTGGCGGACATAGAGACGCTGACCACCCTTCCGGACCGCGAGCTTGCCGCGGGTCTGGCGGAAGTCATCAAGTACGGTTTGATCCACGATCCGGCGTTCTTCACGTGGCTCGAAGCGAACATCGGGCGCCTCGTCGCGCGCGATTCCGAAGCGCTCGCACATGCCGTGCGCCGTTCCTGCGAGATCAAGGCCGAGATCGTCGGCGCAGACGAACGCGAGTCGGGCGTGCGGGCATTGCTCAATCTGGGTCACACGTTCGGCCATGCGATCGAGGCCGGCCTAGGCTTCGGCACTTGGCTGCATGGCGAAGCGGTGGCGGCCGGAAGCGTTCTTGCTGCGCGTTTATCCCAGAGTATGGGGCTCGTGACCGAGGCTGACGTCGCGCGCGTCGTGGCCCTGTTTCGCAAGGCCAAGCTCCCGACCGAAGCACCCGATCTAGGCGTTGCAAGGTATCTCGACTTGATGGGACTCGACAAGAAAGTCCAGCACGGCCGCCTGCGGCTCGTATTGCTCGAGCGTATCGGCTCCGCCTTCCTGACGTCGGAGTTCCCGCAGGAGTCGCTGGAGCGCGTGCTCTCCGGTTGCTCGGAGCATGCCTGACCCGGCTGCCTGGGCCGTCACTCAGCGAACCTCGCGCGGGCGTCGCCTCCGCGAGGATCCGCCCGAGTCGCGCAACGAGTTCCAGCGCGACCGCGATCGTATCGTTCATTCCGCCGCGTTCCGGCGTCTCGAGTACAAGACGCAGGTCTTCGTGAATCACGAAGGCGATCATTTTCGGACGCGCCTCACGCACAGTCTCGAAGTCGCCCAGATCGCCCGCTCCATCGCGCGCACTCTGCAGCTCAACGAGGATCTCACCGAGGCCATCGCGCTCGCGCACGATCTTGGGCACACGCCTTTTGGGCATGCGGGTCAGGATGCGTTGAACGAATGCATGCGCAGCGACGGCGGCTTCGAGCACAACCTGCAGTCGCTGCGCGTAGTGGATGTACTCGAGCAACGCTATGCCATGTTCGATGGCCTCAACCTCTGCTTCGAGACGCGCGAAGGCGTTCTCAAGCATTGCTCGCCAAAGCACGCAGAGCAGCTTGGCGATGTGGGCGAGCGTTTCCTGCGCAAGCAGCGCCCCTCGCTCGAGGCACAAGTCGCGAACCTCGCCGATGAGATCGCCTACAACAATCACGATGTGGACGACGGGCTGCGCTCGGGGCTCTTGTCGCTCGAGCAACTGCGATCGGTGGAGATCTTCCGGCGTCACTTCGACCTGGTCCAAGCGAAGTTTCCGGACCTTGCGGAACGGCGTGTGATCTATGAAACGATACGTCGTATGATCAACACGCTCGTGAACGATGTGATCGGCTGCAGCCGGCAGAACATTGCCGAAGCGCGTCCGCAATCGGTCGACGAGGTGCGTGCGGCGCCCGCATTGATCGATTTCAGTCCATCTATTCTGCGTGAGCAGCAGGAGCTCAAGAGCTTCCTGATGCACAACCTGTATCGCCACTATCGAGTGAACCGTGCCGCCGCCAAGGCGCGGCGTGTCGTCTGCGATCTCTTTACGGCTTTCCGCGAGGAGCCGCGGCTGCTGCCGCCAGACTTTCAGGAACAGTTCGCGCGCGATGGCGTGCGTGCCATCGCCGACTACGTGGCCGGCATGACCGACCGCTACGCCATCCGCGAGCATCGCCGCCTGTTTGCGGTCGAGGAAGGTTAAGACCCCTCTCCTCTCAGGTCCTCTTCTAGGAGCGGCGGCTGTTGAAGCGCGATGTCCCTGACGGTACACTCAAATCCTTGTGCCCCAGATTGTGACCGGCCGGCCTTCCGGACGGGTTGCGGCTGGGGTCAAATTATCTGGTCGATTAGATATTTAGCATCCGTCGCAGCCCCGGCGACGGTGGAGGTGACCGAGTGAATCAGAGCTACCCGCCCCAAGCGCAAGGGTTGTACGACCCTGCAAAGGAACACGACGCCTGCGGCGTCGGTTTCATCGCGCACATCAAGGGCACCAAATCCCACTCGATGGTCGAGCAGGGGCTGCAGATTCTGCGCAATCTTACGCATCGCGGCGCCACTGGCGCTGACCCGCTGGCCGGCGACGGTGCCGGGATTCTGATTCAGCTTCCGGATCAGCTGTTCCGGGAAGAGATGGCCAAGCAGGGCGTGACGCTGCCGCCGCTCGGCGAATACGGCGTCGGCATGGTGTTCCTGCCGCAGGAGCCGGCTTCCCGGCTGGCCTGTGAGTACGAAATCGAGCGCGCGATCAAGGACGAAGGACAGGTGCTGCTCGGCTGGCGCGATGTCGCGCGCGACAACTTGGGACTGGGCGAGTCGGTCAAGAAGATCGAGCCGGTGATCCGTCAGGTATTCATCGGGCGTGGTGCCGGCGTTACCGTAACCGATGCGTTGGAGCGCAAGCTCTACATCATCCGCAAGGCTTCCGGGCATGCGATCCAGGCACTCAAGCTGGCGCACGGCAAGGAGTTCTACGTGCCGTCGATGTCGGCGCGCACGATCGTGTACAAAGGGATGTTGTTGGCGTCTCAGGTCGGGACGTACTACAAAGACCTGCAGGATCCGCGCGTGGTCTCAGCGCTCGCACTCGTGCATCAGCGTTTTTCCACGAACACGTTTCCGACGTGGGATCTCGCGCATCCGTTTCGCTTGATCGCGCATAACGGCGAAATCAACACGGTCCGTGGCAACGTCAACTGGATTCGTGCACGGCAAAGCGCCATCTCCAGCCCGATACTCGGAAGGGACATCGACAAGCTGTGGCCGTTGATCTACGACGGCCAGTCGGACTCCGCATCGTTCGACAATGCGCTGGAAATGCTGGTCATGAGCGGCTATTCGATCGCGCACGCCATGATGATGCTGATCCCAGAGGCCTGGGAGGCGCACAGCCTGATGGACCCGAATCGGCGCGCGTTCTACGAGTACCACGCGGCGATGATGGAGCCATGGGACGGTCCCGCTGCGATCGCGTTCACCGACGGACGGCAGATCGGCGCGACGCTCGACCGCAACGGATTGCGGCCGGCGCGCTACATCGTCACCGACGACGATCTGGTCGTCATGGCGTCGGAAACCGGCGTGCTGCCGATCGCCGAGGAGCGCATCGTCAAGAAGTGGCGCCTGCAGCCGGGCAAGATGTTCCTGGTCGATCTCGAAGGCGGCCGCATCATCGACGACGCGGAGCTGAAAGACGCGCTCGCACGATCCAAGCCCTACCGCGAATGGATCGAACGTATCCGCATCAAGCTCGACGATCTGCCCGAGCCGAAAGAGCGTCGGACTCAATCCGGCGAAGTACTGCTCGATCGACAGCAAGCCTTCAACTACACGCAGGAAGACATCAAGTTCCTGCTGACGCCGATGGCCTTGAACGGCGAGGAGCCGGTCGGCTCGATGGGCAACGACTCGCCGCTGGCGGTACTGTCCAACAAGAACAAGACGCTGTACAACTACTTCAAGCAGCTGTTCGCGCAAGTCACCAATCCCGCGATCGATCCGATCCGCGAAGAGCTCGTGACCAGCGTCGTCAGCTTCATCGGCCCGAAGCCGAATCTGCTCGGCATCGACGAGGTGAATCCGCCGCTGCGGCTGGAGGTGAGCCAACCGGTGCTCGACTTCGAGCAGATGGAGACCATCCGCCACATCGAGTACTACACCAAGGGCAAGTTCAAGTCCTGTGAGCTCGATATCACGTATCCCGCGGCCTGGGGCAAGCAAGCCATCGAGGCGCGGCTGGCGAATCTTTGTGCGACCGCCGAAGATGCAGTGCGTGCGGGCTACACGATTCTCGTGATCTCCGATCGCAAACTGAACCGCGATCATGTCGCGATTCCGGCGCTGCTCGCGCTGTCGGCGATTCACCAGCATCTCGTGAATCGAGGACTGCGAACCAGCACCGGCCTGGTCGTGGAGACCGGCTCCGCACGCGAGGTGCATCACTTCGCTCTGCTTGGGGGTTACGGCGCAGAAGCCGTGCATCCGTACCTTGCGTTCGAGA
>Ga0105237_10008910_pt1 | contig 10812 bp, 5 predicted proteins | sample KBSC24metaG_FD_81520 | JGI IMG/M metagenome (GOLD analysis project Ga0105237, IMG submission 81520) | Corn rhizosphere microbial communities from Kellogg Biological Station, Michigan, USA - KBS C2-4 metaG | ecosystem: Host-associated > Plants > Roots > Rhizosphere > Soil | place: Michigan, USA... | reverse complement strand
CTGTCCTCCAACGTCCAATACGGCAGCAACTATATCTGGGACTTCGGCGACGGCAGCATCGTAGCCTCTCCCGATGGCAATGCCAGCCACAGCTATCAGACAGCGGGTTCCTATACAGCAACACTCCTGGTACAGAACGATGCGGGCTGCGTCACCGACACCACGTTGCCAAATCCAATAAAGATCAGGCCCAACCCGGTGGCAGTCATCTCTCCCGCCAGCCCCGTGATCTGCCGGGGTGACGCACAGCCCTTGACAGCCAGTGGCGGCAGCGTCTATCAATGGAGTCCCGCCACCGGTCTCAGCGATCCCAATATTTCCAACCCCGTCGCCAATCCCACGATCACGACGGACTATATACTGACGGTGAAGGACGATATCGGCTGCCAGAATACGGCGACACTGACGATCCAGGTAGTACAGCCGGGCAACCTGCAGTTGAGACCCACGGCTTCGATCTGCGCGGGTGATACGCTTCAACTGAATGCCACGGGTGAAACACTTTACTCGTGGATCGATGACACCCAGGGACTCGATCGCACGGATATTCCCAACCCCATAGCCACACCAACAGAGGACATCACCTATACGGTCCGGGGCTCGGACGACCATCAATGTTTTGTACACACGAAGTCCATTGTCGTGTCGGTACATCCCCTGCCCACCGTCAATGCCGGTGCCGATGTGATGGTCGAAGCAGGCTATGACGCAACGTTGAATGCAACCGGCAGCTCCGACGTCACCCGCTGGCAGTGGACGCCGGAAAGATACCTCAGCTGCTACAACTGTCCATCCCCGGTGTGTCTGCCTCTTGCCACTACCGAATATGTGTTGAAAGTGTACAATCAATATTGCAATGCCTCCGATACGATAGTAGTGGCGGTCGACTGTCAGGAAAGCCATGTACGTATTCCCAACGCCTTTACTCCCAATGGCGATGGCGCCAACGATATCTTTATGATAAAAGGCATCTCCATCGTGAAGCACATGGTCATCTTTGGACGCTGGGGTGAGAAAGTATTCGAAAGGAATAATTTTATTGCGGGCGACAGGTCGTCATGCTGGGACGGCACTTATAAAGGACAGAAATGCGCCCCCGGCACTTACGTTTATTTTGTAGAGATGGAATGCCCGTCCGGCGGCACTTTTAGCCGTAAGGGCAGTTTTATCCTCGTAAGATAGATCAACGTACCTTCTTCAATTCATAATGTTCCCCCTCGTCGTCAAGGATTGCTTTTATGACCTTACCATCTGCATCTTTTACGAACTCGATACGGGTATCCATGATCTTTAGATAAAAATGACGGTCATCCGCGGCATACAAGCTCGTCTTCGAAAGATTCACGGAGGGTGAAGCCACTTTCAGCCTGTCCCCTTCCAGGGTCACAATGGCTTTTAGCCTGCCATCATACTCACCGGTAATGGGCTCCAGCGCCGACACGGGCAGCTTCACATTGGGGCCATAGGGCCAATATCCCTCCCATTTCCATGGGATCGTGACGCCGGACAATTTTTCCACCAGCTCCTTGAACATGCTTTCTCCGTTGGAGCTGTTGCAAAGGATGATCAACGCCGCCTTCTCCGCCGGCCAGGCGATCACATAATGCTCCCATCCATCCAGGTGCCCTTCTTTAAAAAAGGCTGTCCCGTGATTACTGGCAAACAAGCCCCAGCCCAGACCATAGGCAACCCGCATTTCCTTGCTCTGAACACCTATGGACGAGTCGTAAATGGACACTTCCTTCCAGCCGCTCACCTCTACCTGCGGGGTCAGCATCTGGCGCTGCCACACCGGATCGAGCCGCCGGCTCAACAGCACGGCTTGGATAAATCTTGTATAATCTGCCACCGTGGTCTCCATCGACCCCGCCGCATACGACGTTGTGTACAGCATCATGGACAGGGTATCCCCATTCTTGTCATGCCCCATGGCACAGTTACTCCCAAAGGCGGGCTGCCAGACAAAGCTGGTGCGGCGCATGCCAAAAGGTTTGAATATCCGCTGCTGCGCCAGCTCCTCCAGCCCCTTCCCGGTCACGGTCTCCACCACAAACTGTAGTAGATTGATCCCCTCTCCCGAATAAGCATAATGTTCACCGGGCTGGAAGAATATCTCCAATTTATTGTTGTTATGCGGGTTGAATTGCCGCCAGTTGGGAAAGCCTGTCGTATGATCCAGGCAATGACGGGCCGTGATCAGCTTCCATCGCTCGTCCCCCGCCAGGTCTTTATAGGTTTCATATTCCGGCAATGGTTTGGGCAGATAGGTGTACAACGGCTTGTCCAGGTCGATGAACTTTTCCTGCACCAGCTGCATCACCAGGTAGGCAAATAAGGATTTGGCCAGGCTCGCGGCATAAAAGCAGGTAGCAGTATCATTGAGCTGATGCAAGGCGGCATTCTTATACCCAAATGCTTTGACATATTTGATACTGCCATTTTCGATCATCCCCACACAAAGCCCCGGCACATCGGCTGTATCCATCAGCCGCCGGATGATCCGGTCACGACGCTGGTTCGCAGGAGTCTGAGCAAAAGTACTGGTGCAAAGGGCAAGGCCCAGTAAAGAAAGGAGTAGATTTTTTTTCATAGCAGCAAAAGGTTGGCGGTTTTTCCTGTGACGGAGACTCCGTTCATAGGTTTAAATACAGGCAAAAAAAAGCCGCCCTTACGGGCGGCTGCTACATCAGAATTAACCAACTATTGAATAACGATCTTCTTTGTCACAGTAAGCTTTTGACACCGGACGGTCACAAAATAGATACCTGCCGGTAGCCCCGGATCGACCTCATCGGTGGAGGTCACCCTTCGGCCAGCGGACCCGTGGTCCGCTCTGGGTGAACTCCAAAGAAACACGCAACCGCTACCTCCGGCAACTTATACAGACAGGATATAGAAAAAATAAGGGGCCGCGATGCTGAGTCTCATAACAGCTCCTTGATCTTCACGGGTATGCGCACGCATAAAAATTTTTTCAATATTAATTATTTATCTTTCCAGCTTATATGAAGTGGATAACCTTTTGTTTGGTTTTATTAACGATGCTCCCGGCACATGCGCAGACAAGTACTGACAGCCTGCTGAAGGAGCTCACCGCCGTCCTGGAAAGAACAAAGGACTATGATGCGGCAAAACAAAAGACCATCACACAGCTGCAATCCCGTCTCAACAACAGTCCTGCGAATGATATCCATTCCCTCTTCCCCTTATACCGGGACCTTTACAACGAATACCGCATCTTTCAGTATGACTCAGCCTATCGCTATGCAGGTAAAATGCAGGACCTGGCTTGTCAGTCAGGCGATAAACAGCTGATCACGGAAGCCCGGCTCAACCTGTGTTTTATCCTGCTGTCCTCCGGCCTCTTCCGCGAGACCTACGACTCCCTGCGCATCACGGCCATTACCCCCGCCCCGGACTCCCTGAAAGCAATGTATTACACCCTGATGGGCAGGTATTATTATGATCTTGCCAATTACGACTATGACGGAGGCTATCACTCCGCCCATTACGACAACCAGGGCAATATATACATGGACTCGGCCCTGGCTTTTTATCCCCATACCTCGTTTGAATACACCTACTACAGCGGACTAAGAGATTTTAAGACCGCCCGTATCGATCAGGCCGCGGACTATTTTCAAAAGTTGCTGGACAGCAAAGATCTCACGGATCATCAGCTGGCCCTGACGGCCTCGACGCTCAGCGGCATCTTTCAACAGAAAGGGCAAACCTCCCGCACCATCGATCTCATGATACAGGCGGCCATTGCGGATATCCGAAGCTCCACCAAGGAAACTTTCGCCATCTTTACACTGGCGGATCTCTTCTACAAGGCGGGCGATGTCAAACACGCGTCCCTCTTTATCGAGACAGCCATCCACAATGCGGAATTCTATGGGGCCCGCCTCCGGAAAGTGCAGCTCAGCAGCATCCTCTCCCTTATAGAGTCCGAAAAGATCAATGCGGTGGAGTCGGAACGCAGCCTACTGATCCGCTACTCCGCCGTAGTCACCCTCCTGCTCATCGTCCTGGTCTTTCTCATCGTCGTCATCCGGCGCCAGGTGAAAAAACTCAAAAAGGCCCAGCAAATGATCACGGAGGCACATGAAGTCCAGCGCCAGATCAACGACAAGCTGGAAGAAGCCAACAAGATAAAGGAAGAATATATTGGCTATTTCTTCAGCCTGGACTCGGAATTCTTTGTAAAGCTGGAAAGGCTAAAAAAGACCCTGGACCAGAAAATTGCGGAACGCAAGCTCGAGGACATCCGATTTATCGTAAACAATATCCAGCTAAAAAAGGAAAAGGAAGAGCTGCTGAAAAGCTTCGATACAGTCTTCCTCAAGATATTCCCTCACTTTGTGGACAAGTTCAATGCCCTCTTTAAAGAGGAGGATCAGATCCATCTGAAAGATGAGCCCCTCAATATCGATCTCCGCATCTTCGCCCTCATCCGGATGGGCATCACCGACAACGATAAGATAGCCCAGATCCTGGGATATTCAGTCAACACCATTTATGCCTATAAGACACGGATAAAAAACAGGTCCATCATCCCCAACGACGAATTCGAGGCCCGGGTCATGGATATAAAAAGCATATAAAAGGGCGGACAGCATCTATATTACAAAAATTCAAATACATCTACATTTCCTTCAAGACCAGGAAGATAGCACCTGGCATTCCACCAAAATGCCCAATATTTTCCATATTCGATCTGTATAAATTGCTCTTTGCTGCAGGGCAGGGTTTCTTTGACATCACATTTTTGTCATATGAAATTATTACTAACTGCTTTACTACTCCTGCTCCTTGCAGGTGCGAGAGCCCAGACGTCCACGGTCCTCGTCACAGGTACCATCCGCAATGAAAAAGGCCAGCCCATCGAAGCCGCCTCGGTGAGCATCGAAGGCAACAAAGGCGGCACTACCACAGACGCCCAGGGTCACTTTTCTCTTAACGCCCCCCGTGACGCCACCCTTCTCATCAGCTTTATCGGCTATGAGACGATCCGCATGCCGGCCACGGGTAAATTGAACATCGCGCTCCGGCCTGCGGCGGGTTCCCTCAACGATGTCGTCATCATCGGATACGGTTCCGTAAAAAAGAAAGAGGTTACGGGCAGCATCGCCACGGTCGCGGCCAAAGATTTCCAGCAGGGCAGCATCATCACCCCCGAACAGCTCATCGCGGGCAAGGTTGCCGGAGTATCCATCACCTCCAACGGCGGCGCTCCCGGCTCAGGCAGCACGATCCGCATACGAGGCGGCGCCTCTCTCAGCGCCAGCAATGATCCGCTGATCGTCATCGACGGTCTGCCGATCAACAATACCAATATCTATGGGGTGGGTAATCCTCTCAGCATGGTCAATCCCTCGGAGATCGCCTCCTTCACCATCCTCAAGGACGCGGCCGCTACGGCCATCTATGGCAGCAGAGCCTCCAACGGGGTTATCCTCATCACTACCAAAAAAGGAGCTGCGGGCAGCCCGGTCTTTAACTTTATCAGCCAGGTGTCCGTATCCAGGCTGATAAAAGAGGCGGCTGTCATGACAGCAGGCCAGTTCCGCGCTTATGTCGACAGCCTCGGCAACGGCAGCTACGACAATGTACACACGTATAAATCCCTTATGGGCAGCGCCAGCACGGACTGGCAGAAAGAAATTTACCAGACGGCCATTACCACGGACAACAATATCACCATGACAGGCGGTCTCAAAGATCTTCCCTACCGCCTGTCCTTTGGGTATCTCAACCAGGATGGGCTGGTTCGTACGGACAATCTCCAACGCATGACGGGCGGTATCTCTCTTAGCCCGCGCCTCCTGGATGGAGCATTGAAAATAGACATCAACCTAAAAGGATCCGTCAACAAAGCCCGCTTTGCCAATGGCGGGGCTATTTCCTCGGCGGTGTACTTCGATCCAACCCAACCGGTTCATACAAAGTCCCCCTATGGCGACTATTTCGAATGGGCCTCCACAGACGCCGGCTCGGGCGCGGTGACATTGAACAAGCTGGCGCCCCGCAATCCGGTGGCCCTTCTCGACCTCTATCGCAACCTCAGTACGGCACAGCGCAGCTATGGCAATATACAATTTGACTATTCACTCCCCTTCCTTCCGGAACTGCATGCTAACCTGAACCTGGGCTATGACATCGCCAAGGGTCACGGGACCATCGACGTACCCGCCTATGCAGCCCAGAATTATCTGGACAGCGGTCAGCGCAACAGATACATGAACAAGGTGGGTAATAAGGTGGGCGAGTTCTATCTCAGCTATGACAAGAATATAAGGACCATCCGCAGTCATATAACGGCCACGGCGGGTTATGGCTATTACGACAATCTTTCCGCTAACTACAACTACGCGAGCCTCCGGGCCAATGGCGATACCATCCAGGGCAGCAAGCCGCTGTTCCCGCTGGACAAACCCCGCAATACACTGATATCTTATTACGGTCGCCTGGTATATACTTACGACGACCGGTATGTACTGGCCGCCTCCCTCCGCACAGACGGCTCTTCGCGATTTGCACCGGACGTCCGCTGGGGAGTATTTCCTTCAGTGGCCTTTACCTGGCGCGCCAGCCAGGAAAGCTTCCTAAAGAACAGCCCGGTCTTCTCGGACCTGAAACTCCGGGTGAGCTATGGCGTTACAGGCAACCAGGATGGCTTCTACAACTACCCTTATCTGGCGGTTTATTCTATCAGCGACAACAGCTCCATGGTCCAGTTCGGAGACAACTTTTATAACATGGCATCTCCGGCGGCTTATGACCAGAACCTCAAATGGGAACAGACGGCCACCTACAATGCAGGTCTCGATTATGCCGTTCTTAACAACAGGGTCAACGGCAGCATCGACTTCTACTATAAAAAGACAAAGGATCTGTTGAACGTCGTCAGCATCCCGGCAGGCTCCAATTTCAGCAGCACCCTGCTGACGAATGTCGGTAACGTGGAGAACAAGGGTGTGGAGTTCCAGATCAGCGCCAACCTGGTAAAGACAAAGGACTTCAGCTGGGACGCCGGCTTCAACGTCGCCTGCAACAGCAATAAGATCACCAACCTGACGGCTGTCAAGGATTCCTCCTATCCCGGATCGCTCCAGCCCAACGGCGTGCAGATCAATTCCGTGGGTTACAATGTGAATTCCTTTTATGTCTATCACCAACTCTACGACAAGAGCGGCCACCCCATCGAAGGCGTATACGCGGATATAAATGGGGACGGGGTCATCAACCAGCAAGACCTGTATCGCTATAAATCTCCATTCCCGAAATTCATCTTTGGCTTCAGCACCCAGTTCAGCTGGAAAAAATGGACCCTTAGCACCGTGCTCCGTGCCAACACCGGTAATTATATGTACAACGGTATTACGGAAGGGGCTATACGTTCCAATATCCTCAACCCGCTGGGTTATCTGGCCAATACGATGAACGATGTGCTCCACACGGGGTTTGTATACAGCCAGCCCCAGTCCGACTATTATGTACAGAACGCCTCATTCCTGAAGATGGACAATGTGGGACTGTCTTACAATGTTGGTCCGGTGTGGCATGACAAGTTGAAGCTCCGGGTGAACGCCAACTGTCAGAACGTATTTACCATCACCCAATACAAAGGCATCGACCCCGAGATATACGGCGGCGTCGACAATGCCCTTTATCCACGTCCCAGGATCTGGGTGCTGGGCGTTAACCTTTCCTTCTAACTATACAACTCTTTATATGCAACTACGATATTATAGCATACTGATAGCCGCGGCCTGTTTCACAGGGTGTACCAAGGACCTCAACCGTCAGCCGCTCAATTCGAATACATCCCTTACCCAGTACAGCACGCCCGCGGGCTACAAACAGGCGCTGGCCAAGGTCTACGGCAGCTATTCCCTCGTCAGCAGCTCCGGTACAGGGGTCTCGGATGTCAACGTCGCCGGCATCAGCGATCCGGCCACTACGGACTTCCTCCGGGCTTATTGGAATATGCAAGAGCTCACCACCGACGAAGATGTATGCGCCTGGAACGATAACTACCTGCAGAACTTCCATAACATCAATTGGACCTCGAACAACATTTATATCAATGGCCTCTATACCCGCAGTCTTTTTCAGATAACGGTAGCCAATGAATTCCTCCGCAACTCCACGGACGATGCCATCAAATCCCATGGCTTCTCCACAGGCGACATGGACAGCATCCGTCGCTACCGGGCGGAAGCGCGCTTCCTCCGGGCCTTCCAGTATTGGGTGCTGATGGACCTATTTGGCAATCCACCCATGGTGACGGAAAATGATCCCATCGGTAAATATATTCCCAAACAGATTAAAAGGACCGACCTCTTTACTTTTATCGAGTCGGAGCTGAAAGCCATCGACGGTGATCTGGCTGCGCCCCATAAAAACGAATATGGACGTGTGGATCAGGCCGCGGCCTGGGCTCTTTTGGCACGTATGTACCTGAATGCCGAAGTATATACAGGCGCGCCAGGATACACTGACGCCATTACCTATTCGTCAAAGGTCATCGGCGCCGGCTATCAGCTGATGGGCCACTACCGCGACCTCTTCCTCAGCGACAACAACGTCGGCAATACGGAAGTGATCCTGCCGATCAGTTACGACGCCACTAACTCACAGAACTATGGAGGGACTACTTTCCTCATCTGCTCCGCACACGGCACAGACCCGACAGACAACAAGAATTTCGGTATACCCGCCGGAGGGTGGCTGGGCAATCGCACCACCAAACCTTTGCCACAGGCCTTTGGCGACTACAGCGGCAATGCGGACAAAAGGGCCCTTTTTGGCGTCGGCACGCTTGAAGTAGCCGATGTCCTCACTTTTGGCGACGGTGTACAGGTACATAAGTTCAGCAATCTGCGGAAAGATGGCACCACCCCTTATTCCCCCAACGGTGTGCTATGCAATACGGACTTTCCCCTCTTCCGGCTGGCGGAAATGTACCTGGTCTATGCCGAGGCAGTGCTGAGAGGAGGCAACGGCGGCGATGCGACGACAGCCTTGCACTATGTCAACCTCCTTCGTGAGCGGGGATATGAGAATGCCAACAATGATCTGGGCAGCATTACGGTGACGGATATACTGAACGAGCGGCAGCGGGAGCTGTATTGGGAAGGGTCCCGCCGCACCGACCTCATCCGTTATGGCAGATTCACGGGCAGCACATATCTCTGGCCCTGGAAAGGCGGTGCAAAAGACGGGACTTCCGTGGACGCACATTTTGCGCTCTTCCCCCTGCCCGCCACCGACCTCATTGCCAATACCAACCTCACTCAAAATCCAGGTTACTAACCACCGGCCACCGGTGAATCAAAAATAATACTCATGCGAACATTCCTTATCGTCCTCGCTGTCACAATTGGTCTGTTTGTCTCCTGTAAAAAGGATGACACCGTCCTCGTGCTCGGTCAGGGCTCTTTTTCCAGCAATGCCCTTTCCGCCAGCGCCGGCCAAATCACGCTCACCACCAGCAACGACGACGACACGGTCATCCACTTCCAGTGGCCGGCGGTGAATTATGGTGCCCGGGCGGCCGTCACCTATACACTACAGATAGACAAGATCTCCGACACGGCCGGCGCCGCGGGATGGAGCAATGCCCGCAGCCTTTCAGCCGGCAATAATATTCTCAACTACGCATTCCTCGGTAAGGACCTGAACAATCTTTCCAACAGCATGGGCCTGACACCGGGCGCAGCCAATCCCATGGCCATCCGCATCATATCCAATATCAATCAATATAATGGCTCCGGCTCCACGGTCCCTGCTGTCTATTCGAACACAGTCCTGGTCAATGTCACTCCCTATGGGCTTAGCCTCTATGTTCCCGGCGGCTATCAGAACTGGGACCCGGCTTCCGCTCCTACCATCGGCCCTGTCGATGGCCGCCCCGGCCTCTATGAAGGTTATGTCAATATCACGGGCACGGGTATCCAATATTTCAAATACACCAGCGCTCCGGACTGGAATCATATCAACTATGGAGATGGCGGTAACGGCACGTTTAGTACGGATGGCGCCGCGGCGGGACTGTCGGCGCCCAACGGAGGTTATTATGAGCTGACGGCCAATCTGAACAACAACAGCTGGACGGCCACCGCCACGACGTGGGGCATCATCGGCGACGCCACACCCGGCGGCTGGAACAACGACACCCAGATGAGCTATGATGCAGCCAACCAGGTCTGGACGGTGACGGCCCATATGATACAAGCGGGCTCCTTTAAATTCCGCGCCAACAACGCCTGGTCCATCGACTTTGGCGTCGACAACACCGGCAAGCTCGTCTATGCGGACAACCCTTTCTTTGGCTATACACCGGGCCTGAACAATCTGTCGGTGCCCTCGGACGGGGACTATACCATTATCCTCGACCTGCACATCCCGGGGAAGTACACCTACCAACTGAACAAGCACTAAACAAAGATGAAAATGAATTGGCTCTATATCGCACTCGTCATTACTGCCTGCCACAAGACGGGCGACTCTCCGGCACCCCCACCCGATCCGCCACCCGTGTCGACCGATACCCTGCCGGCCCAATACGGCACGCCCTATACGGAAACACCGGCCTCACAAGACGCTGTCATCTACCAGGTGAATATGCGCGCCTTTAGCCCACAGGACAATTTCAAAGGCGTACAGGACAGGCTGGATTCCATCCGCGCCCTTGGCGTCAACGTCCTGTACCTGATGCCCACCTACCCCGTAGGCGTTACGAAATCCGTCAACTCACCCTATTGCGTAAAGGACTATACAGGCGTCAACACCGAATTTGGGACG
>Ga0105237_10008909_pt1 | contig 10813 bp, 9 predicted proteins | sample KBSC24metaG_FD_81520 | JGI IMG/M metagenome (GOLD analysis project Ga0105237, IMG submission 81520) | Corn rhizosphere microbial communities from Kellogg Biological Station, Michigan, USA - KBS C2-4 metaG | ecosystem: Host-associated > Plants > Roots > Rhizosphere > Soil | place: Michigan, USA... | reverse complement strand
CTCCCGCTTGCGGGAGAGGGCTGGGGTGAGGGCCGCGCGAAGTGATCTCGTTCGACTTCGGCGCGGTCCTCGCCGAGTGGCCGCTGCTGGCCAAGGGCGTGGGCGTGACCGTCGCGCTGACCGCCGTCTCGGCGACGGTCGGCGTGGCGCTCGGCGTCGCCTGCGCGTGGTCGCGGCTGTACGGCGCGGCTTGGCTGCGCGCAATCGTCGGCACCTACGTCGAGCTGATCCGCAACACGCCCTTCATCGTGCAGCTGTTCTTCGTGTTCTTCGGGCTGCCGGGCCTGGGCGTCAAGCTGTCTGCCGAAAGCGCGTCGGTGCTCGCGATGGTGATCAACCTCGGGGCCTATGCGTGCGAGATCGTTCGTGCCGGCATCATGACCACGCCGCGCGGCCAGATCGAAGCGGCGCGCAGCCTTGCGCTGACCGAGATGCAGGTGTTCACGCGCATCGTGCTGCCGCCCTCGCTGAAACGCGTGTGGCCGGCACTCGTCAGCCAGATCATCATCGTGATGCTCGGCTCGGCGGTGTGCGGGCAGATCTCCACGCCCGAGCTGTCGCATGCGTCCAGCCTGATCCACTCGCGCAACTTCCGCGCGTTCGAGTCGACCCTGATCGCGACGCTGCTGTATCTGTTGCTCGCGATCGCCTTGCGCCGCCTGCTGAACTGGGCCGGCCCGCGGCTGCTGTTCGGTCGCTAGAACACCATGGTCGACTTCTCGCTCTGGGACATCCTGCGCAACCTGCTGCTGGCAGCGCGCTGGACCGTGCTGCTCTCGCTGATCGCGTTCGTCGGCGGCACGGTCGTCGGCCTCGCGCTGCTGGTCGCGCGCATCGCGAAGCTGCGCGGCGCCGATGTGCTGGTCGGCGCCTACGTGCAGCTGTTCCAGGGCACGCCGCTGCTGATGCAGCTGTTTCTCGCCTACTTCGGGCTCGGCCTGCTCGGCATCAACGTGTCGCCGTGGGTCGCCGCGGCGCTGGCGCTGACGCTGTACACCAGCGCGTTCCTGACCGAGATCTGGCGCGGCTGCGTCGCCGCCGTGGCCAAGGGCCAATGGGAAGCGTCGAGCGCGCTCGCGCTGAACCTGCGTGAGCAGCTCGTTCACGTGATCGGCCCGCAGGCCTTGCGCGTCGCGATCCCGCCGACGGTCGGGTTCCTGGTTCAGGTGATCAAGGGCACGGCGCTCGCCTCGGTGATCGGCTTCATCGAGATGACGAAGGCGGCCACGATGATCACGAACGCGACGTTCAAGCCGTTCACCGTCTACGCCTGCGTCGCGCTGATGTATTTCGTGCTCTGTTATCCGATCTCGGCCTGGAGCAAGTCGCTGGAGAACAAACTGCATGGCCACCGCTGAAACCATCGTCAAGATTGCCGGCCTGCGCAAGTGCTACGGCCCGAACGAGGTGCTCAAGGGCATCGACCTCGACGTGCAGCGCGGCGAGGTGATCGCGATCATCGGCAAGAGCGGCTCGGGCAAGAGCACGCTGCTGCGCTGCGTGAACGGCCTCGAGACCTTCGACGAAGGCGCGCTGACGGTCGACGGCCAGCCGCTGCGCCACGGCGACGCGAGGGCGATGCGCGCGCTGCGCCAGCACGTCGGCATGATCTTCCAGAGCTTCAATCTGTTCCCGCACCTGAGCGTCGGCCGCAACGTGATGCTCGCGCCGACGCTCGTGAAAAAGACCGGCAGCGGCGAGACGATCGAGCAGGCGCGGCAGCTGCTCGCGCGGGTCGGGCTGGCCGACAAGTTCGACGCGCAGCCCGATCAGCTCTCGGGCGGACAGCAGCAGCGGGTCGCGATCGCGCGCGCGCTCGCAATGCAGCCGGCCGTGCTGTTGTGCGACGAGATCACCTCGGCACTCGACCCCGAGCTGGTGGGCGAGGTGCTGCGCGTCGTCGAGTCGCTGGCCGAGGAAGGCATGACCCTGCTGATGGTCACGCACGAGATGAGCTTCGCGCGCAAGGTGTCGGACCGCGTGGTGTTCATGCACGCCGGCCGCATCCACGAGATCGGGCCGCCCGATGCGGTGTTCGGCGCGCCGCAGACGGCGGAGCTGAAGCAGTTCCTGTCGGCGCTCGACTCCTGAGCGCCGGCACCTGTCCGAACTGGCTAGTAGCCCTCTCTCTGCCGCTTGACCTCGATCACCTTCTTGCAGTCGGGCTGATCGCGGAAGATCGGGCGTTCGCATTCGCGGTCCATGCAGATCGCGAGCGCGAGGAACACGCGGCGGCCGCAGACGTCGCTGGCGGTGCGCGGGCCGATCGGCGTGAAGGTGGGCACCGGACGGGCCGCCACGTTCGGATCGCGCGCGGTTTGCGCAGCACGTTGACGAGCCTCGCCGTCGGCGTTCGCCAGGGTGTTCGGGTCGCCGTCGCGGATCGGCACCGGTTTGCCCTCGCGGTTGCGGGCCGGGGCGCTGGCTGCGAACGCGGCCGTGTTCGTCGACTGCGTACCGGCAGCAGCCGATGCGCCCTGCACGACCAAGGGCACCGGCCGCGCATCGCTGGTCAGCGGCCGTGCGGCGATCGTGCGCGGGCTTGTCGTGTCGGTCGGCACGCTCGCCGCCGGGCCGGTCGTTGCGGTGGTCGTCGTCGGCGCAGGTGCCGGGGCGCCGGTCGGTGCCGACGCGATCGAGGGAGAATCGGCTGTCGGCTGCGTGGCCTGCTGAGAGACCGGGAGGACCGGTGCAATGACCGGCACACTCGCGGCCGCAGGCACGGCACTCGCCGCGTCGGCCCGTGCCACGGCCGGCCCGCGTGCGGTGCCGAGCAGCCCGACGAACTGCCACAACACGACGGCCGCGATCACGGCGGCGAGCGCAAGACCCGCCACGAGCAAGCCCTTGTTCCCGCCCTTCACAGCTTGCGCGGGCTGTGCTGCAACACGCGCGGGAACACGCGCCGCATCCGGCCCGGCACGCCGCGGTTCGGCGGCGCGCGGTGGCACCGGCACCGCGGGCTGCGGCACGACGATCGCCTCTCGCGCGGGCGGCGCGGGCACCCGCGTCGCTTCTTCGGCCGGATCGGCCCGAGCGGCATCCACCGGGCTCGGCCCGATCCATTGGGTCGCAGGAAAGGTCGTCGGCGAATCGGGCGCCTTCGCCGCGCTGCCGTTACCGACAGGCGCCGCCACGCCGGGCACCGTGGCGCCGGCATCGCGTGTCGAACCGGGAACCGAACTCGCCCCGCTCAGCGCATCGCGCAAGGCGGCGATGTTCTGCGGGCGCTCGAGCGGCCGCACGCCCAAGGTCCAGCCGATCACCGCCAGGAAGTGCGCCGAGACGCCCGGCACCACGCGCTGCGCGATCGGCTCGGCGTCGGGCTGCACGGCCCGCGCGGTCGCAGGCGCGGGCGGTGCGCCGAACACCAGGAAGTGCATCACCGCGCCGAGCGCATAGATGTCGGTCCATGGGCCCTGGCGCAGCGACGTCATCTCGGCGTATTGCTCGATCGGCGCGTAGCTCGGCTTGAGGATCGCGGTGAGCGACTGCGTGCGGTCGCTGATCACATGCCGCGCGGCGCCGAAGTCGAGCAGGATCGGTGCCCCTTCGGGGGGCAGCAGGATGTTGTCGGGCGCGATGTCGCGGTGGTACACGCCCTCGCGATGCAGCGCCTCGAGCGCGCCCAGCAGCGGGTCGATCACGCTGCGGATCCAGGCTTCGTCGGGGGCGCGCGCCATGCCGCGGCGCGCGTCGCGCAGCGTCATGCCGCGCAGGAACGGCATCACCATGTACGCGGTGCCGTTGTCTTCCCAGAAACGGTAGACCTTGACGAGCGACGGATGGTCGAAGCGTGCCAGCAGGCGCGCCTCGTTGACGAACGACCGCAGCCCGACGGCATAGGTCTGGGCGAACGCGGCCGAGCGCACGGTGATCTGCGAGCCGTTGCCGCGCGCCGCGAGCGACGCCGGCATGTATTCCTTCAGCGCGACCTGGCGTTCGAGCGAATGGTCCTGCGCGAGGTAGACGATGCCGAAACCGCCGACGCCGACGACCCGCAGGATCTCGAACTCGCCGAAGCGCGTGCCGAGCGGCAGCGCATCGTGTTCGATCGCGGGCGGCGCGGGAGCAGGTGTCGGCGGGGGAGTGCTCATGAATAGGGCAGGCCCGGTCGGGCAGCGGGCGCAAGCTTACCCCAGCCCCTGCGCATTCAGGGTGCCGGCATCAGGGCCTCGCAACGACCCGTTCGGCCCCGGCGGCGCGGCTCGTGTCGTCGTTCACGTTTAGACTTGCGCCCCATGGCCGCCTCCCGCCCGTTCGCGTTGCGCACCCTGCTCGCCCGTGGCGTGCTGGCGTTGCTGCTCGTGTTCGCGCAGCAGCAAGCCACGCTGCACTGGCTCTCGCACGCGGTCGACTCGGTCGCGCAGAAGGCCAAGCACGGCCCGAACGACGTCTGCGACGAATGCGCCGCCCTGGCCGCGTTCGGTGCGATGGCGACGCCGACGCCGCTCGTGCTGGCACTGCCGCAGGGCGACAACGCGCTCGTCGACGTCGCCCGGCCGGTGTCGGTCGCACGCGCGCCGCGGCTCGCGTTCCGTTCGCGCGCACCTCCCGTCCTGTCCTGATCCCGCTTCGGCAGGCCTGCGGCCCGCGTTCGCGAGGTACGCCGGGCGCTGTTGCAACGGCCGTTCGTTGGCGGCCGCACATCGACATCACAGGACGATCATGGACAAGCATCTTCTTTGTACGGTCAGCGCCGCCGTGGCGCTGGCTTTCGGCTCGCGCGGCGCGCTCGCGCAAGCGGCTCTCCCGAGCGACGCTGCAGCGTCGGCACCGGCCGGCGCACCGACCAGCGCACCAACCAGCGCACCGGTCAAGCAACTTCAGCAAGTCGAGGTCCGGGGCCGGCGCACCCAGCTCGATGCCGCGCGCAGCTCGCTGTCGCCCGAGACCGGCAGCACGATCTATCGCTTCGACGCCGACGACATCAAGAACCTGCCGCTCGGCGACGCCACGCCGCTGAACCAGGTGCTGTTGCGTGCGCCCGGCGTGGTCGGCGATTCGTACGGCCAGCTGCACGTTCGCGGCGACCACGCGAACCTGCAGTACCGCATCAACGGGGTCGTGATTCCGGAATCGATCAGCGGCTTCGGCCAGGCGCTGGACACCCGCTTCGCCGACAGCGTCAACGTGCTGACCGGCGCGCTGCCGGCCCAGTACGGCTATCGCACGGCCGGCATCGTCGACATCCATACCAAGGGCAGCGAACTCGCGAACGGCGGCAGCGTCGATGTGATCTTCGGCAGCCGCGGGCACCGCGAGATCAGCGCGAACGTCGGCGGCACACAGGGTGACCTGAGCTACTTCGTCACCGGGTCGTACCTGCAAAACGAGATCGGGATCGAGAACCCGACCGCATCGAAGAATGCGCTGCACGACGACACCCGCCAGGGCAAGGGCTTCGCGTACCTGAGCTACCTGCTCGGCGAGGAAAGCCGCGTCAGCCTGATGCTCGGCAGCGCGACGAGCCGCTTCCAGATTCCGAACGTGCCGGGCCAGGCGCCGAACTTCATGCTCGATGCCGGACCGGCACCTGCCTCGGAGAATCTCGATGCGAACCAGCGTGAGCGCAATACCTTCCAGGTGCTGTCGTTCCAGTCGAGCTTCGGGGCCGGCACTGACTACCAGGTGTCGCTGCTGCATCGTTATTCCGACGTGCACTACCGGCCCGACCCGGCGGGCGATCTCGCCTACTTCGGCGTCGCCGCGAACGTGCTGCGCAAGAACGAGACGACCGGGCTGCAGTTCGACCTGAGCAGCGTCATCAACGATCGCCATACGCTGCGCGCGGGGCTGTTCGCGCAGCGCGAGCGCGGTTCGGTCGACAACAATGCGCTCGTGTTCCCGGCCGATGCCGACGGCAACCAGACCAGCGGGACGCCGATTTCGATCGTCGACAACGCGCGCGTCGGCGGCCACCTGTACGGCGTCTACGTGCAGGACGAATGGCAGCCGACGAAGGCGCTGACGATCAACTACGGGCTGCGCTACGACCAGGTCTCGACGGTCGTCGACGAATCGCAGCTCAGCCCGCGCGTCGGCCTGGTCTACCAGCTCGGCCAGAACACGCGGCTGCACGCCGGCTACGCGCGCTACTTCACGCCGCCGCCCACCGAGAAGATCGACACGACCTCGGTCGACAAGTTCGCAGGCACGACCAACGCGCTGCCCTCGGACGCCAACACCGCCGTGCGATCGGAACGCTCCCACTACTTCGACGCTGGCGTCTCGCACCAGCTCACACCGCACGTCACGCTCGGCGCCGACGCCTACTACCGCAACGTGAAGCACCTGCAGGACGAGGGCCAGTTCGGCAATGCGCTGATCTACTCGGCCTTCAACTTCGAGCGCGGCCGCATCTACGGGCTCGAGCTTTCGGCCTCGTACAAGGACGAGCGGGTCTCGGGCTACGTCAACGTCGGCCTCTCGCGCGCGCTCGGCAAGGGGATCGAGACGGGCCAGTTCAACTTCGACCCCGACGAGCTCGCCTACATCGCGAACAACTGGGTCCATCTGGACCACGACCAGACGGTCGCCGCATCCGCCGGGCTGAGCTACAAGATCGGCGAGAAGACGACGCTGGGCGCCGACGTGCTGTACGGCAGCGGGCTGCGGCGCGGCTTCGCCAACACCGAGCACCTGCCGTCCTACACGCAGGTCAACGTGTCGGCCGCGCAGAGCTTCGAGCTCGGCGGTTTCGGCAAGTTCGACGCGCGGCTGTCGGTGATCAACCTGTTCGATCGCAGCTACGAGCTGCGCGACGGCAGCGGCATCGGGGTGGGTGCGCCGCAGTTCGCCCCGCGGCGCAGCCTCTACCTCGCGCTGAGCAAGCCGTTCACGTTCTGACGGACGGCGAGGCGGCGGCTCAGTCCCCGCCTCCGCCGCAGCCGCCGCCTCCGTCGCCGCCACCTCCGTCGCCGCCACCCCCGTCGCCGCCGCTGCCGTCGCTGCTGCTGCTCGAATCGCCCGAGCCGCACGACGAGCCGCAGCCGAACGAGGTGCCGCAGTGGGTGGCCGTGCCGTTGGTGCCGCGGTCGGCGCCGAGCAGCGAGCAGTCGGGCACGTAGGCGAAGCCGCCGGCGATCGCGAGCGACGAATCGAGCGCGAACAGCAGCGGCAGGCGCGAGGGCTTGCGCGGGTCGATCGCCTCCTCCTTGCAGCTCCAGTACCAGGCCCGACGCAGCCCGGCGAACTGATGCGCCCGCCGGCTGCCCGTCTGCCTGCTCGGCGGCAGCGCTTCGGCCGGCGTGTGATGCAGCATGCGGCCGAAGGCCTTGCGGCAGAACGCCTCGTAGCCGCGCGTGTACAGGATGTACTCGTGCCACAGCGAGTCGACCACCTTCGACGGCATCGCGACGAAGCGCCCGCCGGCCTTTGCGCTGGCGATGAAGAACTGGCGCAGCCCGCGCTCGACGTCGCGCAGCGCGGCATCGTCGAGCTGCGGATGGGCGGCACGCAGCTTGTCGCGCAGGAAGCTCGGGAAGGGGTAGGAGCGGATCACGCGGCAGGCGTTGGCCTTCAGCCAGCGCGAATGCGCGACCGCGACGACGATCAGCACGAAGGTCGTCAGCATCGCGAGCGGCACGGAGCCGCCACGCCCTCGAAATGCCGCCAGCCAGGCGGCCAGGATGCCGGCGCCTGTCAGTGCACGCACCAGCAAGGTCATCGACAGGTTCATCGTCCTCTGTCCATTCTTGTTGTTGTGATCTTCTTCTTTTCCAGTCCCCAGGGCCATTGTCTCAGTGGCGTGGCGGCGTGGTGACTTGACGACAAGCCGACCGCGCCAAAGAACGCGGCGGCGCCTGCCGGCAGCCACGCCGCAAACCGCCATGCGAAAATCGCGCGCATGTCGAGCTTGCCGCTTCCGCTGCGCCCCGTTGCCGTCCCCATGCGCAGGCGGCTGGTTGCCGCTGCGCTCGGCTGGCCGCTGGCACTGAGCGCGGGTGCTGCGGCAGCGCTCGATCCGCCGAGCGGCAAGGTCGTGCTGACCTTGACCGGCAAGGTCTCGTCCGGCAATGGACCCGACGGCACCGCGACCTTCGACATGGCCCTGCTCGAACGGCTGCCGCGCCACAGCTTCGCGACCCGGACCCCCTGGTACCCGAACCCCCGCCGCTTCACCGGCGTGCTGCTGCGCGACCTGCTCGGCGCGGTCGGCAGCGCGCCGGCGCGCCTGAACGCGATGGCGCTGAACGACTATCGGGTCGAGATCCCCGCTGAAGACGTCGCACGCGGCGAAGCCATGCTCGCCTACCTGCTCGACGACCAGCCGATGTCGGTGCGCGAGAAGGGCCCGCTCGTGATCATCTACCCGTTCGACGACAAGCCCGAGCTGCGCAGCGCGGTCCACTACAGCCGGGCCATCTGGCAATTGCGCGCCCTCGACATTCAATGACCGACGCAGTCGAGCCGATGGCCGAGCGGCCCCAGAGTCCCTTGTGGCTGCTGATCGCATCGGCCGCGCTCGCGATCGTGCTGCTGGCCGTCGCGTATGTGCAGTGGCGCCAGTACCAGCTGCTCGACAGCGCCACGCATTACCAGAACGACGCGCTCGGCTGGAGTTTTTCGCAGCTCGAGACCGAGCAGCTGCGCCTGCGCAACCAGGTCCAGGCGGGCCTGCAAGGGCCGAAGCCGCCCGACCGCGAGGCGCTGCAGCTGCGCTACGACATCTTCGTCAGCCGGATCGGGTTGATCGACCACCAGCGTGCCGCCCGCATCATGGCCGACCAGCGCAGCTACGCGCCGGCGATCGCGCTGGTGCGCGCCTTCGTCGCCGACGCCGACCGCCTGCTCGGCGAGAAGCCGACCGAGGCGCTGACGCCGCAGACGCTGCAGCAGCTGCTCGACGGCCTGGACGCGCTGACCGTGCCCCTGCACGACCTGTCCCTCGGCGCCTCGCACCTGCTCTACGAGCGGGCCACGCAGCGCAACTCGGCGGTGCGGCAGCAAAGCGTGCTGAGCCTTGCGCTGACCTTGTCACAGTGCGTGCTGCTGCTGGTGCTGACGGTCATCGTGCTGACCCAGCTGCGCACGCTCAACGAGCGGCGCAAGAACCTCGAGGCGCTGGCCGACAACCTGCATGCGGCGCGCATCGAGGCCGAGACGGCGAACCGCGCGAAGAGCGTGTTCCTCGCCAACATGAGCCACGAGATCCGGACCCCGTTCCACGGGCTGCTCGGCATGATGTCGCTGCTGCAGGACACCGGGCTCAACGCGCAGCAGCAGAGCTTCCTGCTCACCGCCAAGGAATCGGCGAACCACCTGCTCGCGATCCTCAACGACATCCTCGACATCTCTCAGCTCGAGTCGGGCAAGTTGCAGGTCCAGCCCGAGACGATGGAGCTGCCGCTGCTCGTCGCCCAGGTCGAAGCGCTGATGCGGGTGCAGGCGCAGTCGAAAGGCCTTGCCCTGAGCGTGCAGCTCGAGCCGGACGTGCCGCGCTGGGTGCGCGCCGATGCAACACGGCTGAAGCAGATCCTCTTCAACCTGCTGAGCAACGCCGTGAAATTCTCGGAAGCCGGCAGCGTCGGCCTGCGGGTCGCCACCGGCTTCGGCGGCCGGATCATCTTCAGCATCAGCGACACCGGCGTCGGCATGGACGCCAAGACGCTCGAGCGGCTGTTCCAGCGCTTCATGCGCGCCGACGACAGCCCGTCGCGGCGCCAGGGCGGCACCGGCCTCGGGCTCGAGATCTCGCGCGACCTGGCCCGTCTGATGGGCGGCGACATCACGGTGCAAAGCGAGATCGGCCGCGGCAGCGTGTTCACCGTGGCGCTGCCGCTGCCCGCCACGGCAGCGCCGACGCCCGCGCAGCTCGCCCCCGAGACCGTCGCCGCGGTGCGCACGCCGGGCCCGCTGCGCGTGCTGGTCGCCGAGGACCACCCGGTGAACCGCGCGTACCTCGAAGCGGTGCTCGACAAGCTGGGCCACGACGCCGTCTTCAAGGAGGATGGCGACGGCGCCGTGCGCGCGATGCATATGCATGAATTCGACGTCGTGCTGATGGACCTGCACATGCCGGGCATGGACGGTTTCGCGGCGGCGCGCGCGATCCGTTCGATGCCGCCGCCGCGCGGTCGCGTGCCGATCATCGCGTTGACCGCCGACGCGTTCCAGGCCTCGCGCGATCTGGCGCGCCAGGCCGGAATGGATGGCTTCCTGACCAAGCCCGCGCACTTGCCGCAGCTGCGCGAGGCACTCGAGCGCCACAGCGGCATCGGCAAGGCACCGCCCTCGCCCGCCGCCGCTCCTCGATCGCCGCAGCCGCAGTCGGCCGACGAGATCTTCGATCCGGCGACGGTCGACGATGCGCGCCAGGCGCTCTCGCCGATCGTCTACGCCGATCTGCTCGCACGGTTCTTCAGCGACCAGCCAGAGGCGCTGACGACCCTGCGCGGCGCAGCGCGCAGCGCCAACCAGGCAGCGCTGCATGCGCAGGCTCACTCGCTGAAGGGGGCGGCCCTGAACCTCGGGCTCCGGGCGGTCGCCGACGCGGCTCAACTGGTGCAGTCGGCCACCGCGGCCGGCGAAGCCAACGGCCACATCGAGACGCTCGAGCACGCGCTCGCACGCTCGCGCGCCCACTGCATCCGCGACGGGCTGCTGCCCGGCTGAGCGTGCGCGCCGCTCACTAGCGGGTGCGCCACAGCAGGGCCACGGCACCCGCCACGACGATCGCCTCCATCAGCCAGGCATGAATGCCGGCTGGAATGTGCTTCAGGAGCGCGCGCGCGACGAACGCGCCCGGCGCGGTACAGGCCCCGACCAGCAGCCCGATCAGCGCGACCTCGAACGTGAGCGCATCGAGACG
>Ga0105237_10008908_pt1 | contig 10813 bp, 5 predicted proteins | sample KBSC24metaG_FD_81520 | JGI IMG/M metagenome (GOLD analysis project Ga0105237, IMG submission 81520) | Corn rhizosphere microbial communities from Kellogg Biological Station, Michigan, USA - KBS C2-4 metaG | ecosystem: Host-associated > Plants > Roots > Rhizosphere > Soil | place: Michigan, USA... | reverse complement strand
TGGGCAAGTCTGGCGATAAACTGACTCAAACTATAAATCTGATGCAGATCATAATTGGGGTCGCTCTGTTCTTAAAAGGCAGCCGCCACTGGCAAACTATCAAAACAGGTGGCCTTCTTTCGATAGTGTTAGCCATTTTCGTCCTCGCTTCTGCCGCTTGGTCGGTCAGCTCGGAGGCTACGGTTCGGGCTGGCGTACAGTACTTGGTCTTTATTATTACCGCGATTGGAGTGTCAGGAACGCTCGACGGCGACGACTTCATGGATCTTCTCGCGAAAGTGTGCTTTTTGTCAGCGATTGCTTCGATGATCCTGCTGATTGTTTCACCTGAGTCTGTGATCGGCGAATTTGCTGGTGATTTTCGAGGCGTCTTTCCTCAAAAGAACCCCCTTGGGCAGGCAATGGCGATGGGCGCCCTCGCAAGCCTTCATGGAATTTTAACGAGCAGGCGACGGCGCTTCTTCCGAATAGTCATGCTCACAACGGTCACACTTGTGACAGCGCGCGCAAGTTCGGCGACTTCATTGCTGACGATTGCTCTGTTTATTCTCCTCGGACTGACGACCAAAATCATGGAGAAGCGAGGAAGCGCAGCCTCCATACTGATAGGTTGCACGCTTGTCCTCGCAGTGCCTGTGGCTTTGATGTCCCTTTTTGACGGGGGGGCCTTACTTGGAATGATGGGCAAGGATGCGACGCTTACAGGACGCACAGATATTTGGGAGTATGTGATCCCAGACATCTATCAGCGTCCCTTGCTTGGATGGGGCTATGCAGCGTTCTGGACGGCGGACAACCCCGCAGCCTGGAAAATCTCAGATATCCTGCGTTGGTGGGTGCCCCAAGCCCATAACGGCGTTTTGGAGATTCTTTTGAGCGTAGGGTTTGTGGGGCTGGTCTTCTACGTATTTCTGCTGGGACGAACTTGGTCATTATCGTTAAAATGCATGCGAACAGCCGATCGCCAAATGGGAGTGACGTGCTTCTTGCTTTGCATTGGGATTGTCGTGGTCGGCGTATCAGAAAATGTTCTTATTTATACTGGCGGCATTAGCTTCTTATTTTTTACGACTGGCTTTTACTGCGAGCGCGCGGTCTCAATGTCCGCGCAACGCGCGCGCTGGTCCAATGTAAGCGGTCCGGTTGGCGTCGAAGCCGCCCGGCGAGCTTACCGCGGCGGATTGGTGAGAGCCCGCCGTCTGGGCGCGAATGGGCTGTGACCGACTTCAAATAATTGTACCGCCCTCAAACGATTTTCCCGATTCTACCGCGCACTATGGCAAGATGAGTCGTACCCGTTCTGTCCAGGACGTGGGCCCCGTAAATCCGTCCTCTATCTTCCGCACCACCGATTACCGAGCAATTCGTCCAATGAGCGGTCTGCCTGCGCCCTATATGCATGGACGAGTGTGCCATGGGGCTTGGGCGCATACCAAGGGTTCTTCCCAAGGGTTCTTCGGCGGCCAAAACCACGAGGCGGTTTCGCGGTTGCGTGTTCTAACTGGCACCAGGGAGATGTACAATTTTGCTCATGTCACCACTGATTGGCCTGGCGCGGCGGGATATGGCCTTGACGGGGCCTCACGGTCCAAGCTCAAGGACGGTCCTGAGCGTTACCGCTTTAGTAATATACTCCTTCATTCAACCTATAGCTATTGCGATAGGTTTGTGAGGAGTTCCTCTGGTCGGTTTTGTTCATTTACGCAGCGAAAAACAATCGCACATGCGCGGAATAGCGACTTTTTGCTGAGTAAGGGCATAACTGCAGACCAGTGGCATACCTATGAATGATTAGTTGCCTCAGCTTTTTCTCTTTGCCAGTTTCATTTAGTAATGAAGGCGCGCTTTCAGTCACGTCGCACTCGGTGGGATTTGATCCGGGCCAGCGGGCGTCAGAGATGGAATTAGCGGGAGAAGCTGGGTGCGAGATCGAGCATCTATCGAGGACGTACATTTCGCTTGGAGGATGGTCGGATGAACGACTCGCCGCCAAACGTCGCTTTATTGTCCCACTCAGCCCTGGGTGGAGCCCTCTCCATATTTGGAGAAAATCCGCCTTCAGATCTCGCCGCGTCAAATCAGCGGGTCAACATTCTTGGCGTCGGGGCCATGCCGATGGATCTGCCAAAGGCAGTGGCCACGCTTGAGCGCTGGCGAGAAGAAAGGCGACGCGACTATGTTTGCTTGATCTCAGTTCATGGGCTTGTTGTAGCCCAGTATGATTCTGTGATTCGTGAAAGCCTTAATCGGAGCGGTCTCGCGGCCGAGGACGGCATGCCTTTGGTCTGGTGGTCTCGCCTTGCGGGCTACGCACGGGCTCGTCGCGTCTGTGGGTCCGACCTCATGGACGCGGTATGTAAATTCGGCGTTGCGCGCAACTACCGCCATTATTTCTACGGCGCCAGCCCTCGAACGCTAGAACTCTTAGTCGAAAGGCTGCAGCAGCGCCATCCCGGACTTATCGTTGCGGGCTACCATTCGCCGCCTTTTCGAGACCTGACGGCCCCCGAGGACGCCGATGATATTTCAGCAATTAACGAGACGAATCCGGATTTCGTCTGGATCGGGCTTGGAATGCCCAAGCAGGAAAAATGGATGGTCGATCACCTCGGCAAGATCGAGGCAACCGCTTTACTCGGTGTTGGCGCGGCGTTCGATTTCCATGCCGGAACGAAGCCGCGAGCGCCGATTTGGATGCAGCGTTCGGGGCTGGAATGGTTTTTCCGTCTGATGACCGAGCCTCGTCGGCTTGCGCACCGCTACCTGATCGATAACGCATTGTTCGTCGCTTACACCGTGGGCCAAATCACCGGGTGGAAACCACGGGTCAAGGATTGGTGAAATTTTGCTTTCGTTCGGTAGCTCGTCCATCGCGTTCGGAGCGCCGAGGCGGACATTCCTTTGGACATCCGGCACAATTCGCTGATCCGAGGGAAGGGTCTCGAAAGCGCAATGAAGGCTGGCGCGTCCAATTAGGTCCCTTCTTCAAGGGAGGCGCCAAAATGGGTGAAGACACCTTCGCGCCAAGAAAATCGGGCAGGATGGCGGCTCTCGCGAGGCTTCCGTTCAGATTTGATCAGGGTTTCGCTTTCCTTCTCGTCTGCACCATTTATGCTTTAAAAAACTGACAAGATATGCTAGTAAAATGGTCTGTCTCTGTCGGCCCGCGCCGTCCAAGCTGAGGTCACTATGCTAGACCCGAAAAGTGGGCCTAATCATTTCACAACGCATTCGCCGCCGACGGTGGAGGTCGAAGAATCGTCAGTCGGCGAAACCATCACCAACGTGTTCGGTTTTTTGCGGCGGCGAGGCCTTGCCATTTTGGTTCTCGGATTGATTGGCGCTGCTCTGGGAGCAGTCTTTTTCTGGAAGTCTGAGCCGAGATTTATCGCGACCACCACATTGTTGATAAATACGCACAAGATCGCGATAATTCAGCAGCCTGCCTCCGATGAAATGCCGATGCAGGCCGTAGGCGCGGTTGAAAGCCAGGTGGAGTTATTAAGGTCGGACGAGGTCGCGCTCCGCGTGATCAAGAAGCTTGATCTGGCCAACAATCCGTTGTTCGTTCCGACTCGGCGTGGCCCGGTCGGGCGACTGCTTCAAAGAGTGTTTCCTCACTATTTTTCCGACGGGCTGAGCGAAGCTGAACGCCATAATCTAGCGCTAAACCTCTTCCGTAAGGATTTGACAGTGGAGCGCTCGGGGATTTCGTACGCCATAGAAATCAATTTCCAGGCGAAAGACGCGGGCCTGGCGGCCGAGGCGGCAAACGCCGTTGCCCAGGCGTATATAGACCTCCAGCGATCTTCACAGAACGACGCCGCGCTGCAGACCAGCGATTGGCTCGAGAATCGCTTGCCCGAGCTCCGCGCCAAAAGCGAAGCTGCGAGAAGAGCGGTAGTCGAGTACAAGCAGAAGCACAATATCGTGGAAGTCGCAGGGGGCCAGTTGATCGAGGATCAGCGCGTCGCTGATCTGAATTTGAAACTGAGCGCGGCGCGAGACGAATTGGTAAAGGCTAAGGCGAACTCCGAGCAATTTGCAGCGCTTAATGGGAAAGCGTCCCTGGTAGCGCCAGCGCATGGAGCGAACGTCGACGGCATCACTTCTGACCCCTTAGACAAGCTGCGCAGCGAATATTTCGACATTGCGTCAAAACTGGCGGAATCGTCCGCGAGGTTGGGAGCCAACAATCCCGCGATCGTCAGCCTTCGCAACCAAGAGGCTCAGCTGCGCTCCGCGATCGGAGAGGAAATTCAACGTCTGAAACAGGCGAGCGAAAGGGACTACGCAGCGGCCACATTGCGCGAAGCGAATCTGAACAAAGACTTGGACGCGGCCATCGCAGAGGCTCAAAGGGCCAAGGAGGCGCAGGTTAACCTGCAGGAACTCGAGGCTTCTGCACACACTTATCAAGACTTATACGCAACGTATATGACTCACTACAACGCTTCCCTTCAGCAAGCAGCGTCGCCGAGCGCCGACGCGAGCGTGATTACATCAGCAACTCCGCTCATCCAAAGAGACTATAAAAAAGCTCTTGAGACTGCCGCACTCTTTCCGCTGGCGGGCGCTATGCTCGGGCTGGGGATCGCCTTCTTGCGTGAAATGCTGGCCGATCGTTTTTTCTTGACGAGCATGTCGGTGCAGTCACGGCTACGGTTTGCATGCATTGGTGTCTTGCCGAGGTTGCATGTGAGCACGCGGAAAAGATGGCGATCGAGAATTACGCCCGACGGGGGGGATTCGAGAGCCGTGGTGCGGGGAGACCGCGCTCTTTCTTGGACCGTCATCGATCGACCGTTTTCACAGTTCTCTGAGGGAGTCCGTTCGATTAAGTTTGCGATCGAACTGGAAAGCCGGGCTGGCTCAGGTCGAGTTGTCGGTTTCACCTCGGCGCTGGCGCATGAAGGAAAATCGACTGTCGCCTTGGCGGTCGCCCAGATGATTGCAAGCAACGGCGCAGCGACTTTGTTGGTAGACTGTGACCTCCGAAATCCATCATTGTCCCGCTCCATTGCTCCGGGGGCGTCGAGCGGAATTGTCGAGCTTGCTTCGGGAAAGGTGTCGCTTGGAGAGGCCGTTTGGAAAGATCGCTCAACCGGAATGGCATTCCTGCCTGCAGTTATGACATCTGCGTCCCCGGACCCAACCTCCATTCTCTTCAGCGCCGCGATGCGGCGAGCATTCGATGAACTGCGACAACAATACCAGTTTGTTATTGTTGATCTGTCGCCGCTCGTACCTGTCATAGATGTGTATGCGACGACGGATTTTGTTGATGCATTTGTTCTCATTATCGAATGGGGACAAACAAAAGTTGACATTGTGAAGCGAGCGCTTCGCGCTGTTCCGCCTGTCTCAAATTCGATGATCGGTGCAGTCTTAAACAAGACCGACTTCAGGGGATTGGCGGCCTATGATCCGTATATCTCCAGTTACCATTTCGATGCGAGCGAAATCCGTGTCGCGAACCAAGTACGCTAATGGGAGTACTTTTGCCGCCGGACGATCTGTCGAGGATTGCAACGGCGCGATCGCCGAAAATCTAACCAAGATACGGTTGACGCACCTGCCCTTTAGGCGTATTTTTTTTGTGAGTTGGGGGGCTTGGTCAGCGATTAGCGATGTCACCCTTCTGCAGGCTGCGAGCAGAGAATTTCCATGGCGAATCCGTTTGAAGACGAATCCGCGACGTATTTAATCGTCGTCAATCATGAGGGCCAATACTCGGTGTGGCCGACTTTTCGAGCGCCACCGCAGGGATGGACAGCCGTAGGCCCAGCGGGAGGACGAAAGGAATGTCTCGATTGGATCGAGGCGCATTGGACCGATATGCGACCTATATCGCTCCGCAGCACCGTAGATATTGCTTCTAAGTAGTTGCTTTGACAATGTCGAATGCGCGCCCCCTCTTCGACAAACGTGCCCAGACGGTGCCGCAGGCCAAGCAGGCGTGGCGACGCGCGCCATGAATATTCCCTCGTTCCGTGCGTCCGATCTCGCATCGCTTGCGACGTTTCCGCTGTCGGCTGCGCAGGCCGACATATGGTACGGGCAGAAACTCCATTCCGACAGCGCGTGCTACAACATCGGCCGATATGTCGAGATTTTCGGCGCGATTGACCCCATACTTTTCGCGTCCGCAATCAGGCAGGCCATCAGTGAAATCGACGGCCTGCGGCTGGGCTTCGTGGAAACTGAGCCTGGACCGAGGCAGTTCTTTCGCCATGACGACGATGTTCCGGTCCCATACTTCGATGTTAGCCACGAGGACGATCCGCGGGCAAGCGCGGTGGCCTGGATGCGCAAGGACATGGCGCGAGCCTTCGATCTCTCAAGCGCACCGTTGTCTCGCCATGCCCTGTTTAGAATCGAGGGCAGCCGGTATTTCTGGTACGAAGCGTATCACCACCTGATCAATGATGGGTATGGCTCGCTACTCGTTGAGCGGCGGGCTGCCGAACTCTATATCCGCCTGCGTGACGAGCAGGCGACGGAGACGGAGACGCCGCCCTCCGTCCTCGACCTGCTGGACGAAGATGAAGCCTACCGGCTCTCGGCCCAGCGCGCTCGGGACCGACTTTTTTGGCTTGCGCGATTAGCCGGCCGACCGGATCCCATCACGCTGTCGGGCCGGATGCCGAGCTGGAGCGGCGAACTGATCCACAGCGCCGGCACCTTGTGCTCCACGACCGCTACACAGTTGAAACTGATCAGCGCAACGCATGGGGCGAGCTTAGCTGCGGCGATCACCGCAGCCGCAGCGGTGTATCTGTCGCGGATGACGGGCGCGCCGGACATGATCCTAGGGATGCCGGTGACCGGCCGCGTCAGCCCAAAGCTACGCCGCGTCGTAGGGCTTGCCTCCAATGTCGTGCCGCTGCGGTTGACGGTCGATCTGGGGGCGCCGTTCTCTGATTTGCTGCGGCAGTCTGGGTCGCGAATGCGCGAGGCGCTACGACATCAGCGCTACCCGGCTGGTGCGCTGCGCCAGGATCTCGGACTGGCCTCCAACCAACCGGACATTTACGGCACGCTGATAAATTTCATCCCGATCGACGAGGATTTCAATTTTGCCGGTCGGCCAATCCGCAAACACCATTTGGGTAACTGGCGGGTTGGCGACCTGTTGATCACGGTCCATGCGGGGCGGCAGGATGCGGACGTCCAAGTCGAGATTAGCGCCAATCGGGCTCATTACGACGCGCCCGCATTGAACCTTCATAGGGAGCGGTTATTACGCCTCCTCGAGATCGTGGCTTCCGAGCCCACAGCGGCGATCGGGCGCCTTCCGATACTCTCCGACGTCGAGCGGCGCCAGGTACTGCACGGTTGGAATGCGAGGACGGCGCCCCTGCCCCCGCCTACAACTTTGCCGTCTCTGTTCGAGGCGCAGGTTGCGCGGAGGCCGGATTCGGTGGCGCTGGTGCACGGCGATGTGCAGCTCAGTTACTTTGAGCTGAACCGGCGGGCCAACCGACTGGCGCACCGGCTGATCCGCCGAGGCGTCGGTTCGGAGCAGTTGGTCGGGCTGTGCGTCCGACGGACGCCGGAGATGATCGTAGGTCTGCTTGCGATCCTCAAGGCGGGGGCTGCGTATCTGCCCCTTGACCTTGCCTATCCGGCGTCGCGGCTGGCGCTGATGTTGGAGGACGCGCGGCCCGGGCTAATTCTGGCCGACGCCGAGATCGGGCCCCAGCTGCCGGGCGGCATCCTACATCTGGTAATCGAGGCCGACGGCGACACGACCGACGGCGACACGAACCCCTCGGATGCGCAGCGACTCACCGCTCTGGCGGTAGGCCATCCAGCTTATGTGATCTACACGTCCGGCTCGACCGGGCGGCCCAAGGGCGTGGTCGTGACACACGCCGGCCTGGCGTCGCTGGTCTCGGCGCAGGTCGAGCGGCTAAACGTCACGCCTGCGTCGCGAGTATTGCAGTTCGCGTCGCTGAACTTCGACGCCTCGTTGTGGGAAGTCGTGATGGCGCTGACCAGCGGGGCTGCCCTTGTGTTGGCGCCGCCGGAGGCGCTGAGCGGGCCGCCGCTGCGGGCGTTGCTGGCCGACCAGCAAATCACCCACGCCACACTGCCGCCTGCCGTGCTGGCGACACTTGGCGAGGCCGACCTCCCCCTCGGCTGCCTTGTGATAGCGGGCGAGGCGTGTCCGGCGGCGTTGGCGGCGCAATGGTCGGCCAAGCGGCTTATGGTCAACGCGTATGGCCCGACCGAGACCACGATCTGTGCGACCATCAGCGCACCGCTGGACGACGGGCCGGCGCCGATCGGCACGCCGATCCCGGGCACGCGGGTTTACGTGCTGGATGCGGCGCTGGAGCCGGTTCCGGCCGGAGTTGCGGGGGAACTGTATATCGCCGGGGCCGGGCTTGCGCGCGGCTATCTGAACCGACCGGGGCTGACGGCCGAGCGGTTTGTGGCCGACCCGCACGGCGCGCCGGGCAGCCGGATGTACCGGACCGGCGATCTGGCGCGGTGGCGTTCGGACCACGCGCTGGACTTTCTTGGCCGTGCCGACCAGCAGATCAAACTCCGCGGCTTCCGGGTTGAGCCGGGCGAGATCGAGGCGGTGTTGGCGGCCCAACCCGGGGTGGCTCAGGTGGCTGTGGTGGCGCGCAATGACCGCCCCGGGGGCGCCTATCTGGTGGCCTATCTGGTAGCCGGGACAGAGGGGCCGCCCGACCCACTGCAACTGCGTCGGGCGCTGGCCGAGCAACTGCCGTCCCACATGGTCCCGTTCGCTTTCGTGGTGCTGGAGGCGCTGCCGCTAACGCCTAACGGCAAGCTCGACCGTCGCGCCCTCCCGGCGCCCGAGGGCGGCTTATTGGGCCAAGGGGATGAACCAGACGGCGCGCCGATGACGCCGACCGAGGATGCGGTGGCGGCGATATGGGGTCGCATTCTGCAGGCTGGTCCTGTTCGGCGGGTTCACGATTTCTTTGATCTCGGCGGCCATTCGCTGACTGCCTTACAGGTGGTGTCGCAGGTGCGCGACGCCTTCGGCGTCGAACTGCCGCTGAAGACGATATTCGATGCGCCCACGCTGGGAGAACTGGCAGGCCGAATCGACCTGGCATTGCTGGAGCGTCGGTACGCGCCGCGTATGCCGGTAATCGAAGCGACCCTGCAGCAAGGAGCTGCTCCACTTTCGTTTTCGCAAGAGCGGATGTGGTTGATCCAGTCGCTCGACCCGGCGGCCACCGCGTATAATATGGCGGTTGTGCTCCGGATCGGCGGGCGGTTGGATATCGCCGCTCTGTCCGACGCTCTCGGGGTCCTGTATGAGCGCCACGCGGTCCTGCGCTCCACTATCCGCCTGGTGGACGACCGGCCGCAGCAGGAAATCGGGCCAGCGCCAGACCAGCCGCTGAAGATCGTCGATCTGCGCAACCGGGATGGCGATGAAGCGATGGCGGAGGCGGTGCGGCTTGCCGAGGCGGACGCCCGGACGCCGTTCGACCTCGAGCGGGGACCAGTCATGCGGTCGCAGCTGTTCCGCACCGGCGAGCAGACAAACCTGCTGTCTTTGGTGCTGCACCACGTCGCCGGCGACCAGTGGTCAATAGGTGTCTTGGGTCGGGAACTTGCGGTGCTGTACAATGCCGCTTTGGGCGGCATCCAGGCTAAGCTGCCTGCGCTCCCAGTCAGTTACCGTGACTATGCGCTGTGGCAACGCACTGGGCTGCTGGCGCCGGAGTTTGAACGGCAACTGGCCTTCTGGCGACAGAAACTGGCCAACCTTCCGCCCGCGGAATTGCCGACGGACCGCCCACGGCCGCGCCTGCCGAGCCTACGGGGCTCGCTCTGTGAGATCGCGATTCCACCGGCGCTGATCGGGACGCTTGAGCAGCTTGGCAGAACCGCGGGCAGCACGCTTTTCATGACCATGCTGACGGCGTTCGCGACTCTGCTGCACCGGATCACCGGGCAGGAGGACATTCCGATTGGCGTACCGGTGGCCAACCGCGTCCAAAGCGTCACCGAAGGACTGGTGGGCACATTTGTCAACACTCTGGTGTTACGGACCGATCTGTCGGGGGCTCCAACGTTTAAGCAAGCCTTGGAACGGACGCGCGCGACCGCCTTGGAAGCGTTCGCTCACCAAGACATCCCGTTCGATTGGCTAGTGCAGGCGCTCGGGCAACGCCGGGACACCAGCCGTGCGCCACTCGTCCAGATCATGTTCAATGTGACAAACGCCCCAATGCACGGCATTGTCTTCGACGGGCTCGATTGGGAGGCGACAGTCCCGGACCGAGGCGGTGCGCAGTTCGAGCTGAGCCTAACGGTCGACACAATTGTCACCCGCCGGTTGTCCGTCGAGTATAACACCGACCTTTTCGACCGTCCGACGATCGAACGGCTTATCGGCCAATATTTCACGATCCTAGAGGCTGCGGCTGCAACACCGGCGACGCGTATAGCCGCCCTGCCACTGCTGCCGCCCGCAGAGCGAAGCCTGCTTCGCAACTGGAACGCCACCGAAGCGCCGTACCCGCAGGATCGGATGTTCGTGCGCGTGTTCGAGGATCAAGCCGCCCGCACGCCCGACGCGGTCGCGGTTTCGTTCGAGGGCGTGGCATGGAGCTACGCGGAGCTGAATGCACAAGCGAATACGGTCGCGCGCCAATTGCGCGGGCTGGGGATTGGTCGGGGCGCGCTGGTCGCGCTTTGCCTTCCGCGCTCTCCTGTGCTGTTGGCGACGCTCCTCGGCGTCCAGAAGTCCGGCGGAGCCTATGTGCCGCTCGATCCCGACTATCCACCGCAGCGGTTGGAGTACATGCTGGCC
>Ga0105237_10008907_pt1 | contig 10813 bp, 7 predicted proteins | sample KBSC24metaG_FD_81520 | JGI IMG/M metagenome (GOLD analysis project Ga0105237, IMG submission 81520) | Corn rhizosphere microbial communities from Kellogg Biological Station, Michigan, USA - KBS C2-4 metaG | ecosystem: Host-associated > Plants > Roots > Rhizosphere > Soil | place: Michigan, USA... | reverse complement strand
CCCATCGTCGCGGCCGTGTTGGTGCTTGCCTGTGCGATCGGCCTATATCTTCGCGGCAGGATCTCACTCGCGATCGCGTGAATCACGGGCTGCGCACCCTGGCTGAGCGCTGAGATCGCCTGGCCCGCGATCGCCATGCCGATGGAGTCGGCACGCGACACGATGATACATCCTACGCACCCAAAGCTGCTGAGGATGATCACGAACCACCGTCGGCCCCAGAAATCTGCGGCCTGTGAGACGGGTGGGCCTAGGCATGCTGCGCTGATGGACATGGTCGAGACGAGCCAGGTTGCTTTGTTTGATCCACCTACAATCGCAGCCACGCTCGTGCCTAGGAACCCGGCGCCAACGATGTGGAAGACTTGGACTGCGTATTCGGTTACGATGGCCTGTGAAAGAGAAAGGTTGGTTAGTATATATATGTTGTGGGTGGGTATTGTTGGAGTGGGCGCGGGAGGACTCCAAGGAATGGAAAACTCACGATCAGCAGCACGATCGTCTTGAGATGAACGTGTTGCACCGGCTCACTCTCGACATCTTCGACTCGTTCGTCACGACCACGTAGGCTGCCCTCCATTTGATCATGATCGGTTTGTCGCGTTTGTTGCTTCTCCATGGTGTCGGTATAAGTTGTATGTTCAGATTGAAGATTTTCGATGTTGGGCAGATACAGTCCGATTGTGATGCAAAAACCACTGTCCAGATATCAACTAATCGACGGGCGTGGACTAGACCAGTATTTCAATGGCCCAGTTGATCGTTCACCCTACCTACGCAGTCGCAATACCCTGCCGCCGGTGGGGTCTACTCCCCGTATTTGTGAGCATACCTAGGAGTAGGTAGTGTACTCCGTCCGGGGTACGGGCTACGGAGTCAGCCAGCGAGCGCCAACATTGGACTGGACGACTCGCTTACCGGTGTCTAGTTAGGACTCTACCCAGGGACCGACCTGTGGAAGACATGCATTTTTTGATGACAGTTCAAGACAGGGTCGAGCCTCGTTGGCGCCTTTATTCTGACCCATGCTCGGATGAACGATTCCAGGATCGCCGAACGAATGTACGGAGTACCAGACCCCTAATCTGGGGAATCTAAGTGGTGGACAGAAAGAACAAGTTTAGCCAGGGTCATCCGGGCACCAATAGATTTCCTCGAAAGTACCGAGTCCAAACCAGACCAGGTAAACGAGGTGCCACCGGATTCTGCCATGTGTGCGGTTGAAGTTGATTAGAATTGGGAGTAGAATCGGAGCTGTGGAGGTTCTGGTGCGTGGAGATGGATGGGATGTTCGGAAGATGGGGTAACTTGGCGCGCCTGATGCCTTGGTTGGCCAGGCCAGCCTTATATAGAAAATGCATAAATATATCAGACGGCTGGTGGCTGGGTTTGAACCCCGATACTTGGAAAGGTGCCAAAAAGCAATTTGCACCAGCCGCTTGGTGAAGTTTTTAAATACAAAATTGGTGAGAGTGATATATATCTTGTTAGTGAACGAGGAGTGAAGTATCTGAGTATGGCAAGGCTGAGTCTTGGCGGGTTAAATAACCACTCTGCCTGCGGCCATCGCAATGAGAAAACCCAAAACAGACGTTCATCATTACCCTTATCGGCCGTTCTAGATTCACTATTACTTAGGCCCCTGAGCCTTTGTGAGGCTTGACTCGAGGAATCAATAACTCGGCCGAGATTCCTCGCACACCTCAAATGATCATGGGACAGGTCCCGCAATCCCGCAATCCCGCAATGTGGCGAGAGGAACCACCTCCACCTCCACCATTCCGGGAGTTCTGTGGCAGTGAAATCCAAGTCTAGGCTCAGTGGAAGTGAAGTGATACAACCTCTAATGTTGCGCTTGTGACTCGGCCCTTTCTCGCGGGCTTCCAGACAAGTGAAAGAGCACGAAATGATACTTCGCTGTGAGTCTTAGCAGCTGTCCAATGACCACGAGTGCCTGCGCCCTATGGAAATACTATCCCAAATCACAGCCAATGCCAGTCTATCAAATGTTCTGCTGCCCCTTCCACTCCCCAACCAACCCCTGATAATCATTAGGCAAGTATCGACAAACCAACTCCCTCCACCAGCTCTTCTTCCTGCCCACCTCGAGCCCTAGATCCTGTAACAGCAAATCCGTGTACAACAGCCCATCAAAAACGAGATCCGGGCATTTATGCCCCGCCCCGCCTCCAGCTGGAGGATGTCGAAGCCGGCAGTACTCGGCGTGCAGGATGGTCTGGTACTCGATCTCTCGACGGCTGATTTGTGCAGGGCTGAGATGGTCGATTTTATCGTTGAAATATGCAGTGATCCACAACGCTTGTGCTTGAGCCACCGTGATCGCGTTGACGGCTAGGTGTGCGCCGATGATGGCGATGTTGCGGTGTTGGAAGGACTTCTGGCTCGGAGGGACCATGAAGCGATATAGTTCATAGTTCGACCGAGGTGAGGCTCGGTGCTTTGCTTCGTGTGTTCCCATTGGTGCCGCTGCTGACTCTGGGAGGGTTTTCATCGGGCCACTGGAAAGACTCGGCACCGTCTTGAGGATCTGCGCTCGAGCAACCAGAACCATCTCCTGCCTTTCTTTTGTTTGGATCGACGGGGAGGTTGCAGGGAAGCCAAGCTCCTCGGCCACGGCCTCTGGCAAGAATTGAATCGGTGGCAGGACATCCCATCCCGTGCAGCAGACGAAAGTATCCGCATTGATGACGGCGCCATTCGAAAGATGTACCCCCGACCCCGATAACGATGCAACATCTGCGATGTGGACACTGATCCGCCCTTTCCTTACCAGATCGAACCAATTGTTTTCGTAATTGTGAATGCCCAGATTATTCCCCATCCAGAACGTATCGCTCCACGGCCTCAATTTCCTCATTTCTGGATGGTTATCGTACCTGTTCGCGCGGAGCACGATCATGTCTAGAAGGCTCCAAAGCATCTTCACGACTCTTCGGCCCACCACGGTCCGATGCAACAAATATCGCATCCACGAGAACCCGCTGCTCTCGCCGGCCCAGACGCATGGCTCCAGCAGCGAACACAGTCTTGTGGTAGCGAGCCGTTGAATTGAAAGCTTCAGCGGCGTAAAAAACGCAGGCAAGACCCAACTCGGCCCTCCGCCGCCAGGTCGGATCACCATGTTAACGTGTGCCCCGGACATCGCAGCAGAGTAACATGTATCCCACGAGGATTTGCTGGCGCCCAAGACCACGACTTCACGCGCGGATTCAATGTCCTTTGCTCGGTCTTTCAGGTGGATTGAGTGGAAGAGTTTCCCCTGGAATTCAGACTGACCTGGGAAGACTGGCATGGCCGGCTTGGAGGTGAGCCCTGTCGCGATGACTAACTTCTTTGCCTTGATGCTTCTTGTCTTGGATGGGTCGTCGGCAATGTTCGAAACCAGCAAAACCCACTCCCCATTCCCCAGCACCTCCGCAGACTCCACCTTCGTATTCAGCCTCAACCGCGCCGTCAACCCATACTCCTCAGCAAACTGCCTCAGATACTGATGCACCACCGCGCCAGGGATGTGCTGGCCCGGCCGCACGCCAAACCGCTCCGGAAACATAGGAAAGTCCCCGAACTCGTACGACCCCAGCATATTATTCGTCTTCAAACCAGGATACAGGCGCTCTTTGGCCCACACGCCGCCGACGGACGTCGCGGAGTCGAAGATCGCGATCTGTGCTGACGGATACGCTTCGGAATACGTCTTCGCCATGGCGAGACCATGCCATCCTGCACCAATGATGGCCACGTCGAGATTGGGCTCGAGATCTGGTTCTGGGTCGACCATTATTGAGGGATTCTGGGTAACTTCTTCGGATCCTGAACTTGAGCATGAGTTTGAAATGGGAGGGTCAGGTATCAGCCTGTCTACCTTCTCAATTCAGTTGGAGGGCTGTGCCAAACGCGCCAGTGTACAGGTTCCAGGCGCTGAGTCGGTGGTGATACAGAGTGACAACCCAACCGAGTGATGGATGGGTACTCAAGTCTCACTCTGCCGATGACGATGACAGCGGCCTGCCGTTCATGTGATAACAAACAACAATAGTAAACGGATCGCTACATGACAAGACATCCGAGTTATCAGATAGATAGCTCAGCTGACGATTCGCATCTCGTCAGACCCTAAGCACAGACCGCTGTAACCATGGCTTTCGAAATAAAATAAATGTCCGGCAGGAGCGCATCAGTCACTCGCCTCTCGGATGTGTCTTTGAGTAGTTATGTAGTACAAAAGTCCGACAGTATAGATATTGTTAGCTGAGAGTTAAACGGAGATCCACGGTGGACGTACATGGTTGGAATCGAAAGACTCGCTTGCTCATATCGATCGTCTCATCATTCGCTGACGGAACCGAATGCCCTCAACGCACCTAACTACTGTCCCAGTTATTGGCTCTCACCTACCTAAGTCGCCGTCTAGCTCATTAGCTGGATATCTAGGCTCCCAAGCCCGATGGCCATCATCATCGCCTAGTTAGTATGTAGGTACATCGGTCGCATTGATAACAACACCAGGCCCCTTCTAGTCCATCCAATCGCAGCTGCAAGATTGGGAGTGTACCAAGGTAAACCTGCAATCAAAGCCCTTGGGACCCGAGGGGCTCCTCCACAAATCAGCCACCCCGGCAATGCCTATCGGCAGATGAATAACCTTGAAACCCGGGGTAATAGACCTGGCCCTGGACTCCCGGGCGCTGAGCCACATTTTCGCTTCCTTGAGCGTTGGGCGATGCTGGCTGTTTAGCCGTGGAAGTAATCGTTTATTTATTTGGCATCGTGCAATTGGATTTTGCATACTACTTACTATGCTATACCTTGCTGGGTGTATAAGAGTTGGAACTTTGAAGGCGAAGGGAGGCGGGGAAGTAGGCAGGCGTCGCCACGTGAGGGTGGAGGGGAGGGGAATATAAAAATATTATAATATATCATTATCGATCGACTTCTGACCATCAAGCGCTCACTGAGGCTCAAGGCTCAAACGCATCCATATAAATTCAGTCGAAGAACCTCACTTCAATAGTTTCGTGCGGCTTTAAATAAGAAGGAAGCGAGGAGAAAAGTTTCTCAGATTCTATTCTCTGATAAATACCATCCATCCCGTCGACAAATTCTACGGACTCGGTCGAAATATATCATTTCATTTCATTTCACAGCACATCATCTCACCCCCCCCCACCTCTCGCCAGGGAGATACGACACTCGCAAACCACTGCACCTCAATCACCTCATTCTCTCTACATTCTACAGACTACACATTCTCACTCACCAATGGCCTCCCAACCTCCAGCAAGCGCCGGCTACGGCGGCGCCTCACTGCTCGACCTCTCGAAATACCCGAGCGCACAGGAATTCGTGGCGCGGTGTCATGAGTTTTTCCGCGAGGTCAAGGATCTGTATGTCTCTATCTTCCTTATTGCTAACAGTTGTGTTGTTTGTCAGCACCCATGTACCTCTGCGAAAGTACGCCCCAAAGCGGTTATCATATCATTGCGGTGCTTTTATCAGTTGGTTGTTATCTGGCGCACAAAACTCTAGCTCATGCTCTACGTTTTGATATTATCTAGGACACCAGGTTCCGTTCTAGAAGAACGATTGAATCGTGAATATGGCCCGGGCAACGTCTTCTACGAGGATTTCTGCCGGTACATGCGTCAAGGGCTGAAGGAGGGTTGGGTGGCGCAGGACGAATTGGACGGTCCGCGGTACCGTCGAGGTCGAATTGCTGCGCCGTCTGAGGAGTCGAGCTTTATTTCTATTACGACCGTCTATGTGAGTTCATTTGGCCCGCTTTCTTCCCGACGATGTCTTTTCTTTCTAGTGACCCCGATGGTATCGATATTTGGGATATATTCTAACAATGATGTTCTTCAAGATGGAATCCGACGCTGAATACCGAGGACAATATCACAAGCACCCGTACGGAGAGATCAATTGCGTGGTGCAGATTGACGAGGGTGCAGAATTGAAGGGCATGCAGGGCTGGCAGGGAGCAGGATGGACGAGCCCTGGGCCTGGCACACATCATTACCCCGAAGTGCGCGGCGGTGGCCTCGTTGCTTTGTTCTTCCTCCCTGCTGGTAGGATCTCCTATGATGCGAAACCCGGAGAGCCGCAGCCGGTGTCGGTATAGGAGTCTTGATACCCTCAAAGGGTCAGGATTGGTGGTGGTTTGATAATGTGTGAACATCGAGCTGGGAGAAATCCCATGCTTCGATCATCTTCAGATCTGGCAATTATGAAACTTGGTCAACCACAGCTGTGATTAAAGAACGTATTATTGAGTCGCCTTGCAGCAGGCTCGTCCGATTTTTGGCAGGCCCAGGCAATGGGAAAATTCATCGTATCGTCCATAATCGTAATCGTGTGTGTATAAATATTCAGATGTCGGAAGGCTAAGAAGTGGCAGTCGTGTATTCAGATTTCGACAACACTAATTGGCTCAGTCCCTAGCATCGCTCTAAATTGGACTTAGAGCTCCTTCTTTAGGAAGTGCTCTGGCTTATGAGTCGTTTCAAAATCACAATGAACATAAGCTCTCTCCACGTCAGGTAAGCTCTCAAGTTTCATCTGCAATTCCTCTGCAACATCGTGGCTGACTCGAAGACTCTCATCAGGGTCCATGACCACATCGACCTCGACAACCAGCCTAGGTCCAGAATGCCATGCTCGAACGGTATCGATCTGCTTGATCCGATCACTGTGGGTCATGCTCACGTAGGTGATGAGCTGTTGAGTTTCGGTGTCGGCGGTAATGCCAATAAGCAGTTGGAATTCGGAATAAGCGGTGCGCAGCCACAAGACAGAAATCAATACGGATAAGACAATGGCGCCCGATGGATCTAGCCACCACCTAAGTTTACTTCCACCCACTGAAGTGAGCACACCAAAGCCATTGATGAAAAGATCGTTGCGATGATCTTCCCATAGAATGCGGACTTGGGAGTACTGATTTCTCAAAGCCCAGCAATATAGGAACAATGCGAGCTTGGTGCAGAATGCCACGCTGACGGCGATGACCGAAGGTAAGTGGAAATCCTTAGTCTGCTCTTCGGACCCTCGGACAAGTTCTTGAATGGAGAATGCGATCAGGATAAAACTGACAGCAGTCATGAGAAAGCAAAAGACAATGTTTCCGGCAGTCTCTATCCGTGCCTTTCCTGCTGGGAATTTGCGAGCATCGACTTTACGAACTGCTTTGTTGGAGAGAATCAAGGTAACATTAGAGAGAGGGTCGAAGATAGCATCGGCCATTGTGGTAAACAGCGACAGAGAGCCTGAAGCTACAGCACCATAGACTTGCAAGGCAGCTAGAATTATGTTTGCGACAAAGCTTCCATAGACGGCAATTTGAAAGCGCAGGTGATTGGAGGTGTGGGTGTCCCTGGCCTCACGGACATGCTCGTCAACTGGTTTCAAGAGCCTTTCAATCTGTTCATTCTGTGACTCGTAGAACTCGGTTATCTTGGAGCCAGGCGCTTTCCCTGCGATAACCATAGGATTGCAGATGGCATGTCGTTTGCGAGCGGTATTGGCAGTGATGCGATCGAGTTCAGTCTTGGACTTGAGCCGTCTGGAAAGATCCAGAGGATCATGGGAAGATCGAGTAGGTGACTGGCTTTCGGTGTCGAAGGCTGAAGCAGTTCGGTGGCGGGACATCATGTCGTCATCTTGTATGGCGGAAGTCTTTGCTTCTCCATGGAGCAAATGCGGGTTTTCCATCGGTTGATATACATCTTTGGAGGGATGGCGATGGTGAGGATTGGTCGTAAGTTCAACAAATTTCTGCGCAGCTGGAGCAATGCCACTATTCTCCATGGTGAATCCTGTTTTGCTGTTGGACGAGGGTCGAGCTATTGTAGGCGGTGAAGGCGAGGGACAGAGGCGGGTAGATGCAGGATGGAGGGCGATGATATATTCGTTATTAGAATTTATGGGTTCGAGAAAATTAGGCTTACTAGGACAAGTAAAGGGAGAGATTTAGTAGGAAATCATGGCGATATCAGTATCCGCATCGTGGTATGGTCGATAAAGGTGTCCTCCCTCAGTCGTTACTCAAACCTTTGAAATCCCAGATGACGATTGCGAGGAGCAGCGGATCATAGGAAGCTCCATCTTGGGGGAAAGAAGAAAGTGCAGTGGCGGGTGAGGGGAACGTCGAATCACGTGGCGATACTGGGTCACATGTAGATAGGAGGCCCTCAGGTCAGATGTCTTCGTTATCGTTTCTCCCATCTTGGTGGTCAGTGGTCAAGGGAAGTGACTGATCAAATAAATATTGTTATATTAGAATGAAGTATGGCTTACTATTTTAATCCTCCAGTTAGAAGAATACTCTGGCCCGTCAGATACCCTGTCTTGCACAGCATCGTCACCACATTAGCACACTCCTGGGGCGTTCCCAGCCTTCCAACAGGGATGTTCTTGACATCTCCTGGTGTTCCCTCGAGGAATTTGGCATCTGGTATCATTCCGGTCTCTCCGATCATTGCTGGTGCGATATCATTAACAGTGATTCCGTCCTTGCCCAATTTGTTGGCCAGGTTTTTGACCATGCCCATAAGTCCGGCCTTGGATGCCGCATAGTGACATCCGTTGATCCCTCCACCATAACCTGCAATGCTGCCCATCATGATGATTCTTCCCCACTTTTGCTCGATCATATGAGGCACTGCTAGCTTGGCCATTATAAATGGTGCTCGGAGGTTGATTAAGATGGTATGGTCCCACTCTTCAATTGAGATATCCACAATGTTTGGTATTCGCACACCATATCCCGCATTTGCAATGAGAATGTCGGGACCATGTCCATGTTCACTTTCGACTTCCTTGTATAATCTTTGAATATCTTCCGTGGAACCCATGTCCACTTGGTGTATTGATACCTTTTGGTCTGGAGTTGTTTGAAGTTCGGTTACGAGCTTGTCAATGTTGGCTTTCCCCTTGGAATAGGTGAGGGCGAGGTGGGCGCCATTCTTGTAGAGGTCGCGCGCGCAGCCAGCACCGATTCTAACAACCCATCATTAGTCCGCAGGCATGCCCAAATATGGACCAACAAACCCTCCAGAGGCTCCCGTTATTAGGGCTAACCTGCCCTTGATCTCGTTGTCTACCGACATGGTTCACTCGCCGCCTTGGATTGTAGAATGGCGTCGCCGAAGATCTGATCAGGCGTGGAAGATATATGACGGGCTGCACTGGCCCCGCGGGGAGAAGTCAGTGGCAGCCGAGCCATTATTTGGTATATGGTATTTGGATGCGGGGTTGACAGTGGATGAATCCCTCTCCGCGTCGGTTGTCATCGGCCGTTGACCGATAAACGGCGTTTGCTTCAATAGCCGCTGAAAGCTTGCGGGTAGAACTGCGTTCGACCTGAAGACCCTCAACGAACCCCCAAATCCGGAAATGGAAGAGTCTCAGAAGAACAAATTTCCATTCCAGTCCATTGGCCAGTTCATCCCATTATTTGCATTATTTTGCTGCCATTGCATCCCTTGTCCTCCACCTGGCATGTACCCCGGCGTGGTTTGAAATCCGGCCATTGGTGCCAATAACTGCACTCCATTGCCAGCCATCTGGTCTCCAGACACAAAATCTCCCACAGCTTCAAGATCAAGCCAGGAAAAGTCGTTTGCTGGGCTATATTGCATGTAACCTTGAGCGTCCACCCGCACACTCCCACTAGATGACAGTTGAGCGTCGGAGGCGGCAGGTGACTGGACTGGGTGATGAATTTGCGTCGATGGTTTTGTAGGCTTCAACCACAATAGCTCAAGAAGTCGTGCATATCGCGACCCGGGATCCTGGGCTGATACTGATGCTCGTTTCAACACATCCATAGCCTGAAACACCAGTTGCCGGACTTGTCGTTCTTCCTGGTCTGTCATGACTCCGAAGGATCGTGCCTTGTAAAGAAACACGGCTGAGTAGATGCTGTAAAGGTAATATCTCAGTGGCATGTATCTCAGATACTTGCTGGGATCAATTTGGGTGCTGAGGAGGGTCAAATATGCCTTGGCTGCCGCCACACTGGCCCAAATAAAGCGTGCATCTGGCATTGCACCAATATTGCTGAAAACGCTGCGGAGATGGTCCCTCAGCGAATGAGCATCGGTCTTTGGTTTGTTCGCAATTGCCTGAGAAATGGCGGCTTGGAAAACGAACGCATTGGTATAGAGACATAAGTATTCGTAAGACATCTGGAGAGTGACCTTGATATGAGGCGAGCATTCCAGCTTGCCCCAACTAGTGTTCCACCGTGCAATAGCGTTCCGAAAATCATCCACATACTTGACATAATCGCCCATGAGCATCATTTGCCCACTGGTCCGCATCCCGGAATACAGAATATCGTGGACATTAGAATAAAGCTGGGTCAGGTCGAGGGTGGCTTGCATGATCTTAGCATAGTCCTCATCTCCAGGGCTTAATGGTTGCAGAGATGGGAAATCTTGCGATGATAAACCCGTCATGGGACCTGGTCCCCTAGACCAGAATGCTCTCCCAATTCGAACAGATATGAGGCGATCTGATACGTAGCAATTGGCCCAGGCTAATCTTTTCCGGCCATCGATTCGGGCTTCCTCTGCACTTTCTTGACGAAAGGCAGTCCGATCGAGTGCCAGGAAATAACCGGTGCGCAGTGCCATGCCGACATGCATCCACGCCGACCGATCTTCCTCCCCCCTCCCCGCAGCTTCGATTCGATTTCGCAGACCTTGAGGTTCCCATTCAGCTAACAGGAGAAGAGCCTCAACGGCTTCCACCTCGCAGTCATGTCCAGCTGCAATGCCTGATATGAGAT
>Ga0105237_10008903_pt1 | contig 10815 bp, 10 predicted proteins | sample KBSC24metaG_FD_81520 | JGI IMG/M metagenome (GOLD analysis project Ga0105237, IMG submission 81520) | Corn rhizosphere microbial communities from Kellogg Biological Station, Michigan, USA - KBS C2-4 metaG | ecosystem: Host-associated > Plants > Roots > Rhizosphere > Soil | place: Michigan, USA... | reverse complement strand
GCTAAGCAGAGGGCCGCAGGTTCGAGTCCTGCCGGGGGCACCACGCAAACAGCCGTATGGCGGCATTAGCTCAGTAGGTTAGAGCGCCAGATTGTGGATCTGGAGGTCGTGGGTTCGAGACCCACATGCCGCCCCATCAGCCACAAAGAAGCAAAAGGCACACAAAGAATGCCGGACGAGCAAAGAGTAGCGAACAATTCTCAAACTTACGTAGCTGACGCTGATACTTTTCAGTTTGAGACTTTAGAACAGAAAAATGGACAGGCGACCGTGATTCGCTTCCGGCTCGAGGATCCGCAGTACCATGCCGGTGATGTGCTCGTGGTTCTAAGCGCCAGTGAGATTTACTTCCACGGAATGATCGGACAGCTCGCAGACGGTTGGGCCGTGGCGAGCGATCATCGTGGTTCCCTGCTCGCCGCAACCATCCAGTAGTTCTACCTCATATAACCTGAAGGAGACCTGACTCGCACGCCAGGAGTCGAGGACTTCACCTCGATCTTATGAAATCCCTTTTTCAAGTGCGTTGATAAAAACGTCAACGCCGCTTGTTTTTGCAACGACACGTCGAGCTCGCGAATGAAAGGTTCGAAACTGACAGGCGCACCAGTGCCCTGGAAGAAGGCGAGTCCGCCCGTCTCATTCGAGAGACGCAAAAGCGAGCTCTGTGCATTCGCGATGAGTGCCGGATTACCTGCCGCACTCGCAGTCGGTGCGTAGAATCCGTAAATCGCCACGCCGCGACGTTGTGATTCATTCACAGCACGCTGCAGGTCAACGCTCTGCGTTGGTGAAGAAGAGTCGACGCCGCGCGAAATATCCAACCCATCAGATACCAGCAAAATCGCACGGCGGCCGAGCGGCTGTGCTTCGAATTTCTTCAGCGCTTCGATGACTTCGACGTAAGGATTGTAAGGACTTGAACTCGCAAAACCGTTAGGTGGCCGCAGTGCAGTCGCAGCCCTTTCGAGGTCGTTCGTGAATTTTTGTTTGACTTGCAAACTCCCTGTCCGCAGATACCCGACCATGACTCTCGAACCCTTCGGCAGCCCCCTGATGAAATCTGCCAACGCCCGAATCTCCGTGCCCACAGACGGAGCCACATCTTCCTGAATCAGGATCGCGAGTGTGACAGGTGAATTCCCGAAACCTCTGAGCGAGATGATGGTTTGCGGTTCGCCATCTTCACTGATCGTCAGATCGATGTTCTGTAGCTCCTCTACTTCCGTGTTCTCTTTCAGCCTAATCGTTACCGGAATCGTCACTGGACGTCCGGGGCCATGAGGCGCGTTGGTGCTGTTGATGCTTTGCACCTGGCCAAAAGCGCCTTGGGCGCTCAGGGCAAAGCCAATGACTAAAGAGAACTGAAACAGCATCAGGTGAAATCGTCGGAGCGTCTTCATGGGGATGTTCCTCTTGCGTGCTGACATTATACAGAGTGAAGTGCTGGCGGACACCTGCCTCATACGCTAAGATCGCAACTTACATTGGAGCCCGGTGTTCAGATGAAACAGTTAGAAGGCAAACTCTCCAGTAAAGACGCTACCACGGACCGGCTATTGAAGATTGCTCCGTGGATCGCGGTGCCCCTTACATCGCTCCCGGCTCCGTTAGTTTTCCTTGTCCTTTTTCTGACCACCACAACCACGGAAGCGGCTGCGGTTTATTTACTGCTGGCCGGTCTCTCGCTCACCCTTGGGTTCGCGTTGGGGGTGCTGATTGCCGTTACTCTCCTGATTTATCGCCGTAGATGGCTCTCAAAATTGCGAGACCGTTTAGCTTCGGATGGAATCACGGGCAGTGAGGTTGTATGGTTCCGCTCAGAATTGACCTCTGCCGAGCGGAAGGCGCTGGCGGAAATCGAGCAAAGCAACCCGCTTTTGGCCGACGCTTACATGGAAACACTGGCGAGCCGGCTCACGGCGTCGCGAATTATTTCGAGATCCAAGCGGGAAATGCTGAAGGTTGAGCGGCAATTGAACCGGGCCCGGACGATCAGGACACCGGAATCGAGGGCGCTGCAAAAGGAGCTCACAGCGGACCGCGAAAGGCTGGATCAGGTGCGTCAGCAGGCGAGTGACCACCTCGCGAAGGCCAGGACGAGGTTGCAAACGATTGAAGCCACGGCGAGCCGGAAGCTTAGCCAGGGTGAGACCGACCTGATGATGCAACGCCTGGGAAGTGCTCAGGACCAGTTGCCGCTCGTGCTCGAGATGGCACAACTCGAACAGCAGGCATTGCGCGAAGCAAACGTCGACGAGAGCCTCTCCCGCCCGTAAAGCGCACAAAAAATTACACAGAGGCGGTTTTGTGTATTTGGTGTACCGGTTCGGTAAGTCTATAGATGCCTGGCGCCAGGCGTTCCGCGAAGCCTTCGTCTACCAGTCCCCAATTGCCTAATCCAGCGACCGGCGCAGTGAGCCCAGTTACCCTGGCCAGTTCCCGCCGGAGCGTCATTCCAGCTCCGGTGAGGTACGCGCGCGCAATCTCCTTCACCGCGTCTTCCCTTTTCACGTTCTGCTTCAATTCTTCAGGAAACCGCGCTTCCGTAATGGACCAGATATACGTGAACGTCGGCTCGTACAAGACGTCGGTCGGGATAATCTTCAAGCTCCTCTGCAACTGCGTCATTGCCTTGTCAAACCGAGCGCGCTCCGCGAGTCCACTCTCCTCGCGCAGGTCGCGCGTCGCCATCTCCCATTCCCGCCGCATGACACGCAGAATGATTTGCGCATCCGCCGAAAGCGTCTTCTTCTCCATCCGTTGCGGAACTCCCCATAACGCATTGAAGAATGGGACCAGCCGGGGCGCGATGAACGTCGAGCGCCCGCGCAGCACCTTTCCATAAAAACACCTGCCTCGACGCATCACTTCATCCTTGATGGTCCAGGCCAGCCTGCTCTCCGGATCTTTTTGAACATTCCGCGGCATGTGCGCGTCTCTACGACCACACACAGCAACATAAAGCGATGGTCCGGGTCGACGAGAGTCGGTCAGAGCCTCACAAAAACCGACGTCTTCGATGAAGCGCTCGGCGGCATAAACGTCCTCCACGCGGTTATCAGGATCGCGTCTCCACATCCGATCCCGATGGACCTCGATCTCCTCGGGTAGCATGGCCGGATTCTATCAAAGTGATGGTGGGTAGCGGTCAATCTGAGTTGATCGGTCAGGAGCGACACCCGTGGTCCATGGTCCGTAAAATGTTCTAAGTTGTTGTTAGAAGAACACCTACGCGGATAGAAGGCGTGTGGCACGGTCCCTGCAGAGGGGGGTTCGCCGGTTTGTTGTCTAGATCGGCAAAAACCTCAGTAACGGAGATAACGAAGGTGACTTCGAGCCACAGAACAAAACGCTTCCTGGTGCTGGCCTTACTGCTCAGCCTTTCAGTAGGCCCGACCCTCCTCGGCAGCGAACTGCTCACAAGCGTTCACGCCGGGGGCAACGGGCTGCAAGGCAACTCGAACCAGACCCCGAAGCCAAATAAAGTAGCCTCAGACCTGAGCGACCTGCTCCAGCACCAGGGCAGCGAAGCGACCGTCAAAGTAATCCTCCAACTCAACGACAAGCCCAGCGGTCAACTGAACGCACTGCTGGCCGCCAACGGCGTAAAGATCAGAAGACATTTCGACAACCTTAACTCTTTTGCCCTCGAATTACCTGCTCGCGTAGTCGATGCTTTATCTACTTTTCCTGAAGTCGCTTTTATTGCAGTTGATAGCCAGGTGATGACCCTCGGTGGTCACGTTGCACACACGTCCGGCGCCGATAACGTTCGCACGATGGGCGCTGATGGTGCGTTGGATGGAAGTGGAATCGGAATCGCGATCGTCGATTCCGGTATTTACGGTGCACATTCCTCGTTCATGGATACACATACCGGTCTATCCCGAATTGTTGTTAACCAGGATTTCACGGGCGAAGGCCGAACCGACGATCCATACGGTCACGGAACTCACGTCGCAGCCGCAGCCGCCGGTAACGGAATCGTTTCGAAAGGCGAATACATCGGCATCGCTCCGCGCGCAAAGATCGTCAACCTCCGCGTCTTGAACTCCAAGGGCACCGGCTCGGTGTCGAACGTTCTCGCCGCGTTCAACTGGTTGATGACGAATGCTTCGACGTACAACGTCCGCGTAGTCAATCTCAGCATCGGCATGCCGGCAATTAACTCTTACAAATACGATCCGATGTGCGTTGCTGTCCGCGCTCTCGTGGACAAGGGAATCGTCGTTGTAGCCGCGGCCGGCAACAACGGAAAGAACAGTGCCGGCCAGAAGGTTTATGGTCAGGTTCATTCACCGGGTAACGAACCTTCCGCGATTACAGTCGGCGCCGTCGACACCAAGGGAACCAACCAGAGAAGCGACGATACGATCGCGACGTACAGCTCGCGTGGTCCAACGCGCAGTTTCTGGACCGACCAGGCTGGAGTTAAACACTACGACAACCAGATCAAACCGGAGATCTCGGCCGCAGGTAACAAAACCATCTTCGCCCAGTCGCCGAACAATTATCTCGTTTCGCAAAATCCGGCGCTGAATGTCCCGGTCAGCAACAGTCCCACTCGCCAGCAGATGATGCTGAGCGGAACGTCAATGGCCGCGCCACTCGTCTCAGGCGCTGCTGCTCTTTTGTTAGAAGCCAATCCGACTCTTACCCCAAACCTCGTTAAGACGCTCTTGATGTACACGGCCCAGCAGCTTCCGAACTTCAATATGTTCGAGCAGGGAGCCGGCGAACTGAACATCGACGGTGCGACTCGTCTCGCGAAGCTTGTTCGCACAACCATCAACAGCTCGACCACGCTCGGCGCTTCGCTGTTAACTGGTCCAGCTCCTGCACCGCAAACAAGCATTACTTTCCTGGGCGGTGTTTCCACCTTCCAGTGGTCACAAGGCGTGATCGTGGGCCAGACGTACGCAACCGGCACGGCGCTGATTAATCAATACCAAAAGGTCTATGCCAAAGGCGTCCTGCTCGGCGACGGTGTGCTGCTCGGCGATGGCGTTTTGGTCGGCGACGGTGTGCTTGTCGGCGACGGTGTTCTCGTCGGTGACGGCGTGTTAGTTGGCGATTCCACAAAGTTCACCGCCGGAGTTCTGATCGGCGACAGCATCCTGATAAGTAACGGCACAACGCTGGGTTCGGGCCAAACGTTCCTGTCTGGTCTTGCTTTGAGAGGCGGAGTGCTGATCGGCGATGGCGTGCTGATTGGTGACGGTGTACTCATTGGCGATGGTGTTTTGATTAGCGATGGCGTCCTGGTCGGCGACGCGGTTCTGATCGCGTTCAACGCTCTTACTAACGGCGATGCCACCGGCTCCATGGCGGTTGTGCCCGACGACTACACAGACTATCTGGGTTACTAAGCAACATCAGTCGATACTCAGATCCCCAGCTAAGGTAGACCATGTTGCAAACGAGCACAGCATCGAGCGTTGAAGAACTGGCGTCCGCGCACGGATCGGTAAACACCGAGCGCCTGGCGAACAGCAATGCAGCGGAAGTTCTCGAGTTCTTGTCGCAACGCCCGATTCATACAGTCGCGATGATGAGTTTGATTCGAGACAACGGGATCGTCAGCCCCTTCAACCGCGGCACGTTCTACGGCTGTCGCGATTTGCATGGACGGCTTGAAGGAGTGGCCCTCGTGGGCCATGCGACGCTGATGGAAACGGTTTCCGATCGTGCGCTGGCGGCGCTGGCGCAGGTCGCGCGTGAATGTCCAAACACGCACATGATCATGGCCGAAAAGGAGAGAGTCGCTGAGTTCTGGAGTCATTATGCGAAGGCGGGTCACCGGCAACGCCTGGCCTGCCGCGAATGGCTGTTTGAGTTGAGTTGGCCCATCGAGGCCCGCGAACAGGTCGAGGGTCTGAGACCTGCGACGGCAGAGGAGCTTGATTTAGTGATGCCGGTCCAGGCAGAGCTTGCTTTCGCTGAAAGCGGTGTCAACCCGATGCATGTCGACCGCGACGGTTTTCGCAAGCGTTGCTTGCGACGTATCGAGCAAGGGAGAACATGGGTGGTAGTAGTAAATGGTGGCCTGGTCTTCAAGGCCGACGTCATTTCGAAAACTCCGGAGGTCATTTATCTCGAAGGAGTGTGGCTTCGCGAAGACCATCGCCATCAAAACGTCGGCACTCGTTTGATGTCTGAACTGATGCGACGTTTACTGAAAGAAACAAATTCGATTTGCCTGCTGGTAAATGAAACGAACGAGTGGGCCCAAGGCTTTTATCGCAAGTGTGGTTTTCACTTCCGGGCGACTTACGAGACGATCTTCCTGCCGCGTAAGGGGCAAGTGCAGAACTAATGAAATCTTCAACCCCGATCTGCCCTGATAAATGGGCAACACTGACACCCCCTCATCTATCGATGTCACCCGTAGCACCATGGCAAATAAATCTTTTGGGCCATTCCTCTGGGTAGTAACTGGATGCGGTAGCCTCGCCTTTCTTTATTCGGCTCTTCAGGTCAACTTTGGCGGGTTGGATTCTCGGTTCGCCCTGCTGGTTGGCGTGGCGATCCTGCTCGCTTCGCGGGTCACCATCCCGATTCCTCGTCTAAGCTCGCAAATCTCATTCTCTGACACTTTCGTATTCCTGGTCCTGCTGCTTTACGGAGCTCCGACGGCAGTCGTCGTGGGCGCGGTTGAAGCGTCTATTTCTTCGTTATGGTTCAGTCGTAAACGCAGGATTGTGGCATTCAACGGCGCCTCTACAGCGATCTCGATTTTCATTACCAGCAGCGTACTGCAACTCATCTTCGGCAGCGTTGTTGCACTGAGAGAGCAACCAATAACCGCAACGTTTGTGGCAGCGCTCTGCACGATGGCGCTAACGCACTACGCTCTGAATTCGGGCATCGTGGCCATTGGCGCAGCGCTCAAGGAAGGCGAGCCGATCTGGCAAACGTGGCGTAAGCATTATCTCTGGACTTCGATCACGTATTTTGCAGGCGCATGTGCAGCAGGAATCATTGCCGCTCTAGTCTACTTCATCGGCGTCTATGCCTTTGTCATCAGTCTTCCGATCATCGGAATTATCTTTCTTACGTATCGCACCTATCTCAGGAACGTTGAGACGTCGGCCGCGCAGGCCGCTCAAGCCGAGAAACACGTCAAGGATCTGTCGCACTACATCGCCGAGCAGGAGCGCATTCGCGAGCAGTTTTCGCAGATAGAAAAACTCTCTGCACTCGGCGAACTGGCGTCGGGCGTCGCGCACGACTTCAACAACACGCTTGCCGGAATTCTCGGCCGCGCACAACTCCTGCAACGCACGGATGATGCGGAGAAGATCAAACGCGGGTTGGACATCATCATCAAAACTGCGGAAGATGGCGCGAAGACAGTCAAACGCCTTCAGGACTTCGCGCAGCAGCGCCGAGATCATAACTTTGAGCTGGTCTCGATCGATCAGATCCTGATGGACGCGAGCGAGATCACGCGCCCTCGCTGGAAGAACTGCGCTGAAGCTTCAAACATTCACATCACCGTCGATTTGGAAATCGGATCAAACGCGCTCGTAATGGGCGACGATGCGGAGCTGCGCGAAGTTCTCGTCAACATGGTGTTCAATGCCATCGATGCAATGCCGGAAGGCGGAACGTTGTCGCTCTCGACGCAGACGGTAAATGAGTCAGTGATCGTTAAAGTCGTCGATACTGGTGTGGGAATGTATCCGGAAGTTCGTTCGCGCATCTTCGATCCGTTTTTCACGACGAAGGGCAAGGCGGGGCTGGGGGTGGGTCTCGCCGTGAGCTTCGGAATTATTCGGCGACACGGCGGGAACATCGAAGTGGAATCGCAGTACGGTAGCGGGACTGAATTTCGCATCACCCTTCCACTCGCGAAGATTGCAGAGAAAGGCGTCGCCGTCGTTGAGCAGACTTCTGAGACGGTGTTGCCGCCGCCGGCGCCCAGCGTCTGCGTGACGCAAACGGAACGCGCGCGGATGAGACTGCTCGTGGTCGACGATGAAGACTTCGTTCGCGATCTGCTCGGCGAGATTCTGGAAGGCGAGCATTGTGACGTTTACCTCGCGGCAAGCGGCAGCGAGGCGTTATCCGCTTTTCGTGAAATGGAGTTTGACGGCGTGTTCACGGATGTTGGCATGCCGGGAATGAGCGGCTGGGAGCTGGCGCGTGAGATCCGTCAGATCAACACGCGGATTCCGATCGCGGTGATCACGGGTTGGGGTGAAGCTGTTGGCTCGCACGAGCAGAAAGCAGCGGGCGTCAACTGGATCGTCGCCAAACCCTTCACGGCCGATCGTATCGCCGAGCTGGTCCACGTTTTATCCGCCTAAATCCGTGTTATCCGTGGCTCTTCTGACTGAGCGCGCGGCGGACGCTTTCCTCGACGACTTCCAATCGAAACGGTTTCAGTAGGTAATCAAAAGCGCCCAGGCTCATGAGACTCTGCGCCTGCTCCTGATCGCTGAGCCCTGAGATCATGATCACGGGCGTGCCCGGATACATCTCACGCACGCGCGTCAGCAACTCCTTACCACTCAAGCCAGGCATCGAAATATCCGTCAACACGACATCGAACGCCTGCGCTTCCAGCTTCGCGAGGGCTGTCTCCGCGGTGTCCGCCGTCTGACATTTATACTCCAACGCCAGCAGCTCACAGAGCGTATCTCGGATCACGTCGTCATCGTCGACGACGAGAATCGCTGCCATAATGGTCCTCCCACCTTTGAACTCTCTGGACGTGAGGTTGATCTGAAGTGTGCAGATCATATCACGGACTCGACTCGAACGGCGTGTGTTATTCTTGGCGAGATGTCGGCAGCCGGCGTAAAAGCAACGGTGCGATTCGTGACTGATGATCTGTTCCTCGGTACGACTCCATCCGGACACGCTCTGCCGCTGGACACCGACAAGGAACGATCGTCAGCGCCATCTCCTGTCGAGCTCCTGCTCGTCGCAATCGGCTCGTGCACCGCGACGGACGTCGCAAGCATCCTGGCGAAGAAGCGCCAACACGTGACGAGCTACGTCGTCGAAGTTTCAGGCGTACGTCGTGACGAACATCCGCGAAGTTTTACTTCGATGAAGGTTCACCACATACTCACCGGCAGGTCGATATCAGCCAAAGCCGTTGCACAGGCGATCGAGCTCTCCGACACCAAGTACTGCAGCGTCGCAGCGACGTTGCGCCCGACCGTAGAAATCCAAACGAGCTTCGAGATCATCGAAGAGACAGCACATCAACCTCAGGAGTAACTAAGGGAAGTGTCAAAGAAAGTTTTAGCCGCCCTCCTTATTTGTCTGACGTGCGGGCTGACGGCTGTTGCGCAGTCGGCGAGCGAGGCGACGCTTGCTTCAGTTAGACGCAGTGATGCGGCCGATCGTGACGCGCAAGGGAAACTCCGGAAGCTCGCACAGGCGGAGCACATGCGTCGCGCCGCTGTCTACCTGAGTGTGCGCGCATTTGACGAAGCGCGCGCTCACTGGCAGGCGTTGATCGACAACTACCCGCAGGATCCGCGCGTACCGGAAGCCCTGCTGGGCATTGGGCGCTCTTATTTTCTCGAGAAGGTTTACGAGAACGGATACACAGTTTTCAATCAGTTGGTCCAGGACTATGGTTCGACCAAAGAGGGACGCGAGGCTTTGAATTTCAGCGCCGCTTCCCTGCTCCGCATGGGACGGTTTGCCGAATCGGCCGAACGTTACGCCGAGTACGTCGATCGCTTTCCGAATGGCGAACGCATCGACACGGCGCATTTGAACGTCATCGACACGCTTCGCGAAGCGAACAAACCCGCGGAAGCACTTCAGTGGGTGGCACGCACGCGACAACGATTCGCGGGCACGGCGGTGGAAACAAATGCGATGTTTGCAGCGCTGCGTTTGTACGTCGCCGAAGGCGAATGGTCAGACGCGGTTCTCACTGCCGACCAGTTGTTGAAGAGATCGTTTTCCAAAGCGGTGCCGACGAGTCCGTCTGAAGTGGCCTATCTGAAAGGGTTCAGCCTGGAACAAGCGGGCAGGAAAGACGAAGCTTTTGCGGCGTACCTGACGATTCCCGATAGCATTGAGTCGTACTACGGCTGGCTGGCAAGTCAGCGACTGTCAGCGCTTGCTGGACCAGCGCGAACCGAGATCGTGGCTAATCGTGAAGAACGAGTCAACACTGCGATCGCGGCTGTTGAGGATGCATATCCGGCGCCGTACCGACAGGCGATACTCAACGCCGCGAAGGCTCGTAAGCTCGATCCACGTTTTATTCTCGCGCTCATCAAACAGGAGAGTGTTTTCAAACCGTTGGCGAAATCCCCGGCGGGCGCGCGCGGTCTGCTTCAGTTGACAGTTGATGCGGCGCAGAAATATGCGCAAGGCGCAGGACTCAGCACTGTCCGCGAGAGCGAGCTATATCAACCGGCAACGTCGATCACGGTTGGTGCAGAGTATCTGGAGCACTTGAGCAAACTGTTTCCCGGAATGATCGAGCCTGTCGCTGCTTCTTACAACGGCGGTGAGGATAATGTTGCGCGGTGGTTGAAACGCTCGAAGCGACAAGACCCGGGCGTGTTCACGTCAGAGGTTGGGTTTGACGAGACGAAGGGATACGTGCAGAAGGTGATGGCCAACTACCGCGTCTACCGAAAGCTCTACACCGCTGATTTGATTCGCCGGTAAAACTTCCTCGCAAAGACGCAAAGACGCAAAGGCGCAAAGAAAAGTATTTCTTCTTTGCGCCTTTGCGTCTTTGCGAGGGAACCTCCTCACGGTTCCGGACTAAACCCTCTCGAGTCTTCTCGACGATACAACGGATACGGCTCGCGCGGTCTCGGGATC
>Ga0105237_10008902_pt1 | contig 10816 bp, 11 predicted proteins | sample KBSC24metaG_FD_81520 | JGI IMG/M metagenome (GOLD analysis project Ga0105237, IMG submission 81520) | Corn rhizosphere microbial communities from Kellogg Biological Station, Michigan, USA - KBS C2-4 metaG | ecosystem: Host-associated > Plants > Roots > Rhizosphere > Soil | place: Michigan, USA... | reverse complement strand
CGTCGATACCGTGATCAATCGCTCGGTGCGCGTCTTCGACAGTCTGGATGCCCTTCAACACGATCGGGCCGTCCCACAGCTTCTTAAGCGTTTCAAGATGCTGCCATTCCCGGTACGTGCCGCTGTTCAGTACGTCCAGCCAGACCCTCGACTTCTGCAGCTTTGCGGCATTCGCCAGCACTTTCGCGGCGCCGTATACGGAGCCCGGTCGACGGAGGATGTTGTATAGCTCGCCTAATTTCTCCGCCGTGGTTCTTGTGTCGTTCTTCAGCTCTTGCTCGTACCGAGCGTTGAAGACCGGGTCCGAGTGTCCGATCTGGCATCCGTCACCCCAGATGAAAGGTAGGTAGCTTGTGTCGAGGTCTGTCGGGCGCCAGGCGAGATTGAACGTGTCGAGCGTCACGACTAGCACTTTATATCCGTTGGCTTTGGCGCGGTCGAGCAGACTCGCCGTCACTTCCTCCCACTGAGGGCGTGGCCAGTATAGCTGGTACCACCGCTCACCATCGCCGTTAGACCGTGCGACCTCCTCGATGGTCCGGGTCGCCGCCGAAGACAGGATATACGGAACCTTCAACTTATTGGCCGCCCGCGCCGTTGCGTCCTCGGCGTCCTTGTGCATGATCTTCTGCACGCCGACCGGGGCAATCAACAACGGGCTGGGGTACCTGGTGCCAAACAGCTCAACACTCAGGTCTCGGCGTGTCGCGTTGACCAACATGGACGGTTTCAGGCGGTACCGGTCGAAAGCCGATAGATTGGCCGCGTTCGTCGTCGCCGTGCTGGCCGACCCAGCCACGTACCCGAAATTCCCAGCTGGCACCTTCGAGCGTGCCAGGTTCTCCCATTCTGCTGGCTTCGTGGAGAATATTGGTGCCCGGAGTGATGAGTAGATCTCACGCTGGTAGCCTGAGGGTGCGTCCGGGTCAGGCTCTGTGTATGGTTTGTTGAGTTCCGAGAGTCCTGGCTTTGTAGCCATTGTGGTGATGCTGCTGCTGCTGCTGCTAAGGACACTTGCTCACCGGGCTTCTAACAACGTCTAGTGATACTGCTGGAGATGCTCTGGAGGGAGGTATGGTTTGTGTTGATGCTGATGCGACTTGTATGGAAGTCAGATGTGGAGAACCCTTGCCGATATTTAACCATAGCCCATATACATGGGTGCATGCCGAGGTCCATCAAAGCTTCCCAATTCCCAAGTAATTAATCATCCCTAGGTGGCTCCCTGTCTAGGGTTACAAGCTACCGAGATCTTCTGCACTCACCTACAACCATGGAATAGAGCATCGCCAGGCAACGAATTCCTTAGGAGGAGGCGCCTTCATCTCCGAGCCCCAAGATGTAAGTGTTTTACAGGAGTGGCCCGGTAAATCTTCTGAGAGGGTCGGATTTTTGGTGAAGGGTTTTTGGTGGAGCAACTCGCGATTTCCGATTGTCTGCAATTCCTCATTCGTGCGAGCAAATGTAATTTCTTTAGAATCGTCATAAATCTTTTGTTAGCATATACGGTTAGAGGGCTGCCCCGAGACTGAGGGCGTGTACGGAGTACATAGATTGCTTCCAGATTGAGTTTTGGGGGAGGGACGAGGCTACGAGGCTGCGCGTGCGGAGAAAAATGGCGATCGGAGTCTACGTACGGAGTAATCCGTACATCGAATTGCCAGCCCGGGACGAACGATGTGTCCTGATGTCACGATTTAACCCCCCAACAAACAACTTTCTGGGACTCCTATGTCGCAGGAGGGATATCAAAGCTGTAATCCAATATGAGCGATCTCACGCCGTCATTGTCCTCCATCTTGGTCAACGTGCATTCCGCGAAGCCTATTCCTAGTCACGCACAATATGACACTGCAAGCCTCGATTTATTTTTGAGGGAGGCGTATCAAATTGTACAGCGTCATTCCTCATCCATGATCTCCCACGTGTCGGCCGTTACTGACAACATCCATTGCAGAATCGAAGCATCTCATCTCTACTTTCCTACCTGCGCGCAGTTCGGACCCATTACCTCTCGACCGCACCGCCCGCACGGCAATCGAGACGGCCGCAGTCTGTGGTGTCGACTTCTGCGCGATCTTCATTGAATTTGCCCGACATCCCTGAGCACCTGACAGATTCGCAGCGCGAAGCGATCGACAGCCAAACCTCGTCGGTGCTTAGGGATATCAACAGAAATATTGGCAACATCTCCACCGCGGCGAATCTACAGTACGAGACGGCTACGAAAGTCCTTGAGAAGAAATACGGGAAGCCGAGCTCTGCTATCTGGAGGTGGGCGGCAGGCGATGAGGATACGCCGGATGCAGGAAAGTCAGAGGAACAGGTCGAGGAGGAGGGGAAGGTCAGGGTTGTCAAGTCGGTGCGAGACGGAGTTCTGTGGTTCTTGGAGAACAGACTTAAGGATGCGCTTTCGGCACAGCAAGAGATGGTGGAAAAACGATTGGATCGCGAACGAGAGAAGCAGATGAGCATACTCTACGACCCGAGAAACAAGGGAGTGAAAGCCAGCCGGGACGTTGAGGGTCTTCTGAATGGTACGGAGACCAAGGCAGGACGAGATCTACGTGGGCACGACAAGTACAACCCGGCACTTCTTGACCCGTCACAGGGCGGCGAGCAGGAATTGACGCCCGAGCAACTACAACTGTTCGAAGAAGAAAACAAGGGAATGTTCGAGCATTTCAACGATCAGTTGGCCAAAGTGACTCAGGTGGAGAAGAGCCTTATGGAGATTGGCAGTCTACAGCAGACGCTGGTAGGGCATCTGAGTGTGCAAGGCGAAATGATCGGCCAGCTGGTGCAGGATGCGGCCAGTACGGATGAGAATGTGCGCAAGGGTAACAAGGAGCTGAAGAAGGCCAGCGAGCGGAGCAGCACGGCAAGATTGGTGTTTTATGCAACAGCAGGGTTCTGTTCGTTTCTGGTGGTTTGGGATTTGATATTCTGATATGCTGGACGCTGATATGCTGGTATAAGGGGAATTGGGTTGGACTTGGGATTTTGCCCCGGATTTCAGGTTGTTCCGGTATCAGCCGATTCGGCTTGATGGGTGGAGTTGTGGTGGGGAATGCGTCAAAGAATGAGAGAATGAAGGAGTGGAGTGCAGTGGTGTGCCTTGAGGTGAATCACGTTATAGATTATCTGTAGAAATAGATTCAGAAAAGCTGATCTGTCGATTGCAATGTAGTATAGTGGTCATGAAATGGCGACATGAGCCCACGTTTAGTGCGAATAGGTGTACCAGCACATGGTGTATCATTGATAAGGGAAGTAATGATCCTGTACCTGACATCGTATTGTACCTCGGCATTGAGGATGGGATGGCATTCAGGTACAGAGTGCAAATGTTATTACGGATACATGCTCGTATAGTACGGGGTACGGAGTACGGAGTACATGGCTGGGCTGTGTTACCAAGGTACGGATATTATTTGTTCCAGGTGCTTCCGCACGCCCTATAGCAAAGTACCAATTGGCAGGTGCATGATTGCTCCATGTCCCCGTGCGTGCGCGTGCCGCCCAGTTAGCAACAGCCTCCCCGCCGTAACTTGCTTGTTCCTGCGCCCGCCCGCGGTCGCTCCTGCTGTTGTAGGAGCAGCTGCAAATGATACTGTCACACGTCTAAGAAAATTAATTATTATTACCTACTGCTACTAGACGACTATTCACTTCCATTCCACCATCCCGCCAGTCCTGCTTGATATGCCCTCACCGCCAAACCATTCTTCCTCTTCTATTACTTCCTCGCAGTCACCTTCTTCTTCTTCCTCCTCCCCCACCACTACAACCACCGCCCGTCTATCCCAACTCTCAAACCATACCACTCAATCTCCAGCTATGGGTTCTGTTCCCATCGAGACTCTCTTCACTGAGAATGTCGTCCCTCAAGCCCCAGAAGACCCTCTTTTCGGTCTGATGGCCGCGTACAGGAAAGATTCCTTTGAGAAGAAGGTCGATCTAGGAATTGGTGCTTACCGAGACAACAATGCAAAGCCATGGGTGTTGCCCGTTGTGAAGAAGGTCTGTTGTCTTCCTTCTCTCTCAAACAAAAACTTAAATGTATTCGCTTACTGACTCACCTTATCCAGGCCGACGACATCATTCGTCAGGATCCCAACCTGAACCATGAATACCTGCCCATCGCTGGTCTTGCTGAGTTCACCTCTGCCGCCCAAAAGCTGATCCTCGGCCCCGAGTCTCCTGCCATAAAGGAAGGCCGTGTACGTCTTGCATCGCTCTTTCTTCCTCTCAAGTCTCCGTACACTAATTGAACTTTTCCCTTGTCTAGGCCGCCTCCCTGCAGACCATCTCTGGAACTGGCGCCGTCCATCTTGGTGGACTCTTTCTCTCTAAATTCCTTCCCAAACCCACGCCTACTATTTACCTCTCCAGTCCGACGTGGGCAAACCACAACCAAATCTTCACCAACGTCCATCTCCCAATTGCCAACTATCCCTACTTCTCAGCAAAGACCAAAGGTCTCGACTGCGATGGTCTGCTCAGCACCTTGTCATCTGCCAAAGAAGGCTCCATTGTCCTCCTACATGCCTGTGCCCACAATCCCACAGGTGTCGATCCGAGTCAGGATCAATGGAAACAAATTGCCCAAATCGTCCGAGAACGCAAGTTGTTTCCCTTTTTTGACTGTGCATATCAAGGCTTTGCTTCTGGAGATCTAGCTACCGATAACTTTGCCATTCGATACTTCGTTGAACAGGGCTTTGAATTGATCATCGCCCAATCCTTCGCAAAGAACTTTGGGTTGTACGGTGAACGAGCAGGTGCATTCCACTTTGTTGCTGCGCCAGGCCCCCAAGCTCAGGACATCACCAAACGTGTTGCCTCCCAACTTGCAATTCTCCAGCGATCCGAGATCTCAAATCCTCCAGCCTACGGCGCTCGCATTGCAAGTACTGTTCTGAATGATCCTAAGCTCTTCGCCGAGTGGGAAGGTGATCTGAGAACCATGTCTGGACGCATCATTGAGATGAGGAAGTCATTGAAGGCAGAACTTGACAGACTTGGCACACCTGGCAACTGGGAGCATATCACCGGTCAGATCGGCATGTTTAGCTTCACTGGCATCAGTGAGAAACAAGTCCTTGCCATCAGAGAGAAATGGCACGTCTACATGACCAAGAATGGCCGTATTAGTATGGCCGGCCTCAACACGGGTAACGTCAAGTATTTTGCAGAGGCTTTGGACGATGTTGTTAGGCATGTGAACTAAGAGATTCTATGGACAATTGGTCTGAGCTTTTCAAATTCGTTTTCCTTTCTCTCGATGACGATCATGACGAAATATGATGGATAACGAGGCGAACCAACCTGTACACCACCAATTTCAACTATGCCCTGTTCCCAGCAACTGCCTTCTACAAGGAGAAGTGGTCTGGATGGATATAGAGGGTTTTCCCCTTGAGCGGGCGTTGCACATATTTCACAATGGTAGATAAAACTTTGGGAAAATATGCAAACAAATTACCCGAGCAACCTGCCCCGTACCCCACCCCCTTTCCCATTTCGCCAGCCCGTGAAAATGTTTCCCCTATATTCTTGAGATTCAACCTCACATATTCAGCCATGTTTGTGAGAAGGCTTCGGTCGTTCTCAATACGATCAATAGCAGACCTAGCCCCTTGCACTGGAATACCACTTCATGAAAACGTGGGCACCAAAGGAAGCATACAGAAGGGTCATTGGAATCAGTTCATAAACTCAAATTCGTTCATCAAACTCATCACATGAGATCGCATCACCTCAATTAATAGACACAGACACCCAGAACCTGCACTGAATGCGTGCCCAGCCAACACTGGCACTTGACGTTCACACGCGACGTGCGTGGATCCCCCGCTACCCTCCATGGTGTTTGAAAACACGGGGTATATTCGCCGAACACCTGACGCTCAAGTAAGGAAGCAACCAAACGTCCATCCGAGCCAACGATCTAAGCAATGAGACTGCCATGCATATCCAAACAATCATACCAAGGCGAAGCTCAACACAGCTCACGCCAACTCAACCCTTGATCTCTCCCGGTGTCATGACGGACACAACACTCGTCCCTTCAGAAAACCTCGTCCTGAACACGCGATTGGCGTTCTGGAACATGCCGTCCTTGAGCGACACGACGATGAACTGAGAGCCCTTGAACCGCGTCTTGATGATGCGCCCGATGTTCTGCGTGTGGCTCAGGTCCAGCGCCGCGTCTACCTCGTCTAGGATGTACATCGGCGCTGGCTTGAATTGCAGGAGAGCGAGGATCAGCGAGAGTGCGATCAGGGATCTATGTTTGTGAGGGAAGGGTTAGCATTTTGGGATTTATATGTGGGTGGGTTGGAGGGAATAGGAAGATATGTTGCAGTTTACCTTTGGCCACCGCTCAGCTCGGTGAGACTCTGCTTCCAGACCTTGCCCAGACACACCTTGACTTCGAGACCTTCCTGGATACGGTCGATGTTGTCGTCCAGCGGGATCAGCTTGGCCGTATTGTTGCCGGGAAGGAGGTCAGAAAAGATGTTGCCAAAGTCCTCTGTGACTTGGCGCCAGGTCTTGAGGAGCGCTTCCTTCTTGTATTCGTCCAGCGTGGTGATGGTCTCCTCGATCTTCTTCTTGTCGCGCACGACGGTGCGCAGCATGTTCTTCAGCGATGCCTCCTTCTTCTCGACGCTATCGATCATCGGCATCACTTTCGGGTTGATTTTCTTCTTCATCCCCTGGAAACGCTCCCGCACGTTTTTTAGCGTTGCCCGCGACTCGGCCATGTTCTTGCCCTGGAAATCATATGGTGTGCCGGCCCGGCCGAATTGGTCTTTGTTGTCTTCAATCCAGTCGTGTTCTGCTTCCAGGTCCGCCACTAGTGCTGCGGCCGCTTGCGCATCTTTCTGTGCCTTCTCGACCGCATGTCCGAGTTTCTGAGCTTCGAGTCCTTCCTCTTGGATTTGTTTGGTCTTCTTCGACTTGGCTTTCTCGAGCTCTCGAAGCTCATCGTCGAACCCTGTCAGTTTGGCTTGCTCGTCTGCAAGTTCCGCCTGAGCTAGGTCGTAGTTGCTCTTGACTTCGGCCTCTTCTTGTTTGAGTGTTTGCATTTCCTCATTTTGAGCATCGATCGCACTGCCAACTTCTACCAATTGTTCCTCCGCGGCACTGAGATCAATTGTGGCCTGTTCGCTGTCTATTCTAGCATCTTGCAATTCTTTTTGAAGTGATTTGATGGCCGCCGACGTTTTGCTAAGTGTCTTTTTCAACTCGGTTAATGACTTTTCAAGCTCCTTGAGTTTGCTATCCTTGTTCTTGCTGAAGTCTTCCATGTCATTTTCTATTCTCTTGACATCCTTGGCGGCTTCACTTTCTCTAGATTTTGCAGTGGCGATGTCTTCCTTGAGTTGAACAATTGAGGCTTTCATTTCCTCAATCGCTTGAATAATTGATGACGATGAGTTTCCCGAGATTTGCTCTTCAGTGAGCTTGATCTCGTGGGTTTTGAGATCAAGTTCTTGCTTGACAGACTTGATGTTGGCAAGCTTAGTTGTTTCGCTTTTCATGGTCTGTTGAAGCTGCTGAAGCTCAGCTTGATGCCTCTGTAGCTCTTGGGTTACCTCATTCAACTTTTGAAGAATGACGAGAACTCCGCTGGAGTTTGGCGAGCTACCGCCGGAGAGAGTCCCAGAAGGATCATAGACATCTCCTTCGAGTGTGACACTCTTTAGACGAACTGATGGATCGAATGTGACTCGTTTCGCAGTTTCAGCGTCCTGACAAATTAACGTAGTACCAAAAACGTAGTCCATTGCCTTAGACACCTCATGATCATATCCGATCAACGAGAGAGCCAGGTCTACCTTGCCAGGTGCAATCATTTGTGCCGCTCCAACTTTCTCTGCAGACGCCTTGAACGCTGATATCTTGTTGAGAGGAATAATTGTCACTCGTTTCTTGAGCTTCCCTCTCTGTAGTAATTGCGTACCAGTATCGGCTGTGTCGACAACAACGTTATAGAGCCTGCCACCAGCACAGATCTCAAGCGCTGTTCCTGCCACCGATTTGTCCTTGTCCAAGGTAAAAAGTTGAGCGACCAATCCATTGACCTTGGAACGATCAAAATTGGGCGATGGATCGCTGAAATGAAAATCCACATTTGCGACCTTCCGTTTTAGTTCGTCAGCCTGTTGTGTCAGCCGACGGATGTCTTTCTGGAGCATGACTTCTCGTTCACGCATACTTTCCTCACGGCCAGGTTCAAATCCCAGTTTTTGGAGGTCTTTCTCAAGCTTTTCAGCTTGTTTGCGAAGAGTGTCAAGCCCGTTCAACAAGCCAGCATTTTGTTCTCGGGCTTTCTTCGCCCTCGGTTCATCCTCCTTGATTCGTTTCTCAAGATGTGATATTTTCAGTTTCGCCTGTTCTTGCTCTGTACCTGCCGATATCAGTCGATTGCGAGCCTCATGCAGTTGCCCTTGGTATCCACTTTCTTGCCCTTCCCTCGAGGCGACTCCAGTCTGCAGCGTGGAAAGGAGTTCTTCGTTCTTCTCCACATCAGCATTTTGAGAGTCGGAATCGAACTTTGCCGTGTCCCATCGCGATTGTAAATTCTCTAGTGCCTTCTTTTTGTCGTTGACTAGCTTTTCGAGCGCTTTTACATTCTTGGCCACGTCCTTCTTCCTTTGCTCCTCTTCGGCAATGCTGGATTGCTTCAAATCAAGGACAGTTCCTAGTCGAACAAGTTCGTGACTGTACTCTTTGACTTTGTTTTCAAGTTCCTGGAAGCGGCCTCCTTTTCGCATCTCTTTTTCTCGAATTGACTTTACTCTTTGAGCGTCCTCCTCCAGATTTTCAATTTCACGCTTAAGTTTAAGAGCATTGTCCTCCAAGTATTGAACCTTGGCCCGTTTAATCTCATGCTCTTGGGAGGCTGATTTCATCTTTTCACCGGCCCGGACGTAATCAGCGGCAGTAACAACTCTCGTCAGGCGTTCCAATTCACTTTGTGTTTTCTGATAGTCGAGCCAGGCTCTCTTTTCGCCTCGCAGCTTATCAAGCTTGGGTTCAATTTCTTCCTTGAGCAGGCCCTCGATCTCCAGTACCTTCATTTCCTTTTTGGCCATAGTTTTGGTTGCCTTCTCCTTTCGATCCTCAAACATTCGCGTTCCCGCTGCTTCTTCAATCATAGCCAGAATCTCGGCGGCTTTCATATTGAGCACTTTTGTGATACGTCCCTGCATAATGATGAAGTTTGGATTGTTGATGTTCAAACCAACGCTCTGAAACAGATTCTGAACCGTTGTTTGCTGAGCGCGATGGCCATTAATCAGGTATTTGCTAGTTCCGCCCATGACAATCTGCCTCGTAACACTAATCTGGTTGTACTCTTCGAAGCCGATAGGGCTCGTGCTCTTATCATTGTTGTCGAAAACGATTGTGACGCTGGCCTTGGTCACGCCCGCTTGACCGCGCTTGTAAATGAGATCTTGAAGATTTTGGGCTCGCACGGTAGACATATTGGTTATGCCTAGCACAAAACATATTGAATCAAGAATATTGGATTTCCCGGAGCCGTTGAGACCGGTAACAGCGTTAAAGGTCGGATCCCAGCCAGAGATGACGGTTCTCTGGCTGTACGACTTGAAGCTGAAGGGACATGTTAGATGTTTCGTAATGCTGCATAAAGATACGATGTACTTACCCGTCTATGACAAGTTCAACAATCTTCATGTTGACTGTATGCTGCCACTACATGAGAGCCTTCGCGAACAGTACCACTACGCGCGGGCGACATGTCCATACGAAACGAAGCCCACCAAATGTTTACGTTACCTAAATAGGAAAGATGTCAATTAAGCCTAACGCGGAAGGTGCGGCGAAACAAAACTCCGGCCTTGGCGTTGAAACCAACTCTACCTCAGAGCTTCAAGGAAAAAGTTCCCTGCGACCAGCTCGAGTCATTGCATGGTCACCAAATCGTTGCAACCAGCAACAGGCACGATGGCGGCGGTGACTCGAGGCATCTCCTCTGCTTCGACTAGATCGACATCGATACCTGTCTTCCTCGCCCCTGCTTTCTCAAGACAATGTGCTTTCGGCGCTGCTCCTTCCTCTCGATGGTTCTCTAGCAGTGAACCCCGAGGGAAGCGTCAATCTAAGCCAGGTGAAACCAATAAGAAGCGAGGAGTATCGGCTATGCGAGGCACTGGGCCCTTGGTCAACAGGGGACTTTGGAAATATCCTCTCCCAGAGCCTGTCGCTCGTGGGCGTGTACCTAACAGACGGACTACGAGGACACCGCCGACCATGGTCTATGGGGATTCTTCCATGAAGACAGGAAAGCCCTTGTGCCACCGGAAGATGAATCTTCACATGGTATGCTTACCCTACAGCACCCGGTCAACGGCAAAGGATGAGCTAACTCGTACAGGTCGTTCATGGTCTTATGCTGAGTTGTCTATCAAGAGCTTCGATGATTTGCACAAACTCTACTGGCTCTGTGTAAAAGAGCAAAACCAGCTCCTTACTCGTGAAAAAGAGATGACACGTGTCCGTGCTGGGTTCGGATTGGTGGAACTCGAGGAGAAGTTAAAAGTGGTGAGTTCTGCCCGGCCATCTACAAGAAAATTTTTTGTCCTCTGATGAGCCTCATCCTTTCACTCGCCGATATGAGTGCTACAAGGCCGCTTAAACCATGTATCCATGAACATATTTACTGGAAAGTTATCTGAAACAACACTCCTCTTGCCACCATCTGCCTTCACTTCGCTCCAGACAACTACACTTACTGATCATCATTGGGGCATAGGTAAAGTCTACGATGCTAAGGATT
>Ga0105237_10008900_pt1 | contig 10817 bp, 4 predicted proteins | sample KBSC24metaG_FD_81520 | JGI IMG/M metagenome (GOLD analysis project Ga0105237, IMG submission 81520) | Corn rhizosphere microbial communities from Kellogg Biological Station, Michigan, USA - KBS C2-4 metaG | ecosystem: Host-associated > Plants > Roots > Rhizosphere > Soil | place: Michigan, USA... | reverse complement strand
GTCTGCGGCACAGTTTCGGGCCGCAACTTTATGAGAACGATCGCCGGATTGTTCGGGTCGTAGACATATATTGTCGCCCGGGCGGGCTCCCGTACGCCGTCGAACTTGACGTTGGCGATTGTGCCAACGATGTGGACATGACTAGTGCCGAGGATGATGGTTTTGCCGACGGCTTGCTGCGGCGTGAAGCCCAGAGCGACCGCTGCGGCCTCATCGACCAGAATATTGCGGTCCTCATTTTGGCCCGCCGGAGAACCGCCCACGGTAAATCGGTCCTGCGCGCGGCTATCGGAGAGGAATCGTCCCGCCACCAGCCGCATGCCCAAAACCTTGGGCGCATCTGCACCAATGACAAGCTGATTCAACGCAACGGTATCGGGACGGCCAGGCACCTGACCCGCTGCCAGCCCCAGGCCATAAGACCCGAATGGGACCGCATCGCTCAGGGCCACATCCAGGATTCCAGGATTGGCCCGCAGCCTTTGGACGAAGCTTTCGCGGCCGCCCAGAGTCACCAGGCCATTTCCCGCCACGACCAGCAAATTGTCCTTGCTGAAGCCCATATCGATGTTGCGGGCGAAGTTGATCTGGCTGAACACCACCATGACGGCGATGCCCAATCCGATCGAAACCGCAAATTGCAGGACCACCAGAGCGGCTTGCAGGTGCCCGGAACCCGCGCGCCCGGCATGGCCGGTGCGAAAGATCGCGGAAGGGCGAAACCCGGACAAGACCAGGGCGGGATAGGTGCCGCTCAGCAAGCCGGCCAGGACGGCAACAACGACCAGCAGCAACAACCAGGCGCCGTCATAGTGCATCGAAACCGGGTGTTGCAGCAGGCGTTCGAGAGCGGGCAACAGCACTTCTGCCAATGCCAGCGCAACAACCAGTGACAGCAGCGCCGTCAACACCGCCTCCCCAAGAAATTGCACGATCAACTGTCCTCGAGCCGCACCATGGGTCTTGCGCAGGGCGATCTCCCGCGCCCGCTGAGAGGCATGGGCCGTGGCCAGATTGGTGAAGTTGAAACAGGCGACCAGAAGGATCAGAAGGCCGACAATGCCGACACCATAAAGCGTGATCCAACTGCCGGCGGGCTTTTCGTTACCCCTCCAACGCGCCGAGGTCAGATGAACATCGGTGAAAGGCGTCAGGGTGAATGTGAACCGCTGGCTCCCTTTGCGAGGATCGCCGGGCTGCACCGGATAGTCCCGATCCAGCAGGGGTGCCATCTTGGAAAGAACGGTCTGGGGTTTGACGCCCGGCGCCAAGAGGACATAGCCGAAAGCCGAATTCGAAAACCACGACTGCTTCACGGCCGGAAATATGCGATCCATGATAGAGGTGTTGGACATGAACACCTCGCCCGTAAGATGGGAATTGTGGGGAATGTCGCGCATGATCCCCGTCACCTTCAGCGGCAGCAGGCGGCTCAGGCATTCGGTGTCCGTGACCTCACAATTCGCCGTGGTCCTGATGATCTTTCCAATGGCATCGGTGGTTCCAAAATATTTTCGCGCCGCGCTCTCCGACACGACCACGGAGTCCGGATCCTTGAAGACCAGCGCCGGATCGCCTTGCACCAGCGGCAGCTTGACGACCTGGAAAAAGTTCGGGTCGACGGAAGCCATGCGCTCCCGAAAGGGACGATCGCCGGCAAAAATGCTCATGGGGACATAGTAAAGGCGGGTCGCCGCCTTCACTTCCGGAATCTCGTCACGCATGGCGGCCGTCAGCGGGAACGGCAGGGTCGCCATATCGAAAGGATCTCGCCCCAAAAGATGGGACGTCTTCTCAATGCGATAGAGGTTTTGCGTGCCGGGAACCCATGTGTCGTAAGACAGCTCATCGCGGATGAACAGAAGCACGAAGATCATGCAGGCCAGCCCCACCGCCAGCCCGGCGATATTGATGAAGCTGTGAAGCTTGTGCCGGATGATGTTGCGCAGCGCGATGGTGAGATAGTTTCCGATCATGGCGCACCTCACTCGTAACGCAGGGCGTGGATGGGATTGGAAGCCGCCACGCGCCGGGCATGGGAGAAGACGGTCGCCCAGGCGATCAGCAGCGCCACCAGGCCGGCCCCCAGGAAATAGAACGGGCTGAGCGAAATGCGATAGGTGAAGCCCTGCAGCCAGCCATGCAGGTAATACCAGGCGACCGGCCAGGCGATCAGGTTCGCGATCAACACGGGGACGGAAAATTGCCATAACAGAAGCCACACCACATCACGGACGCGTGCGCCGAACACCTTGCGGATACCGATCTCCTTGGTGCGGCGGCCTGCGGTGAAAGCGGCCAGCCCAAACAGGCCCATGCAAGCGATGGCGATAGCTATCGCGACAAACACGGCGAACATCTGACCCTGCTTGCGGTCGGCCTGATAGAGCTTCTCGTAACTGTCGTCGAGGAAGCTGCGCGATGTCGGCAGGTTGGGCAGGAAGGTGTGAGAGACGCGCTCGATATAGGCCATCGCCTCCGCTGTGTGGCCGGGCTGGATGCGGATGGAGAAATTTTGCGGATAATTCGGCGTATAGACATAGACCATTGGCGCGGCAGGAATGCGCGCACCTTCACTCAATGTGTCCGCAGTGACCCCGATCACCCTCATGCGCGCCTTGCCGAAGATGAAGGTCTGGCCCAGGATCGTTGCCGGTTGGTAACCCAGGGCGCGTGCCAGCTTGGCATTGACCAGGACGTTATGGCCTTCATTCTTTTCCTGGTCGGGGGCGCTCAATCCGCCGACATAGCTGAAGACATCCTCGCCGCGATTGTCGGAAAAATTCCGGCCTGCGATGATCTTGATGCCATAGAGCTGGAAGTATTCTGGTGTCACCGCATAATGCGTGGGCGTGAACATCTGCGGATCGCCAGGTTTCTGCACCACCAGGATACTTTCGGCGCCCGTGAAGGCGACCATGGAGGAGCGGGCCACGCCCATGATGCCCGGGCCCCTTGCCAGAGCATCAGCGAAGGCCTTCATGCCCTGTGGCGACAGCCGGTTGGCGCTGGTGATGACGATATTGTCGCGACGGAAACCCAGATCGAGATGCCGCACAAAATCGATTTGCTGAAATACCACGGTTGCCGCGATGCCCAAGCCGATGGAAACGGCGAACTGCAGCACCACCAAAGCCGTGCGCAGGGTTGCCGAACCGGGATTGCCCGACTGATTGGAGCGCAACACCGCGGCGGGGCGGAATCCGGAGATCACCAGAGCCGGGTAAAGACCACCAAGCAGTCCCGCGACAGCAGCGACGCCGATAAAGGCCAGTACCAACCGCCAATCGGCCAGATAGTGCAGCGCCAGCGGCACGCCCAGGAAGCCGCCAAAGGAAGGAAGCAGGATCTCCGCCAAGGCCAGCGCCAGGACCAAGGCGATCAGGGCGACCATCACGGATTCACCCAGAAACTGGACCATCAGCTGGCTGCGGGTGGCGCCGACGCATTTGCGCAATGAGATCTCCCGCGCCCGCATGGTGGCGCGGGCGGTGGCCAGGTTCATGAAGTTGAAGCAGGCCACCAGCAGGATCAAAAGCCCGATCGCGCCCATGCCATACAGCGTGGCCCAGCTCCCCGGCGGCTTCATCGCGAAATATTGATCCGTGGTCAGGTGCGCATCCCGGAAAGGCACCAGCCGCACTTCCATCAATTTGCTGCCGGCGATCTTGATCGTGGTGAAAGCCGACAGATCGACGGAACGGTCAATGATCGGCCTGAGCTTGGCCAGCACCTGGTTGGGATCGGCCCCGGGCGCCAATACCACATAGCCAAAGGTCCTGCCGTTGCAGACCCAACAGTGTTTCTGCTCCTGATCTATCCGGTCCACGACGGAGGTATTGGGAACCAGCATGTCGGCATAGAGCTGGGTGTTGTGCGGCAGGTCGCGCATCACGCCGCTCACCTTCAGCGGCACGGTCGAGTTGTCGCAACTGGGCGCGGTCGGCGCGCAAGGCGGTCTCAACGGAGAAATGGTTTTTCCGATCGGATCGGCATCTCCGAAATATTTTCGCGCCATGCTTTGCGACAACACGACCGACTCCGGATTTGCCAGCACCGTGCGCGGATCGCCGGAAACAAGCGGCAGCGGGATGACCTGCAGGAAATTCGGATCAACTACCGCCACGCGTTCGGAAAAGGCGCGATCATTCACGGTGATCGCCATATGTTCGTCCGCCAGGATGGTTGCGGCGCGTACTTCGGGAATCTGGTCGCGCATGGCGAGCGGCACCGGCATGCCAATCTGCGCCACCGCCTGATCGGGCCGGCCAGGAGGATGGAAAGTCACTTCGACGCGATAAAGCTGATCGCTGCCCGCAATCCATTTGTCGTAAGACAATTCATCCCGGGCGAACAGCGCGATCATGATCACGCAGGTCAGTCCCACCGCCAGGCCGGCAATGTTGATGAAGCTGTAAAGCTTGTGCCGCACAATGTTGCGCAGGGCGATGATCAGATAGCTACGGAACATGGCTTTCCCCTATTCGTAGCGCAGAGCGTGGATGGGATTGGACGCCGCCACGCGCCGGGCATGGGAGAAGACCGTCGCCCAGGCGATCAACAGCGCCACCAGGCCTGCCCCCAGGAAATAGAGCGGGCTGAGCGAAATGCGATAGGCAAAGCCCTGCAGCCAGCTGTTCAGATAGTACCAGGCGATGGGCCAGGCGATCAGGTTGGCGATCAACACCGGGATCGAGAATTGCCACAATAGCAGCCAGACAACATCGCGGACGCGGGCCCCGAATACCTTGCGGATGCCGATTTCCTTGGTGCGCCGGCCGGCGGTGAAGGCAGCCAGCCCGAAAAGGCCCAGGCAGGCGATGAAGATCGCAACAGCGACAAATACCGCGAACAGCTGCCCCTGTCTGAGATCGGCCTGAAAGAGCTTCTCGTAACCGTCATCCAGGAAGTAGTGGGTCAGCGTGACATTGTGAACGAAGCTGCGGGAAACGCGATCGATATGGGCCATGGCCTCCTGCGTCCGGCCCTGCTGGATCCGGATGGAAAGCCCCCCGGTGGCGCCCGGCTGATAATAGAAGACGGTCGGAATAATGGGGTTGCGAGCGCCATCCATCAGTGTATCGGCAGCAACTCCAACCACACGCATATGCGATTTGCCGAAGATGAACACCTTTCCGACGATGTCGGATGGCGCATAGCCCAGGGCCCTGGCCAGCGCGGCATTGATCATGACGTTATGGCCTTCGTTGCGCGCCGCATAATCTTCCTGATCCAAGGTATGAAATTCGTCGTCGGTCCGATGATCGGACAGGACGCGGCCCGCCAGGATCTTGATGCCATAAAGGCTGAAATAATCTGGTGTGATGCCGTAACTGGTCGGCGACAGAAATTGGGGATCGCCCGGTTTCTGGGTCGGCAGGGTATTGTTATCGCCGTTGAATGCGATGGTGGTCGACCGCGTAACCCCCAGGATACCCGGCCCCTTGGCCAAAGCGTCCACAAAGCTCTTCACGCCTTCCGGAGACAGTCGTCCGGCAGTGCCCGTGATCACGATATTGTCGTGACGAAACCCCAGATCCAGATGGCGCGCGAAGTCTATCTGCCGATATACCACCAGCGCGGCGATGCCCAGGCCGATCGAAACCGCGAATTGCAGCACCACCAGGCCCGTGCGCAGCGCGCCCGAGCCGGGATTGCCGGATTGATTGGAACGCAGCACGGCGGCGGGCCGGAAACCCGAAATGACCAGCGCCGGATAGAAGCCGCCCAGCAACCCGGCGAACACCGCAATAGCGACAAAGCCCAGAACCAATGGCCAATCCGCCAGATAATGCAGGGCCAACGGCGCGTGCAGAAAACCGCCATAGGCGGGAAGCAGGACCTCCACCAGCGCCAGCGCCAGGACCAGCGCCAGCAAGGCAATCACCACCGATTCGGACAGAAATTGAACCACCAACTGGCCGCGCGTGGCGCCCACGCATTTGCGCAAGCTGATTTCCCGTGCGCGCTGGGTGGCACGCGCAGTGGCCAAATTCATGAAGTTGAAGCAGGCGACCAGCAGGATCAGAATACCGATGATGCCGATGCCATAGAGTGTGGTCCTGCTGCCCGGCGGCTTCATCCCGCCAAAACGGTCGGTCACAAGATGCGCGTCCCGGAAAGGCGTAAGCCGTGGATCCAGGATGCGGCTGCCGGGAATCTTCACATTGACGAACTTCGATATGTCGATCGAGCGGTCCAGGATGGGCTTGAGCTTGACAAGAACCTGTGCCGGGTCGGCCCCCGGCGCCAGGGTCACATAGCCATAGGTCCTGTTGTTGGACAGCCAGTTCTTGTTCTGGTCGGGATTCGAACGGTCGGCCAGGGAAAGAAGGGGCATAAGGATATCGGCGTCGATCTGGGTGTTGTGCGGCAGATCGCGCATCACTCCCACGATTTTCAGCGAGACCATGGTGTTGGCGCAGGCCATGTCCTGGCCGCAATTGCCCCGTCCGGTGGCAAGCGTCTTGCCGATGGGATCAGCATCCCCGAAATATTTGTGCGCAATGCGCTGAGAGATGACAATCGTATCCCGCTGCGACAGCACTGAGCGCGGGTCGCCCGTAACCAGCGGCAGCTGCACCACCTGCAGGAAATTCGGGTCGACCACCGCAACAGTCTCCACGAACTGCTTGTCCCCCGCGATCATGGTCATGTTCTGCTGCGCCAGCCGCGTGGCGCTGCGAACTTCCGGAATTTGATCGCGCATCGCCAGCGGCAGCGGCATGGAGGTTTGTGCCGCCACGATGTCGGACCGGTTCGGCACATGGTAGGTGACTTCGACACGATAAAGCTTGTCGCTACCGGGAATCCAGGTGTCATAGGACAGCTCATCGCGGACAAAGAGCACGATCAGAATCAGGCAGGCCAGCCCCACCGCAAGCCCCGCGATATTGATGAAGCTGTACAGCTTGTGGCGAATGATGTTGCGCAGGGCGATGATCAGATAGTTGCGGAACATGGCTTCCCCCTATTCGGTGCGCAGGGCGTGGATGGGATTGGCGCGGGCAACGCGCAGGGCATGACTGAACACGGTGATCCAGGCGATCAGCAGAGCCGCCAGGCCGGCCCCGGCGAAATAGGCCGGGTTCAGGGTGATGCGGTAAGCAAAGCCCTGCAGCCAGTTTTGCAGATAGTACCAGGCCAGCGGCCAGGCGATCAGATTGGCCGCGACCACCGGCAGCGAGAACTGCCACAGCAACAGGAAAACGACATCGCGCGTACGCGCTCCGAACACTTTGCGGACGCCGATCTCCTTGGTGCGCCGTTCGGCGGTGAAGGCCGCCAGACCGAACAGGCCGAGCGCCGATATCGCGATGGCGATGGCGACAAAGGTGGCGAACATCTCGCCCTGCTGCACATCGGCGCGATAGAGGTCTGCGAAACTGTCATCCAGAAAGGAACGTGAGATCGCGGCGGAAGGCATCATGCGATGCCAAGTGCTGTCGACAAAAGCAATGACGCCCGGAACATCGGGGCCGGAAAAGCGCACCGAGACCACGTTGGAATATTTCCTGTCATTGAAATATAGCGTGGGCTGAACCTGCTTACGCGCGCCTTTGAACCCGGCATCGCGCAGGACGCCGACGATGTGCAGACTGGTCTTGAACTGATCGCCCTGACGGATGGTCTTACCGACCGCGCCCGGCACGGTGAAGCCCAGATAGCGGGCCGCCGCCTCGTTGATCAGGACATTATGTCCGTCATTATGAGCCGTCGGCGAATTGATCACGCTGTCTTCACCGCGCTTGTCCGACAACAGGCGCCCCGCCGCCAGTTTCAGGCCGTAAAGATCGATGAATTCCGGTGTGATCTGCAGCAACTCAGGCGTGAGCGTTGAGGGCTGACCCGGAACCTGGACGGACTCGATGCGCAGACTTTGAGAGAAGGGCGTGTCGGCTGACGATGCAGCCGCGGTGATGCCGGGATGAGCGCGCAACTGCGCCATGAAACTTTCCCGCGCTTCCGGCACCATGCGGCCGGTGCCGACAACAAGAATGTTGTCGCGGCGAAATCCAAGCTCCTGCTTGCGGGCAAAGTCGATCTGGGAAAACACCACCAGGGTGACGATGGCAAGTCCAATGGAGACGGCGAACTGCAACACCACCAACGCGGAACGCAGCCCGCCCGAACCCACCTGCCCTGACTGATTGCTGCGCAAGGCCGTGATGGGGCGAAAACCCGATAGCACCAGGGCCGGATAGATGCCGCTGACCAGCCCTGCCGCAGCCGCGACGAAAAGGATAATGAGCAGCAGCGGCCAGTCTTGCAGATAGTGCAGCGCGATCGGCCGCTGCAGGAAGGCGTCATAGGCCGGCTGCAGGATTTCAACTATCGCCAGCGCGAAGGCCAAAGCCACAATGGCCATCAACACGGATTCACCCAGGAACTGGAGCGCGACCTGTTGGCGGCTGGCGCCCACGCACTTGCGCAGGCCGATTTCCCGCGCCCGCGTCATGGCCCGTGCCGTGGCCAGATTGGTGAAATTGAAACAGGCCGCCAGCAGGATGACCAAACCGATCAACCCCAGGCCGTAAAGCGTCGTCCAGCTTCCCGGCGGCACGCGAACCCCAAAATAGCTGCTCATATGCGCGTCGCGGAAGCGCACCAGTTCCGCCTTCATGATTTGGCCTGCCGGCCGTCGGAAGCCGGTTTCAGCGAATAGATCGACCGTCCGGTTCAAAATCGGAGCCAGCTTGGCTGGTATCGCGGCCGGATCACTGCCCGGCGCAAGACGGACATAACCGAACCCGTTAAAGTGGAACCACGCTTTTTTTCCCTGCTCGCCGATACGATCGGCCGGCGAGGTATGGGGGATAACGGCTCCGATCTTGAACTGGGTGTTGTACGGCACGTCGCGCATAACGCCGGTGACACGCAGCGATGCGACCTGCGGACAATCCGGCCTGTCATCATCACAGCTGGGGCGACTGACCACCAACATGCGCCCGACCGGATCGGCCGCGCCGAAATATTTGCGTGCCAGCGCCTGTGAGAGCACGATGGATTCTGGCGCCTGTAGGACCTGCTGGGGATCGCCCGCCTTCAATGGCAAGCCGAGAACTGTAAAAAGATTATCGTCCGCTTCGCTTATTTCTTCCAGAAATTGCCGGTCACCAATCTGGACGGTCATGCGTGTCGGCCACAGCCGCGTCATGGCTGCAACCTCCGGCAGGTGATCCTTCATGAAGGCCGGAAGGGGAAACGGCGCCAGCGCGACAGGATCTACCGGCTTTCCCGTAAGCTGAGGCGACACGTCCACACGATACAAATCGTCACTGCCCGGCAACCATTTGTCGAACGACAGCTCGTCGCGAACGAACAGGGTGATAAAGATCACGCAGGCAAGGCCCACCGCCAGACCGGCGATATTGATGAAGCTGTACAGCTTGTGCCGGAAGATGTTGCGCAGCGCGACGGTGATATAATTGCCGAACACCTGGGACCTCAAAGGACTTGGCGGATGCTTTCGGTGACGACCGCGCCGTCCAGCAGGTTGACGATGCGGTGGGCATATTCGGCGTGAGAGTGGGAATGGGTGACCATCACGATGGTGGTGCCTTCGTCATTCAACTGGGTCAAAAGCTGCATGACTTCCTCGCCATTGGCGGTATCCAGATTGCCGGTGGGTTCGTCCGCCAGGATCAGTTTGGGGCGGGCCACCACCGCACGCGCCACGGCGACGCGTTGTTGCTGGCCACCGGAAAGCTGCGCCGGCATATGACGCGCGCGATGGCCGATTTTGACCCGCTCCAGGGCTTCGGTTGCCCGCTTGCGCCGCTCAGACGCCGAGACATCGGAATGATAGAGCAGCGCCAGCTCCACATTCTCCAGCACATTCAGCTCGTCGATCAGGTTGAAACTCTGAAAGACAAAGCCGATGGCGTTCTTGCGCAATTGCGCCAGCTGCGCTTCCGCATAGCCCGCGATGTTCTGGCCGTCGAACCAGTATTCGCCCGAAGACGGGCCATCGAGCATGCCCACGATATTCAGGAAGGTGGACTTGCCGCAGCCGGACGGCCCCATCACGGCGACGAATTCGCCTTTGCGGATTTCCAGATTCATGTCGCGGAGCGCGGTCGTCTCCACTTCCGTGGTGCGATAGACTTTTGCGAGTTGCTTCAGGGTTATCATGCGTACCTCTAGAGATTTTCGCCGGATTGGCCGAATTCGACGCGATCCATTTTCAGAAATGCCTCGTAACCGGAGACAATGATCTTTTCACCGGGCTTGAGTCCTTCCACCACCTCGACATGGTCGGGATTGCGCCGCCCCAACCGCACATTGCGGCGCACCGCATAATGGCCGGCCGGATCAAGCGCGAAGACCCAGTTGCCGCCGGTGTCCTGATAGAAGGGACCGTTGGCCACCATGATGGCGCGCGAGGCCCCGCCCAGTTCGACTTTCAGGTCTATGGCCTGGCCGACATGAATGCCGGTGGGGGCGGTGCCATCGAAATACAGATCGACCTTGAAAGTGCCGTTGACGACTTGCGGATAGACCTTGGAGACCCTGGCCCGATAATCGCGGCCGTCGACAGAAAACAGCGTCTCCTGCCCTACAACGACGCGGCCCAGATAGAATTCATCCACCTGCGCCGTCAGCTTGAAGCGGTCGGCAGTATTGACCTGTCCCAGCACCGCGCCCGGCGCCTTGGACTGGCCGACTTCGGCGTCCAGCGCCGTCAACTGGCCGTCCATAGGCGCGCGGATGGTAAGCGCTTCCACCCCGGCATTGGCGATATCGCTTTTGGCGCCGGCAGTCTGGCCGGTGAGCTGGGTGGCACGCACCCGCTGTTCGGCATTTTCAGATGCAAT